>Ga0190265_10003766_pt1 | contig 10407 bp, 7 predicted proteins | sample Popmic124T_FD_133135 | JGI IMG/M metagenome (GOLD analysis project Ga0190265, IMG submission 133135) | Populus adjacent soil microbial communities from riparian zone of Indian Creek, Utah, USA - 124 T | ecosystem: Environmental > Terrestrial > Soil > Riparian zone | place: USA: Utah | collected...
AGCGCTTCCGCCATGTACGACACCACCAGGCCCGAATCGATCCCGCCGGACAGGAACGCGCCGATCGGCACTTCGCTTTCGAGGCGGTGCGACACGGCCGCGGCCAGCCGCGCGTCCACTTCGTCGACCAGCGCGCGGCCTTCGCGCGGATCGGTGTCGAACGCTTCGATGTCCCAGTACTGCTGAATCGACAGGCGCGAACCCGCCACCGACAGGGTGTGCCCGGGCTCCAGCTTGCGGACGTGGCGATACGCGGTGGCCGGCGCCATGAAGTAGCCCAGCGACAGATAGCCTTCGATCGAGTCGAGATCGCGCTCGCCGTTCCACAGCGGGCTGGCCTTGATCGCCTTGATCTCGCTGGCGAAATGCAGGACGCCGTTGAAGACCGCGTGGAACAACGGCTTCTTGCCGAGCCGATCGCGGGCGAGCAGCACGCGGCGCGACCGCAGGTCGGCAATCGCAAAGGCGAACATGCCGTCCAGCCGGTCGACGCACGCGTCGCCATACTCTTCGTAGGCGTGCACGATGGCTTCGGTATCGGAGTGGGTGCGGAACCGGTGGCCGCGCGCCTGCAGATCGCGGCGGAGCTCGCGATGGTTATAGACCTCGCCGTTGAAGACGATCCACACCGAGTGGTCCTCGTTGGGAATCGGCTGATCGCCGCCGGCCCGGTCGATGATGGCCAGGCGCCGGTGGCCGAGCGCCACCCACGGGGCGTGGAAATAGCCGCCGCCGTCGGGGCCGCGATGGTAGAGCCGGTCGGTCATTGGCGTAATGGCCGCCGACATTTCCGGTGACAGATCACGATCCAGGGAAACCAGGCCGCTAATGCCGCACACGCTCATCCATAAAGCAAACGGTTCGCCATCAGAAAGGCCTCCGGATGGCGAGCAAGATCGCCAAAGTGGCCGATGAAAGACCGTGGATCGGCAGAAGATTGTCCGGTCGCCAGGTGACGACTGCCCGAACCCACGGCGAAATGCCCGGCAGGAAGGGTAGGGAGCTGGCACAGGCTTGGCTTAAGGCAGAGCGTGCGCAAACGCGTCATGCAGCTCGTGCTTAGCCTCTCGCCGGGCGGCACCGAACGCCTCGTCATCGAAATCTGCCGGCAACTGGCCAATCGCGTCCAGTCGATCGTGGTCTGTCTCGACGAACCCGGCGACTGGGCGGCTGAGCTCGAGGGCCTGCATGTGCCGGTGATTGCCCTCGGCCGCCAGCCCGGCTTTCAGCCAGCGCTGGCGCTGCAGATTGCGCGCCTGATCAAGGCCCACGACGTCGACGTCGTCCACTGCCATCACTACACGCCCTACGTCTACGGCCTGATGGCGGCGAGACTGGCCAACGTCAAGCTGGTGTTCACCGAGCACGGCCGGTTGTCGGACGCGGCTCCCTCCCGCAAGCGCCAGCTCGTGAACCCGTTCCTGTCGCTGCTCGGCGGACGGGTGTGCGCGGTGTCCGGCGACTTGAAGCAGCACATGGTGGCCGAGGGCTTTCCGGCGCGGCGGGTGCAGGTGGTCCACAACGGCATCGATCCCGGCCACCGGCCGACGTCGCTCGAGCGCCTGGTGGCGCGTGAATCGCTTGGCGTGCCCCGCGGCGCGTTCGCGGTCGGCACCGTCGGGCGCCTCGACCCGGTGAAGAACCTGAAGGTGCTGCTGCAGGCGCACGCGTTGCTCGTCGAGAAACTTCCAGAGGCTCGCCTGGTGATCGTCGGCGATGGCTCCGAGCGCGGCGCCCTGGAAGCGGAGGCGGCGCGGGTGGGGATCGAACGCTCGGTGATCTTCACCGGCTATCGCTCCGATGTGCGGGGGCTGATGGCGGCCTTCGATGTCTACGTGAACACGTCCACGTACGAAGGCGTGTCGCTGACCATCCTCGAAGCCATGGCCTCGTCGCTGCCGGTGGTTGCGACATCGGTGGGGGGCAACCCTGAAGTGGTGATCGATCAGGAAACCGGGCTGGTGGTTCCCGCGCGGGCGCGCGCCATTGCCGATGCGCTCTCGCTGCTGGCCCTCGATGCCCGCCGTCGCCGGCTGATGGGCGACGCCGGCCGGTGGCGCGTGATCCGTCATTTCTCGATTGCCCGCATGGTGGACGACTACGCGGCCGCCTATTTCGGTGGGAAGAAGAGCGCGACCAGCGTTGCGCCCGACGCCGTGCCAACGGCGGCCGACACGATGTCGGTCAGCGACGCGACGCGATCGACGGTATAGAGCTGCAGCGCTTCGTTCGCGATGCTGAACAGGATCGCGATGCCCGTCACCCGCACCACGCCACGCACGTCCGACCGGCGCAGCGACCACATGCCCAGGATCCCGAAGGGCACGTAGAGCGCCACGTTGCGGGCGACATCCTTCACGTTGATCAGGGTCGGCGCCCAGATGCCGGGTTGATACGGTGACCAGTTGCCCGCGCTGCCGACGATGATGAACAGCGCCAGCAGCGACCAGGCAATCCAGGGCCAGACTACACGTTCTCTGCGAATTCGTACTCCGCGCGATGAAAGATGACCCATGCCACGAGCAGCATCAGCGCCGCCACGCCGGTGGTCACCATGAACGACGCGTCGGGCGTGCGGCCACGCAGCAGCACGTCCCGATACGCTTCGAGAATCGGCGTCATCGGGTTCAGCGCCATGATCTGCCCGGTGAGGCCGCCGACTTTGTCCACCGGATAGAGCACGGCGCTCATGAACATCCACACCGTCAACAGCAGCTCGAACAGGTACTTCACGTCGCGATAGAACAGGTTGGCCATCGCCAGGATCATCGCCATGCTCAGGGTGAACATGACATGGACCAGCAGGACCCAGGGCAGCGCGGCGATCGCCGCGGTCGGCACCACCTGGTAATAGATCATCAGCGCCACCAGCACGATCGAGCCGACGGCGAAATCCACCAGCGACACGAGCACCGCGGAGATCGGAAAAATTTCGCGAGGGAAATAGACCTTCGTCACCAGGCTCGAATTCGCGGTGAGGGAGGTGACCGCGAATCGGAGCGACGAAGCGGTGAAATTCCAGGCGAGCAGGCCGCAGAACGCGAACAGCGGGTACGGCATCGTCATTTCGAGCGGCGCCACCCTGGTGAAGATCACCGAGAAGACCGCGGTGTTGACCAGGGGCATGAAGATCGCCCAGCCGAACCCCATCACGGTCTGCTTGTATCGCAAGAGCAGATCGCGGCGGGTCATCTGGTAGAGCAGTTCCCGGAAGGTGTATTGTTCGCCGGCCATCTCCTTGAGATCGCCGGCGAGCCTGGTGACCGCGGCCGCTGCGCTCATTACTGCATGGACTCCAGCAGCTTCTTCGCCTCGTCGGCGCCGTCGAAGTTCGCGTTGGACTTCAGCGCTTTCTGCAGGTACTTCTTCGCCTCGACCTTGTTGCCGTTCTGGTGGTGCGCGAGCGCGAGATGGTAGTTGTAGCTCGGGTTGTCGGGCTGCTTCTGGATGCTCGAGTTCAGCGACTCGATCGCCATCGATGACAGTCCCTTCTTGTAGTAGATCCAGCCGAGTGTGTCGTCCACTTCATGACGGTTCGGCAGCCGGGCCTTCGCGGTCTGCGCCATTTGCAGCGCCAGGTCGAGGTTCCCGTTGCTGGTGGCGTCGATCCAGGCGAGGTTGTTGGCGGCCACGGCGGCACGCGGATCGACCTGCAGCGCCTTGTTGTAGCGCGTCTTCGCGTCGTTGTTCTTCCCCTGCAGCTGCAGGATGGTGCCCAGCATGGTGTTGGCCGGCACCGAGTCCGGCGCGCGCGTGACATAGGTTTCGAGCTCGCGCCTCGCGAGGTCGAGGCGTCCCTGCTGGTAATACATCTTGCCGAGCATGGCGTAGGCCTGCAGGCTCTGCGGATCGACTTCCACCGTCCGCTTCAGCGCCTTCTCCATCTCGAAGGCGTCGCCAATGGCGTTGTAGGTCTGCGCCGCAATCATCAGCAGGTTCGGGTCATCCGGCCGCTGCGACAGCTGCTTCTCGATCAGCGTCTTGGCCGAGCCGAACTGCTTGCCCTGCATCTCGGCGGTCAGCAGGCCGGCCAACGCCTGGTAGGACGTCGGGTCGACCTCGAGCGCGCGGCCGTACGCCCGGCGCGCGCCGGCGCTGTCGTTCTTCAGGGTCGCCAGCATGCCCGCCGCCGTCTGCACCGTCGCCGAGTTCGGGTTTGCCTGCACCAGCAGGTTGAGTTGATTGGTGGCCTGCGCGAAGTCGCCGACCGCCATCAACCCGTGCAGCAGGAGCAGGCGCGCTTCACCGCTGCTGGGATGATCGGCGACGATCTTCAGCATCAGCGGCACCGCATCGGCCGCCTGGCCGTTGTTGATCTGCAGGCGCGCGAGGCCCAGGCGGCCTTCGACGTTGTTGCCGTCGAGCTTCATGGCCTCGTTGTAGGACGCGGTGGCTTCCTTGACCGCGCCACGCAGGACGTAGGTCTGCGCCAGGGCCAGGTGCGCGTCGATCGAGCGCGGGTGGGCGTCCACCGCGGTCTTGAGCGTCGTCAGCGCATTGATCGTATTGCTCTCGGTGAGATGCAGCTTGCCGAGCGTGATGAGCGCCTCGGCGTTTTTCGGCTCACGCGCCAGGACCGATTCGAGGACGCGATGGGCTTCCGCATTCTTGTTGCTCAACACCTCGACGCGGGCCAGCCGCACCGATGCCCCGACGAAGGTGCCTTTGTCGGCCTGCAGCGGCTGCAAGGTGGCGCGGGCATCGTCGAGGCGGCCGGACCGGATGTAGTACTCGGCGAGAAAATATTTTGCGTCCGGCCCCGACGACAAGTCAGCCACCAGCTTCAAGTGCGGTTCCGCGGCGGGCGCCCGGTTGGTGATCAGGTAGAGCATCGCGACGGCGCGATTGGCGATCAGGTTCTTGGGCTCGAGCTCGAGCGCGCGGCCGGCCGCCTGCTCCGAGCCAGGCAGGTCGCGCGTCGCCAGCAGGAAATTCGCATAGGCGAGATGGGCGCTGGCCGAGTTTGGATCGATCTCGATGGCCTTCTTGAACGCCGATTCGGCCGCCTCGCGATTGCCGGCCGTCATCTGGAGAGCGCCGAGCTCCGAGAAGGTGCCCGACCGCCGCGGATCGAGCTCGATGGCTTTCTCGAAGGTCGCGACGGCGCCCTCCACGTCTTTCAGTCCCGCCAGCGCGTTGGCGCGCAGGATGTGGCCCTCGACGCTCTGCGGATCGCGCTTCAGCATCCGCTCGGCAAGACCTTGCGCGTCCTGGAACTGGTTGCTGAGCAGCAGGAAGGCGCCGGCCCGCCGCTGGGCGTCGTCATTCTCGGGAAGGAGATCGGCCGCGCGAACGTATTCGCGGAGGGCGTTCACCCCGTCGCCGGTGGTGGCGTAGGCGTGCGCCAGTTGCAGCCGGGCTTCGCCGAGCCTCGGGTCGGCCTGCACGGCGCGGCGATATTCGATGATCGCTTCAGGGATGCGCTTCGCCGACGCCTGCTGGTTGCCTTTGTCGAGGTGCTCGCGGGCCTCGGCCTGCGGATCGCCCTTGCAGGCACCCAGCACGGCCGAAAGCATCACCGCGGTGATTCCAATGGAAAGTCTCCGGTTCATGCCGCCCTATGTTCAAGAAACACGCCAGTTAACTTCATTGGGGAATACGTGGTTTTGGCGGGGAAGAAGGCGAGAGACGGGAGAAAGTCTCTCTGTCTGATGAGAAATGTCGCGTGCGCTAGGCAGCCTTTTACTCAGCGCACCTCCGTACAACACAATCGGTGAAGAGCGCCGCGAGGCGCTCTTCACCGACTGGAAAGGACACGCTCGCTCACGCCTGGCGGCGGCGGGCCCTGAATGCGGCCAGCAGGCCAGTGCCGAGGAGCATCATGGTCGCCGGTTCCGGAACCGGTGAGTTCACGATGTCCGTGCTGATCACGGTGCCGGTTCCACCATTCGGGCTCATACCCGGCGGGATGGTCACGGAGAAGCCGAAGAATTCCCAGGGCAAGCCGTTGTCGAAGCCGATGGCGTCGAGCAGCAGCTGGCTCTTGATGTCGGCACCGCTGCCGGCGATCAGGCCACGCGGGCCGTCGATGAAGCTGGTGAACGTGCCGTCCAGCAGCGTGACAGGCGCCACGCAGGCACCGGACGCGTCGAAGCCACCAATCCCGAGGGCTGAGATGCAGCCGCTCAGGGTGATGAAGTTGTTGTCCGGGGTGGTGCTGAAGTCGAGGTCGCCGAAGCTGCTGCCGCCCTGCGCCGAGACCAAGCCGCTCACTACGAAGGATCCATTGTTCTGGTCCGCGCCGAAGATGTTCGCGAGTCCGATCGGAATGTTATTTCCGGTCAGGTTCCCGCCATCCCAGGTGATGGTGCCGCCAGCACCGGCTCCGCCGGTCTGGAAATCGATAACGGGCGCGGCCTGCGCCGGCACCGCCAGCAGGGCCACCGCCATCGCGGCGCCGCCCAGCATTTTCAACGTTCTCAACATCCGTGTCCTCCCTGTCATTACGTCCTCGTCTCTCCTGCGTCCTGCGCTACTCCGCGCCGGTTCACGCACATCGATTGAGCAACACTGCTGCCAAACGCGTCTTTGTCAATCCGCTGACGGGAGCCGCAAATCTCGCGCGGATAACTGTTTACGCGGCGCAGAGATAGCGGAATGTTCGATGCGCGGCAGACAAAACTCTCTCACTCTTACTCTGCGAAGAAGCACCTGAGACGAAGACAAATCTCTCAAGAACGCAGCATCTGCATTGTGAAAGGAAGAAAACTAAAGTGCAGTTGAGAACGAGATGAAGCAGGAACGTTGCATGCCGTCGCGCGCGAAGACTGAGAGCAGACGCGGCGGGGCGACTGCTATTGAGGAAGGTAAGCGGGGAGCGTCGGGAAGATCGTGCGGACGAAGGCCTCGGCGACCTGCTCCGCGGAGGCGTCGGCGTCACTGGAACCCTGCAGCGGCGCAATGACGCGTACCATCGATCCATCGGTGCGGTTCAGGCGAATGGCGTCGTGAATCAAGTAGGCCTTGCTGGTGTACTCGCTCGCCACGACGCGGCCGTGAGACTGATACCAGTAAAGTACGAGCTGCCGCTCGAGACCCTTCTGGACGATGTAGCGATTCACGGTGATGTCGCGGCCCTGGCCGTCCACGTTGGCGATCCGCAAGCGGCCTTGCTCGACCGGCTCCCAACCGGCGCCTGGCAGGCAGTTGAGCGGCGAGTGAATCGTGTCGCCCTGGCGCTGGCTGGCATAGAAGCCCATGTAGAAGCCCACGGCTGACTGCCCGGGTCCGTAGTAGATGCGCGACAGGTAGTCGTCCACGCCGAGTACTTTCAGGATGTCCTCATCCAACGGCGCATCCGCGTTGGCGCTCCACTGGCCGAGCGTCATCGGAAAGGTGGCGAAGGGGGTACGCGAGATCGTCAGCTCCGCGCTGCGCGCGTTGGCCAGAAAGACGGTGGTGGCCGCGAGCAGCGCGCAGAGCGCGAGGGCGCGGGGAAGTATACCGGTCATATCGATGCCGCCTCTGTGGGTTGCAGGTGCGGCACCGGCGGCGGCACGAACCGCTGCAGCAGCCGCTGGATCCCCAGCATCATCAGGAAGGCGATGATGAACACGACCCATCCGGAAAATTCGTGGAACAACCCTTCGACGCCGGCGGCGCCGAAGTTGTGCGCGGCCACGCCCGCGCTCGCGACGCGCAGCCCGTTGGCGAGGATCGCCACCGGGATGGCCGAGAGCGCGATCACCGCCCGCACCCAGGGCCGCCGATCGACGAAATACCCGAAGACGATCCCCAGCGTAAAGAGCGAGACGAGCGAGCGGATGCCGCTGCACGCTTCCGCGACTTCGAGGGTGGCGTTGGCGAGAATGAGGACGTTGCCTTCGCGGAGGATCGGGATGTCCATCGAGCTGATGCTGTACTCGCCGACGCGCGAGGCCAGCAACTGCAGCGGGAACGCGATCTTGTTGAAGATCAACGCCGGCAGCGGGACCATCAGCAGCATGAAGGCGAGGGGAAACAACATCACGCGCAAGTGCTGCCAGCCGAACAGGAACAGCAGCGCGCCGCCCAGGGCGCCGATGATGGAGACCCGCGACAGGAATAATTCCGCGCCGAGCAGGCCGGCCACGAGCATGGCCAGGCTCACGCCGACGAGCAGCAGGCCGACGACCGACGGCTGCACCGGCGCCGCGGCGAACGCGCGCCGCCGCTCCCATGCAAAGAACGCGGCGAGCGGCACGATGAAGAAGCCGTGCGAGTAGTTATCGTCGGTGGACCAGGCGTCGATCAGGCTTGCGATCACGGTCCAGTACACGAGCAGCAACCCTCCCAAGACGAGACCTGCTGCCGTCAATTGCTCGTTGGTTCGCGTCATCCGGATCCTGCGACCGCTCCTGCCGCCGTGTTTGCGCGGGGCGGACGGCTGTCCCGCTACATATGAGCGAGAGTTGCCGCCGCCGACCGCGACGTGCACCGGCTATGTGCCGGGTCACGGTGCCTCATTGAGCAAACGCGCTGCCAACATTGAGGTGTACCCGTTCGCTGCAAAATCGTCGTCGCGCTTACACGGTTGCGGCAGAGTCCGCCAAACAGGGAACTTTTGTCGTCAATAGCTGCACGTTTGCAGCCCGAGTGATGCAACGAGCTACAGCTACGAAGACGGCAGCAAAATTGCTCAATAGGGCGGCGATGGTGCGAATTGCCCAACCGGCCGGAGCGGAGACCAGGGAGCACGGTCACCACGTACCCACGCTATTACTGATTGAAACGGAGCATGGTGAGAGCCAAAGTGTGCGCGAGGTGCTCGCCGGCTCGCACGGCATGCTCCAGGTCGATCACGTGTCGTCGCTCACCGAGGGACTGGCCAGCCTGGCGAAGCACGACGTGCGGGCGGTCCTGGTCGACCTCTCCCTGCCGGAGTGCCGGGACTTTTCCGCCATTGACGAGCTGCGGCGCGTGGCGCCCGGCGCGGCGATCATGATCCTGGCGCGCGCGGTGGACCAGGCGCTGGCCAGGCGCGCGGTCGATCGCGGCGCCAACGACTTCGTCGTCACCGACCGGATCGACACCCGTACCCTGTGGCAGTTGATCGCGATGATGTTCGAGCGCCGCGGCCTCGAGCAGCAAATGTTCGTCGAGCGCGAGCGCGCCGAGATCACGCTGAACTCGATCGGCGACGCGGTCATGACCACCGACACGCAAGGCCACGTCACCTATCTGAATGCCGAGGCCGAGGCGCTGACGGGCTGGACCCGCGCCGAAGCCTTCGCGCGGCCGCTGGCCGAAGTGTTCGACGTCACCGACGGGCTGACCGGTCAGCACGCGCAGGATCCCTCGCAGCTGGCGATCGAACACAACCGCAAGGTGCGCTTGAAGGGCAACTACATCCTGGTCGGCCGCGACGGCCAGGAGACCGCCATCGAGCATTCGGCGGCGCCGATTCACGATCGCACCGGCAACATCCTCGGCGCCGTGATCGTCTACCGCGACGTCATCGTGTCGCGCGAGCGGCGCCTGCAGATGCTGCACCTCGCCGAGCACGACGCGCTGACCGACCTGCCGAACCGGCTGCTGTTGAACGACCGCCTCGCCCGCTCGATCGCCCTGGCCCGCCGCTATGGCCGGCGGCTCGCGGTGCTGTTCCTCGATTGCGATCGCTTCAAGCACATCAACGATACGCTCGGCCACGCGATCGGCGACCAGGTGCTGCGGTCGGTGGCGCGCCGCCTGAGTACCTGCGTGCGCGAGTCGGACACCGTCAGCCGCCACGGCGGCGATGAATTCCTGATCCTCCTCTCGGAAGTCGATCAGCCGGAAGACGCCGGGCTGATCGCCGAGAAGATCGTGCAGTCGATCGCCGAGCCGCATCACGTGGCCGGCCACGAGCTGCACCTGACGGCCAGCGTCGGCATCGCGCTGTATCCGGAAGACGGGCAGGACGCCCAGACCCTGGTGATGCGTGCCGACACGGCGATGTATTACGCCAAGAACACCGGCCGCAACCGCGTCGGCTTCTATCGCTCCGACATGGAGTCGCCGGCGACCAAGCGTTCGTCGATCGAGTCGGAGTTGCGCAACGGGATCGATGCCGGTGAGTTCGAGCTGTTCTATCAGCCGACCATCGATCTGGAGACCGGCCAGATTCGCGGCGCCGAAGCGCTGATGCGGTGGCGTCATCCCGAGCGCGGACTCATTCCCCCCGATCAGTTCATTCCGGCGGCGGAAGCGTCAGCGTTGATCATCCCGATGGGGCGGTGGGCGCTGAAGGAGGCGTGCCGCCAGGCGCGCGCCTGGCTCGACGCCGGGCTGCCGCCGATTCCGATCGCGGTCAACGTCTCGGCGCTGCAGTTCCGCACCGCCGGATTCCTCGAAGACATCCAGCGCTTCCTGCACGAAACCAAGTTGCCGGCGCGCTTCCTCGAGCTCGAGCTCACCGAGAGCGCGTTGATGGTGGACACCGCCGCG
>Ga0190265_10003767_pt1 | contig 10405 bp, 9 predicted proteins | sample Popmic124T_FD_133135 | JGI IMG/M metagenome (GOLD analysis project Ga0190265, IMG submission 133135) | Populus adjacent soil microbial communities from riparian zone of Indian Creek, Utah, USA - 124 T | ecosystem: Environmental > Terrestrial > Soil > Riparian zone | place: USA: Utah | collected...
ACCCAGCGACCGTCCTTCCTGTCGCGCACGATTCCGGCGTCCTTGAGAACCTTGAGGTGAAATGAAAGCCGGGATTGGGCGGCATCGAGCGCATCGGTGAGGTCGCAGACGCACCGCTCGCCGCCGCGCAGCATCTCCACGATCTCGAGACGGGTTTCGTCGGAGAGAGCGTGAAACAGCTCGACGGAGCGTTCAGTGCGACTGGATAGCGAAGTGGCCATGGAATCAATATATCAATAAAACTTAATACGTCAAGACCCTGGGAATACCGGCCCCGTGTTCGGCCCGGCTGGACGTTTCGGGACGGGGATATTGGCAAGGACGCCGCTGATCAACACGAGGGCGAGCATCACCAGCAGCCCCTGGGTGGCGGAGCGCGAAAGCTTCCGGCCCTTTCGCGAGTCATCGAGGTTGGGAACGAGTCGAAACCGGTTGTAGCCGCCGAGCAGCATCAGAATCAAAAGGCCGGTGATCTTCCCCAACACTGTGCGGCCGTAGTCGGTCGAGAAGAGATCAGGCAAGTCCAGGAAAATCAGTGTCTGCGCCAAGCCGGAGCCGGCGACGACAATGAACGCGATGAGCGCGGCGCTCGAGACGCGGCGGGCCTCGATGCGGAACGCGGTGATGTCGCGGCGGAAAGTCCAGCCGAGCCAGACCAGTCCGCCCATCCAGATCGCCGCGCCGATGAGATGGGCGCTCTTGGCCGGAATCGCCAACAGCGGATCGATCGCGGCCGAATGTCCGACCGCCCCACTGACTATGAGGCAAGCCAGGCCGAAGAACAGGGCGAGCCCGCGTTTCCCTTTTGCCATCGCCCAGAACGCGAGGAATGCCAGTACGACGCGCGCCGACTCGACGATGCCCGGTGTCGACTTGAGGGCGGAAAATCCAAAGGTGCCACTCAGGCCGGCGCCGGGCGAGATGTGATACAGCCACGCCCCCATATGTGCGGCGAGCAGCACGGCCCCGAACCCGAGAAAGCGCGTAGCGATCGATGCGGGATCGAGATTCCGGCGGTTTCTGGCGGCGCTGCCGAAAAAGAGAAGTCCCACGCCCGCCATCATCGCACCGAGTCCGAGCCCGCGAAGAAGCGACGCCACCTTCGGTACCGGTCTTCCTTCATCGTCTCCCGACACGAGAGCGGCCGAGGTGGAATCCGTGCGCGTGGCCGGCACCTCGGGAATCAGCGGAGGAAAAAGCGCTGAATCCAGGCCTGCCTGAGCGAGAGAAAATGAGAATCTACCGGAGACCGGATGACCGTCGGCTGAAACGATCCGCCACGCGACGAGGTGCTGGCCGTTCGGCAAGGCGGGCAGCGACCCGACCAGAGTGTTCGCGCCGGCCGCATCGAGTACCACCGGAATGTTCTCCGCTCGCCCCTCGGGACCGGTCAGCACGATCCGGCTCAGCTCCGCAACGATCGGCTCGCTGAAGACGAGGCGAATCGACCTCGGAGCGGTTGTGAGCCGCGCATCGGCCGCGGGCGTCGAGCGGAGGAGAGTAGCGTGCAGCGCTTTGGCGGCTCCGCCCGCGACAGCCGGCGCCGCCAGTCCCAGTCCCAAGACAAAAAACGCCGCCCGGAACGAGCGACGGCGCAAGCGATTCGGGTTCACGCGACGAATATACGGGTACCGGCGGGCTATGAAAGGTCGGGCGGGGCCAATCTGGCGATTCGGCCAAGCGCGGCGATGAGGGTGATGTCCGTCTCCGGCGTCCATTCCACTGTCCAACGGATCGTTTTCTGGACCCAGTCGCGGCTCACCGCACCACGCTCGAGCGCTTTGGCGCGCTCCTCCCGCAACCGGAACTCGAGCTGGCCGAGCTGCTGGAGGGCGGATCCCCCGCTCAATGTGGTCATGCCGCTCGTCGCGGCGCGCTGCACCTGGTCTATCGCGCCGTCGAACGCTGCCTCGATCTCGTTGGTGTCGGTCATGGCTGGATTAATTTACGCCATGCCTCGCATCGTTTCGTTTCTTCCGGCCGGCACCGAGATGGTGCATGCGCTCGGTGCGGGAAGCGCGCTCGTGGGACGCTCGCACGAGTGCGACTATCCCGAGTCGGTGCTCGAGCTGCCGGTCGTAAGTCGTCCGGCGCTCGCCCTGGACGACGCGTCCCCGGATGCGATCGATCGCGCGGTGGCGGAGCGCGTGGAGAGCGGCGCCACGCTCTACGCGATCGACGAAGTACTGCTGCGCGATCTCCGCCCCGACGTGATCCTGACACAGAACCTCTGCCGCGTGTGTGCTCCCTCGGGTGACGAGCTCACGCGCGCGGTGAGGAAGTTCGACCGGCGGCCCGAGGTGCTGTTTCTAACTCCGCGGACGATCGCGGAGATTGAAGAGAACATCGCGGCCGTCGGTCGGGCCATCGGACGACCGGAGGAAGCGGAGCTCCTCGTACGCTCCAATCGGGAGCGGCTCGCACGGGTGAGCGCGGCAGTCTCCGGCGCGCCGCGGCGGCGCGTCGTGTTTCTCGAGTGGACCGACCCGCTTTTCTGCGGCGGTCACTGGGTGCCGGAGATGATCTCGCTCGCGGGCGGAGAAGACCCGCTCGGCCGTCCCGGCGCTGACTCGGTGCGCATGGGGTGGGACGATGTCGTCGACGCTTCGCCAGAGATCATCGTCGTGTCGCCGTGCGGATTTCGGCTCGAGCCGGCTATCGAGCTGGCGAAGAAGCTGCCGCGCATACCAGGGGCTATGGTCTACGCGGTGGATGCGAATCGGTACTTCGCGCGTCCGGGCCCGCGCGTGGCGGAAGGGGTGGAGCTGCTTGCACACCTATTTCACCCGGACCTGGTCGCCGACTCGCCTGGCCTTCAAGCCTCGAAGAGAATCTCATAGCTGGTTGCGATTGATTCTCACCTCGGTGAGGAGTCGACATCCGTTCATTGCGAGTTCGGCTTACTGGGTCCTCAAACAAACGCCGAAATTGTCGAGCAGGCTCTGTAGCCTTTGTGCTCACCCTACGGGACAAACTGAGTCGCCTAATCTGGAAGTTGTATCATGCATGAGACGGAGTTCGTCGGAACCTGATTGATTCGAACCGCGACCGTGTCGAGTCGCCATGCTCGTTGGGGCTGACCCCAACGTTCAGTAGTAGTATCTCCCATTATCGCGATCGTCGGTTTCCACTCCCCGGAATTTGGCCTGCAGGTTTGGGTAAACCTCTCCTCCCTGGAGAGTCCGCTAACAGTGAGGCTGTCAGCTGCCGTGTAACGTGCCCGTCTGCCTGAGGTCCCAGATGGAGCAGTATCAAGACGCACGGTCAATACCGGACCGAGCCGGCGCACACGCACGTAGAACCTCGATGTCTGGATTGTATCGTTCATGTCGGGGTCTTCACCTATTATCCACTCCGCACGCCAAGGTCGTTCGCTAACGCTGACTGGACGAGTCGTGTCCGCCCGATCGGAGTCAGAGCGCATCTCTGAGGCGTTGTTTTCGCATCCAAAGACGAAAAGAACGATCACAAGTCTTCGTGTAGCACTCAATGTCGAGCTCCGTCGAGGAGAATTAATCGGAAGGTACCAAGGCTTAACGCAAATCAAGCCCTCTGAGCGGGCGTAGTGTTCCGGGCAGTCGTGATCAACGCGACCGCGCAGATGACGATCACCGCAGCAATGCCTGTGCGCAACGAGAGAGTCTCTCCCGCAATCGCCCAGCCCAGCACCACCGCCACGATCGGATTCACATACGCGTAAGTGCCGAGCCGCGCCGGCGATACCTTGTCGAGCAGCCAGATGTACGACGTGAATCCGATCAGCGAGCCGAACACGATCAGGTAGAACCATCCCACCCACGATGCGGTCGATACCGCGCGGATATCGAAGCCGCGGAGCTCACCCACGCCCGCGCCGACGAGAAACAACAACGCGCCGCCGCCGAGCATCTCGATCCCCGTCGCCATGAGCCCCGATTCGGGCAGCTCCGCATCACGCGACCAGAACGATCCGATCGCCCACGAGAGCGATGCGAGCACGAGGACGGTCGCGCCGAGAATGCTGACGCTCCCCTCGCCGCCGATATTGCCGGGACCGACGAGCACCACGATTCCGAGGAAGCCGACGACAAGACCGACGAGGACCACCGTGCTCGGCCGGCGTCTCGGCGGTCGAGCCCACTCGATCATCACCAGCCAGAAAGGGAGAATCGAAACGAGAAGCGCAGTCAATCCCGACGGAACGGTCTGCTCCGCCCACACCACGCCACCGTTGCCGCCGAGGAGAAGAAACGCGCCGGCGATCGTCGCGTTCCTCCAATGAACACGAGTGGGACGCGGGGCGCCGCGCCAACGCGACCAAGCGTACAGCAGGAGCCCAGAAATCAGAAAGCGCGTTCCCGCCATCACGAACGGAGGCATGGTCTCGACCGCGTACCTGATTGCCAGGTACGTCGAGCCCCACACCACATAGATGGATGCGAACGCAGCGATTATCTGCCCGCGGGTCGCGCGCGCCTTTATGTCGTTCAATTAGAGCGGAGTGTCGGGAAACGAGAGAGGTGCCGCGGCAGAAATCTAATTCGCAGTGTTGAGTGCGAGAGGATCAATCAAATGATTTCTGCTGACGATCGCGCTTTTTCCTCGCCTGGCGCTTCTTCTCCTCGAGGCGCGCTTCCTTCGATGCCCTGGTCGGCTTTGTCGGCCGCCGTTTTCTCGGAATCACCAGCGCGCGCCTCACCAGCTCCGCCAGCCGTTCCTCGGCCAGCTCCCGATTGCGGCTCTGGCTCCGCATGTCGCTGGCGACGACACGGATGCTTCCTTCCGTCGTCAGTCGGGACTCGAGCTTGTCGAGAAGACGTGCTCTTTCTTCGTCAGACACCGCTTTCGAGGAGACCACGTTCCAGAAAATCTCGACGCGCGATGAAGTCTTGTTGACGTGCTGGCCACCCGCACCCGACGAGCGTGACACGCGCACGTCCAGCTCGCTGCGCGGGATCGCAACCGACTCGTTGACGACGAGAGCATTCACGGCCGGTGCGAAGCGATCACTCGCTCAGCGCCAGCGGAACAGCTTGAGCGCGGCCAGGAAGCTGACCACGCCCCAGACCACAATCACCAGCAGCTGCGGCGATACCGCCGCGAGCGACGCACCCTCGAGCATGTTGGCGCGCAGCGCGTCGTTGACCGCCGTTAGGGGCAGGAGTCGAATGAAAGGCTGCACCGCTTCGGGAAAGTTTGAAGACGAGAAGAACACGCCGGAGAAAACCCACATCGGAAGCATGACGAAGTTCGCGATTCCGGACACTGCCTCGACGGTCTTCGCCCGCGACGCGACGAGGAGCCCAAGTCCTCCGAAGGAAACCGCGCCGAGGAGGGCGATGAGCATCAGCGCGGCAAGCGATCCGCGGAGCGGGACATCGAAGGCGAAGTAGCCGAACCCAATCAGTGTCACCACCTCGATGATGAGGAAAAAGAGGCGCGAGAAAAGAAAGGAGAGCAGATACTGGAAACGCGACATCGGCGTCGCCATCAGTCGCTTGAGCAGCTTCTTGCTGCGCGCCACCACGATCGCGAACGCCAGTGACCAGATGCTCGACCCCATCAGGTTCATCCCCAGAAGGCCGGGGACGAGGAAGTCGATGTACCGGGAGCCCTTCTCGCTGACGTAGGTATCGCTCGACCGCACCGGATCGACGCGGCCCGCTCCGATCTGTACCGCGCGATCGGCGACGAGACGCGCGCTCGCGGCCTCGCTGCGCCCGCGGTCGTAGATGTACTGTACGCTGTCGCGGGCCATTCCCGGAATGACCAGGAGCGCGACCTTGCCGGTGCGCAGCGCGAGCGCGCCCGCGCTGTCGTCGTACGCCCTGAGAACGAGCGTGGAGTCCCGCCTCATCGCCGCAACCACACTGGTGTCCGCTCCGGGTCTCGATACGACACCGACCTGAAGCTGCTCCAACCCCTGTTGGCGGAACGCGATGCCGAGCCCCGCGGCCAGCAGGATCGGAAACACGAAAGTCCAGAACACCGCTTCGGGCTCGCGGACGAATTCGCGAAACCGCACCAGCGTGAGCTGCACCAGCGGAAGGCCCTTGAAGCCACGATCCCGGCGGGTCAGGTGCTGCGCGCGTTTCTCGCGCAACACCTCGGCGAGCGCCGCCGCGTCACTCATCGCGCAGCGTCCTCCCCGTCAGCGACACGAACACATCCTCGAGTGTCGCATGGGTCTTACGCGGCTCAGGCGGCGGAAGGTGCGAGAAATCCACGGAATCGATCAGCTCGGCCGGCGTTCCAAGCGCGATCACGCGTCCATGATCCACGATCGCGACCCGGTCGCACAGCCGCTCGGCTTCTTCCATGTAATGCGTCGTAAGAAGGATGGTCTTGCCGTCGGAGCGGAACTGCGAGACGAGATTCCACATCTGGCGCCGCGACTGCGGATCGAGACCCGTCGTCGGCTCGTCGAGAAAGAGAAGCTCTGGGTCTCCTACCATCGCGCAGGCGACGGCGAGCCGCTGCTTCTGTCCGCCAGACAAAGTGCCGACGCGGGCGTGGCGTTTCTCACCCAGCTCGACAAGATCGATCACCGCGCCGACGTCGCGGGATTCGCTATAGAAACTCTGAAACACTTTGAGCGTCTCATCCACGGTGAGCTTCTCGGCGAGCTGGGTGTCCTGGAGCTGGATGCCGAGGAGCTCGCGCAGCTCACGCCCGTCGTCGTCCCAGGTGCGGCCGAGCACGCGGACGGTGCCCGAGTCGGAAGCGAGCAGTCCCTCGCAGATCTCGATCGTGGTCGTCTTGCCGGCGCCGTTGGGGCCGAGCAATCCGAAGCATTCGCCGGTGTGTACCTCGAGGTCCAGACCCGCGACAGCCACGACATCACCGTACGATTTGTGTAATCCCTCTACCTGAAGCGCCGGAGAAGTTGTCACCATTAGTAGACAGGTGTCACGGAAAGTGGGCAGAAAACAGTTGAGATCACGTGATGAAACTCACTATAAGCTCTTGCCGTAGAATGATATAACGTTGGGGCAGGACCGGGCACTGTCCGTGCCAACCATAGAGCTGCAATCAACCGGAGAAACTATGCGTTCCCTGATCGTGTCGGTACTTGCCGCTGCGTCCACACTCGGCTTGCCTTCGACACTCGAAGCACAATTCGAGTTCGGCTCGGAGAGAAGTCCTTCCCGTTTCCAGTTGGGGGGCGATTTCGTCGTCGCCCAACCCAAGGGTGAGCTCGCCGACAACATCGACAACGGCTTCGGCTTCAACGGCACCGGCATGTTCAGGCTCGATCCGAAGGGATTTCTCAGTCTCCGAGCCGACATCGGTGGCGTGCAGTACGGCCGTGAGACGTTCAGGGTTCCGTTCCATCCATTGACCGGCCGTGTCGATCTCGACGTCGAGACGACCAACACCATCGCCTGGGGCGGAATAGGCGGCCACCTCCAGATTCCCGACGGGTGGATCCGTCCGTACGCGAACGCGTCGATCGCCTACACACACTTCTCGACCGAGTCGGCGCTCAAGGGAACCAACGACGACTACGAGTACGCCTCCACGACCAACCAGAGCGATGGGTCTCGCGCCTGGATCTTCGGCGGCGGTCTCGTGATTCCCTTCGGGAGCAAATACGCGCTCGGAGGTCTCAACCTTGGCGCGCGCTACTACTACGGTGGAAACGCCGAGTATCTGCGTGAAGGCGACATCATCGACAACCCCGACGGGACAGTCACGCTCGATCCGCGGAACAGCAAGACGGATCTCGTCCTGTGGCAGCTCGGCGTGTCGTTCGTTCTTCCACGTGGGCGGTAGCTGATGCTGGTGCTGCTCGCCGCCGCCGTGTTCGCGCAGTCAACGGCGGCGATCAGAATCGGCGTCAAGGTCGAGACAGACAGCGCCAAAGCCGACAGCATCGCCCATGTTCGTGACGTTCGCCGTGATTCCATCCGGGCTACGCGTGCGACCCGCGACTCGGCTCGACGAGCGCAGCGGATCGCGCGGCGACCGCCCATGACTCCCGCGCTCATGGCGTCGGCGTTCAAGGACATACGGGCTCGTGATCTGCTGCTGCGCGCGAGAGAAGCAAGACTTCAGCAGGACTCGACGCTCGTCGCCTACGAGGTGAACTCGTACGAGCGCATGTCGGTGGGGATGGGATTCAAGCGGATCGGGCGCGACCGGCTGCTGATGCGCAGCGAGCGCGCCGCCCACGTCCGCTGGCAGCGCGACCGTGGCGCGACGGTGTCGGTCAGGGGACAGCGCAGCGTTTTCCCGATGCTCGAGGGCGTCGGCCAGGGCGATTTCGATCTCGGATCGGCGACCGAGATCCCGTATCATCCGGGGCGCGAGACGCTGTGGATCGGATCCGGTCTGGCGCGGGCCGACATCAGCGAGAACGAGATGATTCACCCGCTCGCGAGCGGGGCCGAGGCGTTCTACACGTATTCGTCGGGAGACTCGGTGAGCTTCCAGCTTCCTGGAGGCAGGAAGATAGAGCTGCGCGAGCTGCACATCCGCCCGCGCCAGCAGAAATGGAACGTCGCCGTGGGCTCGCTCTGGTTCGATGCGTCGACGGCGCAGCTCGTTCGCGCCGTCTATCGCATGGCGCAGGAGATGGACATGCTCGCCGTCGCCAAGGAAGTCGATGGCGAGGACCCCGAGGACGAGATTCCGCGCTGGGTGAAGCCGATGATCACTCCGATGAAGGCGAAGGTGAGCGCCGTCACGGTGGAGTACGGACTGCACGAAGGCCGGTTCTGGCTCCCGCGGTCGCAGACGGTCGAAGGCGACGCGCAGGTGAGCTTCATGCGCATCCCGTTCAAGCTCGAGCAGCGGTACAACTACGTGAGCGTCAACGGCAGCGACCCTCTCCCGGAGCTGGTGATTGCGGTTGGGGACACCGCGACGGACTCGGTTTCGCGCGCGGCGCGACGCGAGCGGCGTCGCAACGAATGCAAGGTGGGGACAGAGCGCACGCGAGTGCAAACCCGCTCGCACGAGAATCTTCGCGTGGTAATAAGCGTCCCGTGCGACACGATAGCGCTGGCGAAATCCCCCGACCTGCCGAAATCGATCTACGAGGACGGTGAGGAGATGTTCGGGGCCGCCGAGCGCGATGCGCTGATCGACATGGCGCTGACGCTGGGAGCGCAGCCCGAGTTCGCTCCGCAGCGGCCGACGATAGCGTACGGATTGTCGCTGACACGGTTCAATCGCGTCGAGGGATTGTCGACGGCGATCGCGGCGGAGCAGGTGCTGGGACGCGGGTACACCGCGCACGCGCTGTTCCGAATTGGAATCGCGGACCTGTCGCCGAACGGCGAGCTCGCGCTCTCCCGCACCGACGGGCGGAGGACGCTGCGCGCCGGGGCGTACCGGCGTCTGGCAGCGTCCAATGACTGGGGCGATCCTCTCGGCTTCAGCAGTTCGGTGTCCGCGCTCTTGTTCGGACGCGACGAGGGGTTCTACTATCGGACGTGGGGCGGCGAGCTGAGGGGAGAGGACCACGACGGGCTGCTCAGAACATGGCGCCTGTTCGCCGAGCAGCACACGGACGCCGCCGTGAAGACCGAGTTCGCGGTGACGCATCCGAAGGGCGTGAAGGGCGAGCTCACCAACATCGACGCCGTGAACGGCACGATCATCGGTCTAGGACTCGGCCATCACTCGTCGTACGGATTGAATCCACACGGATTCAGGGCGCTGACGGACATCAAGCTCGAGGGCGCGGCGGGGACGTTCGACTACGGGCGCGGCTCGTTCCAGACGACGCTATCCCGCGGCCTGGGTCCCGCGCTCGACGGAGCCCTGACACTTGGCGCCGGCGCGTCGGCCGGCGCGCTGCCGATCCAGAAGAACTACTTCGTGGGCGGCGTCCAGACGGTGCGGGGCCAGCGAGCCGGCGCAGCGGTGGGGGATGCGTTCTGGCTGACGAGCGCGGAAGTGGGGACGAGCGGAATTGGTATCAGAAAGATACTATTTGCCGATCTCGGCTGGGCCGGATCGCGCCGGGATTTCTCCCGACCGGGCCGTCCGTTGAGCGGGGCGGGAGTGGGCGTGTCCTTCATGGACGGGCTGGTCAGGCTCGATGTGGCGAAAGGCATTTATCCGGAGAAGGCGATTCGGACCAGCCTCTACCTCGAGGCCAGGTTCTAGGCTCCGGCGCCAGCTCGACGACGACTTAACTGCAACTGAACGGGTAGGAGGTACTTGTAGCACTGGTATGGGGTAATCTGGTCACGACGCCGGGACGCTTCTGCCGGAGGCTGGCCACAGGCATTTGCCGTCACGCCACTAGTTGCGTCCCGACGTCGTGACCTGAAGTCCAGGCACCAGTGCTACAGGTACCTCCTACCCGTTCAGTTGCAGTTAAGTCGTCGTCGAGCTGGCGCCGGAGCCTAGAACCTGGCCTCGAGGTAGTGGCTGGTCCGAATCGCCTTCTCCGGATAAATGCCCTTCGCCA
>Ga0190265_10003768_pt1 | contig 10405 bp, 11 predicted proteins | sample Popmic124T_FD_133135 | JGI IMG/M metagenome (GOLD analysis project Ga0190265, IMG submission 133135) | Populus adjacent soil microbial communities from riparian zone of Indian Creek, Utah, USA - 124 T | ecosystem: Environmental > Terrestrial > Soil > Riparian zone | place: USA: Utah | collected...
AGGTGCAAGCACGAATGTCGATGGCCGAGCCCGAGAGGCTTATCGGTGGCGAGTTGAATGCCGCTGTGACCAGGGAGGTGGTGCGGATTCACACCGCCAGCCTCGGCCGGGGCCCGCGCAAATCGTTCTCCTTCCACAACGGAAACGTGATCGTCACGGTCCTGCACGAGGTCATGTCGCGGGCCGAGCGGAACCTCGCCGTCGGCGGCGAGGGCGAGGCGGTGCTGGCGATGCGCAGACGCTTCCAGGGCTCGATGGAGCGGCAACTGCGCGAGAGCGTCGAAAAGCTGACCGGGTGCGAAGTCGTGGCGCTGATGAGCGACAACCACCTCGACCCCGATATGGCGGTCGAGGTCTTCATCCTCGACTACCCGCTCACCTGATTCACCGCCAAGCGGGTTGACGCTCCCGCGGGATCGTAGTGTGATGTCACCATGCGCCCGCAGACCAAGTACGCGCGCAGCGGCGACATCGGCATCGCCTACCAGGAATTCGGCGAGGGCGAGATCGACGTCGTCCTCGCCTTCCCCTTCGTCTCCCACCTCGACCTGATGTGGGAGAGCCCCGCGCAGGTGCGCTTCCTGCGTCGGCTCGGCTCTTTTGCCCGGGTGATCCCGTTCGACCGCCGCGGCGTCGGCCTCTCCGACCCGGTCGGCAGCGCCACGACGCTGGAGGAACGGATGGACGACGTACGCGCTGTGATGGACGCGGCCGGCTCGGAGCGTGCCGCCCTCTTCGGCATGTCGGAGGGGGCGATGATGTGCATGGTCTTCGCCGCCGCCCACCCCGAGCGCACCTCGGCGCTGGTGCTGTGGGGGGCGATGGCGCGCTCGACCGAAGCCGATGACTACCCCTGGGCGCCCCCCAAGCAGGCGCTGCTCGAAGCCGACGAGGAGCTGATGTCGCCGTTCTGGGGACAGGGGGCGACGCTCGACGTCTTCTCGCCCAGCCTCGCCGGCGATCCACAGGCGCGCGAGTACCAGGCTCGCTACGAGCGCCAGGCGGCGAGCCCGATGCGCGTCGACCAGCTCTTCAAGATGTTCCTCGACACCGACGTGCGCGACACGCTGCCGCTGATCCGCACCCCGACCCTTGTCATGCACCGCCGCGGCGACCACGCGGTCAACTACCGCGCCGCCCGCTGGCTGTCCGAGCAGATCGAGGGCAGCCGCTACGTCGAGCTGGAGGGGGAGGATCACTTCCCCTGGGTGGGCGAGGGCGGCGACGAGGCGCTCGACGAGATCGAGGAGTTCCTCACCGGGGTGCGCCCGGCGCCCTCGCCCGAACGGGTGCTGGCGACGGTCCTCTTCACCGACATCGTCGACTCGACCCGGCTCGCGACCGAGCTCGGCGACCGCCGCTGGCGCGAGCTGCTCGAGCAGCACCAGAAAGTCGTCCGCGACCAGTTGCAGCGCTTCGACGGACGCGAGATCAAGACCACCGGCGACGGCTTCCTGGCCACCTTTGACGGGCCGACCCGCGGCGCCGCCTGCGCAAAGGCGATCGTCGATGCGATGCCGGCGCTGGGGATCGAGGTGCGCGCCGGCCTGCACACCGGCGAGGTCGAGTTGATGGGGGAGGACGTCGGCGGCATCGCCGTCCACGTCGCGGCCCGGATCGCGGCCCTGGCCGGGGCCGGCACGGTGCTTGCCTCACGCACGGTGCGCGATCTCGCCGTCGGCTCCGGCATCGACTTCGACCCGTTCGGCCGCCACACGCTCAAGGGCGTGCCCGACGAGTGGGATCTCTACAGCGTCACGGCGCCGCTCTCGACGGGCGTCGGCTGACTTAGGGAGCGGGTGGGCTAGTCGCTGCGGCGGTGGACACGGGGTCCGCCAGCGACACCCAGCTCCCGGCACAGGCGCCCCGGTCGCGGGCCTTCGAGGGCAGGCGCTTCAAAGGCCGGCACGCACGCTAGGGCTCGGGTCGGACGCCGCGGCGGCAGGAGCAGCCGGCACGCGCGGGCACGGAAAGAGGCACGAAAAAGCGACCGGTGGTGACGCTCGTCGCCTGCCTCGCACGTAGCCTTCGCGCTTAGAAGCTCGCCGCGCCACCTTCGAGATCGGCACCCGCTTGGCTTCCGCGGTTCCTCTCTCTGCCAGTCGCAAAACGAACCTAGCGCTTGCGCCCGGACCGCGCCAGGGATACGCAACCCGCGAGTACGCAAACTGCGGGTAAAACGGCTCAGGCGAGCTGCGGTTGGCGGTAGATCTCGGCGGAGGGGATCCCGATCACATCTCCCTGGAAGCGCTTCTGGCGTCCGTATACGACCCAGGTGGTGTCGATTTCGCCGATCTCCAGGTCGAGCCGCAGCAGATCGGGATGCTTCTCCAGGTGCTCGAGGTGGGTCAGCCCGGTGTCGTACTCGCCGCGCAGCAGCGCCTCGGCGATGATCGGCTTGGAGATTTGCGGGATCACCTCCTCCCACTCGCTGAGGTCGAGGTAGCCCATGGTCGCGGGCACTATCCCCAGCGAGCGCGGCGTCTCGACGTCGCGGCGGCTCAGCACCGCCAGCGCCTTGGTCGGGTAGATGAAGGTGTCGACGACGAAGACTTCGGTCCAGTACTTCTCGGTGATCTCGTGCACCTGCGGGTGGGCGCTGCACTGGACGAGGAAGGTGCCCGGCGTCTCGCGCACCGTCTCCAGCCCGGCGAAGAGATCGGTGGTCGTTTCGACCTCATAGTCCTCCAGTCCCTGGAATCGCGCGTATTCGAGCGTCGCCCGCTCGTGGCAGGTTCCGGTCGGGCCGAGCGTGATGAAGGTGACCTGGCCCTGTCGCTCCTCGTCGGTCTCCATCGAACAAGAGTAATCGACTAAACAAGTCCCATCAAGAAGACTGGCTGCCCGGCACGACGCCGGGGGCCCCTGCGCGGACGAAGGGACAGTCTGCACCGCCCTGGCGCTCCGCCCGCTCTACCATCGTGATCGATGGGCCGCCGACCCTCCCGCACCTACCGCCTGCGGAAGGAGGAGAGCGCGACGGAGGGGATGCGGCGAATCGCGCTCGGCCGGGCCGAGAAGGCCGTTGAGCGGCTGCGCGAGGCGCCACGGCTCGAGGACCCTTCCGACTGCATCCACGGTGCCCGTAAAGACCTGAAGAAGCTGCGGGCTGTGCTGCGACTGCTGCGCCGCGCGCTCGGCGACGACCTCTACCGGATCGAAAACGATCGCTACCGAGAGGCCGGCCGGCTGCTCTCGCCGAGTCGCGACGCGCGGGTGAAGCTCGAGACGCTGGACGCGCTGCGGGAGCGGCCGGGTGGGCAGTTGCCCGTCGCGGCCACCGACGAATGGCGCGAGTTGCTGCGGGCGGAGTGCGAGCAGGCGGTGGATGACGTGCGAGGCGGGGGCGAGTCGCTTGACCGGGCCGTGGAGCTGATCGAGGCCGGCCGCGAGCGGATCGCGACGTGGCCGCTGCGGCCCGACTCCTGGAAGCTGGTCGGGCCGGGCGTCGGACGCGCCTACCGGCGTGGGCGCAAGGCGATGCGCAAGGCCGCCGAGGAGCCGAGCGGCGAGCGCTTGCACGAGTGGCGCAAGCGGGCCAAGGACCTCTGGTACCACCTGCGCATCCTCCACGACGCCCTGCCCGAGAACTTGGCGTCGATGCTCGCGCAGGTCGACGAGCTCGCCGATGTTCTCGGCGCCCATCACGACTCGGAAGTCCTCCGCGCCGACCTGCTTGGTCGCGAGCTGCCGACGGTTCCACGTCCAGCCTTGGTCGACGCAATTGCCGCCCGCCAGCAGGAACTCGCCGCAACCGCCTTCGATCTGGGCAAGCAGCTCTACGAGATCAAGCCGAAGGCCTTCCGCCGCAAGATGAAGCGCGGCTGGAAGGCCTGGCGGGAGTAGCGACTAAGACGAGTCGTCGTCCTCGCCCGGCCAGGCGCCGGTGGCGCGGGCGAAGCCGAGACGGGCGCTGCGGTCGACGGTCCCTTTGACCAGTCTGAAGACCGCCCCCTCGAGCAGGAGGGCGACGATCAACTTTGGGTAGGAAACGCGACGATCCTCTGGCTCAGGCGGGTCCTCTTCGTCGAAGACCGCCCAGATCCGCTCGAAGACCTTCTGCGCGGCAAGGCCGGCAGCGAGGCCGAGCAGGATGCCGATCGGAGCGAAGAGTCGCTTCACTCTGCCGGTCTACCCGCCCCGAGGCGGGCAAAACGGCCCCCTATGCGCCCGCCTCCGCCAGCGGATGGACAAGCCCGTGTTCGGCGCAGATGCGCGGCACCGCCTCGAGGTCGAACTCGATCCCGTAGCGCTCGCCCAGCGCCACCGGGTCGAAGGTGCCGTTCTTCGTGGTTTCGTCGAACTCGCGAAAGAAGTGCTCGAAGCCGCCGGGCGAGATCACCTCGAGGATGCGGCAGGGCGTATCGCCGGCGTTCCAGAAGGTGTGCCACTGGTCGCGCGGCTTGAAGGCCAGCTCGCCGGCCTCGGCGTAGATCACCTCGTCGCCGAGCAGCGCCCCCATCCGCCCCTCGAGCACGAAGCTGTACTCGTCGACGCCGGCGTGGCGGTGCAGCGGCGCGCAGAGCGAGCGCGGCGGGACCGGGTGTTCGACCAGCGAGAAGCCACCGCCGGACTCCTCGCTCCAGACGAGGAAGCGGGCGTCGCAGCCGCCCAGTTCGGCAACCGGCCCCTCGCCGGCGCCGATCTTGCGCGGGCCCTGAGAAGCGTCGAAGCGGCGCAGCTCGTCGGGGAGCAGGGTGGGTGACATACGTCCTCCTCTGGTCGAGCGACAGTGCTCGGTTAAACGTAGCGCGGTGCGGGGTAGCGGGGTGGTGAACGGAAATCGAACGGAAGGAATCATGGGAATCATCGACAAGATCACCGGCCGTGCGAAGAAGGCCGCGGGCGACCTCGCCGACGACCCCTCGCTGCGCCGTCAGGGCAGGCGCGAGGAGGCGAAGGGAGAGAAGGAGGAGGAGCGCGACCGCGCTCGCGAGCAGGCCGACCAGAAGGCCGAGGAGGTCGCCGACCTGGAGCGCAAGACCTGACCATAATCGCCCTTCGGAGCTAACGCGAAAGGGAGAGAGATGGGACAGCCAGTCACGCATTTCGAGGTCATCGGCAAGAATGGCGAGAGGCTGCGCAGCTACTACTCGGAGCTGTTCGGCTGGGAGATCGACGCCAACAACCCGATGGGCTACGGCATCGTCCCGCGCGAGGGCAACACCAACGCCGAAGGCGCCGGGATCGGCGGCGGCGTCGGCCAGGGCGAAGAGGGCCATCTCACCTTCTACGTCGAAGTCCCCGATGTCGGCGAGGCGCTGGCCAAGGCGGAGGAGTTGGGCGGCGCCAAGGTCATGGGCCCCGACGAAGTCCCCGGCATGGGAATCGTCCTCGGCCACTTCAAAGACCCCGAGGGTCACCTCGTAGGCCTGGTCCAGTCCAGCTCCTAGGCAGCCGGCTCGCGGCTGGATAGGCGTTTCGCAACAGAGGTCAGCGTGGTGCGGACAGCCTCTGGCTGAAAGCGGACCTGCGCGGTCGTGAAGCGAAGCGTCGTCCGCCCGGCGGCGGTGTGAACCTGATCGCGCCTCCTGTCGGTCGTCTGCTGGGATGCCGTGTGGTGGTGACGCAGGCCGTCGGTCTCGACCACCAGACCTAGTTCAGGCCAGTAGAAGTCCACGCGGTAGCCGTTGAGGTTTACCTGCGTTTGCGGCATCGACAGCTCGGTTCCTCGAACCAGCCGCAGGAACTCGCGCTCCAGCACCGAGTGAGTCACTCGATAGGTCTGCCGATCGAGGAGCTCGCGAAGTCGCCCGAGGCCGCGCCGCTTGCGGATCGATTGGATCGCGGTACGCAGCTTCTCTGGCTCGACGAGACCGAGACGATCCGCCTCGTTCACCGCTTCCTCGAGCCCATCGCTATCGACGCACGCCGCGAGGTCGACGAGCGTCGTGACCGGATCGCTGACGGGGATCCGGTCCACCAGGCGGGGCGGTTCGGCGGCGAGCGCCCGCCGTTGGTGCGTCTTGATGCCGGAGATGGAGGTGGCCACGCCCTCCGGAACGAGAACGTCGATCCACGGTCGACGCTGACGTCGCATTCCCCACAGGCAGGCGGCGCTGTGGTGGCTGAGCCGAGCTCCCGGGCCGCAGCACAGCACCGCCGCCATCCAGCGCCCCCGCTCGCTTACATCGGCTCGGCCGACGACATAGGCACCGCGCCAGAGCGAATACAGACGACCGCGTTCGAGCCTGTGCTGGATGGCATTGCGACCAAAGCCGAGCTCAACCAGCTGCGATCGCGTCACCACTCCGTGCTGCCGAGCCGCCAGCCTCCAAACCGAGCTTCTGGATGATCTTGGACTTGTACTGCCCATAGCCAGTACAAGTCCTCAGTCGTCCGAGTTCTCCCCTCGAGACTCGCGGTTGGCGAGGTCGACGAACCAGTCGAGGGCCTCGGGGTTGGCCAGTGAGTCGCGGCTTGCCGCCTGCTCGGGTGGGGTGCCGGTGAGGATTCGCTTGACCGGAACCTCGAGCACCTTGCCGCTGAGGGTGCGCGGGACGGCGGCGATCGCGAAGACCTCGTCGGGGACGTGGCGGGGGGAGCAGCGCTCGCGGATGCGGCGGGCGATCTCGCGGCGCAGCTCGTCGTCCAGTTCGGCACCCTCGCGGAGGACGACGAAGAGCGGCACCCAGCCGTCGGTGCCGGGTCGGGGGACGTCGACGACGAGGGCGTCGAGGATCTGGTCGAGGCTGAGCACGGCGCGGTAGATCTCGCTCGTCCCCATGCGGATGCCGCCGCGGTTGATCGTCGAGTCCGAGCGCCCGTAGATGACCGCCGTGCCGCGCGAGGTGATCTCGATCCAGTCGCCGTGGCGCCAGGTCCCGGGGTACATCTCGAAGTAGCTCTCGCGGTAGCGGCTGCCGTCCCTATCGCCCCAGAGGAAGACCGGCATCGAGGGCATCGGCTCGGTGACGACCAGCTCGCCGACCTCGTCGACGACCGAGCGGCCCGCTTCGTCCCAGGCCTCGACCGCGGCGCCCAGCGCCCGCGCCTGCAGCTCGCCGCGGTAGACGGGGAGCAGCGGCGTGCCGCCGACGAAGGCGGTGCAGAGGTCGGTGCCGCCGCTGGTCGAGAAGAGCCAGGTGTCGGCGCCGAGCTGCTCGTAGACCCAGTCGAAGCCCTCGGGCGAGAGCGGCGAGCCGGTCGAGCCGACGGCGCTGAGACGGCTGAGGTCACGCCCTGCGGCGGGCTCGACGCCGTCCTTCATGCAGGCGGCGACGTAGGCGGCGCTGGTCCCGAACATGGTCACGCCGGCGCGCTCGGCGAGGTCCCAGAGCACGCCCATGTCCGGGTACCCCGGGTTGCCGTCGTAGAGGACGATCGCGGCCTTGGTGAGCAGGCCGGAGACGAGGAAGTTCCACATCATCCAGCCGGTCGTCGTGAACCAGAAGAGGCGGTCGCCGGGATGCGCGTCGACGTGCAGGTTGAGCTTCTTCAGGTGCTCGAGCAGGATGCCGCCTTGGCCCTGCACGATCGCCTTCGGCAGGCCGGTGGTGCCGGAGGAGTAGAGGACCCAGAGCGGGTGGTCGAAGGGGACGCGCTCGAAGCTCAGCTCGGCGCCCGCGCCGGCGGCGAGCAGCTCCTCCCAGCGACCCGCGTCGCGCAGGCCGGAGAGATCGGGCTCGGGGTCGAGGTAGGGGAGGACGACGGTGCGCTCGAGGCTCGGCATCGCCTCTTGCAGCTCGGCCAGCGTCGCGCGGCGGTCGAAGTCCTTGCCGCCGTAGCGGTAGCCGTCGATCGCGAACATGACCTTGGGCTCGATCTGGGCGAAGCGGTCGACGACGCTGGCGGCGCCGAAGTCGGGCGAGCAGCTCGACCAGACCGCGCCCAGCGAGGCGGTGGCGAGGAAGGCGACGATCGCCTCGGGCACGTTGGGCAGGTAGGCGACGACGCGGTCGCCGCGCCCGACGCCGAGCTCGCGCAGGCCGGCGACGGCGGCGGCGACCTGTTCGCGCAGCTCGCCCCAGCTCAGCTCCTGCAGCTCGCGCAGCTCGGAGGCGTGCAGGATCGCCGGCTCGGCCGGGTCCTTGCCGGCGAAGACGTGCTCGGCGTAGTTCAGCGCCGCGCCGGGGAACCACTCGGCGCCCGGCATCTCGCGGCCGGCGAGGACGGGGGAGGGATCGCCGTCGGCCTGCACGTCGAAGAACTCCCAGATCGAGGACCAGAAGCCCTCCAGGTCGTCGACCGACCAGCGCCAGAGCTCCTCATAGCCGGCGAAGCTCAGCCCCCGCTCGGCATCCAGCCAGCGCATGTATTCGCGCAGGCGCGAGCGCTCGACCAGCTCGGCCGGCGGCCGCCACAGCGGCTGCTCGCTTCCCTCCCCGGCGCTCATGCGCCGATTATCGCTTCCCGTTCAGTCGCTTGCCAGCAGCTCGTCGAGCATCTCGTAGGACTCGTTGAGGCCGATTTCCATGCCCGACTCGAGCATGCTGTCGCGTTCGTCGCGCGCGAAGAAGGTCGTCGTCGTGACGATCCGGGTGCGATCGCCGACCACCTCGAAGTCGACCTCCTCCAGGCAGACGTAGCCCGGCATTCCCTCCCACTCGAAGGTGTAGGCGATGCGCTCCGGCGCCTTGACCTCGCGGTAGCTGCCGCGGAAGGCGTTCTCGCTGCGGTCGGGGTTGCGCTCGACGAAGCGCCACTCGCCGCCGTCACGAGCCTCCATCTTGTCGACGATCGTCGTCGACTCGCGCCGGCCCCACCACTGGGCGATCTGCTCGGGATCGACGAAGGCGGCGAAGACCCGCTCGCGTGGGGCGGCGAACTCGCGTTCAATCGTCACCTCGCGCTCGCCGGTCGTCGTCACCCGCGCCGGGTTGGCAAATGCCTGCTGTCGGTCGTCGCTCATCGGGAATCTCCTTTCGTCCGCTCGAGGAACTCACCAAGTCGGTCGAGGCGGGCCTCAAGCGTGCGTCGGTAGGACTCGATCCAGCTCTCCAGGTCGTCGAGGCGGCGCGGGCCGAGGCGACAGCGCCGCGCCCGCCCCACCTTTTCGGTGCTGACCAGCTCGGCTTCCTCGAGGACCTGGACGTGCTTCTTCACCCCGGTCAGCGAGATCTCAAACGGGGCAGCGAGTTCGCTGATCGTCGCTTCTCCATCGCCGAGTCGCTCGAGGATCCCCCTGCGAGTCGGGTCGGCAAGCGCGGCAAAGGCCTGGTCGAGTCGGGATTGATACTGAACCATATGGTTCAGTATAGCACCTTCCTCATGAAGACTCGCGAGAAACCACCGCTCTGGCGGCGCTCGTACTCGACATAGCCGAGGCTCGCATAGAGCGCCTGGTTCTCGACCATCTTCTCGTGGGTGTAGAGATGGACTGAGTCGTGTCCGGCGCCGCGCGCCTCCGCCGCGGCGAGCTGGAGCAGCGCCCGGCCGATCCCCTCGCCCTGGCGCGCCGGATGAACCGCGACGTTCTCGATCGTGAAGGCCGCGTCGATCGGGACGAGCACGATTGCCGCGACGATCGCGCCCTCGCTCTCGACCACGGTCACGTCGCGATCGCGGATCACCTCTGCGTAGTCCTCGGTCATCGGACCCGGTGGCCGGCCCAGCCGCTCGACGTAGGGTCGGTAGGCCGCGTCGATGAGGGCAGAGAGCTCCTCGACGTCCGCCGCGCGCGCAGTTCGCAGCGAGCAGTGGGGGGGCAGGTCGAGCTCGCTCAGCCGCCGCGTGAGCAGGCGCCGCTCGGCATCGGCGTGGACCAACTCGAGCGCCCGACCGTAGGCGTCGCGGGCCTCCGCGGTACGGCCGAGGCGGCGCAGCAGCTCGGCCCGGGCCGAGTGAAGGTAGAGGTAGTCGTCGAGGTCGAGGCGGTCGATCAGGGCGAGCCCGGCCTCCGGGCCGTCGACTTCGGCGATCGCAACCGCCCGGTTCAGTGCGACGACGGCCGAGTCGACGATCCGCGCGAGCTCGCCATAGAGGGCGCCGATCTGGGCCCAGTCGCGTGGCTCCTCGACGTGTAGGGACGCGATCGCCGCCTGCACTACATAAGGACCGCGGCCGCGCAGGGCGAGCGCCCGGTCGAGCATCACCCGCCCCGCTTCGATCTGCTCCTCGTCCCAGAGCGAGCGGTCCTGGTCGGCAAGCAGCACCAGGTCCTCACCGTGAAAGCGCGCCTCGCGGCGGGCATCGAGCAGCAGCAGCAGCGCCAGCAGGCCATGCGCCTCCGGCTCGTCGGGCATCAGCTCGGCGAGCGCCTGGCCCAGCCGCAACGCCTCGGCGGCCAGGTCGCCACGGCCGCCGTAGCCCTCGTTGAAGATCAGGTAGACGACCGCGAGCACTGCGGCGATCCGGTCGGGCAGCAGATGGTCGGGCGGCACCCGAAAGGGGATCCCGGCGACCGAGATCTTGCGCGTCGCGCGGACGAGCCGCTTGGCCATGGTCGGCCTTGGGACGAGGAACG
>Ga0190265_10003770_pt1 | contig 10403 bp, 8 predicted proteins | sample Popmic124T_FD_133135 | JGI IMG/M metagenome (GOLD analysis project Ga0190265, IMG submission 133135) | Populus adjacent soil microbial communities from riparian zone of Indian Creek, Utah, USA - 124 T | ecosystem: Environmental > Terrestrial > Soil > Riparian zone | place: USA: Utah | collected...
GGCCAGATGGCGACGTTCCTGACGCGTGCGCTGAACCTCCCGCCGACCTCCACCGACTACTTCACCGATGATGAGACGAACAAGCACGAGGCCACCATCAACCGGCTACGCGCGGCCGGCATCACCTTCGGCTGCGGCGGGACCCGCTTCTGTCCCGACGGCGTCGTGACCCGCGGCCAGATGGCCAGCTTCCTGGTCCGTGCGTTCGACCTGCCGAACACCGGCACCGACTACTTCACCGATGACGAGACGAACAAGCACGAGGCGAGCATCAACCGGATCGCGGCGGCGGGCATCACGGTCGGCTGCGACGACGACCGGTTCTGCCCCGATGGCCTCGTGACGCGCGCCCAGATGGCGACCTTCCTGCGCCGAGCGCTCACCGATTGACGGTGGGCCAATCGGTCCAAAATGGCCACCAGCCCGCCGAACCATTGGGCCATCGCCGCCGGCCATCGCCGCCCGTAAGGTGGGTGAGCACTCATTCCACAGACCGGAGCCGATGATCGCCGAACCCACGCAGACCCATCCCGTCCTTCGACTGATTCTGGCGGCCCTCGCGGCCGCCCTGCTGCTGTCCATGTGGGCAGCCAACCCACCGCCCGCGGCTGCCGAGGGTGGGTCAGGGTTCGTGAGCATGGCCAACGGGTATCGGACCGATTCCGGACGCAGCGCCGTCTCCTACAACGCGAAGATCGACCAGATCGCCGTTGACCGCGCCAACGAGATGGCCGCGGAAGGCGAGATCGGGCATGACTTCGAGGCCCTGAAGGATCGATTTGCCCGCGACGGGATCTGCTGGCGCGGATTCGGCGAGATCGTGGCCCGCAACCGCGACGGCGACTTCGCCAGCTTCGGCGACCAGTGGTGGAACTCGGATCCCCATCGCAACGTGATGCTCGGCGACTACACCCATGCCAGTGGCGCACGCAAGTACGACGGTGAGCGCTACTACGCGGTCATGATCTTCGTGAAGCTGTGCGATGCGCCGCCGTCGTCGGGTTTCAGCGATATCGGCAGCTCGAAGTTCTACCAGGACATCCTCTGGTTGGTCGAAGCCGACATCACCTCGGGCTGCAGCTCGACGCGCTTCTGCCCGAACGGCCTCGTCACTCGAGGCCAGATGGCCAGCTTCATCAGCCGCGCCCTCGAGCTGCCGTCGACCAGCCGTGACTACTTCGTCGACGACAACCGCAACAAGCACGAGACGAACATCAACCGATTCGCCCGCGAGGAGATCACGGCCGGCTGCGACGACGATCGCTTCTGCCCCAACGGCCTCGTGACGCGTGGCCAGATGGCGACGTTCCTGGCGCGCGCGCTGAACCTGCCGGCCGCCGCCCGCGACTACTTCCGTGACGACGAGGGAAGCATCCACGAGGCCAACATCAACCGTGTGGCGGCGTCGGGAATCACCGCCGGCTGCGGATCCGGGCGTTTCTGCCCGAATGGCGTCGTGACCCGTGGCCAGATGGCGGCCTTCCTGCACCGCGGCTTCGAGTAGCCCGCGCCCGGGTAGAATCGGCGGTCTGATGACTGCCACTGTCGGGGCCGCACGTCGCAACGACGGCCGCGTCCCGAACCAGCTCCGCCCGATCAAGATCGTGCCCGACTACCTGAAGTTCGCCGAGGGCTCGGTCCTCATCCGCGTCGGCGACACCCGGGTCATCTGCGCCGCGACGATCGAGGACCGCGTGCCCGGCTGGATGCGCGGCAAGGGTCGCGGCTGGGTCACGGCCGAGTACAGCATGCTCCCGCGCGCCGGGACGGAGCGCAGCCAACGCGAGGCGTCCCGTGGCTCGATCGGTGGTCGCACCCACGAGATCCAGCGCCTGATCGGCCGCTCGCTGCGCGGGGTCGTCGACATGGGCAAGCTCGGAGAGCGGACGATCACGCTCGACTGCGACGTCATCCAGGCCGATGGCGGGACCCGCACCGCGAGCATCACCGGCGCGTACGTCGCGCTGGCGCGTGCCCTCAACAAGTACGGCATGGGGCATCTCCTCACCGGCCAGGTGGCTGCGGTGAGCGTCGGCATCGTGAACGCCCAGCCATACCTCGACCTCGACTACAGCGAGGACTCGACCGCCGAAGTCGACTTCAATGTCGTGATGGTCGATGACGATCGATTGATCGAAGTCCAGGGCACCGCCGAGCACGGCGCGTTCAGCCGGCCACAGATGGACCAGATGATCGACCTTGCCGCTGCCGGCATCCGCCAGCTCTTCACGCTGCAGCGTGCCGCCGTCGAGGCGCCGCCCGGGGAGTGACGCCGCTCCTCGTCGCGACGACGAACCTCGGCAAGCAGGGCGAGTTCCGGCGTCTGCTGGCGGCGCTCGACGCCGAGATCGTCGTGCCCGGCGACCTGGGGCTGGACCTCGACGTGGACGAGCCATTCGACACGTACGCCGAGAACGCGGCGACCAAGGCTGCGGCGTTCGGGCGCGCCAGCGGCCTGCTGAGCGTGGCGGACGACTCGGGCATCGAAGTCGCAGCGCTCGATTGGGGGCCAGGCGTCCGCAGCGCACGCTGGGGCGGGCCTGACAAGGCCGACAGCCTGCTCGCCGCACTGACCGATGTCGTCGACCGGCGCGCCCGGATGGTCTGCGCGCTCGCCGTGGCGATCCCGTCATCGCGCGATCCGCGGGTAGTCGGGCCGGCAGCCGAGCCCGCCGTCGAGCTCTTCGGCGGCGTCGTGGAAGGCGTGGTGGCGTCGGAACGGCGGGGAGTGGGAGGATTCGGTTACGACCCGATCTTCCTCCTGCCATCGGGCGTCACGACCGCCGAGCTCGCCGATGCCGACAAGGACGCGATCAGCCACCGCGGCCGCGCCGTTGCGTCGGCCCTGCCTCGACTGCGCGAGCTGCTCGCGAGTCCCTAGCCCTTCGGTCCCGCGTGGCGGGCGAACCATGGTCCGGTCGCAGCGACCCGCTCAAGTGGCGTAGGGTTGTCCTCGCGTCGTCGGGCAGCGCCGGACGGCGGAGATACCCGAGCGAACCGCACCGGAGCCCACGCGTCTTGACCCGAGCCACCTCGACCCTCCTCGCCCTCCTCGTGCTCCTCACCACGGCACTGCCGGTCGGCGCCGCCGAGCCGAACGACATCGTCGCCACCTCGGACGGGCCGGAGATCATCGCCGGCGAGGTCATCGTCAAGTTCCGGGATGCAGCCGGCCGCGACCGGATGCAGGAGCGCGGGATGACGATCCTGTCGGAGCTGAGCGCGCCAGATCGGGCACTACAGGTCGTCGTCTCGACCGAGGGTCGTCCGGTCGAGCAGGCGATCGCAGACCTGCGGCGCGACCCGTCGGTCGAGATCGTCGAGCCGAACTATCGCGTCGAGCTCGCCGACGAGGGGACGGTCACCGCCGTCAACGATCCGCTCACGACGGACCAGTATTCGCTCGACCGCATGCGCGTGCGCCAGGCATGGACCCGCGAGACCGGGGGCTCGAACGTCATCGCCGTCCTCGACACCGGGGTCCAGCTCGACCACCCCGACCTGGCCGGTCGGCTCGTTGCCGGCAGGGACATCGTGAACAACGACAGCAACCCGAGCGACGACAATGGCCACGGCACCTGGGTCAGCGGCATCATCGTCGCCAAGGCGAACGACGGGTACGGCATCGCCGGGGTCAGCTGGACCGACAAGGTCATGCCGGTCAAGATCATGAACGGCCAGGGGATCGGCACCACCGCGGATCTCATCGACGGCATCAACTGGGCCGCCGACCACGGCGCCGACGTCATCAACATGAGCGTCGGCGGCTTCCCGTGGTCGCAGCTCGTCCAAAACGCCGTCAACGACGCGTGGCAGGCAGGCGCCGTCCTCGTCGGGGCAGCCGGCAACAATCGACGCGAAGAGAACTACTACCCGGCGAGCTTCGACAACGTCGTCAGCGTCAGTGCCACCCAGGTCCAGGACGAGTTCAGCAACTGGTCCAGCTGGGGTCCGAAGGTCGACGTCAGTGCGCCGGGGTCGTCCGTGCTGACCACCAACTGCTATGTCTGCACCTACGCGGACCACGACTCATGGGGTCATCACACGTACATCAGCGGCACCAGCTTCGCGACGCCGAACACCGCCGGGGTCATCGCACTCATCCGCGCCCAATACCCGCAGTACACGCCGAGCCAGGTCGTCAGCAGGCTGAAGAGCACCGTCGACGACCTGGGTTACGACGGCTGGGATAACCGCTACGGCCAGGGGCGGATCAATGCCTTCCGCGCCGTGGGCGGGTCGGTCGCGCAGCCCCATGTGCCGGCCGGCGATAGCCGGGAGTGGAATGACTGGCGCAGCAGCGCGCAAAAGGTCACCCTTGGCGCCACCATTCGCCCGACGATCTATCCGGCCGGCGACGTCGACTGGTTCGCCGTCGACGTCCCGCGCGCTGGACGCCTTGACGTCCGCGTGACGGGCATCGTCGACAGCCGCGCGTACCCGTGGAACAACAGCCCGATCCCGGTCGACCCGATCGTCGAGCTGTACAGCGCCTCGGGCACCCTGCTCCGGCACACCGATGCGGTCGGGGAGAGCGGAACCGAGCTGGCGCGCTGGACGGTCACCGGCAAGACCCGGATCCTCGTGAAGGTCTGGAACTACTACGCGAACGGCAATCCCGCCACGTACACGGTCGTCCCGACCTACGTGGATACCGCCGCCCCAGTCGCCCACATCACGTATCCCGCGTCCGGCGCGACCGCCGTCAGTCGCATCGCCAAGCCGCGCATCACGTTCGACGAGGCCGTCACGAACGTGAACAGCTCGACCGTGCGCCTGCGCGACATGTCCACCAACACGCTCGTTCCGGGCACGGTGAGCTACAACAGCTCGACGCGCACGGCGACGCTCACGACCGCTCGCCTCGGCCGCCTCCGCCAGTATCGCGTGGAGGCCACGTCCGGCGTGACCGACATCGCCGGCAACCATCTCGCCACGAAGACGCTCCTCTTCACGACCGGCCTGGGGTCGTTCGTCGATGTTGATGGCAACAAGCATGAGAGCGCGATCGAATGGATCCTGGCCGAGGGCATCACGTACGGTTGCGCCGCGGAGCGGTTCTGCCCGAACGGCCTCGTCACTCGGGGCCAGATGGCGAGCTTCCTGGCGCGCGCACTCGAGCTGCCGGCCGCCACGAAGGACTACTTCAGCGATGACAACGGCACGACGCACGAGGCGGCCATCAACCGCGTCCGCGCAGCCGGGATCACCGCGGGCTGTGGAGGGAGCCGGTACTGCCCGGATGGCGTCGTCACCCGAGCCCAGATGGCATCGTTCCTCGTCCGCGCCCTCGACCTGCCCGCCAGCGGTACGGACTACTTCAGCGACGACGCGGGAAACAAGCACGAGGCCCGGATCAACGCCATCGCCAGGGCCGGCCTGACGGTCGGCTGCACGGACACCACCTACTGCCCGAACGGAGCGGTGACGCGCGCCCAGATGGCGACGTTCCTGTATCGAGGCTTCCGCGACTGACGGCACGGCCAGGCCAGGCGGTGGCCCACGGCTCGTCGGATAGAATCTCGACGTCTTCAACGATCTCCGCGGCGCCCGGCCGGTTCGCGTCGACGCGGAGTCGGAACGACGCGTTCACACCGACCACGAGGACCCTTCGAGCCTGATGCTTGCCACAGTGCGCGCTCGCGTGACGAATGTCGGCATCGAGCGTTGAGGAGGGCGCCACCGCTCCGGCGGTGGGGCTGGCTGCCGGTCGTGGGGTCTGGGTCATCCTGCCGACCTACAACGAGCGGGAGAACCTCGAGCCGGTGGTCGCCGCGATCCTGGCCTCCCTGCCGGAGGCGGAGCTGCTCGTGGTCGACGACAGCTCGCCGGACGGCACTGGCGAGCTGGCCGATACGATCGCCGCGCGTGAGGGACGGGTTTCCGTGCTCCATCGGCCCGGCAAGGAGGGCCTGGGCGTCGCCTACCGGGAGGGGTTCCGATGGGCGCTCGAGCGGCCCGAGACGAAGGCGCTCGTGCAGATGGACGCCGATTTCAGCCACGACCCGAATGACCTTCCGCGCCTCCTGTCGCCGCTCATGCGCGAGGCCGACCTTTCGCTCGGAACGCGGTACATCCACGGCGGGGCGACCGTCGGCTGGCCGTGGTATCGCAAGCTGATCAGTCGCGGCGGCACCCTGTTCGCCCGGACGGTGCTGCTGCTGCCGTATCGCGACCTGACCGGCGGCTTCAAGGCCTGGCGGCGTGAGCTGATCGAGGCGATTCGGCTTCGCGAGACCTCCGGCTCGGGATACGGCTTCCAGATCGAGACGACCTGGTGGGCGCATCGGCGCGGGGCGAAGATCGTCCAGGTTCCGATCATCTTCCGCGAGCGGGTCGTTGGCTCGTCGAAGATGAGCGGCGGGATCGTCGCCGAGGCCCTGCTGCTCGTCGTGCGCCTTCGCTGGAATGCGATCCGCGATGCGCTGGGCGGCCAGTCAGCGCGCCGGTGAGCCGCCCTCGGTGTCGGGTGCGGCCAGGGGACGCATCGGCTAGCATGGCGCCTCGCCCGCCCGGCGGCCGAGATGGCCGCACGCCGAGCCGCCGCATGACCGTGATCCGATGAGCTTCCGATCCCGACCCGTTCTCGACCGCAAGCACCGTCCGCGCTGGCAGGACGAGCTGCGCACCCAGCAGCTCACCGTCGTCGCCTTCGCGGTGGCCATCGCGCTGGCGCTCGGGATCTTCGGTGCCGCGGCCTGGAACGGCTACTGGGAGTCGCACTATCGTCCGATCGCGTCCGTCGCCGGTGAGACCTTCGATCGGTCCGCCCTGACCTCGCGCGAGGGGATCCTGCTGGCCGAGGGGATCGCGCGCCTGCAGGTGCTCCAGGGCCAGATCGCCGGCGGGCCGCGCGACCAGCTCCTCCAGCAGCAGATCGAGGCGCTCCAGCAGCAGCTCTCGGGCGTGACGGCGGACGCGGTCAGCTCGCTCGTCGACGGCGCGGTCCTCGCGTCGAGGGCCGCCGAGATGGGCATCTCGGTGACTGATGCAGAGATCGACACCGCCGTCACCGACCGCTTCCGCCTGCCCGAGCGCGTGTGGGCGAACCTCATCCTCGTGGATCCGCTGCCCGATGACGCCGAGCCCGACGCCGAGCCGACGGAGGAGCAGCTGGAGGCGGCCATCGAGGCGGCCGATGTGGCTCTCTCTCGCGTCGGGGATGGAGAGGACTTCGGAGCAGTGGCCGCCGAGGTGAGCGACGACTTCAGCTCCCAGCTCGCCGGCAGCATCGGCTGGTTCGGGGACGACGATGTCGCGTACGACGAATACTTCGACCTGCTCGCCGATGCCGAGGAGGGCGAGATCGTTGGCCCGGTCGAGACGGATCGAGGCGTCGTGCTGCTCCAGCTCGTCCAGCGGCGCGAGGCGCAGGATGACGGTGGCCTGCGGGAGCTGCTGCGCGACCAGGGCGTCGACGACGGCGCCTACCGCGACTTCGTGCGCTCGCAGGTGGTCGCCGACAAGTTCCGCGAGCACTTCGACACAGAGGTCGTCGTCTCGCCGGCGGAGCAGCGCCGTGTTGCCCAGATTTTCATCGCCGCGCCGACCGGCACCGTCGTCCCGCAGGATCGCGCTCGCCACGTCCTCATCCAGCCGGACCCCGAGCTCGGTCAAGACCAGACAGCGGCGACCGATGAGCAGTGGGAGGCGGCGCGCGTTGCGGCCGAAGAGCTCCGCCCCCAGCTGGCCAACCCGGAGGCCAACTGGTTCGCGCTCGCCGAGGAGCACAGCGCCGACAGCGGTTCCGCCTCGCGCGGTGGCGACCTCGGCTGGTACGACCCGGAGTCCGCACCGTTCGTCGCCCCGTTCAGTGCCGCACTCGAAGCCCTCGACGTTGGAGCGGTGAGCGAACCGGTGCGCACCGACTTCGGCTGGCACATCATCCAGAAGACCGGTGAGCGTGAGAGCCCGCAGGCGCAGATCGAGGACCTGGTGGCGCGCCTCGAGGCGAACCCGAATGACTTCGCGGCCCTGGCTGCGGCCCAGAGCGACGATCCGGCGACTGCGGCGGACGGAGGCGAGCTCGGGTGGGTCGCTCGCTGGCAGCTGACGCGCGCCAGGGAGGAGGCGGTCTTCGCCTTGACCGAGCCGGCCGCGATCAGCCCACCGGTCGACGAGGGCACCGGCGGCACGACGATCTACCTCCTCATCGAGTCCGCCGAGCGGCGGACGATCGAGGCGGACCGACGCGACGAGATCCGCGCCAACGGCTTCGAACGGTGGCTCGACGAGGTCGTGCGCGCGCCGGTGGACACCTGGATCGACCCGCAGTTCACGCCTTCGACCGCCACCTCCTGAGCCGATGAGCGCCGCCGGCACGCGCAGCATCGACCAACTGCTCGCCGCGGCGGGCATCGACCCCGCCGATGGCGTCCAGCTGATCGCCGGGGCCAGGCTGGCCGGCGCGGCCGTCGATCCCTCGTTGCCGCTCGTCCTGCTGCGCGACGGCGCAGACGGTGGCGCTGAAGCCACCACCCTGTCCGGCCGGCATGCTCGATCTGGACCCCGGGCGGTGCTCGCCGCGCTCTACCCGCCGGATCACTCGATCATTCGGCTCGCCGATGGCGACCTCGTGGGCCTCGAGTCGCTCGACGAGGCCGAGCTCACCTCCGCCGACTGGCTCGTTCCGCAGCTCGATCCGATGGAGAACCTCGCCAGCCCGCACGGGATCGCCGCGATCAGCGCGCGCCTGCGCGCTCCGGACGGCTGTCCGTGGGATCGCCGCCAGACGCACCTGACGCTTCGGCCGTACCTGCTGGAGGAGGCGTACGAAACGCTCGACGCCATCGAGAACGGTACGCCGGCCGACCTCGCCGAGGAGCTCGGCGACCACCTGCTCCAGGTCATCCTCCACGCTCAGCTTGCCGCCGAGGAGGGCACCTTCGACCTGACCGACGTCTATCGCTCGATCGCCGCCAAGATCGTGCGGCGCCATCCACACGTGTTCGGCGCCGTCGAGGTCGATGGGGTCGAGCAGGTGATGAGCAACTGGGAGCAGATCAAGGCCGATGAGCGCGCCGAACGCGGCAAGGCCGACGAGGGGGCCTTTGGCGGCGTCGCCCGCGCGCTCCCGGCGCTGCCGGCCAGCCGCGAGATCCAGGAGCGGGCCGCCACGCTGGGCTGGGACTGGGACGCGATCGCCGGGGTGTGGGAGAAGGTCGGCGAGGAGCTCGAGGAGTTGCGTGCGGCGGCCACCGACGACGAGCGCCGCCACGAGCTGGGCGACGTGCTCTTCGCGCTCGTCAACCTCGGCCGCTGGATGAAGGTCGATCCCGAAGAGGCCCTGCGGGCCGCCAACCACCGCTGGACGGCGCGATACGGCCGCGTGGAGACCCTCGCGGCCGAGCGTGGCATCGATCTCGAGTCGCTCTCACTGGACGCGAAGGACGAGCTCTGGGACGAGGTCAAGGGCCAGCGCCAGCAACACGATCGAACGGAGTGACGCGATGGGAATTCGGACGAGCTATCCACCAGGCGTGTTCAACTGGGTCGAGCTGGCCACGACCGATCCAGAGGCCGCAAAGCGGTTCTACGGCGAGCTGTTCGGCTGGTCGGCGGATGACGTGGCGGTGCCCGAGGCGTACGGAGGCGGCGTCTACACCGTGCTTCGGCTCGCCGGCGACGAGGTCGCCGGCCTCCAGGCGCAGCCCGAGGCGCAGCGCGAGGCGGGCGTCCAGCCGCACTGGCTCTCCTGCGTGGCCGTCACCGACGCCGATGCCACCGCTGCTCGCGTCGCGGAGCTGGGCGGCACCGTCCTGACGGCCTATGACGTCATGACGAGAGCCCGAATGGCCATCCTCGCCGATCCCAGCGGCGCCTTCTTCGGCGCCTGGCAGGCCGGCGACCGCTTCGGCGCGGCACGCGTGAACGATCCGGGGTGCCTCACCAACAACGAGCTGTCGACCGATGACGTGGATCGGGCGTCCGACTTCTACGGCAGCCTCTTCGGCTGGCGCATCGAGGAGGTGGACACCCAGGGCGGTCCCCGATACTGGAGCATCCGCCACGAGGGCGCTGCGGGGGGCGGCCTGAACGGTGGGACTCGGGAGCTTGCGCCGGACGGATCCGGCGGGCCGCCACACTGGATGCCGTATTTCACGGTCGTCAGCGTCGATACCGCCGTCGAGACGGCCACGGCCGCGGGTGGGACGGTCCTGGCTCCACCGATGTCGATCGGCCCGACCGCGCGGATCGCGGTGCTCGCGGACCCGCAGGGTGCCGTGTTCGCCATCTTCCAGGGCCCGATCGATGACTGACGGCGGCGCATCGGGGTACGATTCCGATGCCTCAGCCGTCGGGGCGTGGCGCAGCCTGGCAGCGCGCCTGCTTTGGGAGCAGGAAGTCGCCGGTTCGAATCCGGCCGCCCCGACCATCAACCCTCCCGCGCTACCATCCGCGCC
>Ga0190265_10003772_pt1 | contig 10402 bp, 6 predicted proteins | sample Popmic124T_FD_133135 | JGI IMG/M metagenome (GOLD analysis project Ga0190265, IMG submission 133135) | Populus adjacent soil microbial communities from riparian zone of Indian Creek, Utah, USA - 124 T | ecosystem: Environmental > Terrestrial > Soil > Riparian zone | place: USA: Utah | collected...
CTCGCGCGCGCGCGCCTTCTCGCGGTATGCGTGCGCGGCGTTCGACTGCGCCATACGCAGCAGGTGAGCTTTCTTGCCGCGCTGCGGCCACAGCACCTTGACCCCGCTGCCGCGCTGCTCCGCCAGCAGCTGCTCGAGCCCGGCCGCAGCCTCGATCGCCAGCGGGATCAGCACCTCGTGCGGGACGTAGGTGCTGCGGCCGTAATACTCCCCCACGAACGAGGCGATCAGCTCGTCGTCGGGCAGGCGCACGTCGCGCAGATCGAACGTGCGCAGGCCGACCACGCGCCCGCGCCGCGCGAGCAAGACCGCGAGCTCGACCTTGTCGTCTTGCCGGAAGTAGCCGAACACGTCCTGGTCGACGTTGCTCACCTCCGAGACGCGCTGCTCCTGCTGCGTGGCCTGCACCGCCCGCAGCTGATCGCGATACACCGCCGCGAGCTCGTAGCGCAGGCCGCCCGCCGCGTCGCCCATCGAGCGCTCGAGGTGCTGCACCAGCTCGTCGTGCCGGCCGTCGAGGAACAGGTTCACGCCGCGCACCTGCGCGCCGTATTCACCGGCGTCGACCTCGTGCACGCACGGACCGGGGCAGCGCTTGATCTGATATTGCAGGCAAGGACGCGCCCTGCCCGCCAGCTCGCTATCCGTGCACGTGCGCAGGCGGAAGTGGCGGTTCACCACGCGCAACGTCGAGCGCGCTCCCGAAGCCGAGTGGTACGGGCCGAAGTAGTGCGCGCCGTCGCGCTTGGGCCGGCGCACGACCTCGAGCCGCGGCCAGCGCGCGTTGGGGTCGAGGCGCAAGGAGAGGAACTCCTTGTCGTCGCGCAGCTTCACGTTGTAGCGCGGCTGGTGCTGCTTGATCAGGCTGTTCTCGAGCAGCGCGGCTTCCTTCTCGCTCTGGGCGACGAAGGTCTCGATGTCGGCGATCTCGTATTGCAGGCGATCGATGAAGTAGCGCTGGTCGCTGGTGCGCGGCTGGAAGTAGCTGCGCACGCGGCTCTTGAGGCTGGCCGCCTTGCCCACGTACAGGAACAGGCCCTCGCGGTCCTTGAACACGTACACGCCGGGCGCGCTGGCCAGCGCGTCGAGCTTTTCGCGCACGCTGTCGGGCAAGACGCTCATCAGGTCTTCCGTAGCACGCGCTCGTCGGTCACGACGCAATCGACCGGGGCGTCGTGCTCGAGCACGGGCGCTTCGGCCAGCAACTGGAAGTCGTAGACCAGCGCGATCTTGAAGGCGCGCTGCAAGCGCGGCAGCAAGCGGTCGTAGTAGCCGCGGCCCGAACCGATGCGGTTACCTTGCGCGTCGGCGGCGAGCGCGGGCACGAGGATCACGTCCACGCTCGCCTCGGCGATCGCGGGGGCGTCGGCCGCGGGCTCGAGGAAGCCGTATTCGCTCTCGACCAGCGCGGCGTCCTGGTCGTGGCGCAGCAAGGCGAGCTCGCTATCGGGCAGGACGCGCACGAGACCGGTGATCTGGTGCGCGCGGCGCGCTACGTCGAGCACCGCCGAGGGGTCGGCTTCCTTGCGCAGCGCGACGTAGCCGACGATCACGCGCGCGCCCGCGAGCTCCGGCAGCGCCAGCACCCGTTCGCACACCGCGCGCGAACGAGCTGCGCAGGCCTCCACCGGCAGCACTCGACGAATGCCGCGCATGCGCCCGCGCAACGCTTCCTTCGCCCGCACGCGCATCGCCCGCTCGAAATCATCCATGCGGGTCAGTCTACCCAGCGCCCACCGCTACCACCACGAACCTACCTCCACGTGCCCGTACACGTGCCCGTGCCCAATCTCGGTCTGGTGTGACTGGTGTGAAGAGCGAAGATCGGGCATGGGCACGTTTACGGGCACGGGTGCGGGTGCGGGTGCCCGTGACGGGCGTTATTCGGGCGCCGTGACCTTCGGCTCCGCGTTGAGGCGGGCGTCGATGCGGGCGATCGCGGTGGCCACGGCGGACCGGGTCAGGCGCTCGACCTCTTTGAGCTTGCCCTGCGTGCCGACCAGCTCGTCGGCGAGCTCGAGCGCCGCGAGCGCGAGCAGCTGGCTCGACGGCGCGGTGCGCGATCCGCCGCGGCTGAGCTTTTCGACGCGCTCGTTGATGATCGCCGCGAGGCTCTGGAGGTGCGACTCGTCGGCGTCGGAGACCAGCCGAAATTTCGTGCCCGCGATCTCCAGGGTGATCGTGTGCTTCACGACCACATCTGTAACGGCGACGCGCGCACGGCGTCAAGCGCGACGCCGGCTTTCGAGCTGGCGGAAAAGCCGTGTTATCCTTTTTCAGCTGTTGAGCCCGCAAGCCCCCGAGGAGCAACGCTGGCGCCGACACTTGCGTCGCATGTAGCGACGCGACGGCGCGCCGTGCGACTGCCGGAACGAGAGAAGCATGATCAAGGTCGAGTGCGTCTCCTGCAAAGCGCCGTATGAGCTCGATGAGCGGCGCATTCCCGACAAGGGCATGAGAATGCGGTGCCCGAAGTGCGGCACCAGCTTCAACGTCAGCAAGCAAGGCGCGACCACCGCTGCGCCTGCGGCCGGCTCGGGCACCGCATCACCCGCGATCGGCGCGCCGCCCGCCGCCGCGTCGGCGGCAGGCGCGGGAGCCGGCAAACCGATTGCACCTGCGTTCGGCGCAGCGCCAACCGGAACGCTGGTTGGAGGCGCGCGTCCCGGCGCGACCCCGGCGACGGGGACGGCAGGTGCGCCCAAGTACAAGACCGCGCTCGGCGTGGCTCCGCCGCAAGCGATGCCCGCGCGCGACAAGCCGCCGCCGGCAGGCTCGCTCGCGCCCCCGCCGATGAGCGGAATGGCAGCGGCCGCCGCCGCGGTCGTGCGTTCATCCGTGCCGCCGCCGGCGCCGAGCGCGGGCAGCCGGGCCGCCGCTGCGAAGGGCGCGTTCGGCGCGACCATGATGGGCACGGCACCCGCTGCGCCGAAACCAGCGGCCAAGCCCGGCGCGCAGGCGCCCAGCTTCGGCGTCGACATGCCCGATGATCTGCCGCCCCCGAAGCCGCCGATCGAAGCCTCCGACTTGAGCGTGTCGCGCATCTACGTGGAGGACCTGCCCGCGCCCAAGCGCGAGGTGGATCTGCCCGCGCCGCGCGCGTCGGTTCCCAAGCCGAGCGCGCACATCGATCTGCCTGCCCCCAAGCCGGCGGCAGGCGCCAAGCCGTGGGCGCCGATCAAGGCTCCGATCGCGCTCGCGCCGACCCCCGCGGCGAAACCCAGCAGCAGCGAGATCGATCTGCCGGCCGCCAAGCCGCGCGCGGCCAGACCGTTCGGCGCGCCGCCCGCCGCGTTCGGTGAGATCGACCTGCCGGTTGCCAAGCCGCCAGGCGGTTCAGCTGCGATGTCTCCGCCGTCCGCCTTCGGCGAAGTCGATCTGCCAGCCGCCAAGCCCATTGCGCCGAAGCCGTTGATGGCTCCGCCCCCGGCATTCGGCGAAGTCGATCTGCCAGCCGCCAAGCCGGCAGCAGCGCCGCGCGGACCGCTCGCGCCCGCGTTCAATCCGGCGGCAGACAAGGCGAGAGCCGGCGGCGCCTTGCCGCTGCCGGCGGCGCCCGCGCCGCAAGCGCGCAAGCCCGTCGCGCCGGCTGCTGACGATTTCGATCTGCCCGCGCGCAAGATCGGTGGTGGCGGCGGCGGAGGCTTCGGCGATCTCGATCTGCCCGCACCCAAGGGCTTCGGCGCCGACCTGCCTGCGCCCAGAGGTCAAGGTGCTGATCTGCCCGCGCCCAAGGGCTACGGCGCGGATCTCCCGGCGACCAAGGGTTTCGCAGATCTCCCCGCGACCAAGGGCGGCTTCGCGGATCTCCCCGCGACCAAGGGCTTCGGCGCCGACCTCCCTGCGACCAAGGGCTTCGGCGCCGACCTCCCGGCACCGAAGCTCGGCGGGGGCTTCGGCGATCTCGATCTGCCGACGCCCAAGGGCATCGCCGACCTGCCCACGCCCAAGAATCTCGCCGACCTACCCACGCCCAAGAACATCGCGGATCTGCCCACGCCCAAGAACATCGCCGACCTGCCGGTCGCGCGCGGCGGCGCGGACCTGCCCACGCCACGCGGCTACGGCGAGTCGTCCGTGGATCTCCCCGCTCCGCGCAACGACCTGCCGGTGCCGAAGGGCGATGAGTCGAGCTTCGCGGATCTCGACCTCGATCTGCCCGACCTCCCGGGCGAGGACGAGCCGGACGCGTCGCGCGCGTTCGGCGACATCGAGCTGCCGCCGCCCAAGGTGACGTCCAATCTGGCCGGCAAGGGTCGCACCGTGCAGAGCCACGGCGCGCCGAGCGCCCGTGGCGCGGGCGGCCGGCGCGAGGAGAGCAGCTTCGGCGATCTCACGCTCGACGAGGAGCACGGCGACTCCGATCTACCGCCGTCCTTGCTGGGCGACGAGGAGTCCAGCTTCGACGAGCTGAACCTGGAAGAGGACCGCCCGAGCGGACCCGTGCCCGGCCCGCCGCCACGGCGGGGCGCAGCACCGCCGCTCGACGACGTCGAGGAGCTCGATCCGGGCGCCGAGGATCTCGAGGACGATCCGTTCGACAGCCCGCCGCGTCGCGACAGCCGTGTCAGCAACGACGAGGAAGAGGACGACTTCGGCGAGGCCGAGTTCGACGAAGGCGAAGAAGGCGACGCCGAGGAGACCGAGTTCGGGATCTCGGGCGACGAAGCGCGCGGGCTCGGCTTACCGCCCGAGATCCTGCGCAAGCAGCGCGGCGAGGAGTTCGAGGCCAAGCAGGCCGCGCTTGGCCGGCGCGCGGTCACGATCCTGGTGCGGGTGGCGATCCTGCTCGTGCTGCTGATCGGAGGCGGCGCGGCGCTGACCTTCACCGATTACGGCGTGTTCGGCATCTACTACTGGGAGCGCTGGCTGCCCGCCGCGGGCGACGCGCGCTTCGCGAGCGAGGCGATCAGCAAGGCCGAGAAGCTCGCGTCGACCGATCGCTACGTCGACGTCAAGCGCGCGCTCAAGGAGCTGGGCCAGGCGCGCAACAAGGCCGGCATCAACCGCGATCTGCTCACGCGCAGCCTGGCGCACGAGGCGCTGTACATGGTGCGCTTCGGCGACGACCCGGGCAGCTCGTCGCGCGCAGCCGCGATCTGGAAGCGGCTCGAGGAGCGCGCATTCAAGGCGCCGGGGATCGAGCTCGCGCGCGCGTCGGACGCGGCGCGCCGCAAGCAATGGCGCGACGTGGGCTCGCACCTGAACGCAGCGCGCAGCAAGGCGCCGAGCGATCCGTACGTGGAACTCCTGGCCGGCGAGATCGCGATGACCGACGGCAAGCTCGAGCAGGCCGACAAGGCCTTCACGCGTGCATTGCAGCTCGGCGGCGGCGCACGCGCGCAATGGGGCGTCGCGCGCGTGGCGCTCGCCGGCACCGACCTCGAGGCTCAGGTCGCGGCGGTCAACGAGACGCTCAAGCTAAGCCCGATGCACGTCGAAGCGCGCATCGCCGAAGCGCGCATCGTGTGGATGCAGGGCAAGGAAGAGCGCGCCGTGCATCTGCTGCGCGTGGCGCTCGGGCTCGAGCCGACCGAAGAAGATCAGTACCTGTGGAGCAGCAAGCAGGGCACCTCGCTCGGCTACAGCTTGCTCGGCTACGTGCACGAGAGCCGCGGGCGCTTGCACACCGCGCGCGAGAGCTACGATCAGGCGCTCTCGGCCGATCCCTATCGCGTCGAGGCGCTGCTCGGCTCCGGCCGCGTGCTGCTGCGCGAGCAGCGAGCGTCGGACGCGCTCGCGCGCTTCGAGTCGGCGCTCAGCTCGGCGACCAAGGGTGGTGAAAATCCGCAGCAGCTCAGCGGCCGCAAGGCAGACGCCGAGGCGCGCCTCGGAATGAGCCGCGCGCTGATCGCGCTCGACCGCGGCCCCGCGGCCAAGAGCAAGCTGGAAGAGCTGACCAAGACCCTGCCCAACGATCCGGACGTGGTGCTGGCGATGGGCGAGACCGAGGCGAGCCTGGGCAACGCCGAGCAAGCCGAGGACCACTTCCGCAAGTCGATCGAGCTCGCGCCCAAGCGCTTCGACGGCTACCTCTCGCTCTCGCAGCTGTTCTTCAAGCAGGGCGACGCGGCCAAGGCCTCCGAGGTGCTCAACGAGGCCGCCGAACAGGTGGAAGAGACCTCGGAGATGCGGCGCATGCTCGGCCAGTCGGAGCTGGCCCGCAACAAGATCGACAGCGCCGTGCACGAGTTCAGCCGCGCGCTCGAGCTCGATCCGCACTCGGTCGACGCGATGTTCGGCATGGCGATGGCCCTGCGCAAGCGCGGCGAGCTCGACGGCGCGGACAAGATGCTGGAGCAGATCGCCGTGCGCGATCCGGCTTACGCCGGCCTCGCCGAGCAGCGCGGCCTGTTGTTCGAGGCCAAGGGCGAGTTCGACAAGGCGATCAAGGCGTACAGCAACGCGCTCGAGAAGGATCCCGGCGACACCGGCTTGCTGCTGCGCCTGGGCGCAGCCCAGGTCGAGGCAACGCAGTTCGACGCGGCCGAGCAGACCCTGGACAAGGTCGTGCGCGAGCTGCCCAACTCGGCCGAGGCCGCGTACTTCATCGGCCGCATCGCGTTCGGACGCGGCCGCACACCGGACGCGCTCACCCACTTCGATCGCGCGGTCGGGCTCGACGGCACCAAGGCCGAGTACCGCCTGTACGTGTCGCGCGCTTCGCTCGACATGGGCAACCTGGGCCGCGCGCTGGAGGAGGCGCAGGCGGCGATCGGCATCGATTCCGGCGTCGGCGACGCGTATTGGGTCCGCGCGGTCGTGCGCCTGCGCATGGGCGCGGTCAAGGATGCGCTCAAGGATCTGGAGAAGGCGCTCAAGCTCAACCCGGCGCGCGCCGAGGCGCTGGCGGTGATGGGCGATTGCTACGAACAGCTGCGCGAGCTGGGCGAGGCGATCCGCTCGTACAAGCAGGCGCTGGAACGGTCGCCGCAGCGCGGGGAGTGGTGGTATCGGCTGTCGGTGCTGCACGCGGACGCGGGTGATCGCGGCGCGTCCGATGCGGCCGTGCGCCAGGCGCTCGAGCTGGGCGAGAAGGTCGACCCGATCCCGTACTGGCTACCGGACGCGTACCGCATCGCGGGCGAGTCGTCCGAGGCGCGCGGCAACCGCAACGACGCGATCCGCTTCTTCAAGCGCTACCTCGAGATCGCCCAACCCGCGGCGATCGATCGCGTGGAGATCGAGAAGCAGCTCAAGAAGTGGGGCGTTCAGCTCAACGCCGACGAGTGAAGAGGGCGGGTTGAAACCCGCCCCTACCTCAGAGGCGTCACCTTCGTAGGGGCGGGTTCAAACCCGTCCTCTCACTTCGCGCGCTTGCGCGTGCGCGGCACGTCGCTCGCTGCAAAGGCGTGGGGCAGCAGCTCGCGCACTGTCGTGGCGAGCTCGCTGCCGTCGCGGCCGTAACAGCGGACGGGCAGGGCGGGGGCGAGCTCGAGCAGCACCTGGCGGCACGCCCCGCAGGGCGTGATCGCATGCGGCGCCGAGCTCACCACCACAAGGCCCGCGAGCTCGCGCGCACCTTCGCCGACGGCGGCGGCGAGCGCGTTGCGTTCCGCGCACACGGTCAATCCGTAGCTGGCGTTCTCCACGTTCACGCCGGTGAACACGCGCCCCGAGCGATCGAGCACGGCCGCGCCCACGTGCAGCCGCGAGTACGGAGCGTGGGCGTACACCAACACCGCCTCGGCTGCCGCGCGCAGAGCCGCGAAGTCGACGGCCAACCCGGGGCGAGAGCGAGACCGGGCGGTCGAGCGCGTCGCCGCGCGGGTCGACCCACGGGGACGCGCCCCGGCGCTCTTCACGAGCTCGGCCCTTCGCGCTCGATCGCGTCGAGCAGGCCGCCGATCAGGCTCACGAAGCTGGCGCGCGTCGCCGTCGCCACCGCCTCGACGTCGGCGTGGTTGGGCGCGTTGGGCGACAGACCTGCGGCGAGATTGGTGATGCACGAGATGCCGATCACCCGTGCGCCCATGTGCCGGGACGCGATCGTCTCGAGCACCGTGCTCATCCCCACCGCGTCCGCCCCGAGCGTGCGCAACATCCGGATCTCGGCGGGCGTCTCGAAGCTGGGGCCGATCAGGCCCGCGTACACGCCACTGCGCAGCGGAATACCCAGCGCACCGGCCGTCGCGAGCGCGACGTCCTGAAGGCGTGGGTCGTAGGCGTCGCTCATCTGCTGAAAACGCGGCCCGAGCGCATCGTCGTTCGGCCCGAGCAAGCTGTTGGTCGCGGTCAGATTGAGGTGGTCCGAGATCAGCATCAACGAGCCGGGCGTGAGGTCGTCCCGAATCCCACCCGCAGCATTGGTGAGGATCAGCGTGCGGGCACCGAGCGCGATCATCGCGCGCACGCCGAAGACGACCTGTTCGGCGCGATGTCCCTCGTAGAGATGGAGCCGGCCCTGCATCGCGATCACGGGTAGCGCATTGTGCCGCCCGATCACGAAACGCCCGGCGTGGCCGACCACGCCCGCGCGAGTCATGCCCGAAACGCGCTCGTATCCGACTCGAACCGCGCTCTGCAGCGTGTCGGCGAATGCGCCAAGACCCGAACCGAGCACGAGCCCGACGCGCGGGGTCTCCGGATCCGCGGGCCCGGCATTGCGCAGCTCGTCGAGCGCACGGGCGAGCGCTTCGTTCAAGCGATGTGACGGATCAGTCATGTGAGCGCGAGTGAGTTTGTTCCCCAAGCATTTGAAACGTCGCGATGCGGGGCTACAATTGAAAGCATAGAGCGCGTAGCGAGGATTCCGAAACGTTGCGGGCGCTCTCTTTGCTTTGCCAAACCGGAGCCGACGCAATGCCAGGCGAACCGAGCGTGAGCGCAACATGAGCGAGCCGGTGGCCCGCCCTGGTTCGAGCGAGCCGGTGGCCCGCCCTGGTTCGAGCGAGCCGGTGGCCCGCTCTTGGCGCCTGCTCCCCTCGGAGCGCGTGCTGTGGACCGGGGCGCCGCGGCTCGGGGCGCCGCGCGACCTGCGCTGGACGGTCGTGCCTGGCCTGGTGCTCGCGCTGGCCAGCGTGGCCGCGCTGTTCGCCGGCTTGCTCTACGCCGCGGAGATCCCCGGCGTGCGCTCGGGCGCGTTCATGGCGTTCTATCTACTGGTGCTCGCGATCGGCGTGCGCGTGGCGCCGCGCTACTTGCTCGACCCGTGCGAGTACATGGTCACCGACCGGCAGGTGATCTGGAAGCGCGGCAACCTGCGCCGCACGATCGACCGGCGCGCGATCACATACGCGCGCATCCACTGGCATCGCAGCGTCGCGGGCGTAGGTCATCTCGAGCTGGTGCGCGCGGTGCCGTTCGGCCCGCTCGCGCGCAAGCAGCGGCTGTTGCTGCACGACGTCGAATCGCCGGACGTGCTGTTCGCGCGCATCCGCGAGGCCGAGCCGACCGAGTTCGCCGGCTTCGCGGACGTGAAGCTGACCGACCGGCTCGACCGCGGTGAGGTCGTGCTGTGGGGTGGCGCGCCGACCGGCTGGCGGCTCGGCTCGGCCGAGGCCTTCACCGCGGCGATGGGCACCATGGTGCTGGCCGCCGCGGCGATCTACGCGTACCGGACGGGCGGGATCCTGCTCGGGCTCGAGAACGTCGGGCTGTCGGTGCGCTCGCCGACGTGGCTGATGCTGTTCCTGGCGATCGCGATCTCCGGCTCGGTGATGTTCATCTCCGGTGCGGCCTTGCTCTGGCACGGTGTCTGGGGCGCGCGCGACGGCGGCATGCAGACCGAGTATCTGCTGACCGACTCGCGCTTGCTGATCCGCCGCGGGCTGATCGAGCTGTCGGTCGACCGCCGGCGGATCGTCGATGTGGCCGAGCTGCCGAGCACCGGCGGCTCGCGCAACCTGCACCTGATCCTCGATGCGCCCGACGCGCGCGCGCTCGCCGACAACGGCGCGCTCGGCTTGCTCTCTCCCCCGCGCTCGACCGTCCCCCCCGTGCTCTACGAGGTCACCGACCTCGAGGTATTGCGGGACCTGCTTTCCCTGCGCCGCCGAAACACCAAGCCCCCGCTCGACCACGCCGCTTAACAAGCGGGAGGGTCACGCGACCCTCCCGCCCCGCCGGCAAAGCCGTCGGGGGCCCACCCATCCGCGGGTCGCGCGCTCACGCGCTGCTCCGCGTGACTGCGAAGGTGGGCGCCACCGTCCCTTAGGCCTTGGGGCGGGCCCTGGCGCGGCTCGTTGAATGTTGTGAATCACCGGTCTAGACTCCCGACCCCGCGCGCCGGTTGGGGCCGCGCGAGCCACTTCAGCCATGCGTGTCTGCTCTCATTGCCACTTGTTGCTGGCGGATTCGCAGTCGGTGTGTCCGAACGACGGCACCCAAACCGAGCCGGCTGTGCCGCCGCCCGTGCCCGCTGCGCTGCTGGCCAAGCTGAGCGACCCACAGCCGTTCGCGC
>Ga0190265_10003773_pt1 | contig 10400 bp, 9 predicted proteins | sample Popmic124T_FD_133135 | JGI IMG/M metagenome (GOLD analysis project Ga0190265, IMG submission 133135) | Populus adjacent soil microbial communities from riparian zone of Indian Creek, Utah, USA - 124 T | ecosystem: Environmental > Terrestrial > Soil > Riparian zone | place: USA: Utah | collected...
CGTGATCACCCATGCCAGGGCGGCTGCTCCCGCGGCTCCCACGGCGAGCGCCACCACGACCGTCGTGCGCAGGCCATAGGCGTTGGCCAGGCGTCCTCCGACTGCGGAGCCGACGAGGACAGCCACTGTCGGCGGGACGAAAGCCGCACCGGCGGAGAGCGCGTCCATCCCCAACCCCGCTTGCAGCAGGAGCGAGAAGAAGAAGAGGACGGATCCGAAGGTGGCCATGAACATGAAGGCGATCGCGACCGCCCAGCCCAGCGGTCGTGCTGGGAAGAGGTCCTTCGGTACCAGCGGATCCCTAGTGCGCCGCTCGATCACCACAAAGGCGACGAGCAGCACGCACGCGCCGGACGCGAGTGCCACGACCGTCGGGGAGAGCCAGCCGAGGCGGGGTCCGTCGACCAGCGCGTAGGCGAGGAGCGAGATGCCACACGTTGCGGTGGCGGCACCGCCCAGGTCGAACCCGCGATCCTGATCGCGTCGAGGGTCGCGGTCGAAGAGCAGCAGTACGGCGACGAGCACGGGCGTGGCGATCACGACGTTGACGAGGAACACCGCCTCCCACCCGAAACTGTTGGTCAGCACGCCGCCCGCGATCACGCCGATCACCAGACCGGCCGCCCCGGCCGCACCCCAGATCCCGATGGCCTGGCTGCGTTGCGCGCCGGGAGGGAAGCTCGCGCTGACGAGCGTCAACGTGGTGGGGAAGACCATCGCACCGCCGAGCCCCTGCAGCGCTCGCGCCGTCAGCAGGACTGCGGGATCCCAGGCGAGTCCACCGAGCACGGATGCTGCCGTGTAGACAGCGAGCCCGCCCACGAGGACGCGGCGTGCGCCTACCAGGTCGGCCGCCCGCCCGGCCAGCAGCAGCAGCCCGGCCGACGCGACGGCGTACGCCGTGATGACCGCCTGGATCGTCTGCGTCGAGAAGCCGAGCTCGCGTCGCATATCGGGAAGCGCGACCACCACGATGTACTGGTCGAGGGACACCAGCAGCATGCCGGCCGAAAGCACGACCAGCTGGGCTGACTGACGCCTCGTCATATGCCCCCAGACTAGGCGGCGTCGGCGACCGGCTGCCGGTACAAGATGGCCAGGTTGACCACGATTGCGGCCACGAGGACGCCGACCACGGGGACGAGGAGGTCGGTCGAGACGGAGGGGCCGGTGGCGAACTCCTCCCAGCGGCCGATGACGACCGCGGTGGCCAGCGAGGCCCACAGGACCGTCTCGGTGGCCGGCAGGTACTCCTGCTCGCGGAGGTGGAAGCCGGCCGCCATGCCCGAGACCGCGACCAGCCCCATCGCGGCGAGGGGGGTGGTCCACTGGAGCTCGTCGACCAGCATCGGTACGACGAGCCCGACGGCGGCGGCGACCTCGCTGAGGCCGATCAGCACCGTCATCGGCCGGGGGATGCGGTCGAAGCCCACCCACCTGTCGAGTCCGCGCCCAAACACCTTGGGCAGCCCGGCGGCGAAGAAGAACAGGGCGAGGAAGATCTGGGCGATCCACACGGTCGTGTCAAGCATTGGTAGCTCTCCGAGTCTGGGTGGGCAGTGACGCCAGATGGGACGAAGCGCAGCGAGGGGATGTGACAGAACCTCGCGATCGGTGTGGTGTCACATCGCAGGGAGTGGAATCGTCCTGTCCAGCGTGAACACCAACGAGCGGATTGCAGCCGCCTGGCGCGACGACCGGGCCTACGTCATCGCGATCGCGTCGCGGATCCTCGCGGACCCGACCGAGGCCGAGGACGTGGTCCAGGACGCCTTCGCCCGGCTCGCGGTCCAACGTGTCGAGGAGATCAATGACCTCCGGGCCTGGCTCGTCGTGGTCGTCCGCCGCCTCGCGCTGGACCGGCTCGGGTCCGCCCATCGTCGGCACTCGAGCCCGCGCGACCCGCACGACATGCCGCCCGGGCCGACGGATGCCGCGCTCGACCCGGCCGACCGGATCACCCTCGACGACGAGGTACGACGCGCGCTCGGCGTCGTGCTCGACCAGCTCTCGCCACCGGAGCGGGCGGCGTTCCTCCTGCACGACGTGTTCGGGATCCCCTTCGACAAGATCGCCGAGACCGTCGGGCGCACCCCGGCGGCCTGCCGGCAGCTAGCCAGCCGGGCCCGGCGATCGATCCGAACGGACGACGCCGCGGCCCCGCGTCGGACGGCCGACCCCGAGCTGCAGCTGGTCGTCGAGCGCTTCATCGCGGCCTGCGCCGGTGAGGACCTCCAGGGCCTCGCCCGGACCCTGCACCCCGACGTCCAGGGCTGGGCCACCTTCGACGGCAAGACGGTGGGGTACGCCACCGGCATCGACGCCGTCGTCGTACGAGCCATCTTCTTCTTCGGGCCCCGGTCGGGCCAGATCCTGGCTCCGCTGCCCCTGGACGACGGGATGGCGGTCCTGGCCACCCGCAACGGCGAACCCACCGCGCTGCTGCGGTTCGAGTTCAGCGATGGCCTCCTCCACTCCATGCACACGGTGCTGCTGCCCGCATCCGTCCCTCAGGAGTCGAGCCGATAGCTCGCTGGCACCCCGCGCGTGGCGTGAGATTAGGGGTCGTCAGGTGAAGACATCCCGAGCACCGCGTCCGAATCCTCGCCGATGTCGTGCACACGCGTGTCGCGCCGCGATGGAACCGCTGATCTCCATTCGAACGGACTGGCCGGCACGATCACCGGAGAACCGTTGCCGAGACGGCCGACGGCGAACAGCCGCAGGTCAAATCGTTCATCGGCTGCTATCAGTTCCGAAATGCTCCAGACGGGCCCGCTGGGCACCCCCGCCGCCTGGAGCTCGGACGCGGCGTCGATGGAACTGCGCTGGTCGGCCCACGCTTGTGTCGAGTGCTCGAGATCGAGTCGCACCGCTGGGTCCAGGACGTGGCGTTGCGCTTGCACGACGTCGAGAGTCCCCCACTCGGGACGCCCGATGACCTCACAGAAGGCAGCCCACTGCCTGGCGGTCACGGGTGAGACGACGAGAGCCCCGTCGAGGGTTGAGAACACGTTGACGAAGACGTTCGCTCTTCGATTGCCCGTCCTGGTCGGATTGGCACCGAGCTTCGTCGCTTCCGCGATCCGCTCACCAAGGAGCGGGATCAGCGCTCGGAGCATGCTGACTTCGACGAGACTTCCCTCGTGGGTGCGGTCGCGCAGCCGCAACGCTGCCAGTGCCGCCGTGGCAGCCTGCTGGGCCGTGATGTGGTCGGCGAGACGCAGGGTGCTGAGGTTCGGCGCGCCATCAGGCTCCCCCGCCATGTCCGCGAGCCCGCTCATCGCCTGGATGACGGAGTCGAACGCCGGTTGCGCCTTGAGCAGGCTCCAAGAACCGAAACCCGTCACGTGGACCATGATCGCGCGCGGGTTGAGAGATTTGACCGTGTCATAGCCGAAGCCGAGGCGTTCTGGGACGTCCGGAAGGTAGTTGGTCACGAGGACGTCACACCAGCGGATGAGGCGAGCCAGATCTGCCCTGCCTTGAGAGCTCCGCAGGTCCAGGCAGACGCTCTGCTTTCCCAGGTTGAACGTGGCGAAGTAGAGGCTCTCGTCGTCCTCGAGCAGCGGCTCGGACCGGCGAGCCGGCTCGCCCCCAGGTGGTTCGACCTTGATGACGTCGGCACCCAGGTCGGCGAGCGTCATGCAAGCTGCTGGCCCGGCGATGTAGTGCGCGATCTCGAGGACCTTGAGTCCGTCGAGGGGTCGCATGTGTGGGCTCATCTGGCGCGGCCGCTCAGAATACGATCACGGCCTTCCTCAGGAGCTTCCGCTCTCTCATCGCGATCAAGACGTCTTGGACGCGCTCCACCGGGTGGGGCTCGGGCTCGATGGGGCAGATCTTCCCTGCGTTGATGAGCGCCACGACCCGGGCCCACTGGGTCTGGGCGACCCCGGGGTTGGCACCCATGAAGGCACTCCACCCCACCCCCATGACGCTGATGTTGTTGAGCAGGAGCCGGTTGAGCTTTACGGAGGGGATGGCGCCCCCCGTGAAACCAACGACGACCAGCCGTCCCTCCACCCTCAGGGCCCGAAGGCTGCCCGTCACGCGGTCGCCGCCCACTGGATCCAGCACGATGTCGACGCCGAGGCCCGCCGTAAGCCGTTTGGCTGCGGTTTCGAAGTTGTCGGCCAGGATGACGTCGTGCGCGCCTGCCGCGTCCGCGGCGGCGGCCTTCTCCTGCGTCGACACGACCGCGATCGTCCGGGCGCCGTAGGCCTTGGCAATGTGCAGCGTGGCGATTCCGACTCCGCCGGCGGCGCCATGCACGAGGACGGTCTCGCCGCGCACGAGGCGGGCGCGCCGCATCAGGGCGAAGTGCGCCGTCAGGTAGTTCAGAGCAAGTCCCGCCCCGGTGGTCATGGGCACGTGGTCGGGTAGCGGATAGACATCGTCGGGCCGGACCGCCACGGTCTGTTGCCAAGCCCCGTGGCCCATCACGGCGGCGACCCGTTGTCCAGGCACCAGGTCACACCCGGGAGGAGCAGAACGTACGACTCCGGCCGCTTCAGCCCCTAGCGTGAATGGCAGGCTCGGCCGTTGCTGGTAGTCCCCTGAACTGCGGAGCAGATCGGGCCAGGCGACGCCTCCCGCGACCACATCCACCAGCACACGACGATCTGCCTCGGGCTCGTCGAGGTCAACAAGCCTGAGCGCCTCAGGTCCCCCGAGCCTCTGCACCTGAACTGCGCGCATCGCGTCGCCCTCTCCGCAACTCTCGCGATCACCTGTGCTCGCTGGCCACGCCGCCCATGGACTCGGGCTCGAGCACCGCCCTCACGAACCTCGCGGTGCGCTCCTCCTTCGGGGCATTGAAGACCTCCTGGGGCTCGCCGGTCTCGATGACCCGACCTTCATCCATCACGACCAGGCGATGGGCCACCTGTGCTGCGAAGTGCATCTCGTGAGTGACGATGATCATCGTCATTCCGTCTGCTGCGAGCTTTCTCATGACTCGCAGGACCTCACCGACCAGCTCCGGGTCGAGTGCAGAGGTTGCCTCGTCGAAGAGCATCGCCTTGGGTTGCATTGCCAGCGCCCGGGCGATCGCTACGCGCTGCTGTTGCCCACCCGAGAGCTCGTGGGGGAAGTTGAGCGCCTTCTTCTCCAGCCCCATGTCCCGCAGCAGCGACATGCCGCGCTCTTCGGCCTCTCGCTTGGAGAGCCCCCGGACTCGTTGTGGCGCCAACGTGACATTGCCCAGGGCGGTCAGGTGGGGGAACAGGTTGAACCGTTGGAAGACCATGCCGAGTTCCCGTCGGACTTCCTGGCGGACGGCTCGACGCATGGCGGTCGGCTCGGTCGGATCTTGGAGGCAGGTCCCGTCGACCACGATGCGCCCCGAGTCGATCGTCTCGAGTCCGTTGAGGGTGCGGATGAGGCTGGTCTTGCCCGAGCCGCTGGGACCGATGATGACCACGACCTCGCCGGCATCGACCGCCAGATTGACGTCGTCGAGCGCCTGGACGTGTCCATAGCTCTTGACCAAGTGAGTTGCCTCGATGAGTGGTGACGTCACTTCCGCCTCCTCCTGACGATGCGCGTGTGAACCTCTGGCTGCGACTCTCGGAGGTCAGGCATCGACCAGAGCCTTACGTCGCTTTCGGCCGGGCCTGGTGGTGTCGATTCTGCGTTCGAGTCTGCGCAGCGCGACGCTGGTCGGATAGCTGACGGCGAGGTACATCAACGCGATGACCGCGTACACCTGCATGTACTGGAAGGTCTCCGCGCCGATCATCTGCCCGGTGAAGAGGAGCTCGGAAACCGACACGGTTGCCGCTAGAGCGCTGTCCTTGAACAGCGAGACTGCGTAGTTCCCGGTCGGGGGGAGTGCGATCCTGAATGCCTGCGGCAAGATCGCGTACCGCATGCTCGAGCCCCAGGACAGGCCCAGGGCCTCGGTTGCCTCCCATTGCCCCTTGTCGACGGACAAGACCGATCCCCGGAAGATCTCGCTCAGGTAGGCGCCGGTGTTGAACCCGAGCCCCAGAATGCCCGCTACCAACGGGGAAAAGCTGATGCCGATGCTGGGCAGGGCGAAGTAGGCGAAGAAGAGCTGCAGGAGCAGCGGAGTGCCCCGGAAGATCTCCACGAAGATCGTGCTCGGAATGTAGAGCACGTACAGCTTCGGATTGAGTCTCATCACGGCGATGACGAGGCCCACCACCAGGGCGACTGCGAACCCTCCCAGGGTCAGCAGCACCGTCAGTTGTAGCCCCTCAAGCAGCCTTGGTATCCAATCGGCGACACTTTGGTCTTCCGTCCCGGGCATCACCATCACCTCGCCTTCCGCTAGGCCCTAAGGCACTCTTCTGCTCTCTGTTGTTGGTCGTCGGGCGGGCTGGGCCCTGGCCGGCGTATCAGGGGGACAGCCAGATCTCGGTCGGCGTCATGCCGTACTCGGCGAAGATCTCCTCGATCGTCCCGTCCTTGAGCAGGCGCTGGTAGACGGGGTCGAATGACTCGAAGAACTCGGCGTTGTTGTGAGTCGTGGCGACAGCGTCGGTGCTGGAAGCCTTCTCGGGGTCCTCGTACGCCGCGGACAGCTCGATCCCGAGATCCGGGTTCTTGTTGAGCGCGTGGGCCGAGATGGAGGAGTCGATGAGTGCGCCGTCGACCCGGCCCACCTTGATGTCCTGCATGGTCTCGAAGACGCTGGTGTAGACCTTGATCTCCATCGGCTCGTCCGACGGGCATTCGTCCTTGGCGGCCTCGAGCTGCTCCACCCAGACCGTGCCCTTGAAGGTGGCGCCGGTACGCCCACAGAGATCGGCGACCTCGTCGATGCCGAGCGGGTTGCCTTCCTGGACGACCATGGCCGACGGGTTGTAGAACATCGTGTCGCTGAAGGTGACGACCTTCGCGCGCTCGGGGGTGGAGTACATCGCGGTGCCGATCAGCTGGATCCGCCCTGATGTCAGGGCCGGAATGAGACTGTCGAACGGCATGACGATCGGCTCCAGCTCGGCGTCGATGTCCGCTTCCTCCAGGTAGGCAGCAAGGATGTCGGGGACGATTCCGGTGGGTTCCCCGTCCACTACCGATGACCACGGGGGCTCATTCGTCACCCCGATGACCAGCTTGTCGGATGACTTGACCTCAGAAAGCAGGTCGCGGTTCTTCGATTCTCCGCACCCCGACAACCCGAGCAGCGCCAGCACAAGTGCCAGGCTCACGAGGGTCCTCGGGGCGGAACTGTGGTGGCGCATTCCAACTCCTCCACTCAGTACTGTCTAGGTGTTCGGTTCTGTGCTCAGCGCCCAGCACCATCCGGGCGCGGTCCATCGCTGTTGGGGGTCGGGGTGGTCGTCACCGAAGGTCGAGCTGGAGCGGACCGTGGCGCTGGTTGGCTGCGCCGGCTCGCTGGGGACATGCCGTGACCACTAGCACCAGGTCCATCTCCGCGCGCAGCCTCACGTGATCCCCGGCCGACGTGATGCTTGGCTGCCACGACAGACGCCCATCCGGACCGAACGGCGTGTTCTGGAAGAAGTTGATGGGCTGGGGGACGACCTGCGGCTCTCTTCCCATCGCCGAGAGGGCCTTCACCATGTTCTCCTGGCAGTTCGGGTGCCAGCCCTTCACACCCAGGCTCGCGTACCGCGTTGAGTCGCACGATGCGATGAGGAAGTCGTGTGGGCCGGAGCTGGCGTCCTCTTCGAAGGTCAGGATCGGCCGGCGGTGGTTGGTGACGAAGGAGTCCCCTACCTGCGGCATGAGCCGCTCGGTGGCTACCCGTGTGTGCGCGTCGGAGAGGTACTCCCCGAGATTCGCTTCCGAGAACGCCCATGTGTCGCCGATCTGGCCACCTTCTAGGTCAGTGATGATGATGCTCTGACCTTCACGGACCCGCAATGCGCGGCCCTGGGAGTTCGGGATGTGCACCGAATCGACCGGTGCTCCCGCTTCACGCCCCGGCTCGGTGGCTCCCGGTGAGCCGGCGGGGACAGGTTCATTCATCGTGACCGCCTGATCCTCAAAGTTCAGTGACATGCGTTTGTGGACTTCGGTATACACAAGCACGAGACATCGCATGTGTCAACGGTCACCTCTTGTTCATTGGGGGTCCGCCTGGGCAATTGTGCGCTCAGTAGACCGCCCTTGGCGCCCGCGCGGCGGTTGGCCGGCCGCGGACCGCGCAGGAGCTTCGAGGGCGCTGCCGGAGCTGCGCGGGGCAGTCGCCATCGGTTGACGGATCTACCACGGTATACTAATGTGTGCGCTCGTAGGACGTCGTGCACCAAATTTCGGCAGTGATCCGAATGTTGGGAGCCATGAAATGTGTCTCGTCGGGATCCGGCCACTTGCCTGTTACCTCCGCGAGCACGTGCGAACTCACAGCCAGCTCCGCAGGACCGGGGTGGGCAAGGTCCGATAGGTGAAGGGATTCAGGCGTGGATTCTCAGTACGATGTTGTGGTCGTGGGATGCGGCAATGCGGGCTTGTGCGCTGCCTTGTCTGCGAGTCAGAACGGAGCGAGCGTGCTCGTTCTGGAACGCGCCCCACTGGAGGAACGGGGCGGCAACACGACCTTCACGGCGGGGGCCATGCGGTTCGCATACGAGGGCCTGGACGAGATCCGCGAGCTGGTGCCCGACCTCTCCGAGGAAGAGATCGCCATCACCGATTTCGGCACCTACCCGGAGGACGCCTTCTTCGACGACATCGCACGCCTCACCGAGCACCGCGCAGACCCAGATCTCGCGGAGATCCTGGTCAAGCGCAGCTTCGAGACCCTGCGATGGATGCGGGACGTCGGAGTGCGCTTCTTGCCGATCTACGGTCGGCAGGCCTACAAGATCGACGGGAAGTTTCAGTTCTGGGGTGGCCTGACCCTCGAGGCGCACGGTGGCGGGCCGGGACTGGTGGAAGCACTCACCAATGCCTGCACCGATGCCGGCATCGAGATCCAGTACGGTGCCCGGGCCATGTCCTTGCTCACCACCGAGGGTGTCGTGGACGGGGTGGAGATTCGCCAGAACGGCGCCACATCGAGCGTTCGCGCGGCCTCGGTCGTGCTGGCGAGCGGAGGGTTCGAGGCGAACACCGAGTGGCGGACCAAGTATCTCGGGCCGGGCTGGGACCTGGCCAAGGTGCGCGGAACCCGGTTCAACACCGGCGACGGGATCCGGATGGCGCTCGACATCGGCGCCATGCCTTGGGGCAACTGGTCAGGTGCCCACGCCGTTGGATGGGAGTTCAACGCTCCGCAGTTCGGTGACCTGGCCGTCGGCGACTCATTCCAGAAGCACAGCTACCCGTTGAGCGTGATGGTCAACCTGGACGGCAACCGCTTCCTGGATGAAGGTGCCGACTTCAGGAACTACACCTATGCCAAGTACGGGCAGAAGATCCTTCAGCAGCCCGGGCAGATCGCCTGGCAGGTCTTCGACCAGAAGACGATTCCGATGCTGAGGGACGAGTACCGGATCAAGCAGGTCACCAAGGTGTCGGCGCCCACGCTGGAAGCACTCGTGGCGCGAATGGATGGCGTGGACCCCGACAGCTTCCTTCGGACGATGAAGGAGTACAACGACGCGGTCGACGGCGGGACACCGTTCGACCCGAACATCAAGGATGGCCGCAGCACGGTCGGCCTGGACATCGACAAGACGAACTGGGCCAACACGATCGACGAGGGACCGTTCGAGGCGTACGCCGTGACGTGCGGGATCACGTTCACCTTCGGCGGCCTGAGGATCACCACCGAGGGGGAGGTCGTCGATGACGACGGGCTCACCATTCCCGGTCTGTATGCCTGCGGCGAGCTCGTCGGTGGTCTCTTCTTCTTCAACTACCCGGGTGGCAGTGGGCTGAGCAACGGGTCCGTCTTCGGGCGGATCGCCGGTGAGCAGGCGGCGCTCTCGGCGACGGCGGGTCGCGATGTCCGAGTCGGCTGAGCAGCTGGAGAAGACGGATCTGCGGCCAACGTCGCAGTACTGCTCTTGGCACACTCCTTTGTGCGCACGTCGAGCGAAGGGAACGACGGTGGAGCTGACGCCGGTCCCCCACGCGACTTCGGCCAGCCACTCAACGCTAGGCCCGGTGCGGTGAAGCCTGCGCGGCCGGCCGAGCTGGCCCCACGTTCCGAGCTCTTCGCTCGGCACGCGGTCGCGAAGGCGAGGTTTGCCGCGCGACTGGCTGAATGGGAACCCGCCGTCGCCGCTTTCACCGAGCTTCGGGTTCCTCCGCAAGACGAAGTGCCGTTCCTGCCGCTGGCCGTCAAGAACCTCATCGCGGTCAAGGGCATGCCAGCGGCTGTCGGGTCGCCCGCGTTCCCGGAGGCGTATCCAGAAGACGCGGCCGTCGTCGAGTCCCTTCGCGCGGCGGGATTCACTGTCGTGGGCCAGACCAACTCACCGCAGCTCGGGATGGGCGTGCGCACCGAGGGCACG
>Ga0190265_10003774_pt1 | contig 10400 bp, 8 predicted proteins | sample Popmic124T_FD_133135 | JGI IMG/M metagenome (GOLD analysis project Ga0190265, IMG submission 133135) | Populus adjacent soil microbial communities from riparian zone of Indian Creek, Utah, USA - 124 T | ecosystem: Environmental > Terrestrial > Soil > Riparian zone | place: USA: Utah | collected...
CACCTCGTCCTTGAACAGGTCGCGCAATGGCTCGATCAACTCGAATTTCATGTCTTCGGGCAAACCACCGACGTTGTGATGCGTTTTGATGGTGGCTGCACTCGCCGAACCGGATTCGATGACGTCCGGATACAGCGTGCCTTGCACGAGAAACCTCGCATCACCAACGGAACTGGCGGCCTCCTCGAAGACACGGATGAAAGCCTCACCGATGACCCTGCGCTTCTCCTCCGGGTCGATAACGCCGGCCAATAGCTCGAGAAAGCGATCCGCCGCCTTGACGTGGACGAAGTCGACCTCGAAATGCGACTTGAAGGCGTCCTCGACCTGTTCCGCCTCGCCCGATCTGAGCAAACCGTGATCGACGAAGATGCAGGTGAGCTGGTTCCCGATCGCCTTGTGGACCAGTGCGGCGGCCACCGCGGAGTCGACGCCCCCGGAGAGACCACAGATCACTCGCTCCTTTCCCACCTGGCGCCTGATCAGCTCCAACTGGGACTCGATTATCGAAAGTGAGGTCCACATCGGCGTTGCCTCGCACACGTCGTAGAGGAATCGCTTCAGGATCTCCTCTCCTCTCGGCGTGTGCACCACCTCAGGATGAAACTGGACTCCGTAGAGGCGCCGATCACGATCCTCCATCGCCGCCACGCGTGCCCCGTCGGAGGTGGCGACGGAGACGAACCCAACTGGCGGGGCGGTCACCTGATCTCGATGCGACATCCAGACCTGTTGCTCGGAGGGCAGCTCCCTGAGTAGTACAGAGTCGCCAGTCAGGCGAAGGGTGGTGTTGCCGTACTCCGCATTCCCACTGTTGGCGACGGTGCCACCAGCGAGATCTGCCAGAAGCTGATGGCCGTAGCAGATGCCCAGCACCGGGATCCCGAGGTCGAGGATCCCGGGATCCATCCGGTACGCGTCCTCTGCATACACCGAAGCCGGGCCGCCGGAGAGAATGAGCCCGACCGGGTCACGACTTCGTATTTCCTCGGCAGTGATCTCACGCGACACGATCTCCGAGCGAACATGGGCCTCCCGAACCCGCCTCGCTATCAACTGGGCGTACTGCGCCCCAAAGTCGAGAACCAACACCGACTCGGTCGGCGGCGGTTGCGGGGATCGAGTCACGACGATTTGGCGCTCATCCCATCCCGACTCTTTGCGATCGCTGCAACGATTTGCCTTCGGTCTGCAGAGAAGGGGCGATCATCACCTCGGCCTTCTGAAATTCCTTCACGTCGGAATAGCCGGTGGTAGCCATTGAGACCTGGAGCGCACCAAACAGGTTGAGTTTGCCGTCGTTCTCGTGAGCCGGTCCGACGAGGATCTCTTCGAGGGTTCCTCGATCTCCCACTTCGACCCTGGCGCCCCTGGGAAGTGTCGGGTGAAAGGTGGCCATCCCCCAGTGAAACCCACGTCCGGGTGCTTCGGTGGCGGATGCAAGAGGCGAGCCGATCATCACCGCATCGGCACCACAGGCGATCGCCTTGGCCACGTCTCCGCCTCTTCTCATTCCTCCGTCGGCGATGACATGCACGTATCGACCGGTCTCATCCAGGTACCGGATGCGGGCGCCGGCGGCGTCAGCGATCGCAGTGGCCTGAGGGACGCCGACCCCGAGCACTCCTCTTGTAGTGCAAGCCGCGCCAGGCCCAACGCCGACGAGGATGCCGACGGCACCGGTGCGCATCAGGTGAAGAGCGGTCGAATAGCTGGCACAGCCCCCGACGATCACGGGGACCTCGCAGTTGGCTATGTACTCCTTGAGGTTGAGGGGCTCTTCACGACTCGATACGTGCTCGGCTGAGACCACGGTGCCCTGGATCACCAGGACGTCGAGGCCTGCGGTCAGGGCATGTGAAGCCCAGCTCTCGACGCGCTGAGGAGTGAGACTTGCGGCGGTGACCACGCCCTTGGCCTTGATCTCAGCCACCCTATGAGCGATGAGGTCAGGCTTGACGGGCTCCAGGTAGATCTCCTGCATGCGAAGTGTCGCCTTCTCCGTCGACAGCTCGGCGACCTCCTCGAAGTACGGTTCGGGATCCTCGTAACGAGTCCACAGACCCTCGAGGTTGAGAACTGCAAGCCCCCCGAGTTGGCCGATCTTGATTGCTGTCGCCGGGCTGATGGCCGAGTCCATGGCCGAGCCCATCATCGGCAGGTTGAACTTGAAAGCGTCGAGCTGCCACGAGATATCGACGTCGTCGGGGTCACGGGTACGTCGTGAAGGGACGATTGCTATGTCGTCGAAGCCGTATGCCTGACGACCCGACTTCCCAATTCCGATGTCGATTTCCACTTCCGACCAACCTCCAGGGGACGCTCGAGCCAGCGTAACATTGGATCGCCGCCGCCCATCAGTAGGCTGCCGCCTCGTGCCCAGACCCTGGTCGCTGCTCGACTTCTTCCTGATCGTCCTTGGCGGTCTCGTTGGTGCAGCGGTCCTGGCGGCAGTCAGTTCGATGATCGGAGACGACGAACTGCTGCTCGTCCTCGGACTCATCGGCCAGTACGTCGGTCACCTCCTGGTGCTCTGGCTGATAGCGAGGAACAAAGGCAACCCGGACCTCGGGTTCAACGTTGAAGGCCGCGATGTCCTCTATCTGGGCTTTGGGCTCTTTCTTCAGCTTGGGTTGGCGGTGCTGTTCCTCCCACTCAGCTCGGCCTTGCTCCCCGACGGCGATTCGGCGCAACAGGTGGGCACGGCCCTTTCCGGGTTAGAGACAACGGCGGCGCGGGTCGCGGCGATGCTGACCGCGGTTGTCATCGCACCGGTCACAGAGGAGCTCCTGTTTCGAGGGGTGTTGCTAAAGACCCAGGAGCGTCGCCGCCCACGAACCATCATGATCATCACCGCCCTGGTCTTCGCTGTCTTTCATCTGCTCGGGCTGGACCCGGAACGGCTGCTCCCGGCGGCAGCTGTGGTTCTGCCCCAACTCTTGATCGTCGGCCTCGTCCTGGCCTGGGTGACGTTGCGTACCAAGCGGCTCGGTCCGGCCATCTTCATCCACTCCGGCTTCAACCTGCTGGCAGCCATCGTGCTGTTGCTGCCACCCGAGCTTCTCGAATCGGTCGGCTAGCCGATCCCGACTCTCTCCCTCACGCTCTTCATCGAGGCCTCGGCGCGGTCCCGTGCGGTGGCGGCGCCATTGGCCATGACTTTCTCTACCTCGAAGTCGTCAAGGGCGTCGTAGCGGGCTCGTATCGGGGCCAGACCTTCGATGATTGCCTCGGCCACCGCGATCTTGAAAGTGCCGTAGCCCGCGTCCCCATACTCGTCTACGACATCATCGATGGAACGGTCGGCGAACACACTGAACAGCTCCAGGAGGTTGGAGACCCCGGGCTTTGACTCCCAGTCGTGAACCACTCCGGCGCCCGCATCGGTGACCGCCCCCTTTATCTTCTTCAGAACGTCGTCGGGTGTGTCCTTCAACAGAATCCGAGAACGAGGGCTCGGATCCGACTTTGACATCTTCGATGTGGGATCGGTCAGTGACATCACCCTGGCCCCGATCTCGGGTGTGATGGTGCCGGGAAGTGGGAACTCTTCGCCAAATCGAGCATTGAATCGCTGAGCCAGGTCCCTGGTCAATTCGAGATGCTGGGACTGGTCGTCCCCGACCGGCACCGCGTGGGCCTTGTGCACCAGGATGTCCGCGGCTTGCAGCACGGGATAGGCAAAAATGCCGAGGTTCTGTCGGGCGCGATCGGCCTTCTCCTTGAACTGAGTCATCCGCTCCAGCTGGCCGAGACCGGTCATGGTGCCGAGGATCCAGGAAAGCTCGACGTGTTGTGGGACCTCGGACTGGTTGTAGAGAAGTGACCGTTCTGGATCGATTCCGACTGCAAGAAGCATCTTGGCGGTCTCCACACGGCCGGCTCGCAGTTCGGCTGGCTCGAAGGCAACGGTCATCGCGTGGAGATCGACCACGCAATAGATGGTCTCGTACTCATCCTGAAGCGCTACCCAGTTCTTGAGAGCCCCCACGTAGTTGCCGACGTGGAAGTCGCCCGTGGGTTGGATTCCCGAGAAGATCCTCTTCCGAATGGTCACGATCTATTCATCCCTTTGCTCGCCGGAGATGGTGCTCCGCCAGCGCAAGGTTAGAGATTGCGCCGGGAGGCTCATCCCGGCGCGGCGCCGGTGGCCTCTCCAGCCGTCTCCGGCGCCAAGTAGTCGTCGACCATCTCAGCGATGTCGACTTGGGCGATCAGAACCGCAGCCCCGGCTGATGTCGTTGCATCGGTTACCGGGATGTCGAGCTCGTGGATGATGCCCCCGCTCAAGCCACGCAGCGTCCAAGCGAGATCGACTGCGCCAAGGAGACTCAGCTCCGAGTCGACTGTCACGAACGGCGCAATCACTTGTGCCACGTCAGCGACGTCCTTGGGGCTGCCGAAATCGGAGAGCTGACCCATCATCGAGAGAAGAAAGGTCCTCTGCCGCTCGTTTCTGGTCAGGTCACTCACACCAGGAACTGGCTGCCATCCGTTCTCGGTCAGCTCCTGAGTGCTCCGGGAGCGAAGCCAGGCCAGCGTCTCGGCGCCATCGGCCTGTGTGCATCCGGCGGGAAGCTCGAGCTGAGCCTTCTGGTCACGAACCGACCGTTCCAGACAGATCTCGTACCCGCCGATCGCGTCGACAGCCTCTTGAAACCCGGCCAAATCAACGAGCGCAAAGTGGTCGATCGGCTGGCCTATCAGCGCTTCCACCGTCAGGGTGAGCGCTGTGGGGCCATTCATGATCGACTCGCACCCCTCCAAGGAGTCGTTGAGCTTGTGTTCCTTGTTCGTGCCGCAAACATCGTTGACGAGGAGATCCCTGGGGAGCGAAATGAGGGCAGCCCGCGATCCGTCATTGGGTCGAATCAGCACCATCACCACGTCGGCTCGCTGACCTTCGAACTCCCCGAACCCATCAGTGTCATCCAACTCGTCTCTCGAGTCCGATCCCACCAGCAGGTAGACGTCCAGACCGTCGCCCCTGGTTGGGGCCGCCACCGGCCCGTCATCGGCGTTGCCATCACCCCGACTTTCATCGTTTTCTCTGTCACCGGCGACCAGGGCGTCACGATCGATGCTGACCCGGGTCACATCTCCCCAAGTGGACAGAGCAAACACGGCCCCGACAGCCAGGACCACGATGAAGGCGCATGCGCCGATGATCAACAATCTCTTTTTCACTGCTTCGCCCGATCCATACCCCGAAACACGGATTGTATGCCGACGCGGGGCCAGAGAATCCGGGGGGAGGGTCTAAATATGAAGGCGGCGAAGGGCTGGGTCAAATCTGTTACGACTGTCGGCGCTAGGCCGTGGCAGGCGACTCTGAAGCCACCAGGCGCCCTTCTGGCTCATCGAGAGGGCTCAGGGGAAGACTCAGCTCGAAACGTGACTGATCAGGAGATCCGCAGTAGAGAAGTGTTCCTTCCATCATCTCGGCGAGCTGTCGTGAGACAGCCAAACCAATGCCCACCGATCCCGGCTGGGTCGGCGACTCCTCGCTCCGGTAGTAACGCTCGAATATCAGCTCGACCTCCTCCGGTTTCACGCCGTCGCCATCGTCCGTGACGAGAATCTGCGCCAGGACACCCTGTGCTTTGACCATGACCCCGATCTGATCGCCGCCGTAACGAATGGCATTGGTCAGGAGGTTGCGGATGATCTGCCGGCATCGCAGCGGGTCAGCCCAGGCCAGGACGTCCGACCCTGCCACATCGATTCTCTTTGGGGTTGGGTGTGACTCACCGATGCCGCGGACGACGCTGTCCACTTCCTCTCTCAAGTCGGTGCGGCCTGGCCTAATGGACAGGTTCCCGAACTCGGCCCTCGAGGCGACCAGAAGGTCCTCGACGAGCTCTGCCAGTTCCCGGCTCTGCACCGCGATGATCCCGTTCAGCTCGGCGAGCTCATCTCCGTGCAGGCTGGGGTGGCTCGAAACGATCTCCTCGGACAGTCCGACGATGGCTGTCAGCGGGGTCCTGATCTCGTGACTGACCGAGGCGAGGAGCCGGTCCTTCGACTCACTGGACGCTTTCAACTGATCCTGGTCATCCTGACGACGCCAGTAAGCCCCGATCATGTGAGAGGCCCTCCACAAGGTGGCGATCTCGTCCTCACTCCACTCCCGGTCACCCGAATACTCGACGAAGCCGATCGAACCCCGGAACGAGCCACCCAGGAAAATCGGGACAGCAACCTCGGTCACAATCCCGTCCTGCTCATAGCAGGCACGCTCTTCCCCGGTCAGCTCGTTGGTGCGGACCGTCGCCGCCCGTCGTTCGCTGAGTGCAAGGAAGGTGGGCGAAAGCTGCTTGTACTCGCCGGTCTTCCAAGCACCGGCCGGCGAGGCCGTCTTTCGGATCGCATCGGCGATGATCTCCCAGTGGACCGCGCCGTCCTTCTCGATGTTGCGGTCGACGTACGCATAGTCCGCCTCCGTTGCCTCGAGCAGCGCGCGGAGGGCCTCGTTGATGGCGGAGGTGTCGGTCTGGACGAGGAGGGCCTCAGAACAGGTGGCGATCGCGTGTTGAAGACGGGTGGCCTTCTCGTACCGGGTGATCGACTCGGAGAGTTGGTCATAGAGCTTGGAGACGAGGGCTGTGGTGAAGAAGACTCCGGAGATCGCGATCACTGCCCGCACAGCTATCACCTCGACCGCGTCGGCGTAGAGAATCCCCATCGTGATGCTCCACACCGCGGCGGTTGTCCCGGCGGCAACCGACCAGATCAATCGACTGCCGGAGCTGAGGGTGCCAACCAGCACACCAAGCAACATGATCAGCCCGAACGTGGTGGCAAAGTCGAAGGCAGAGACGTCGACGTCGAACAGCGCTTCGATGATGGCCAGAGTGCCAAAGAACCAGGTGGTGGAGAGCACGAGGACGATCGCGTCGGCATCTTCGCGCTGTGTCAACCAGATCGCCCAGATGGCGAGCACGAGGTAACTCGCCCAGCGGACCGGGGCCAGCGGTGAATTCATGTCTGCGCTGGTGACTTCGAGGATCGCCAGGGCAGGAAAGGTCACCGCGAACAACAAGGCCACATACCGGTGGAATCGGCGTTGAGCCTCAATGGACGCGCGCGTACTCACCAGCTGAACATCGGCATCGGACAACCAGTACCTGAATGGCCGCACGTTCACGAGAGCCCGAGCAACGACCGAACCATGTGGGCCGTTGCCCCCCACAGCGTGTCACCGGCGAGGTCGTAGTACCAGACCTGTCGCCCGTTCCAGGGGACATGCCACCATCGGCTCTCGTCGGCGAGCTCCTCGAGACGTGGAGTATGGATCCGTGCCACCTCCCGTTCACTCGGCACCAGGGTCAGCGGTGTCGCCACCCTGCCCACGACGGGAACGACCCATGGTTTGTATTCGACGGTGTCGATCACCGGGAGGAACCCGAGGATCTTCACCTGCCTGCGCTCGATCCCGACCTCTTCATGGGCCTCTCGCAAGGCGGTGTCGACCGGCCCCGAGTCCTCCGGATGTGCCCTGCCCCCTGGAAAGGAGATGTGCCCGGCATGAGTGGGCATGGTGTCGGGTCGTTTGGTGAGGATCAGTCTCACGTCACCGGCCTGATCCTCGTAGAGCGCGGCAAGGACAGCGGCTAGGGTCCCCGATCCCACCTCAGGCATCTCGTCGATCAGATGGAGCCTGTCCCACATTCAATCGCCAGGTTAAGCCCGCCGATAACCTGATCCTGTGCCGAGAGCAATCCTCGAGACCGACCGTCTCGTACTGCAGAAGTTCACAAGACGTGATCACACCACGTACGACAAGGCGACGAGGGCGTCGTTGCCTGAGCTCAACCAGTGGCTTCCCTGGGCGCGTCTCGACTATGAGCACGGGGACACCACCGCCTTCATCCGCGAATCGATCCAGGCCTGGAAGGAAGAACGGGCGTGGGACTACTCGATCAGGTTCAAAAGCGACCCTGAGCGGCATCTCGGGAGCATCTCGATGTGGACGGTCTCCAAGCTGGGCAAGATCGCGGAGTTCGGCTACTGGGTGCGGACCGACGAGCATTCAAAGGGGATCTGCACCGAAGCAGTGGGCAGACTCCTCGAGGAGACATTCAACTCGCTCGGATATCACAAAGTCACACTCCGCGTCGCAGTTGGGAACACCGCATCGGACCGGGTTGCGGAGAAGCTCGGTTTCACGCGAGAGGGGGTGCTCCGTGAGGAATTGCTCATCCGGGGCAACTGGGTGGATCACTCGCTTTGGTCACTGCTAGACAGGGAGTATCGAGCACTGCGAAGAAGCGGGGTCGGGGGGCGACCATGAAGAGCCTTGACCAACTCGGCCTCAGCGCATGGCTCGATGAGCGCGCCGCACAGGGTTTGTTCAGTGGAGTCGTCTTGGTCAGATCGGGAAGCACCCTCTTCGAGCACGCGGCCGGGCTCGCTCACCGAGGCCATCGTGTGGCTATCAAACCCGATACCCGATTCCAGGTGGCCTCGGTCACCAAGATGATCACAGCCGCGACCGCGCTCAGGCTCGTAGAGCGGGGTGCCCTGAGCCTTCACAAACCGTTGACCGGTTTTCTACCCCCGGAGTTTCGGCCGATTGGCCTCGATGATCGTCACACGCTCCATCATCTCCTCTCCCACACCTCGGGGCTGGCCAACTACCACGATGACGACGACGACACCTGGGCTTCCTTCACCAGTGCCTGGGACCGGGTCGCGGTCTATCACGCCAGGGGCCCTCGCGATCTCTTGCCGCTCTTCGCCGACCTACCTTCCACCGCTGATCCAGGTGGTTTTGAATACGGCGATGCCAATTTCGTGCTGATCGGAATCCTGATCGAGTGGATAACGGGCAAGTCTTTCGCGACGGTGGCGACGGAGGAGGTCCTGGTCCCGGCGGCGATGACCGGATCGGCCTTCAACCAGCTCGATGTGGAGCCGGAGGACATGGCCACCGCATACCTGGCCACCGACGAGCCGCCGGCCGCGTGGCGCTCCAACATCTACAGCGTGCCCGCCGGGGGGATGCCCGACGGGGGGATGACCACAACCGCTCACGATCTCGACCATTTTCTGACCGCACTCAGGTCGGGCACGGTCGTTACTCCCGAAACCTTCTCCCTGGTGCTCACTCCGCACGGGTTCGATGAGGACAGCCCTGAGGCATACGGGTACGGAATGGAGTTGGTGGTCGTCGACGGCCGCGTTGCCATCTATGGCCATGGAGGCGCCGATCCCGGTGTCTCGGCAATGGTCTCGCACTATGTCGAAGCGGGGACCACAGTCATCGTCCTCTGCAACCAGGATCGCGGCTCGTGGGCAGTGGCACAGCGGCTGGCCAAAGAGCTGGGCGTGGACGACCCAAGGGAATAGCGGCTCACTGTTGTCCCCCTTGCGAAGCGAGGGACCGACGCCGGCGACTGGAGTGGACGGCATCGAGGGGGGCGGTTGTTGCCCCACGAGAGGACGGAACAGGGCGGAGCGTACCTAGCCTCCGGCGGCGATCACCCGGCTGGCGTCGCCCACGAAGGTGGCAAGCGTGGGGTAGAACCCGATCACGACCGTGATCACCAACGCCAGCACCAACGCCAGCTGTAGGGAGACTGCGGGTGCCGCCTCGGCGTCGGGGGCAAACTCCCCGATCGCGTCGTCGAGCCACACCGCCTTCACCACCCGGGCGTAGTAGTAGAGGGCAATAACCGAGTTGACCGCGGCAATCACGGCCAACACCACAGTTGAAGCGCCCCCGGCGATGATGACGGACCGGAACATGGCGAACTTGGCGAACCAACCGGCAAGCGGCGGGATGCCGGCCAGGCTGAAGAAGAAGACCGTGACCAGGACACCGAGCCTGCCGTCGATCTGGGCGAGACCCGACCAGGCTGAGATTTCGCCGGAACGGGTCTTGCGGGCACCGGCGATGACGACGGCGAAGGCCCCAAGGTTCATCACCGCGTAAATGACCAGATAGATCACCGTCGCCGAGAATGCCTCTTCAAGGTCTGCTCCAGCCACGGCAGCCGCCGCAAAAGGGACCAGCATGAACCCGGCCTGGGCTATGGACGAATATGCCAGCAGTCGAACGATGTTGTTCTGGCGCAACGCACCGAGGTTCCCAACAGTCATCGACAGAGCAGCGAGCAACCAGAGCGCCGGGGCCCAAATCTCGGAGACGTCCGGCAGGGCCTGGTACAGCACCAAGAGCATGGCGACGAATCCTGCGGCCTTGGAGTTCACCGACAGGTAGGCCGTGACCGGGGTTGGCGCGCCCTCGTAGGTGTCGGGGGCCCAGAAGTGGAAAGGAACGGCTGAGACCTTGAACCCAAACCCCACGATCATGAACAGGATCGCAACCACGATCGCCGGCTCATCGCCCCGGCCTGCGGTTGCCTCCGCCAGACCGGCAAAAGTGATCTGCCCGG
>Ga0190265_10003775_pt1 | contig 10400 bp, 10 predicted proteins | sample Popmic124T_FD_133135 | JGI IMG/M metagenome (GOLD analysis project Ga0190265, IMG submission 133135) | Populus adjacent soil microbial communities from riparian zone of Indian Creek, Utah, USA - 124 T | ecosystem: Environmental > Terrestrial > Soil > Riparian zone | place: USA: Utah | collected...
CGCGGTGGGCGTCGACTACTCGATGTTCTACTTGAAGCGCGAACGCGAGGAGCGCGCCGCGGGTCGCAGCGAGGAGGCGGCGCTCGAAGCAGCGGCGGCCACGTCAGGCCGCTCGGTGCTCATCTCCGGGCTGACCGTCATCATCGCCATGTCCGGCATGTTCCTGGCCGGCGTTCAGGGCATGTCCGCTTTTGCCCTGGGCACGATCCTGGTGGTCGCGGTGGCCATGCTGGGATCGCTCACGGTCCTCCCGGCCACGCTCTCCTGGCTCGGCGACCGCGTCGAGCGGGGCCGAGTTCCCTTCGTCAACCGACTGCGACGCGATGACGGCGAGGGCCGGATCTGGGGGAGGATCGTCGGTGCGGTCCTTCGCAGGCCCGTGATCTCCCTCGTCCTCTCGGCAGGTCTTCTCCTGGCGCTCGCCGTGCCGGCGCTGCAGCTTCGCACCGTCCAGGCCGGCGTCGAGGCGTTCCCGCAGTCCCTGCCCTCGATCCAGACGTACAACCGGATTCAGGAGGCGTTCCCGGGGAACGAGATCCCGGCCGGTGTCGTCGTCAAGGCGCCAGACGTCAGCGCGCCAGCGGTGCAGGAAGCGATCGGCCAGCTCGAGTGGCGGGCGCTCGCCACCGGACAGATGCACGAGCCCATCACAATCGACGTGAACGACAGCGGGACGATTGCGACCATCGCCATCCCTGTCGACGGCACCGGCACCGACGCAGACTCGGAGGCGGCACTCGCGACGCTCAGAGACGGGATCGTCCCGTCGACGGTCGGCGCGCTTGCGAATGCGGAAGTCGGTGTCACCGGCATGACCGCGCAGTCGAAGGACTTCAACGACAAGCTCGCTTCGGTCGCGCCGCTCGTGTTCGGCTTCGTGCTCCTGCTCGCGTTCCTGCTCATGCTCTTCGCCTTCAGATCGATCGTGATCGCGTTCAAGGCGATCGTCCTCAACCTCATCTCGATCGCAGCCGCCTACGGAGTCATGGTGCTCGTGTTCCAGCACGGCTGGGGCAAGGGTCTGCTCGGCTTCGAGTCCACGGCCGGCATCGACGCGTTCCTGCCCATCTTCATGTTCGTGATCCTCTTCGGGCTCTCGATGGACTACCACGTGTTCATCATCAGCCGCATCCGCGAGGCCTACGACCGCGGCATGAGCACCGAGGCGGCGATCACCCACGGGATCAAGACGACGGCCGGAGTGGTGACCAGCGCGGCGATCGTCATGGTCTGTGTCTTCGCGGTCTTCGCCACGCTCTCGATGCTGATCTTCAAGCAGTTCGGCGTCGGGCTCGCAGCGGCGATCCTGATCGACGCCACCATCGTTCGCGCCGTGCTCCTCCCGGCAACGATGAAACTGCTCGGCGACTGGAACTGGTATCTGCCTCGCTGGCTCGAGTGGCTCCCGCACCTCGACCACGGCTCGGACGAGATCCACAAGGTCCCTCCCGTCCCGGCTCCGACGGGCAGATAGGCCCCTTATCGCGCCGGCGCGGCCGCCTGGGCGGTCGCGCCGGCGTTCCTCGGAGGAGGAGATCGCTCATGACTACAGCCACCACTCCGGTTTCCGCCGAACGGCCGTCCGAGCCCTTCGGGGTCAAGCGGGTGCTCCTGCTCGTCTTCGGCAGCATCGTGGTGCTCATCGCGCTCGCGTTCCTCGCGGGCGGCGGCGCAGGCATGTGGGCGCTGGGTGAGCGCGACTCCACCGGCTACTTCACGAGCGGCACGCACGAGCTCGCGTCGAGCGGATACGCGATTTCTTCGGAGAACCTCGACGTGGACGGGGACGTGCCCGGCTGGTTCGGCGATCGCTTCGCAACGGCTCGCATCGAGGCGAGCTCGTCGCAGCCGGTTTTCATCGGCATCGCTCCCACAAGCGATGTCGAGCGATACCTCTCGGGCGCCTCATACGATCAGGTCAAAGACTTCGAAGTAGATCCTTTCTCGGTGAGCTACCGCGGCGTGGACGGCACCACTGAGCCGGCGCCGCCGGTGGATCAGGACTTCTGGCGCGTCAAGGCAACCGGTCCCGGGACTCAGACAATTTCGTGGCCGCTCGAGAAGGGCGACTGGTCGGTCGTGGCCATGAACGCAGACGGCTCGCGTGACGTCACCGTCGAGGCGCGGTTCGGCGCCAAGATTTCGTCCCTCGTCTGGGTCGCCATCGCCTTCCTCATCGCGGGCGCGCTCATCCTGGTCGGCGGCGCGACCCTCATCTACCTGGGCGCGCGACGGCGACGCCCGGCTCTCGCTGCCGGAGAGGACCGGCATGTCTGACCAGACAGTCGCACCCCCGCCGAGCGAGACGCCGCTCGCCACACATGCCGGTGCACGAGCCGCCCTCTCGCGGGCCGGCGCCTTCCTGCGCACCGAGGCGGGGCTTGCACGCCTTGCGCTCGGTGCCGGAGCGCTCCATGTGGTCGACGACAACTTCCTCCAGCCCCAGCCGGGGACCTCGGCCGGCGACCACCTGGTGGGCGGTCTCGTTCAGACCGCGCTCTTCGTCCTCGCCGCCTGGCTCTACCCGCGCTTCCGTCCCGGTGCCCGGGCGAGCATCGCGATCGGCTTCGGGCTCTTCACGGTCGTCATGGGCATCGGCGAGGCCGGCTACTACATGCGCGAGAACGGGGCCTCGGGAGACGACTACACAGGGCTCCTGGCGATTCCCTTCGGCTTCCTGCTCGTCGGCGTCGGCCTCGTTACGCTCTGGAAGTCGAGACACGGCGGAGGCGTGATCCGCCGCTACGTGAGGCGGGCGGCACTGGCATGCGGCGCCTTCCTCGTCCTGTACTTCGGCCTCTACCCGCTCGCCGAGTCCTACGTCGTCACCCACGCGGCGCGCGCGTACGTCCCGACGCCGCAGCTTGGCGCGGGGTTCGAGGAGGTCAGCTTCACGACGAGCGACGGCCTGCGGCTCGAAGGGTGGTACGTGCCCTCGAAGAACGGGGCGGCCATCATCTCGTTCCCCGGTCGCAAGGGCTCGCAGAAGCCCGCCAGGGTGCTCGCCGGCCACGGCTACGGCGTGCTCCTCTTCGACCGGCGCGGCGAGGGCGAGAGCGAAGGGGATCCGAACGCCTTCGGCTGGAGGGGCACCCGCGACGTGAGCGCGGCGGTCGCCTTCCTCCGCAGCCGGCCGGACGTCGATCCGGACCGCATCGGCGGGGTCGGGCTCTCGGTCGGCGGCGAGGTCATGCTGCAGGCGGCCGCGGAGACCGACGACCTGAAGGCGGTCGTCTCCGAGGGCGCAGGTGTCCGGTCCGTCAAGGAAGCGGTGCACGTCCCGGGCTCGGTGAAATACATCTTCACCTGGATCTCGACAATCGGAACGCTCGGGACGTCGATCTTCACGAGCGACCTACCGCCGCCGAGCCTCACCGATCTCAGCGCAGAGATTTCGGAGCCCCTGTTCGTCATCTACTCCGACCAGGGGCAGGGCGGCGAGACGATAAGCCGGCTGTTCTACGACGCGGCGAAGGGCCCGAAGGAGGTCTGGGCGGCCCCCGGCGGGCACACCGGCGCCATCGACGGCGCGCCCGAGGAGTACGAGCGGCGTGTCGTCGCGTTCTTCGACCGCGCCCTGCTCGACGGCGAATGACCCCAGGAGCATCTCGGGGGAGGACCGATGTCCTCCCCCGAGAGCCCGTGGTCGCTAGCCGGTGCGAGCGGCCTCGACCACCTCCTCATCGGGCGAGAAGGACTTCTCGACTTCGAGCTGCTCCTCGCCGCGGAAGATGGTGAAGCCCACGACCGCCCCCGTCGCGAGCGTCGGGTCACCGTTCTCGTTGAACGAGAAGTCGCCGAGGAATCCGTCCTCCACCTCGGTTGCGAAGAGCTGCTCGATCACCCCCGCGCGCGTGTAGTCGGAGTTCGCAATCGCCTGGAGGACGATCTGAGCCGCCTGGGCGCCGTAGACGCCGTAGGGGTCGACCGGCTGGTCGCCCACCCTGGTCGAGAACTCGTCGATGAACTCCTGGCCGGCGGGCCCGAACTCCTCGATGGGAACCCCGGCGACCGAGAAGAAGGCGCCGCGCGTGTTCTCCACGCCGGACTCGTCGATCGAGCTCTGCTGCGTGAACCCGTCAGGCATGTATAGCTTGACCTGCTCGTTGTCCCCCAGGACCTTGACCTTGTCCTTGATCACCTGGGCACCGTTCTCGTCGGTGAGGCCTCCCAGGAAGACGCCGTCGGCCCCCGTCTGCTTGATCTTGTTCATCAGCGCCTCGTAGTTCGTGGCGCGCGGGTCCCAGGCATCGAAGCCCATGACCTCGATCCCGAGGTGCTCGGCCGCGCCCCGGACGTTCGTTGCCACTCCGAGGCCGTACGCCTCCTTGTCGTTGAGGATGTACAGCTTCGTCGTGCCCTGCTCCTGCATGAACTGGGCCAGCGCGGCGCCCTGGTACGCGTCGTGCGCCACGACGCGAACGTAGTTCCGGGTGCCGGCCGGGTAGTACTTGGCCGGCTCGTCGTCCGCGCAGCCCGGGCCGCCCTCGGTCAGGCAGACGTAGGTGTTCGCCGGGGACACCATGGCGAGGCCGCCGCCCGGCGCCTGGTTCAGCACGGGTAGCTCGATCGCCGCGCAGCCCGAGTTGAACGTGCCGATCACCGCCAGGAGCGACTCGTTCGCGGCATAGGCGTTCGCGTTCTGGCTGCACTTGCCTGGATCCCACTTGCCGAGCTGCGCCGTGGAGTCGTCGCACGACTGGAAGCCGACGTTGACGGCGCCGGCCTTCCACCCTGCCGAGTCGAGGACCTGTCGGATCGACTCGACGATCTGCAAGGTCTGCGTCCGCGAGGACCCCTGCAGCACCATGTCGGAGGCGATCAGGACGTCCGGGTCGCCTTCCCCTTCGTATTCGATGTCGGTGCACGCTGCCGACGGCAGCGCCGTCACCTCCGCAAGGGATGGCAGACCTTCGGTTTCCGACCCGCCCGTTCCCTCCCCCGCAGTCCCGCCTTCCTCGCCTCCGCAGCCCGCGGCTGCGAGCGCGAGGGCTGCAAGGAGCGCGAGCAGCACCACCATCGCACGCCGGTTCTTCATCTGGTCCTCCTCTCACCCGATTGACCCACCGGCCCTAACCCGTGACGTCTTCGTTCGTCGGACCTGTCGCGGGGTCAGCGCCGTCCGGAACGCTCACGGACGCAGGCAAACGGGAGCGAAAAACGGAGCAAACGCGGAGCAAAGGGCACGCGGGTCTCTCGTTCTCGCTGCTCGGGCCGCTCGAGGCCCGAGTCGACGGCGAGACGCTCCCGCTCGGCGGCGCCAGGCAGCGCTCGCTGCTCGCGCTCCTGCTCCTGCACGCCAACGAGACGGTCTCGCGAGAGCGGCTGATCGAAGGCGTCTGGGGCGCCGAGCGACCGAGCACGATCGGCGCGGCGCTCAACGTCCACCTGTCGAAGATCCGCAAGCTATTCGCCGGCGCCGACGCGATCCTCGCGACCGAGCTGCACGGCTATGCCCTCAGGATCGACCCGGAGCGGCTCGACCTGACGCGCTTCGAGCGCCTCGTCCGTGAGGGACGGCAGGCGCTCGTCGCCGGGCGCCCCGAGGAGGCCGCGGCGACCCTGGATCGGGCGCTCGCGCTCTGGCGCGGCCCGCCGCTCGCCGAGCTCGACCTCGACGCGTCGGTCGGCGCGGCGCTGGGTCGCTTCTGCGAGCTGCGCCTGTCTGCGGTCGAAGACCGCTTCGAGGCGGGGCTCCTGGCCGGCCGCCACGCTGAGCTGACCGCCGAGCTCGAGGAGTTCGTGCGCGAGCATCCGCTGCGGGAGCGCGCCAGGGGCAAGCTGATGATCGCCCTCTACCGCGGGGGCCGACAGTCCGAGGCCCTCCACACCTACCGCGACGCGCGCGCGCTCCTCGCGGAAGAGCTCGGGCTCGACCCGGGCCCGGAGCTCCAGCGCCTCGAGAAGGCCATCCTCGTCCAGGACCCATCGCTGTCACCGCCCGAGCCACACCGGCCGCCACGGACCGCACGTGCCCGGCCTGCGGCCGCGGTCGCCGTCGCCCTGGCCGCTGCGACGCTGCTGGCGCTCGGCCGAGGCGGCGCTGACACGCGGGCGACCGAGCCGCCCGCCGAGGTGCTCCTCGCACATGCGAGCGACATCGCCGTCATCAACCCCGACACGAAGAAGGTCGTGGCCCGCGTCCCGGTCGGCTCAAGCCCGGCCCTCATCCGCGAGGGCGAGGGCTCGGTCTGGGTGGCGGACCAGCTCGACCTGACCGTGACCGAGATCGATTTGGAGAGCCGGCGGGTGCTGCGAACCGTCGGCCTCGGCTTCCGGCCCGACCACCTGGCCGCACGCGAGGGCGCCGTCTGGGCGTTCGACAAGGAAGAGCGAGTGCTGGCAAGGCTCGGCGCGGAGCAGACCTGGGTTCGCTTCGTGCACCCCGACTTCACCGAGGTGGAGAGCGTCGCGGTCGACGAGCACGCGGTCTGGCTCGCGGGCGGCCGGCGGCTGATCCGCGTCGACCCCGACTCGGGCGAGGTCGTCAGGAGCGTGTCGGTGCCGGACCACGTCGACGGGCTCGCGACAGCCGGCGGCGACGTGTGGGCCGTGAGCAGCGCCCAGGGAACTCTCATGCGCATCGACCCGGTCACCGCCGAGATCAGAGACCGGATCTCCATGGGCGCCGACCTCGCCTCAGGGCCTCGGAAGCTCTCCATCTCGGCGGACACCGACTTCGTCTGGGTCCTCGACGGCGACGCGGCGACGGTCGTGAAGATCGACCCCTCTCTCCACGACGTCGTGGAGACGTACCGTCTCCCGCCCGGCCGCGGCTCCCTCGCGCTCGCGGCGGGCGAGGGCGCCGCCTGGATCAGCAACGTCTTCGACGGCACCATCACGCGCATTGACGGGCGGACGAGCGAGGTCGCGTCGATCGCCGTCAGCGCTTACTCCAGCGCGAAGAGCGTCACCGTCGCGGGCGGGCTCGTGTGGGTGAGCATCGCCGACGACCGCTCGCCGCACTAGCCCGGGCTTGACATATCGACGAATATCGTTACGATAACCATCGATATGAGTGCGGCCCTCGATCTGATCGCCTGCTGCCAGCCGCTGACGGCGTCCGAGCTCTCGGACGAGGAGGCCGAGGCGACGGCTCGCCTCTTCAAGGCGCTGGCCGATCCCGCACGCGTCCGAATCGTGAACATGCTCGCGACCGCGGACGAGCCGGTCTGCGCCTGTGAGTTCCATCCCGCCCTCGGCCTCAGCCAGGCGACGGCCAGCCATCACCTGAAAAAGCTCACAGAGGCGGGGCTGCTCGAGCGCGAGCAGCGCGGCAAGTGGGCCTACTTCTCCCTGAACCCGGAGGCCTCGGCGCGTCTCGCCGGCCTCGTCGATTTTCCGGAGGTTGCACGATGAGCACCGACGTCACCGCCACGCCCGACAGCAAGGACGCCATTCGCGAGCAGGTTCGCCAGCGCTACGCCGAGGCCGCCCGTACCGTCACGGAAGGATCGGCCGCCGGCTGCGGGAGCGGCTCCTGCTGCGATAACGATCCGCCCGGCGCCTTCGGCGAGGTGCTCTATTCGGCCGCTGAGAAGGGCGAGCTCCCCGACGCGGCCGCTCTGGCCAGCCTCGGCTGCGGCAACCCGACCGCGGTTGCCGATCTGAACGAAGGCGAGGTCGTCCTCGACCTCGGCTCGGGCGGTGGGATAGACGTGATCCTTTCGGCCAAGCGCGTCGGCCCGACCGGCACCGCCTACGGCCTCGACATGACCGACGAGATGCTCGCCCTCGCCCAGCAGAACGCGCGCGAGGCGGGAGTCACGAATGTCCACTTCCTCAAGGGCATCATCGAGGCGATCCCGCTGCCGGCCGACTCCGTCGACGTGGTCATCTCCAACTGCGTCATCAACCTCTCCGCCGACAAGCCCGCCGTGCTCACCGAGATGGCGCGCGTTCTCAAGCCAGGCGGCCGCATCGGGATCACCGATGTCGTCGCCGAGGACCGACTGACTCCGGAGGAGCGCCTCGAGCGCGGCGACTTCGCCGGCTGCATCGCTGGGGCACTCTCGATCGGCGAGTACCAGACCGGTCTCGAGGCGGCCGGCTTCGAAGGCGTCAGCGTCACCTTCACGCACGAGGTGACCGACGGCATCCACGGTGCGATCGTCCAGGCACGCACGCCGCTCGATCCCGCGGCGAAGGGCCTGCCCGTCGTTCAGCCGGCCGAGAGCGCTGGATGTTGCTGAGCTCGGACTCGCTAGACGTCGCCAGGTGCTTTGGCTACGCCGGACGGCTCGCCGCGGAGGAGCTGGTACGCGAGCGCTCCGAGTGCTGCGCCGAGGAGCGGGGCGAGCAGGTAGATCCAGAGCGCTTCGAGCTCGCCTGCTGCTAGGGCGGGGCCGAGCGAGCGCGCCGGGTTCATCGAGGCTCCGCTGACCGGCCCGGCGACGAGCGCACAGAGCCCGACCGTCGCTCCGACCGCGATCGCCGCGGCTTCTCCGACCGCTCGTGTGTCGGTGGCGACGGCCATGATCACGAGCATCAGGAAGAAGGTCAGCACGATCTCCCAGAGGAAGCTCTGGGCGTTCGAGCCTGAGGGCTGGGTCGCACCGACGTCTGCGATGTCTCCGAGCGAGGCACGCAGGAGAAGCGCGGCGGCGAGCGCGCCGAGACACTGCGCCAGCCAGTAGCCGCCGACCAGCCTCCACGGAAAGTGACGGCTGAGGGCGAAGCCGAAGGAGACGGCCGGGTTGAAGTGGGCGCCGGAGATGTGCCCGAGGGCGTAGATCATCGTGGTGATCACAAGCCCGAAGGCGAGCGCGATCCCGAGCTGGCCGAGGTCGCCGCCCTTCGCGTCGACCATGATCGCGCCGGCGCCGAAGAACACAAGCGCGAACGTGCCGAGCGCCTCGGCGGCAAGTCGGCGGCCGATGGCCATCAGCCCTGGTCGGGAACGAGCTCTGTCAGCAGAGCTTGCACGCGGCCGTCGATCTCGTCGCGGATCGCTCGCACCGCTTCGATGTTCTGGCCGGCCGGATCGGCGAGCTCCCAGTCGAGATAGCGCTTGCCCGGGTAGATGGGACAAGCGTCGCCGCAGCCCATCGTGATCACCGCATCCGCAGCGCGAACGACCTCGTCCGTGAGCGGCTTGGGGAACTCCTCGTGCAGGTCGATGCCGAGCTCGGCCATCGCCTCAACTACCGCCGGGTTGATCTCCTCGGCCGGATCCGAGCCGGCCGAGCGCACATGCACCTTCCCTGCCGCGCGGTAGTTCATGAGCCCCGCGGCCATCTGCGAGCGACCCGCGTTTTGGACACACACGAACAAGACCTCTGGCTGCTCCTTCACGATCGTCCCTTCTGCCTGGCCGAGAGCCTTCAGCCGCTCGCGCGCGAAGCGATGGGCGAGGACGGGCACGAAAACGTTGATCCTGGCATCGCCGAGCAAGTGGAGCGACTCAGCGATGTAGCGCTCAATCGTCTCCTGCGAGTAGATCCCCGCGAACTCGTCGGTGAGCGCCTCGGCCGCCTGGCGGACATGGTGCTGGGTGACTGGGTCGAGCACGTTCATCGCGGCCTCCCTGGATATTGATAGCCGTCGATGCCGATCTTGCCGAAGCCATCGACCGCCGTCAATATGATTTCACCAGATGAAGACAGTCGCGACGATCGCCGCCAGCTGCCCACCGCTCCTCGAGCGGGCCCTCGACCAGGACGAGGCCGACGAGCTCGCCCGCGTCCTCAAGGTGCTCGCGGAGCCGGCGCGGCTGCGCCTGCTCAGCCTCATCCAGGCCCAGCCCGACGGAGAAGCGTGCGTCTGCCATCTGGTCGAGCCTCTCGGGCTCTCGCAGGGAACCGTGAGCCACCACCTGAAGGCACTGCTCATGGCCGGGCTGGTGACGCGCGAGCAGCGCGGGAGCTGGGCGTACTATCGGGTCGCGCCGGACTCTCTCGACTCGATCAGAGAATTGCTGACCTAGGCTCGGCGCCCCGGGCGTTTCGCGCCGACGCGCCGCCGGGTACTGACCAGGTGAAGCATCCGAGGACGGAGGTCAGAAATGTGGGGTGAGGGCGCCAGCGACCTCTGGGGTCGCCTGGAACGGGACGAGGACGAGCGGGAGGCAGAGCTGCTCGAGGCGGTGCGCGAACGGCTCCGCGGAGCAGGCTCAGCGGAGCGCGACGAGGAGGCCGACACCTCCTTGGCAGGGCTCGGAACGGCCGCGTAGGCGTTCCCGTGCGCAGGGCTGCGCCCGCATGCGCAGAGGATCGACTGATCCTACGGTGGGCTGGCTATAGGTCGTACTCCACCCAGCGCGGCCGCGCAAGTGGCGGATGTTTCATTGCGAACCACGTGGGAACGGCCCTACGAGGATGACCGAGGCAGCGGGCGAGCTTCAACCACGCGCTCAGGAGACCGCCGACCGCGAGGTCGTCGTCATCGGAGCAGGCCAGGCA
>Ga0190265_10003776_pt1 | contig 10399 bp, 7 predicted proteins | sample Popmic124T_FD_133135 | JGI IMG/M metagenome (GOLD analysis project Ga0190265, IMG submission 133135) | Populus adjacent soil microbial communities from riparian zone of Indian Creek, Utah, USA - 124 T | ecosystem: Environmental > Terrestrial > Soil > Riparian zone | place: USA: Utah | collected...
GGCCTCCTGGTGTTCCCGCAGCTGACCTTGGGCCGGGTCCCGTTCCAGCACTTCGCGGCCGCGGTGCGGGCCGGCTACGAACCGCGCGCCGGCACCGCAGCGTTCGCCATCGCGGATTTTCACCCCGATGCGGCTCCCAACCTGGCTTCGGCCGCCGAGCTGGTGGCGTTCATTCGGCGCAGCCCCGACCCGACCTTGCAGCTGGTACGGCGGTCGGCGCTGGCCGCGGTCCGGCTCGGCGATGGGCCGGGCACCCGTTTCGTCGACCTGAGCGCATGGGCGCCGAGCTCGATCCCCCCGGCGCCGGAGCCCGCGCCGCTCCACGAACGCGTCGCGGGCGCGAACTTGCGCCAGGTGCAAAGCCTCGGCGTCGAGCATGTGCTCGCGTTGTTCACCGCCATCGAGCGCGACCGCGACGCGAGCTACGCCCGGCATGGGCTGCCGCTTCCGCCGTGGCGCGCTTCATCGACGAGCAGCTGAAACAAGCCCGACGCTCATCGGTTGAAGTCGGCACGTTAGATTCGATCAACGGAGTGTCGTGCGGCTGCCCCGAAAGGGTTCCGCGGGGGCACTTGGTCGAGATGGGAAATTCTGCGTGACGGTGCGTACTTACCCACGCTCCCCCACGCCGAAAGCTTGCACTTTGAGCGCAAGGGAGTATGAGGGAGCCCGGCCCATATGGGGGGCTTGAACGACCGGCGGGAGCGATAGCTCGCCGTCGGCACTGCATTAGAATCCGCGATCCATGGCCGAGAACCGACACGGCGACGGAGAGAACGATCCGGTCACCATGGTGAAGCAGCCGCGTCCGGCCGGCGCTTCCGCCAGCAGGCTGGCGCAGGCTGAAGCGCTGCCCGAACCGCAGCCGCCGCCACCGCCGGTGCGCCCGCAAGCGCTCGACACCACCGGCTTGCCCGCCGCCGCCGTCAACGAGCGCGACCGCTACATCGAACGGTCGGTGCTGGGCGAAGGCGGCATGGGCCGCATCCATCTCTGCCACGACTCGCGCATCGGCCGCGACGTGGCCATGAAAGTCCTACGCCAGCGCTACTCGCGCCACCCCGACACGGTCGCTCGCTTCGTGCGCGAGGCGCGCATCCAGGGTCAGCTCGAGCACCCGTCGATCGTCCCGGTCTACGACCTGTCGCGCACCACCGATGGACGCATCAGCTTCACGATGAAGCGCGTCCACGGCAAGACCATCGAACAAATCATCGATGGGCTCAACGCCAAGGACAAGACCTTCGTCGAGCACTACCCGCGCAAGAAGCTGCTGCGCGCGTTCGCGGCGGCGTGCCTGGCGGTCGACTTCGCGCACTCGCGCGGCGTGCTGCACCGCGATCTGAAGCCCAGCAACATCATGCTCGGCGACTTCGGCGAGATCTACGTGCTCGACTGGGGGCTGTCGAAAGTCGCCGGCTTGCCGGACCTGCCCAACGAGCGGCCGGTCGCGCTGCCGCGCGACGGCAGCACCGACACGTTGGACGGTGCGGTGCTCGGCACGCCCGGCTACATGGCGCCGGAGCAAGCGCGCGGCGAGACCGGCGGGTGCGACCCGCGCTCGGACGTGTACTCGCTGGGCGCGATCCTCTACGAGATGCTGGCGCTGCAGCCGCTGCACGCGCGCGGCACGGTCTCGGGGATGATGAGCTCGACGGTGGCGGGGACCGACGGCCGCCCGTCGTACCGCGCGCCGCAGCGCAGCGTGCCCTCGGAGCTCGACGCGATCTGCGTGAAGGCCACGCAGCTCGACAAGGAACACCGCTTCGCCTCGACGCGCGAGCTGCACGACGCGATCGAGCGCTACCTCGACGGCGAGCAGGATCTCAAGCTGATGCGCGAGATGGCGCAAGCCCACGCGCGCGCGGCCGAGGTCGCCTCCGAGTACGCGCTGGCCGGCGGCCCCAACGCCAAGGACGAGCGCGTGCGCGCGCTGCGCGAGGTCGGGCGCGCGCTGGCGCTCGACCCCTCGCACAGCGAAGCGCAGCGCGTGTTGCTCAAGCTGCTGGCCACGCCGCCGCGCGAGCTACCGGAAGAAGAGCGGATCGAGGTCGCGCACGAGGAGGAAGACTCCGGGCGGCTGACCGCGAACATGAGCGGCTGGGGGCATCTGTCGTTCCTGATCACCACTGGGCTGGTCGTGGCGATGGGCGTGCGCAGCTGGATCGCGCTGGTGCTGTATGCGGTGGTCAGCGCGGCGACCGCGGCGATCGCGTTCTTCAGCACGCGTGCGGGTATCCCGCGTAGCTATCGGCTGTTCGCCAACGTGATCAGCGGGACGCTGGCAATCGGCTTCATGAGCACGATGTTCGGTCCGCTGTTCCTGATCCCGGGTCTGGCCGCGATGAGCACGATGGCGGCCAGCTTCAACACGCCCACGCGTGGAGCGCGCGCGCTGGTGATCGGCATCGGCGTGCTGGCGCTGGTGGTGCCGTTCGGGCTCGAGCTGGTCGGGCTGCTACCGCCTTCGTACGAGTTCCGCGACGGCTACATGCTGGTCTTGCCGCGCATGCACTACTTCTCGCCGGGCGCGACCTTGGTGTTCCTGTTCTACATCGGGCTCGCCCACATCATCATGATCTCCGTGCTGATGGGCCGGCTCAACGAGGCCCGCCTCGCGCTGATCGAGAAGGCCCACAAGCAGACCTGGCAGCTCAAGCAGATCGTCAGCGGTCAGTCGCAGCACGATCGGTAGACCGTCCGATGGCGGATGGTATGCTCCGCGTCATGTGGGATCGCATGGCTTGGCGTGTAGTGGGGCTCGTCGTCTTGGGGTGGTGCTTGGGGGGCGTCGCGCCGCGGGCGCAAGCGCAAGCTGCGGGCGAAGCGGCTCCAGCCGCCGGCCCGACGCTACCCGTGGCGCCGGCACCGGCGCCGGCCGCAGCCACGGCTGCCACGGCTCCCACGCCTGGCAGCGGAACGGTGCACCTGCGCAACGGCGGCTTCGTGCGGGGTGAGCTGATCGAGCTGCAGCCCGGCACGCTCGTGCGCGTGAAGCTGGCGGACGGAACGGTGCGCGACATCCCGTGGGCCGACGTGGACCACGTGCAAGACCCTTCCCTGCCTCCGCCCGCGCCGAGCGCGCAGAACGCTGCGGCGCCGGGCTCGACGCCAGCGGGCGGGCGCTTGGGCGTTGGGCCGCTTCCGCCCCTGGAGGTGGCCAATGCCGACGAGATCCGTCGCTTGCGCCTGGAACGCGACGAGATCAGCAACACCGCGCCCGCCGTGATGATGATCCTCGGCGGCGGCGCGTTCCTGCTGCTCGGTCTGCCCGGGATGCTGGTGCTCGCGGTCGGCGAGTCCTGCAACGACGACTACGGCGATGAATTCTCCACCGACCGGGACTGCGACAACATCCGAAGCACCGGCATCGTGATGACGGTGGTCGGGGTGGTCGGCGGCGGTGTGGCGGTGTGGGGATTGATCAAGTCGGGCCAAAACCGCAGGCGCCGCACCGAGCTGAACAACCGCGTCCGCGAGCTCAAAGGCGAGCAGCTCAGCTTGACCCTCGACGTTCGGCCGCGTGCGAACGGCGCCGCGCTCGGACTCACCCTGCGCATGTGATCGTACTAAGCTCGCGAGGTGAATGCACCGCAGTGCTGGCTGCTCGCGACATGCCTGGCGATCGCCGCCTGCACGACCGCCGAGCCAGCGCTCAGGGGACGGAGCTCACGAATTCACGTTCGGAGCAGTGAGCGCGTGGGCTTCCGCCCCGGCGGGCCGAAACGCGAATTCGTGAACGCCGTCCCCGAGCTGCACGTGCGCTGCGATGACCGGGCGAGCTGTCCGAGCGCGGTGGGGATGCTGATCGTGGCCAACGGCGGCGGCGAAGAGCCCGAGCGCTGTACCGCCAGCTTGGTCGCGGGCAATCGCGTGCTGACCGCGAGCCACTGCTTGGCGGCGGCCGAGCGGCATGCCGGGGCCGCGTGCGCGCAGACGTGGGTGTCGTTCCCGGAGACCGCCGCCGAGCCGGCCGAGTCGGTCGCTTGCGCGCGCGTGCTGTACGCGCACGAGGTGATCGACGAGGGCGCGCTGCACCCCGAGCACGCGCTGCTGCAGCTCGAGCGCGCGGTGGCGCGGGCACCGCTCGCGGTCGACGCATCACCGCCGGCGCCCGGCAGCATCGTCACGGTGGTGTCGGTGACCCCGCACCCGGTGTACGGCAGCACCCACGCGCTGGCGACCCGGCTGTGCCGCGCGATCGACTCCGAGCCGGCGCAGAGCGCGCTGGGACCGGACGCCGCGAACGTGGGCTGGCTCGCGAGCTGCCCGATCGCGCGCGGAAATTCGGGCTCGCCGGTGCTCGACTACGAAGGCCGGATCCGGGCCATCGTCCACGGCGGCACCTCGCTGACCTCCGCGTTCGCGGTCACGAGCCAGCCCTAGTACCCCCAAGGCCGACGCGGAGGAGCGCAGCGACGACCCGCGGATGGGTGGGCGAGAGCGGGGGCGTGCCCCTCCCGGTAAACGGGAACATCCGCGCCGCTACGTTGTCTGGGGTTCGATGGGTGTAGCGCGCCATCCGTTCGAGGCGGCGCCGTACGTGGCGCGGGCGGTGCGGCCGGCGATCGCGCTGCGCGGCGTGGGCTCGAACGCGGCACGGGGGCGCTCGCTCGAACCCGCTGCGACGGGGGCGTGGCTCGCGCGCGAGCGGGCTCTGAACGCCGACGATCAGATCTGGCTGCGCGGGCTGCGCCCGGAGACGCGCGCGCTGTGGCTGGCGACCGGCGGATCGGCGCTCGCGTCGGCGCTGCTGTACGCGCTCTTGTGGGGCATGCCGATGGCGATCGGGCTCGTGCTCGGCATGGGCGTGCACGAGCTGGGGCACTGGTGGCTGATCCGGCGGCTGGGACTGCAAGCGTCGCCGATCGTGTTCGTGCCGTTCGTCGGCGCGGTGCAGAAGCTACGCGCACCGCCGCCGAGCGCGCTGGCCGGAGCGCAGCTGGCGCTGGCGGGACCGCTGTGCGGGCTGCTGTTCGCGGCTGCGTGCAAGCTCGCCTTCGTCGCGACCGGGCTGCCGGTGCTCGGGCTGCTCGGGACCGCGCATGCTCTGCTCGCGCTGCTCGACGCCGTGCCCTTCGGCATGCTCGACGGACAACGCATCTTCGCGGCGCTCAGCCGCCGCCACCGCGCGGCGTGCAGCTGTGCGTGCGCCTCGCTCGCGCTGCTGACGCAGTCGCTCTTCCTCGTGCCCGTGTGCGCGGTGCTCGCCTGGACGGTCGCGCAGCCCGCGCCCGCGCGCAGCCCGGCGTGGATCGCCGCGGTCTACATCGTGCTGCTGGCGGCAGCCGGCCTGCTGGTGTGAACCGTCTCAAAACCCGAGCATGGCCGGCGTGAGCTGCTCGAAGCTGTCGAGCGTGGCGAGCGCGCCGCTGTAGTCCTGGCCGCGCATGTGCGGATCGACCACCGCGATCACGGGCATGCCGGCCGCGCGCGCAGCCTTCACGCCGTTGGGCGTGTCCTCGAGCACCAGGCACTGGTCGGACGACGCGCCGAGCGCGCGCGCAGCGGCCAAGAACAGGTCCGGCGCGGGCTTGGCCATGCCGACGCCGGGATCGTTCGCGCACACGATCGCTTCGAAGCACGACACCCACGGGTGCGACGCCAGCTTGCGGTCGCACAGCGCGCGCTCGCTGCTGGTCGCGATCGCGAGCCGCGCGCCGGCCGCGCGTAACGCCTGCACCAGCGCGACCGCGCCCGGCATCGTCGGGACGTTCGCGAACAGCTCGTAGAGCACCGAGTCGCGCGCGCTCAGGTATTGCTCGACGGTGAGCGGCAGATCCAGCTGCGCGATCGTGTACGCCGCGCCGGCCTGGGCCTGGCCGCCGACGACGTGCTTCTTGATCGTCCAGTCGTAGACCTTGCCGTAGCGCCCGACCACCGCTTGCGCCGCCTCCGTGTACAGCGGCTCGGTGTCGAGCAAGGTGCCGTCGAGATCGAACAGCACGCATTGCGGCCGCGGGAGCAGCGCCGCGCTCACGGCGCGACCACGAACAGCGCGCCGCTCATGCCGGACGTGCCGTGGGCGTTGCAGTAGAACGGATACGAACCGGGCGTCTGCAGGGTGAACGAGGCGCTCGTGCCCGACGTGGTCGCGGGCGTGAACGGTCCCGAGCTCGCGGGCATCGCGGTGCCGCCGACGACGAACCCACCGGCCAAGGGATGATCCGCGAAGTCGCCGCCGCTGAACGTCACGGTCGTGCCGGGTGGCACCTTGATGCAGTTGGGCGTGTACGTGCTGTTCGCATTCGGAAAGGTAATCGACACGGCCCCGCTCATGCTCAGCGCAGTGCCGGGCGTACAGTCGTTGATGCTGTCGAAGCAGTTGCCGCCGTAGCAGATGCCGCCGGTGCAATCGCTATCGAGCGTGCAGCCGGTCGCGCACGGCGGGCAGCTGCCACCGCAGTCTTCGCCGGTCTCGTCTTGGTTCTGGAAGTGGTCGCCGCAGGTCGGGGTCGCGCAGCTGTGCTGCGTCGGGTGGCAGAAGCCGCCGGCGCAGTGCACGTCGAGCGTGCAGCTGTCGCCGCTGCCGCAGCCGCCGCAGCCGGGACCGCAGTCGACGTCGACCTCGTCGTTGTTCATCACCTCGTCGGCGCAGTTCGGCACGCACGTCAGACCCGTGCTGCACAAGAGGCCCTTGCAGTCGTCGGCGTCCGCACAGATCTTGTCGGGCCCGCAGCCGGTACACGCCCCACCGCAGTCGACGTCGCTCTCGTCGTTGTCCCGCGTGCCATTGCCGCACGGCGGCGGTTGGCACGAACCGTCCTGGCACACGTTGGTCGTGCAGTCGCTGTTCAAGGTGCACTCCACGCAGAGTCCCGTGCCGTCGCAGCGCTTACCGGTGCCCTGCGAGCAGCTGCTACGCGCGCTCGACGGCGTATGCGTCGGTGCGCCATCAGTGCAGGCGTCGAGCGTGCACTGCAGCTCGTCTTCGGCCACGTCGTTGTCGTCGGCGCGCATCATCACCGCGCCCTTGCCGTCGCACACCGCTTCCAGGCAATCGCCTTTTGTCTGCGCCAGGACGCGCTTGCCCGCAGCCAACGGGGCCTCGCCGCACCGTCCGGCGCGGCACATCGGGGCCGCACACTCGCTCTTGGGCAGCGGGCAATCGGTCTGCCGCACGCATTCGCGCGGGCCGGCGTCGTGTCCCGCGTGACCGCCGTCGGCCCCCGGCGCTATGCTGCCCCCCGGCCCGCCGTCCCTTCCGCCCGGCCTCCCGCCCGATCCACCCCGGCCACCGGGCTCGCCGGTTCCCCCGGCGCCGCCGTCGTCGTCGTCCCCGCAGGCGGTCGCGCCCGCGAGCAACGCGATCAACAGCCAAGCAGGCAGCAGCCAAACACGCGAACCTCCGAGCGAACGCACGCCCCATGGCTTTCTCGTCCCGTTCATCACGCGAGTCATCGCCGAAAACCGGCCGAGCGCCAAGCGTGAGGCGGGTTTCCCCGAAGGATTTGGCTCCGGCCGGACCATCTGCTAGATCGACCCGGCTCGAGTAAACAGGGCTGTATACCGACACGCCATCCCCACTCGCGCGTCTCGGTCACGCGTTTTCGGTCACCAAGGAGAGCTCAATGGCAGACGCAGTCATCGTTTCCACCGCCCGTACGGGCATCGGCCGCGCGTTCCGCGGCTCGCTCAACATGGCGCACGGCACCGCCCTGGCGGGCCACGCGATCCAGCACGCGGTCGAGCGCTCCAAGGTCGACCCGAAGGAAATCGAGGATTGCATCCTCGGCTGTGGCCTGCCCGAGGGCGCGACCGGTCACAACGTCGCGCGCAACGCCGCCGTGCGCGGCGGCCTGCCGGTCACCACCGCCGGGACCACCGTCAATCGCTTTTGCTCGTCGGGGCTGCAGGCGATCAGCATGGCCGCGCAGCGCGTGATCGTGGACAAGGTCCCGTTCATGGTCGCGGGCGGCGTCGAGTCGATCAGCCTGGTGCAGGGCAACCTCAACCTCAATCACTTCATCGGCACGCGCGTCGCCGACCCGAAGAACCCGATGGCCACCGAGTACGAAGACGGCTGGCTGATGAAGAACAAGCCCGAGCTGTTCATGGCGATGATCGGGACCGCCGACATCGTGGCCAAGCGCTACAACGTCAGCCGCGAGGCGCAGGACGAGTACGCGCTGCAGAGTCAGCAGCGCACCGCCAAGGCGCAGTCCGAGGGCAAGCTCAACGACGAGATCGTGCCGTTCACGACCACGATGCAGCTGACGGACAAGGCCACCGGCGCGCACACGTACAAGGAAGTCACGATCACCAAGGACGAGGGCAACCGCCCCGAGACCAACCTCGCCGGCCTGCAGGGCCTACAGCCGGTGAACAACACCGCGACGATCACCGCGGGTAACGCCAGTCAGCTGTCGGACGGCGCGTCGGCGTGCGTGATCGCGGACAGCAAGGTCGCGCAGCAGCGCAACCTGCCGGTGCTCGGCGTGTACCGCGGCCTGGCGATCTCCGGGCTCGAGCCCGACGAGATGGGCATCGGCCCGGTGTACGCGATCCCGCGCCTGCTCGAGCGCGAGGGCCTCAAGGTCAGCGACATCGGCCTGTGGGAGCTCAACGAGGCGTTCGCAGTGCAGGTGATCTACTGCCGCGACCGGCTCGGCATCCCCAACGACAAGCTCAACGTCAACGGCGGCGCGATCTCGATCGGCCACCCCTACGGCATGAGCGGCGCCCGCATGGTCGGCCACGCCCTGATCGAGGGCAAGCGCCGCGGCGTGAAGTACGTCGTCGTGACCATGTGCGTCGGCGGCGGCATGGGCGCGGCGGGCCTGTTCGAAGTCGCGTAATCGGGTTACGTGCGTTGACGAAGGGGGCGGGTTCGCAAGACCCGCCCTCTTTGCTTTCGGATAGGTCGCGCTCGTCGGTCCGGCCTGCGGGTCGGGAGGTGGGGGGACGGGGCCCGCGCTCCCAGAACGGGCCTACGGGGGTGTGTTCACGAGGTGCTCGCATGCAGGCTGCATCCGTGCATGCACTGCGCTCGGGACGCGTAGCATCCCCGGCCCATCGGCATTCGCAGCCCCGTCGATCGTGCTCGACGCAAGCGAGCCCGGACAAGTCGCGCAGTCCCCATCCCCCCACCTCCCGACCCGCAGACCTACCGTCGTACGGATCGCTCGCTGTGCGCGAAGCGCTGAACTGCGTACCGGCTAATCATACGTGCTGCTGGAAGCGGCGGATTCGAACAGACCCTTGGAGAGCGGGACAGAAGAAGAGAGAAAGAACCAAGAAAACATGGTAGCGCGGTGCAGCTGACGGTGACCGCGTTGGGCGCTAAGAAGAATCCTACGTTGCGCAGCCCTAAGCGGGAACGGCAGCCCGGCAATGCCACGTGCGCTCACTTCGACTTTGTCCAATCAATCCTGCACACGCGATCGAACACCGATTCCCAGTGATTGCCGAGGTACTTCAGTGCGGTCGGTTCGCTCGAGAAGTCGCAATGAACCAACGCTCCTTCGCGAAGTTCGGTCCTCGTCACAGTAACCGTCGTCTTTCGCGATCACGCCGCTTCACCTCATCGGCCAACCGATACACGCTCGCAACCATCTCCAACGCCAACGAATAGATCTTCATCCGAGCCTCCTCCGTAAGAGAGGCCCCCACCGTCGTCGCCCGCAGGCGGGGTCAAGGACTTGCTTTTTCGCGTCCACGCGAAAAAAGTCGCGCGTCTTCGCGCGATCCTTGACGCCGCCGAGGACGACGACACCATCGATAACCTCGAGAGGAGCCCCCCGCCCCCAAGCAGCACCACCTTCTTCTCTTCCCGACCCCGACCTGCTCCCGACCCCGAACCTGCCCCCACTCCCGTTCGCCCGCTTCTCCGATCAGCCGGTACGCGTCCCGGCGTTCACGATCGTCATCGTGTCGCACAACGGGGCTTCGCATTCTTCGTCGCGGAACTTGCAGCCGGCGCATTCGGCGCCGCGCCAGATCTCGTCGTAGAGGGCTTGCACTTCGTCGAGGACGCGTTCGTCGCTGGTGGTGATGCCGAGCTCGAAGTTGCGGCGGCCGCTGCCCTTCGCGCCGAGGCCGGCGCCGGTCCAGTTGGCGCTGCCCAGGTACACGAGCTCGGCGTCGATGATCACGGTCTTGAGGTGCACGCGCGCGCAGCTGCGCATCGCCAGCCCTCCGCGCACCAGCCGCCGATGGCGATCGAACTCGTCGCGGAACGCGCGCGAAGGCAGGCTCGCGTGCAGGATGCGCAGCTCGACGCCGCGCGCGGCGAGCTCGTCGAACGTCGCGAGCACCGAGCGGTAGTCTGCCCGCCGCCCCGGCATGCGCACGCGCGGCTCGACCATCAGCTCCTTGAGGTTCGCGGTCGCGATCCAGACGCTGTGCTTGGCGTTCTGCACCGCGCGCACGACGCGTTCGTAGTGCGTGCGGCCCGCGA
>Ga0190265_10003777_pt1 | contig 10398 bp, 5 predicted proteins | sample Popmic124T_FD_133135 | JGI IMG/M metagenome (GOLD analysis project Ga0190265, IMG submission 133135) | Populus adjacent soil microbial communities from riparian zone of Indian Creek, Utah, USA - 124 T | ecosystem: Environmental > Terrestrial > Soil > Riparian zone | place: USA: Utah | collected...
GTCCAAGGCGGCCCAGCCGCTCAACTCGACCTCCGACGAAGGTGAGGATGGAGAGGACGAGTCGCCGGCCCTAAACGCCGCGGTCGAAACCGAGAAGGCGATCCACTGGGGCAACCTCCCCGCCGGGATCTCACCGACCCAGGCGTACCACCAAGGGATGAAGCCGCCCCGATTCCTGCTCCCGGCCCGTCGTAACGGGTACAACCAGGAGGCGAGGATCGGCGGGCACAAGGTCTTCCTCCGCACCGGCGAGTACGACGACGGGACGTTGGGCGAGATCTTCATCGACCTGGCCAAGGAGGGAGCGACGCTGAAGGGGATCCTGTCCTGCTTCGCCATCGCCGTCTCCAAGGGACTCCAGTACGGGGTGCCGCTCGAGGAGTTCGTCGACACCTTCACGTTCCAGACATTCGAGCCAAGGGGCATGGTCGAGGCTCATCCCAACATCAAGATGGCCAACTCGATAGTGGACTACGTGTTCCGCGCACTCGGGGTGGAGTACTTGGAGCGGGACGAGCTAGCCCAGGTGCCACCCGATCGCGACATGCAGCTTCCCGAGCCCCCTACGGGGATGGCGGTCGAAGCCGGGATCCAGCTCGACCTCACTGACGCGGTAGCCGAGGACGACGTCGAGGCGGTGAAGGCCGCCGTTGCCTTCCTGGACGGGCCCATTTCTCCCCCCGCAGGGGGGAGTGCCGGCGAAGCCGGGAGGGGGGCTACCGCTGTCAAGGCGACGGAGACAGTTCTTGCCGGCTCGGCAGCAATGGTCGACTCGGCGCTGAAGGAGAACATGGGCGACGCCCCGGTTTGTTCAAACTGCGGCCACATGACCATCCGCAACGGGAGTTGCTACGTGTGCCTCACCTGCGGGGACACCACGGGCTGTAGCTGAGAACTGTTGGGTCTGGGCCATACGGTTGGCCTGGGTCGGTCGTCTAGTTCAGCAGCTAGCCGCCCGAGTAGACGTGCGTTCTGCTTAGGTCAAATCGATACCCATGTCGGTCTGCTCGGTAAAGATCTGAGCGTTAGAGGCCGACAGGTGGTCATGGGGAAGTCAGGCATCCGAAGAATCGCCGACTTCCTGCGTCGTCATCCCACAGCGCGATGGGGGCTCCCGGTCTTCGTCGTGATCGTCATCGCCTTCCTACCGGTGCCCTGGCTGATGGCCAACACCTCCAACCCACCGGGCATTGCGTGGAGACTCGACGGCCGGTTCCTGTTCAACGGGGAGACGATCGACCCGGCGGGCACCTGGTACGCCCTCTCCGCAGGTCGGCCGCCACTGGTGGCCGAGGTCGTGCTCAGCTGGGTCGACCCCGACGTCTCGCCACCCAGAGATCTGACCAGCGGCTCGGGGTTCAGCTCGCCGGCGATGGCGGAACCGGCGGCGATCGCCATCGGGCTGACCCGTGCCGGGTGGGAGATCGAGGTGACCACCGTGGTCGAGGTCAGCGACCCCACGATCCCCGGACTGCCCGACAGAGCTCAGGTCGCCCGTCTCAACGGCCAGTCGATCACCAGCCGAGAGGAATGGGCGGATGCCGTTTCCCATCTGGGAGGGGAGAACGAGCTCATCACCCGGAGCGGTGCCGTACACACCTTCGCCGGGGCCGAGCTGCCGTACGGGGAGGTGGTGACCATGGGATTCCCGATCGATGCGTCCGTCTCGCCGACCGGGTGGCTTCGGTTCATCCCGGAGAGCTGGTACAGAAACCTCACCCTGGGCAGGTCGCACGGGCTGATCCTCGCCCTGGCCGCCTACACCCACGCCACGGGAGAGGACCTGGCCGGGGGGCGGGTGATCGCCGGCACCGGAGTGATCCGAATCGATGGCACCGTCTCTGCCATAGGAGGTCTCGGCCCCAAAGCGCGAGCAGCGCATCGGGCCGGCGTCGATCTGTTCTTCTTCCCGGCGTCACAACGATGCCAGGGCGAGGCCATCGCCCAGGGTCTCCCACGCCGTGTCATGACGATGTACCCCGTGGAGACGCTCGACGAAGCGATCGGCGTGCTGCGAGGGGTAGCCAGCACTCCCGCCGAGAGCGACTGTCCCTGACTCTGGCTGGGTAACGGGTGTGGCGGTACGGTGCCTTCATGGCTGAGACGACAACGCCTGATATCACGATCGTTCCCGCCAATGAGGCGAGCTGGGAGCACCTCCAGACCGTATTCGGCACGCGTGGCGCCCGTGCCCAATGCCAGTGCTCTCGATACAAGATGCAGCCCGGGGAATCCTGGGCGTCCGTCGGCCTGGAGGAGCTGGCTTTTCGGCTTCGCGCCGACACCAACGGTGGCCACCCCGAGTCGGACGCGACGAGCGGTCTCGTCGCCTACCTCGACGGCGAGCCGGTCGGCTGGTGCGCGGTCGAGCCACGCACCACCTACCCGCGGCTGCTGCTCAAGACCCGTGTCCCCTGGGAAGGCCGAGCCGAGGAAAAGAACGACGAGAGCGTCTGGGCCGTCACCTGCTTCGTAACCCGAGCGGGTTTCCGCCGCCGCGGCATCAGCCGCGCGCTTGCGCAGGCGACGGTCGACTATGCCCGTCAACAGGGAGCCCGCGCTCTCGAGGCCTATCCGATGACCACCTCGCAGGGAGCACTCGATGTCGAGCTCCACGTCGGTCTCCGCAACGTCTTCGCCGACGCCGGTTTCACGGAGGTGAGCCGACCCACCGTCCGTCGAGTCGTCATGCGGATCGACTTCTAGACGTGACGTCGGGAATCACAATCCCGATCCTCCCATGCGCCGATCTGAACGATTCCATCTCGTTCTACGAGGCACTCGGATTCAACAACATACCGCCAGCAGCGCCCCAATCCGTACGCCGTTGTTGAGTTGGGCGAAATTCGGATTCATCTCTTCGGGCTCGACGACTTCCACCCAGAAACGTCGTATAGCAGCGTGATCATCGCGGTGCCAGATCCGGACACCCTCTATGAAGACTTCGCTTCCGGGTTGCGAGAACGGTTCGGAAAGCTTCCCTCATCGGGCATCCCTCGCATCCTCAGGCCGAGAAAGAGACACGGGACGGTGCGGGGATTCAGCGTGGTCGATCCCGGCGGGAACTGGCTGCGGGGGTCGAAGCTCGGTGACTACGAGGAGACCCGAGACACAACCACCGGCCTTGCTCGGGTCATCGAAAACGCGGCCAGGCTGCGGGATGCAAAGGGCGATCACCAAGAAGCAACCAGGTTGCTCGAGAACGGACTGGAGCGATTCCCTGACGCGCCCGGGATCGACCGGTCAGGGCCCTTCTGTACCTCGCCGAGCTCCATTCCAGGGTTGGAGATGAGCCAGCTGCGCTCGAATCATTGGCCGCGGCATCATCGATCGAGCTGTCGGACGAAGACAATGAGGCGATCAAAGCGGAGGCCGAGCACGCGCGCGAAGTGGTCGGTTCGAAGCCGGGCTGAGGATTGTGACTCGCTCAGGTCGCGCCACGCTCCCGCCGATACGACCAATATTCCGGAACGACAGGTGTGGAGACCATGACGACTATCAGACTTCGTGACCCTGCCACCGGTCGATTCATCAGCGCGCAGGCGGCGCCCGTCGTGACCGAACCCGCTGATGCACCAAAGAAGGACAAGAAGAAGCAAGGGAAACAGCAGCTGGACAAGAAATCGGACAAGAAGAAGTCCGATAAGAAGAAGCCCAAGAAAAAGAACAAGAGCAATAAGAAGGGCTGAGCCAGGAACCGGTGCTCAAGCCAGCAGTGAGAACAACGCCGCCACCAACAAGATGCTGCCGCACATCACGCCTGTCACCGCGCTCACCGTGATACCGCGCGACCGGGCAAGCGGCACGGAGACCAAGCCGGCGACGGTGACGAGAGCACCCACCACGTAGAACAAGGGGTAGCCAAGCAGCGGCGCCATCGGCAAGAAGTGCACCCCGACCACCAATGCCACCCATGGGGCGATGAGCTCCTGGCGTCCCCGTCGGGAGAGCAGCAGCGCCCCACCCACGGCCAACACACCTCGATGCCCACAATGATGCCGAAGATCGGAGACGTGTCGGCGTCGAAGACGGTGCCGGTCGACCAGTTCTGCCAGGCGATGATCCCTCCGGCCACTGCAATTAGCAACCCGACGATGGAGCCCACGGTCAGTGGCTTGCGCCAACCCGCCGGCGGGTCGTCCTGGGCCCAGCCATACCACCCGGCGGCGAAGAAACCGAAGATGGCCCCGGTCATCGCCGCATCCCGCACGAACTGGGTGGTCACGATCCTCTCTTTCCGCATAGCCCACCACGCCACGCCGGGGATACTCCATCGCCACGCGCCTGCTGGGGCAGGGTAGGGTGTGGCCCGCTCTCTCCACGAGGATGCCTCGCGCTGCATAGTGCGAACGCGTACAGGTCATGCGGGGTGGTGCCGATGAAAAGGCACTGGTGACACGCAACAACCTGCTCGTCGGTGCCGGCGTTGCGGTCGGCTTGGTCATCGTCGCGGTGATTCTGTTTAACGCCCTCGATTCGCCGCCGCCCGAGGCGAGTCCGACGTCCACCACCATCGTGTCGGACGAGACCCTGACCACCTCCACCACGTCGCCGTCGACCACCTCGACGACCTCTTCGACGACCTCCACCACCATCTCGACCACGACCTCTACGACCGAGGTCCCGCCGGGGGGATTTCCGTCCGGGGGTGGGGACGGCGGTGGCAACGGCGGAGGTGGCGGCGCAACCTCCACTACGTCGACGACCACCACCACGATGCCGCCTACGACCACAACGCCCACCGCACCGACAACTACCACCACCACGACGACGCCACCAGTGGTCAACGTGCCGCCCGTGGCGGATGACGAGACGGCGACCACCAGCGAGGACACCCCGGTCGACGATCTGGCGGTACTCCCCGGTGACTCCGACGCCGACGGCGACACACTGGATGTCACCGCGGTCGGCACGACGAGCGCTAGCGGGACAGCCGTCCTCAACGCCAACAACACCATCGACTTCATCCCGGGGGCTGCGTTCCAGGACCTTCAGGTCGGCACTCAACGGGTTTCGTCCTTCAGCTACACCGTGTCAGACGATCAGGGCGCGACCGACACCGGCTTGGTCACCATCACGGTCACCGGGCTCAACGACGCACCGGTCACAGTCGACGACACGGCCACCACGCCGGAGGGCACGCCTCTGGTGGCCGCTGCCGCCTCGGGAGTGCTGGCCAACGACACGGATCCGGATGCGGCCGACCCACTGACCGCCACCACCTTCAGCGGCACCTCGGGGCTTGGGGCGGCGTTCACCCTGAACGGGGATGGCTCATACACCTACGACCCCACCGGCGTGGCTGCATTCGATGAGCTGGATGGCGGCCAATCGCTCGACGACACCTTCACCTACACCGTCACCGACTCCCAGGGATCCACCGACACCGGTCTGCTCACCGTCACCGTGACCGGGATCAACCAGGCTCCGGTGGTCACCGCGGCGACCGTGTCCATCGCCGAGAACAGCGCCAACGGCACCCCGGTCCACACCGTCGCATTCACCGACCCCGACGTCGGCCAGACCCACACCTTCGCCATCACCTCCGGCAACACCGGGGGCGCCTTCGCCATCGATCCGTCCACCGGTGAGATCACCGTGGCTGCAGCCGTCGACTTCGAGACGACGCCCACCTTCTCACTGACCGTCGAGGTCACCGACGATGGCACCCCTCCCGCCACCGGGACGGCCACTATCACGGTCGACCTCACCGACGTGAATGACGCACCCATCGTCAATCCGGCCACCTTCAACATCGCCGACGATTCGGCGGCCGGCACGGTGGTCGGCACCGTGACTTTCATCGATCCAGACGCCGGGCAGACCCAGAGCTTCGCCATCACCGCCGGCAACACCGGTGGCGCTTTCGCCATCGACCCGTCCAACGGTGAGATCACCGTGGCCACCGCCGTCGACTTCGAGACCACTCCCACCTCCTCGCTCACCGTCGAGGTCACCGATGACGGGACACCGACGTTGAGTGGCTCCGCCACCATCACGGTGAACGTCACCAACGTCAACGAAGCGCCATCGATCACCGCCCCGGCGTCCGTCACCGCGGTGCGGGATGTCCCGGTAGTGGTCGCTGGGATCTCTGTGGCCGACCCCGACACCGGCGACATCGAGCTCACCCTGGCGGTCGGCGATGGCACGCTCGAGATCGATGAGACGGCGAGTACTGCCGTCGTGGCCGAAGATGGCACCGGGACCGTCGTCATCACGGGCACCGTCGCCGAGATCAACGCCATCCTCGCCGACGCGAACGGCGTCACTTACTCGAACGACGTCGGATTCGCCGGGGCCAGCGACATATTGAGCCTCGACATCGACGACCTCGGCACTCCCCCACTCACCGCCAGCGCCACGGTGACCATCCAGTTCAACCAGATCCCGGTCGTCGCAGACCTCACGCTGAACACAAATGAGGACACGCCGCTGATCGTCACCCTCAGCGCCACCGATGCCGACGACGACGACCTCACCTTCGCCATCCTCAGCGGTCCCGCCAACGGATCGCTATCGGCGATCGGCGCGGTCGATTGCGCGACCACGCCGAGCACCTGCACCGCCCAGGTGACCTACACCCCCAACGGTGACTTCAACGGGGCCGATCAGTTCACCTACGAGGCTGACGATGGGCAGAACAAGGACACCGGCACGGTGGACCTCACGATCACCCCGGTCAACGACGCTCCGGTGATCACCCTTTCCGGTTCGACGCCGTCCTTCACCGAAGGCGACGCCGGGGTCTTGGTCGACGGCGGGCTCACGGTGAGCGATATCGACGACACGGACCTCGTATCCGGCACGGTGTCGATCACCGCCGGGTTGGTCGCCGGCGACACTCTATTCTTCACGCCCGTGGGCGGCATCGTCGACACCGATGCCGCACCCGACGTCCTCGCCCTGTCCGGGACGACGACGTTGGCCAACTGGCAGACCGCCCTCCGCTCGGTCCAGTTCGGGACCACCAGCGACAACGCGACCAATGCGACGCGCACCGTGAGCTTCACCGTCAATGACGGCGACGTCTCGAGCGCCACTGTCACCAAAGACGTGACGGTCGTCCCGGTCAACGACGCTCCGGTCCTCACCCAGCCCGACGCCACCGCGGTCACCTATACGGAGAACGCGGCGCCGACGGTCATCGCTCCGAACATCACCGCGACCGACGTTGACAGCACCAATCTCGTCGGCGCCACCATCACCATCGGCACTGCCTTCGTCAGCGGTCAGGACGTCCTCGGCCTGGGCACCAACCCCCAGAACGGGATCACCGCCGCGTTCAACGCCACGACCGGCACGTTGACCCTTTCCGGCACGAGCACCGCGGCCAACTACCAGACCGCCCTTCGTGACGCCCGCTTTTCCAACAACAGCGACGATCCCTCGACCGCCCCCCGCACCATCAGCTTCCAGGTCGATGACGGGCCGGGCCCCAACGATCTGAGCAACATCGTCTCCCGCGATCTCTCGGTGACGGCAGTGAACGATCCGCCGGTCGTAGCTGCACAGGCCTACAACGCCACCGCCAACATGGCCGTCGACATCCCGGCCGCAACCGGTCTCCTCGCGGGCGCCACCGACCTCGAAGCCGGCACGACACTCACCGTCGGGACCGTCAGTGCCACCACCCCGGCCGGCGGCGCCATCACCAACCTCGATACCGCCACTGGCGCCTTCCGCTTCAATCCGCCACCGGGAGTCACCGGCGCGGTCACCTTCACCTACACCGTGTGCGACAACGGCAGCCCCGCCCCCGGTGTCTGCAGCGCCCCGGCCACCGTCACCGTCAACGTGGCCGGACCGGTCATATGGTTTGTCAACGGCGGCGCCGCCGCCGGCGGCACCGGCCGTCTCACCGATCCCTTCCAGACCATCACCGCCGCCAGCACCGCCATCGGTGCCAACACCAACCAGCGAGTTTTCGCATATTCCGGCACCTACACCCAGGGCATCGCCCTCAACAGCGGCGGCTGGCTCGTCGGCCAGCAGGTCACCGGGACCAACTTCGACACCGTCATGGGCATCACTCCGGCCACCGGCACCATCGCCCGCCCGCCCATCGCCACCGGGACGGCCGGTCTTGGGAACACGGTCACCCTCAACACCAATGCCGTGGTCCGGGGCATCGCTATCAACTCGGGTGCCAACACAGCCATGACCGGTTCAGGAGGCCTCACCGGTGTCGACGTTGCCCAAACCACGACTAACACGACCTCTGGCACCGCTCTGTTGCTGAACAACGTGGCGGGCACCCTTTCGTTCAGCAACGTGTTCAAGAGCAGCGCCACCGGCATCGGGATCAGTCTCACCAACGTCGCCGCCAACGTCACAGTCTCGGGCGGGGGCATAACGGGCTCCCCAGCCGCAGTCGACATCGATGGCGGGACGGGAGCTTTCAGCACCGCCGGCACGGTCAGCAGCTCCACCGGCCGGCCAGTCGAGGTCACCAACCGCAACACCGGCACCCCAGGTCTCGTTCAGTTCACAGGTGGGGTCACAGGCACTGGGACCAGCACGGGGATCCTCCTCGACAACAACGACAACGGCATCGTCACCTTCGCTGGTGGCCTCGTCCTCAACACAGGTGCCAACCCTGCCTACACCGCCATCAACGGCGGCACCGTCACCGTCATCGACTCCAACGGGCCGGGGTTTCTTCCCAACAACACCATCACGACGACCACCGGCACCGCACTGACCGTCACTGGCACAAGCATTGGCGCGGCAGGTCTGAACTTCCTCAGCATCTCAGCCAATGGCGCCGCCAACGGCATCGTCATCAACAACACCGGAACGGGCGGCAGGTTGGTCGTAACCGGCGATCTCGACGGCAACCCTGACGGCGGCGGAGGCACGATCCAGAACACGACTTCGCATGGCATCAGCCTCACCGGACCGGTCCTGGGCCCGACGCTCAACGACGTGTCCGTCACCAACGCCGGCAACGCCGACAACGAGTACGGCCTGTTGCTCACGAACGTCTCCGGAACAACGACGCTCGACGATGCCACGTTCAACGGCGCAGCGGACAACCTCGTCTACCTCAACAGTTTGAACGTCAACGCCGCCTTCGCTGTGACCGGCAGCTTGTTCAGCTATCCAGCGGCGATCGGTGCTACTGCCAACAGCGCCATCCTCATCGAGCCTGGCGGCACGGCATCGATCACAGCGTCGGTCACCGGCTCATCGTTCACTGACATCGTCAGCGCCGCGACCCAGATCGGCGCCAACACAGCAGGCGCGAATGGCACCTTGTCATTGACTTTCACCGGCAACACCGTCAACGCGCTCCTTGCCGGCCGCGCCGGCGGCGTGGTCGTCAGCGGCCAAGAGAACACCACCACGAATCTCATCATCGGCACGGCCGCCGCCCCCAACATCTTCAACGGCGCTGGTGGCAATGGCGTCATCAGTATCGACGTCAACGACGTCTCGACCGTCACCGGCACGATCGCCAACAACACGATCAACAACCCGCCAGGGATCGGCATCTTCAGCGCCGTCGACGAAGGTGCCGCCAGCACTCTGACCTTCAACGCGAACACGGTGACCAACTCTGGAGGTGACGGTTTCCAACTCGTCAATTTCGGCGGTGTCGGGACATCGACGATGAACGCGACGGTGACAAACAACGTCGTAAGTGGCCATAGCCTCAATACGGCTGTCACGTTCCTCGGAGGCATCAGCGTGACCGGATTCGAAGACGTGGTCGACCTCCAGCTGACCGGCAACTCGGTCACCGGGACTCCGGCCAGCACGACACAATGCGGCGGCGCTCCATGTGTCGATTACTACGTCGAGGAGGTCGGCGGTACCTTCAGGCTCGAGGAGATCCCAGACGTCGTGGCCGACTTGATCGCGACTGCCGCCTTCGTCAATGCCAAGAACGACGCCGGACCGGTCACCATCTTCGGCACGATCGACCTTTCCAACGGCCTGGAGATCAGCAGCAGCTGACCAGCGACCCGCAGGAACGCGTCCTGCCGCATTGCCCAGGACGCAGGCGTAGAAAGGTGCACCCTCATTGAACAGTGAACTGCCAAAGCCAACCGGTGAGTACGCAGTAGGCAGATCGCCGGTCGAGATCAGCGACAAGACGAGAGCAGAGACTCAGGCGGCACAGGGCGATGCAAGTCCGCGGAAGCTCCTCGTCTGGATCTGGTACCCGGCAGTCCCTTCAGCCGATTCCCGGTACTCGCCCTACCTCCCGCAAGGTTGGGAGGCCAGCGACACCGTCATGGGTGCCCCACTGGGCACGGTGTCTCTTCAAAGCCACTCGCAGGATGGAGCGTCCCCGCTGGTGGGACATGGGCCCTTCCCCCTCCTCCTGTTCTCCGCGTCCGGGTTCTCGCCCCTGTCATACGCAGGGCTTGTGGAGGATCTCGCCAGCCA
>Ga0190265_10003778_pt1 | contig 10398 bp, 10 predicted proteins | sample Popmic124T_FD_133135 | JGI IMG/M metagenome (GOLD analysis project Ga0190265, IMG submission 133135) | Populus adjacent soil microbial communities from riparian zone of Indian Creek, Utah, USA - 124 T | ecosystem: Environmental > Terrestrial > Soil > Riparian zone | place: USA: Utah | collected...
TAGGCGGTCTCGTCGCTGCCCGGGTTGAGCGGGCGCTCTTCGCCGAAGGAGACGACTTCCATCCGCGACGCCTCGATGCCCTTGTTCTCCAGGTACCGCTTGGCGGCGGCGGCGCGGCGGTTGCCCAGCGCGAGATTGTATTCGTCCGAGCCGCGGTCGTCGGCGTGGCCGGAGATCCGGACCCGCGCGGCGGAGTTGGCGGCGAGGATGGCGGCCTTGCGGTCGAGTGTGCCCTGGTCGGCCTGCCGGATGTCGGCCCGGTCGAACTCGAAGTTGATCATGGTGCCGACCTCGGCGGTCAGCGCTTTGATGCGCTCGAGCGAGTCCGCTGCGGCCTTCCGCTGTCTGTCCGCTTCTTCTTGGGCGCTGTTGTCGACCGGCGCGGGTGGCGGCGGGGCCGGGGCCGGCGCGGGCTCCGGCGCGGGCTCCTCGGGCGGGTTCCCTCCGCCGCAGGCGGCGAGCACGGCGGAAGCCAGGAGCATCAGAACGGAAGCGCGCATCATCACTCCGAGTTCATGGGTTGGTGGCAACCGCGGCCCGGCCCATCCGCCGGGACCACGAAGGAAGCCGGGCCGCTCCTGGCGTCTGGAGCTGCCGTACCCGGCCGGTTTCGGTATCGAAGATCCAGATCTGCCGCCGTCCAGTGCGGTCAGAAATGAAGGCGATGTGGCGGCCGTCGGGGGCCCAGGTCGGGTCTTCGTTGCGGCCGGTGGACGTGACCTGCGCGGCGGTGTCCCGGCGCGCGAGTTCCTTCATGAAGATCTGAGGGCTCCGCGAGACGTCGCGGTGGAAGACGACCCGGAGCCCGTCCGGCGACCATTCCGGGGCGTTGGAAGCGCCAGTGGCGCCGAAGTTGAACGGGACCAGCAACTCCTGATCGGTGCCGTTCGCGGCCATCGCGTAGATCTGGGGCGGTCCGGCACGCGTGGACACGAACGCGATGCGCTGACCATCACGAGAAAAGGTTGGTGACAAGTTGTCAGCGTAGCGTCCCACGGTCAAGCGTTGCACGCAGCAATTGTCCGCGATGTTCGAGACGAAAATGTCGGTGCCGGTCTCGTCGGAGCGCGCGAAGGCGAGCAGCTTGCCGTCGGGCGAGAAGGTCGGCGTGATGTTGAGGCCGGCCTGCGCGCCGGGCGCGGTCTGCGGCGGGCCGCCCGCGAGCGATTGCAGGATCACGCCGCCGCGCCCGGCGTCGAGCCGGGTGTAGGCGATGCGCGATCCGTCCGGCGACCACACCGGCGAGAGCGCGGTCTGGCCCTCGGGCGTGAGCGGCGTGAGCGCTTCCCCATCGCTGTCGATCCGGTAGATCCGCCCGTTGGAAACGAACAGGAGCCGGCTGGCGGCGATGCCCGGCGTGCCGCCTGCCCACTGGGCGATCTCGTCCGCCATCCGGTGGACTTCGAGCCGATAGCCCGGATCGGTCTCCGCCGGCAGCGTGAAGGATTTCTCGTTCCGGACCTTCTGCAGGTTCACGTCGTGCAGGCGGGCGCGCACCCCTTCCGGTGCGGGGAGGATCTCCACGCCCAGCTGCGCGCCCATGGTCTTGTAGATCCCGTAGTTCACGGGACTGCTCGTGCCGCCCGCGTCGGTCCCGCCGGCCGAGGCGAGCTCGTTCGCGATCATCTCGAATCGGTCGGAGTAGTCGAGGTCTCGGCGCACGATCACACGAGCCGAGTCCGCGCCTGCGCCAGGCAGGACGACGAGGCCCGGGCGAACGTTCGTGTACCGTACACCGATGCGGATGGGGTCATCGAGCGTGCGCGTCGTCGTGTCCTGCCCCGCGAGCGGCTGCACGATAAACGGGAAGGCAAGAAGAGCGAGAAGTCGTCTCATTGATCTGCCGGCTTGAAGTAGAAGCTGATGGGGAGGACGTCGGCTTCCCATCCGTCGGGCAATGGGCCGAACGCGCTGGAGTTCCCCGCCGCCTCGATGGCGCCCTGGGCGCCGAGATCGAACGCGAAACTGCCGGAGCGGGTGACGAACCGGACGTCGTGCACGGTGCCGTCGCGGCGGATCAGGAAACTGATCTCCGCGAAGCTGTTCCTCCGTGCATCGTCCCGGTCCCACCGCTCGTACACCTGATTCACGATGTTCCGCAGATACTCGGGGAACGGAAAATCGAGCCCCGGCGTCTTGATCGTCGCCGCGTCGGTGCCCGTGCTCGGCGTCTCACCTTCGGCCGGTGGAGCGGGAGACGAGATCGGCGGCGGTGCCTCGACGTCCTCCTGGACCGGTGCCGGCTTCGGCTCCGGCTTGGGCGGAGTCTTCGGAGGGGTCGGCTTGGGTTTTACCGGCGCCGGCTTCTCCTGCGCCGGGCGGGGGGTGGCCTGGGTGGCCAACCTCTGCCGCGAGGTGGGCATGGGCCGCGCGACGAGATCCACGGCATAGACCGGCGGCGAAGCCTTCGACGTCGACACCTGACTCGCCATGAACAATACCGCTGCCGCGTGCACCAGCACGCTGCCGATGGTGCCCGCCACTTTGCCGCGAGAATCCTGCCGGTCCTGCCCCCGCAGGTTCACCGCTCTTCATCCTCCGCCACCAGGCCCACGTTCTGCACGCCCGCTCCCCGGATGATCGCCAGCACCTGCACGACCTGCCCGTAGGGCACCCGCCTGTCCGCCTGGAGGTACACGCCGGACGGCTTTCGCGTGGCCACCATGGACTTGAAGGTCACCCTGAAGTCATTGAGGCTTACCTGCGTCTGGTCTACGGAGATGCGCCCGGTCCGGTCGACCGACACAACCATGCCTTCCTTGGGTGTGAGCGGCCGGGCTTCGGCCCTCGGGAGCTCGACGTCCACGCCGCCCTGCATCATCGGTGCCGTGATCATGAAGACGATGAGGAGCACCAGCATCACGTCCACCAGCGACGTGACGTTGACGTCGGCGTTCAGGTTCATCTCGCCGCGCTGGCTCCCCAACCCACCGCCGAGTCCGGCCATTTAGACCAGTCCTTCCCGCGCCATGGTGCCGATCAGCTCGTTCGCGAAGCCTTCCAGCTCGCCAGCGAAGAGGCGCACCCGGTTTACGTAGAGATTGTACGCGATCACCGCGGGAATCGCGGCCGCGAGGCCGGCGAACGTCGCCACCAGCGCTTCCGCGACGCCCGGCGCCACCGCCGCCAGGTTGCCCGAGCCCTTGGCGGCGATTCCGGTGAACGCGTTGATGATGCCGATCGTCGTACCCAGCAGGCCCAGCAGCGGGCTCACCGAGCCGATGGTCGCGAGCCAGGGGATGTAATGTCCCAGCAGGTCCCGCTCCGCCGCGACCTCCTTCCCCAGCACCATCTTGAGCGCCTCGAGCTGGGTCATGGAGAGCGAGCTGCGATCGGCCCCGCGCTCTTCCCGGAGCGCGCCGGGGCGCAGCTCGGAATAGAAGGTGATGGCTTCGCGGAAGAGGCGGTTGTACGGGGACGGCGGCTGCTTCATGACCGCGTGGTACGCGTCCTGGAGGCGGGTGGTGCGCTCCATCTCCTGGAAGAAACGATCGGCCTGCTTGTTGAGGCGGCGGAACTGCCACCACTTGAGGATGATGATGAACCAGGAAACCAGGGAGAAGACCACGGTCACGAGCAGAACGAGCTTGGTCTCGAGGCTGGCGGTGAGCACCAGCTCGATCGGAGTGCTGGGGATCGCGCCCCCGGTCTGGAGGATCATCGCGCCTCCTTTCGGAACCACTCGATGAGCTGGGGGAGCCCGTCGTCGAACCCCGACTTCGGCTTCCACCCCAGCATCCGGCCGGCCTTGCCGATGTCGAGCGAGCTGCGGAACAGCTCCCCCGCCCGGGCCGGCGCCAGCTCGACCACCGGCTTCTGCCCCATCGCCTTGCCGACCATCTCCCCCAGCTCCAGCACGTTGGTCTGCTTGCCGGTGGCGATGTTGAAGGCGGTGGCGTCGATGTCGGCGCCGGCCGGCACCGCCGCCGTGCTCGCGAGCACGTTGGCGCGGGCCACGTCCTTCACGAACACATAGTCGCGGGTCTGCAGCCCGTTGCCGAACACCGTCAGCGACTTCTTCTCCAGCAGGCGGGACACGAAGATCGAGACCACGCCGGCCTCCGATTTCGGATCCTGCCGCGGGCCGAACACGTTGGCGTACCGCATCGCCACCGCCTCGAAGCCCCGGAGCGCGGCGAGCGCGCGCAGGTAGTACTCGCCCGCAAGCTTGCTGACGCCGTAGGGTGAGATCGGCGCCTTGGGCGCGGTCTCGGGCGTGGGCACCACCTCGGGGTCGCCGTAGACGACGCCGCCGCTGCTCGCGAAAATCACCCGCTTGACCCCGCCCGCTCCGGCGCCGTCCAGCAGGTTGGCCAGGCCCACGACGTTGATCGAGGCGTCCAGGGCCGGCTCGTCCACCGACACCCGGACGTCGATCTGCGCGGCGTGGTGGTTCACGACCGTGAACCCACCCTCCGCGATGGCCTTTCTCGCTTCGGGAGACCGGATGTCGGCACGGATGAATTGGGCGCCTGACGGGACGTTGCGTTGATGGCCGCGGGAGAGGTCGTCGAGGACGACCACTTCCCAACCGGCCGCCAGGTAGGCTTCCGCGATGTGGGAGCCGATGAACCCGGCGCCGCCGGTGACCAGAACCCGGCCGCTCATGCGCGACGACTCGTCATGTGATCTCCAATGGAGTTCGAAGCCTGCGGAGGACGCGGAACAGCCCGCAATGTAGGGAGGTGGGCCCGCTCGACGGTAGGGCGGCCGCAGAGTCGGCGGCGAGTGGGCGCCCGGAAAGGGTGACCAGGAAGCTGACGCCCGGCGATACAAACGCAGCAGGGCGGGAGCCGAAGCCCCCGCCCCACTGACCGACCAGGTGGCGTCCCGGTGTTGTTACGGCAGCTTCGCCACCTGCCGTGCCTCGTTGCCCGGCGCGATGTCCGGCGACATCACGTTCAGCAGCCGCGCCGTGGCCGTCCGCTCACGGACGTGCACCACCTGCAGCGTGGCCATCACTTCGTCGATACGGATGGCGCCGTCGCTCAGACGCCCCGGCTGGCGCCGGATCTCGAACAGATCGCCGGGCGACACGCCGTCGTTCCGGCCCTTGTCGAGGAACACGACCATCTGCGGGGCCTTGAGGTCCTGGCGGCCCGAGCCGCCCAGCAGCCGCGCCCGCACGCCGTCGGCCACCGGAGTGGCCTTGGCCGAACCCGCGTCGCCGAACTTCTCCAGCGGAAGCACCCGCTGGCCGCCGCGGATGGGACCGTAGACCGCGATCACGCTGGCGAGATACTTCCCGGCCGCGGTGTCGATCACCTGCGCGATGCCGCTCGGCAGGACGACTTCGCCGTGGTTGTCGATCTCACGGCCGATCTGCACCAGCAGGAGGCTGTCGCCCACCTGATAGCTGGCGCCCTTCGGCGGCGCGATGGCGATGACCGAGTTGGGCATGGCGTTGGTGTTGCGGGCCATCGCCCGGATCTGCGGCGGGGTGATGGGACCGAGCACTTCGCCGAACGGCAGCTTCTGCCGCTCGGTCAGGAAGCCGGAGGAGTAGAACTCGCTGCGGCGGCGCGCCCGGTACGGCTGATTGTTGTAGGCCGCCAGGGTCTCCTGCATGGTGTTACCGCTGCGCCGCCCGAAGAGCGGGGCGGACTGCTCGGCGTCCGGATCGACCTTGGTGAGCGACGCGAGGCTCGCCGGGGTCGGCTCGGAAGCTTCGGTGCCGGTGACCGGCGACTCGGCGGCCTCATCGGCCACCGGAGCCGGCGGTTGATCGGCCACGGCCTGCGGCTGATCGGCCTGCGCTGCCGGAGCCGATGCGCTATCGGCGAACGGCGCGGGCGTGTCCTGCGCCGGCACCGACGCGACGGCCTCGGACCCGGAGAGATGAAGGACCTCACCCGGATAGATCCAGTGCGGATCTTCGACCACGCTGGTGTTCATCCGGTAGAGGTCCGGCCACAGGAACGGATCGCCGCGGTACTGGCGGGCCAGGCCCCAAAGCGTATCGCCCTCGCGGACGGTGTGGCTCTGAGTAGAAGTGTCCTGGGCGGCGGCCGCGGTGGGAGCGGCGGCCAGCGCGATCGCGCCCAGCCAAGACCAGCGGAACTTGCGCTGCATTCGGGATCTCCCGGAAGGAGCAGACTACAGACGGTTCTGGCCGAACCCGAGCAAAACCAACGCCAACCGTGGCACTCCCTCGGGTGCAACCGGCCAACTTCTTGGCGAAAATGCAGTTACCGAGCTACGCCGAGGCCGCGCCGGTCAGCGCCGACCAGGGCCTGAGCCGCGCGAAGCCCGACCGGATGGCAAGTCCCAACGCCCGAAGAATTGGGGCTGGCCAAGCGAGTGATTGCATCCCTTTCGCGCCGGCATGGCCAAAATGCGAGCGGCCCCGACATCAAGTGCCGGGACCGCTCGGTTCTGCCACCATTGGGCTGCCTAGAACGGAAGGTCGTCGTCCTCGCCGTCGAGCGCCTCGGGGAAGTCCTCGAACGACTGATCCTTTCCCTTGGGCGCGGCCGCCGATGCCGCGGCCACCTTGTTGGCCGGGGTGTACGACTCCGCCCCGTCGCTCTTGCCGCTCAGGAGGATGATCTCGCGGGCCGTGATCTCGGTGGTGTACCGGGTTTGCCCTTCGCGATCCTGCCAGGAGCGGTACTCGATGCTCCCCTCCACGTAGATCTTGTCGCCCTTCTTGCAATACCGCTCGGCGAGATCGGCCAGCGTGGAACCCTTGTTGTTCCACGCGACCACGCGGTGCCACTCGGTCTTCTCCTGCTGCTCGCCCGACTGGTTTTTCCACCGCCGGCTGGTGGCGAGCGACAGCGTGGCCACCCGCGATCCGTTGGAGGTGCTGCGGACCTCGGGGTCCGCCCCCAGGTTTCCGATCAGAATGACTTTGTTGAGACTCCGGCTCACATGCGCCTCCAGGATGCTGACTCAGATAGGTCCGTCGTTTGGACCCGGATAAGATGCAGTTCGGGACCCGGGTTGCCAACCACCGTCACGCCGCCCGGCCCGCGTTCACGCCGTCCCAGCCCTCATGCATGCTGGCGCAGCGGCAATCGTAACACCAGCGCGTCCTCCTTCGGATTCCGATAGTACGAGGCCCGCTGGCCGACCGGGCGGAACCCCCGAGCCATGTACAAGGCCTGCGCCGAGTGATTCGATTCCCGCACCTCGAGAAACACCTCGGTGGCCCGGCGGCGCCGGAATGCGGCGAGCCCAGACTCCAGTAACGCGTCTCCGATCCCCCGGCGGCGAAACTCGGGCGCCACCGCGAGGTTGAGCACCTCGCCACTGCCTGCGGCTTCCCGCCCGATCATGTAACCCGCGAGCCCCCGCGACGTTTCCGCCACCAGCCCGAAGGTCCACTCGGAGGCCAGCGCATCGCGAAAGCTCGGCTCGCTCCAGGGATCGCTGAAGCAACGCCGTTCAATCGCGACCATCGCGGCCGCGTCAGCGAGGACCGCCGACCGAATTCGGAAGGGGGCGTCCATGAGCGGTCTCCCACCGCGCCTGCGCTTCGGCCGGCCGGCCGTACACCGGCTCCCAGGCCTGAGGATCTTCCACTCGCCGCGCGCCACCGTCGAGCGTAGCGAGCTCGATCAATCGCGCCGCGCGCGGCGCGCCCGCCGGCGGCGAGACTACCGGCCGGCGGGTCCACCGCTCCAGCTCCGCCATCACCGGTGCGGGTGCCTCGCCTACGAGGACGTCGGGCCTGAGGTCGAGCGCCGCCAGATCGTCCGGCCGCCAGACACCGGGATCGAGCTCGACTCGTACTCGCCCACGCGCGAAACGGACGGCCGCCGCATAGACGTCGCCGCGCAGCGCATCCGAGACCGCCAGCACCAGCCGGCCGTCCCGGTCGGCTACGCCCGCGGCGCGCACGACTAGCGACGGCGCCGTGTACAGGGGCAGGTCGCGGGCGCGGGCGAGTGCCTTCCCCACCGATGCGCCGACCCGAAGCCCGGTGAAGCTACCCGGTCCGTCGCTTACGAGAATCCCCGTGATCGCATCCAGCGCGACCCCGCGGCCCGCGAGCGCCGCGGTCACCATGGGGAGCAGCGCGCCCGCATGCCGCCGCGAACCCAGGAGACTCTCCTCGACCGCGTCCTCGAACGTCTCGCCGACCGCGACCGAGGCACGATCGCCCGCCGTCTCCAGCGCCAGCCACATCAGAGCGACTCCAATCCGCGGCGCTCGGGATCCGCGAGATGATGCAGGCGGAACCGTTGGCTCGGCGGGGGCAGCCAGGCGCCCGCCTGCTCGGGCCATTCGACCAGGATCGCGTCTCCCTCGTGCAGCAGGCCTTCCCAGTCGAGGTCCGCGGCCTCCTCGGGCGAGCGCAGGCGGAAGCAGTCGAGATGGAACACGGGGCCGCGGGCGCCGCGATAGCGGTGCACCAGCGCGTACGTGGGGCTGCTGGCCGGCCCCGCGACGCCGAGCCCTCGGGCGATCGCCTTGATGAACGTCGTCTTTCCGGCGCCGAGATCGCCCTCGAAGGTCACCAGGGCGCCGGCCGGCAGCGCCCGGCCGAGCGATTCGCCTTCGGCCTCCAGCTCGGGCTGGCTCAGCTCGCGGATCACGCGCGCCGACGCATCCTGGCCGGGTCGTCGCGCCGGACGTTCGGCGCGCCCGCCGCCCGCAGCTCGTTCACCTGATCCCGCAGCATCGCCGCCAGCTCGAACTCGAGATTGGCCGCCGCCTGGCGCATCTGCTTCTCCAGCGACTGAATGGCCGCCGCACGCTTGGCCGGATCGTGCAGGTCTACCTTCTCCTTTGCCGCCGCCCGCGGGTCGGGCCGCTCGGTGCGCGCGTCGGCGACATGGGTCGAGAGACGGACCTCTTCCATGGACTTCACGATCGAGCGCGGCGTGATCCCGTTATCGAGATTGAACTGCCGCTGGATCTCCCGCCGGCGGTCCATCTCCCCCAGGGCGCGCTGCATCGAGCCGGTGACCCGGTCGGCGTAGAGGATCGCCCGTCCGTTGATGTGACGCGCCGCGCGGCCGATGGTCTGCACCAGACTTCGATCGGAGCGGAGGAACCCCTCCTGGTCCGCGTCGAGGATCGCGACCAGCGACACCTCCGGCAGGTCGAGCCCCTCCCGCAACAGGTTGATCCCCACCAGCACGTCGAAGTCACCCAGCCGGAGCCCGCGCAGAATGTCCATCCGCTCGATCGCGTCGATGTCGGAGTGGAGGTACCGCACGCGGACCCCGGCCTGCTGGAGGTAGTCGCTGAGATCTTCCGACATCCGCTTGGTGAGCGTCGTGACCAGCACGCGCTCGCCCAGCACCTCGCGAGCCCGAATCTCGTTCAGCAGATCGTCTACCTGCCCGCGCACGGGCCGCACGTCCACCTCGGGATCCACCAGGCCGGTGGGCCGGATGATCTGCTCCACCACGACGCCGTTGGACAGGCCCAGCTCGTACTCGCCCGGGGTGGCCGACAGCGCGATCATCTGGGGGACCAGCGACATGAACTCATCGAACTGGAGCGGCCGGTTGTCCAGCGCGGACGGCAGCCGGAAGCCATAGTCCACCAGGGTCAGCTTGCGCGCCCGGTCACCGTTGAACATCCCGCCGATCTGGGGCAAGCTTACGTGTGACTCGTCCACCACGACGAGGTAGTCCGCCGGGAAATAGTCGATGAGACACGCGGGTCGTTCCCCGGGCAGCCGACCGCTCAGCGGCCGGGAATAGTTCTCGATCCCGGCGCAGGTGCCCACTTCGAGCAGCATCTCGATGTCGAACTGGGTCCGCGATTCCAGCCGCTGGGCCTCCAGCAGCTTGCCCGCGGTCCGCAGCTCCGTCAGCCGCTCGGCCAGCTCGCTTCGGATCAGACCCACGGCGCGCTCGATCTTGGACCGCTCGGTGACGAAGTGCTTGGCGGGATAGATGGCGGCCTGGTCGATCTGGGAGATGGTGTCGCCCGTCAGCGGATTGATCTTGCTGATCCGCTCGATCTCGTCACCCCAGAACTCGACCCGGATGGCCTGCTCGGCATAGGCCGGGAAGATCTCGACCGAGTCGCCGCGGACCCGGAAGCTGCCCTGCTCGAACGAGACGTCGTTGCGGCCATATTGGATCCGGACCAGCTCCGCCAACACGTCGTCGCGGCCGCGCTGCTCTCCGCGCCGGATCGTCACCATCAGCTTGCGATACTCCACCGGGTCTCCCAGGCCGTAGATCGCGCTCACCGTGGCGACGATGACGACATCATCCCGCTCCATCAGGCTGGTCGTGGCGCGGAGACGGAGACTCTCGATGTCCTGGTTGATGGACGCGTCCTTCTCGATGTACACGTCGGTCGAGGGAACGTAGGCCTCGGGCTGGTAGTAATCGTAATACGAGACGAAGTACTCGACCGCGTTCCGTGGCAGGAACTGCCGGAGCTCGCCATAGAGCTGCGCCGCGAGCGTCTTGTTGTGCGAGAGAA
>Ga0190265_10003779_pt1 | contig 10398 bp, 11 predicted proteins | sample Popmic124T_FD_133135 | JGI IMG/M metagenome (GOLD analysis project Ga0190265, IMG submission 133135) | Populus adjacent soil microbial communities from riparian zone of Indian Creek, Utah, USA - 124 T | ecosystem: Environmental > Terrestrial > Soil > Riparian zone | place: USA: Utah | collected...
CCCGGATCTGCCTCGAGCGACGCCAGGAAGGCGTGAAGGTCGCTGCCGACCTCGCTCAGCCGCACGGAGACGTCGCGCAGCTCGGTCGCTGCCGTCCCGAGCTCGGGTGCGATCCGCTCGAGTGGCGCAAGCGCGCGCTCGGCGCGGGCGGCGAGCGCGGCCGCGCCCACGCCCTCCTCCGGAGAGATCGCCTCGGCCGCGTCGGCCGCGGCTTCTTCGAGCTCCGCGACGTGGCGCAGCCGCTCGCGCTGCGCACGCAGGCTCTCCTCGTCACCGGGCTCGAAGCCGTTCGTGTCCTCCACGAGCGCCTCCAGCTCCGCGAGCCTCGCCGCGGCTGCGCCCGCATCCCGCGTGAGCTCGTCGAGCCGTCGCCGTGCGGCGCCGAGCTCCCGCCAGGCAAGCGCAGCTTCGCGGCGGCGCTCGAGCTGCTCCGCGCCGCAGAACGCGTCGAGCACGTCGAGCTGGAACGCGGGACGCGCGAGGCGCCGCTGCTCGAACTGCCCCGACATCGCGATGAGGCGCTCGGCCGCCGCCGCGACGTCTTCACGCGCGACCGCGCGGCCCCACGCGTACGCACGTGTCCGCCCGTCCCCGAACACCCGCCGCGCGAGCACGAGCCCGACCTCGCCCTCGGGCCGAAGCTCGGCGAGCGACGCGACCTCTTCCTCGTCGAAGAATCCGTCGGGGACGTCCAGCTCGGCCTCGACGTAGGCCTCGCTCCCGTCCGCGCCGACCGACGCGGCGTCCGCCCGCGTCCCGAGCAGCAGCCCGACCGCCTGCGCGAAGATCGTCTTCCCGGCGCCGGTCTCCCCCGTGACCGCGTTCAACCCGGGCCCGAACGCGAGATCCGCCTCCCGGATGAGGACGAGGTTCTCGATCCGGAGCCTACGGAGCACGGCCGTCTATCCTCGATGCGTGCAGCTCCAGCCCTTCGCCCTGGAACGGAACGACGGGGAGCTTCTTGTCTTCGGCGAGCTGACGATCGTCATGCGAGCTTCCGCGGAGAAGACCAGCGGTGCGTTCGCGCTCTTCGAGGAGGTTCCGCCGCTGGCCGACACGCCGCTGCACGTCCACGAGCACGAAGACGAGCTCTTCTACGTGCTCGAAGGCGACCACGTCCTCCGTGTCGGCGAGGAAGAGTTTCCGATCGGCCCGGGCGGGATGGTCTTCGCGCCGCGCGGCATACCCCACTCGCAACGACGCGCGGTTCCAGGTAAGGGACGGCTCCTCGTCATGACGGTGCCGGGTGGACTCGAAGGCTTCTTCCGCCATCTCGCCGCGGCGCACGAGGCCGGAACGCTGGGGCCTGACGTGTACGCCGCGGCATCCGAGAAGTACGGGATCACCTGGCTCGGCTGAGCGACGGCGGTCCGCTGGCCGCCGACACCGCTCGCGCGAGTCGGGCTTGGGCGCGCTACGACGCAAAGCTCTGGCGGTAGCGCCGAACGAAGGTCGCTTCGGGGAGCGTCGCGAGCAGCGAGCGCTCCTCGCCGAGACGGACGACTGCCCGCTCGGCCTTGGCGAGCATCGCGACCTGGTGCCCGTCGACGAGCACACCCGCGCCGACGTCCGGCGAGCGGTTCCAGACGATCACGTCCTTTCCCGGCGGGACGACGAGCGGCCGAGCGTGCAGCGAGTGCGCCGCGACGTACGTGAGCGCGATCGCCTCGAGCCCCCACATGAGCACCGGCCCGCCGTTCGAGAGGTTGTACGCCGTCGAGCCCGAGGGCGTCGAGCAGATGATCCCGTCGCAGGCTTGCCGCCCGAGCTCCTCGTCGCCGACGGCCAGCTCGAGCTCGATCATGCGCCCGAGCGACCCGCTCGTGACGACGACGTCGTTCACCGCGCGGTCCGTTCCGTCCGGATGCTCGAGCTCGAGCGTCGGCAGCTCGACGATGTCGTACTCGCCCGAGAACACGCGCGTGAGCCCGGCCTCGAGGTCGCGGGGGCCCATCGAGCTGAGGAACCCGACCCGACCGAAGTTCACGCCCACGACGGGCACGCCCGTCGCCATGAACCGGGTCAGGGCTCGGAGCACGGTGCCGTCGCCGCCGAGGACGACCGCGATGTCGGCCGACACCTCGCCGCTGGCCGGCTCGATGCCATGCTTCTCCGCTTCCTCGGGCGGAAAGATCAGCTCGACACCGTGTTCCTGCGCGACCGCCTGGAGACGCGCGAGGCCGGCGCCGATCTGGCGCGGCTTGCCGTGCGTCACGACCGCGGCGCGCGCTATCGCTCTAGCTGCGCTCAACGGCTTCGGCGATCCAGCGGTCGATGTCATCCGGGTCTGCGGTAGGCGCGCGCTCGATGAGATGCACGAAGAACTCCCGGTTCCCCTTCGGCCCGGGCAGTCCTGAGTCTACGACGCCGGCCACCTGCCCACCCCATGCGCGCGCGGCTTCGATCACGGTTTCGATCGCATTCCGTTGCACCTCGGGATCGCGGACGACGCCCTTCGGGACATTCGCGCGGCCTGCCTCGAACTGCGGCTTGACGAGCACGACGGCCTCCCACCCAGGTCGCGCGAGCGCCAGCACCGGAGGCAAAGCTTTCGTCGCGCTGATGAAGGACACGTCGCAGACGATGAGCTCCGGCGCGAACGGGAGCGCGGTCAGCGTGCGCGCGTTCGTGCGCTCGAGCACCGTGACGCGCGCGTCGTTGCGGATCTTGGGATGAAGCTGGCCGTAGCCGACGTCGATCGCCACGACGCGCGCGGCGCCCGCCTGGAGCAGACAGTCGCTGAAGCCGCCCGTGGACGCGCCCACGTCGGCGCAGTCGCGGCCGGCGACCTCGATCTCGAACGCGTCGAGCGCGTTGCGGAGCTTCTCGCCGCCCCGTGAGACGTACGGCACCGGCCGCTCCACCTCGAGCTCGACGTCGTCGCGTACCTGCTGGCCCGGCTTGTCGTAGCCGCGAACGCGGCCCGCGAGAACCAGCGCCTGCGCCTGGCTCCGCGTCTCCGCGAGCCCGCGCTCGACGAGCAGGACGTCGACCCGCTTCTTCACGCCTCGACCGCGGGAGCAGCGCGCGCGTGGTCCCCGATCGCCTCACGATGCGCAGTCCAGAGCTTGAAGACGACGAGCCCGACGAGGACGACGGTGACGAAGGAGACGAACGCGAGCGGCTCGATCTCGCCGCCGACGATCGCGAAGGCGACGAGGGCGCCGACCGCGACCAGCCGGGACTGAGCCGTCCGCGGAAGAAAGCCCAGCACCATCGTGCGCTGCGCGACGGTGAGGCAGACGAGATAGACGGCCGCGCCGCCCGCGAGCGCCCAACGCGTGCCAGTGTCGAGCCCGTTTTCGCTCGACTGCTCGATCGCAAGCGTGATTCCCGCGCCGATGGCGGTGAGCGCGGCGAGCAGTGGGATGTGGACGTACGAGAAGACGAGGATCGATCTCGTCGAGCGGTGGAGCACGAACTCCATCGAGTGGCCGAAGTACATCCACCACATCGCCGCAGCGACGAAGAACCCGAGCGCCGCGATGACGGCGGCGGACGGCGCCCAGTCCCGCCCTGCAACTCCGAGCGCGACCGCGAGGACGGACTCGCCGAGGACGATGATCGTGAAGAGCGCGAAGCGCTCCGGCACATGGCTCGCATGCACGGGGATCGACGCGTGCAGCCGACGCGCGAGCCATGGGAGCGAGTACTCCCACGCGAGCGCGATCCCCCAGAGCACGTACCGCTCGGGCGCGTCGACCGCGAGCGACACGACCCACAGCCCGACCCCGAGCGAGTATCCGCCCGCGTAGCGCACGATCAGGGGCCGCGCATCGGGCACGTGGTGGTACGCGCGCAGGTAGAGGCCGATCATCAGCGACCGCACGAGGACGTACGCGACCGCGAAGCCCGCGGAGTCGCCGTGCGCGACATCCGGGATCTGCACGGCGAGCGCGAGGATCGCGAGCATCCCGAGCAGGACCACCACCCGGAACACGACGTCGTCCGTGTCGAAGCGGTCCGCGTAGATCGTGTACCCCTGCCACGCGATGAACACGGGCAGGTACAGCGCTCCGAACACGGCAAAGCCGTGAAGCGAGTGGTCGAGGACGAGCTCGTGCGTCAGCTGGGCGATCGCGACGACGAAGACGAGGTCGAAGAAGAGCTCGAGGTAGCTCGCATGGCGATGCCCGTCGTCGCCGAGCGTCCGCAGGCGCGGCGGGCGAAGGAGCCTCAGAAGGTCGGGATCGTGCTGGAACACCGCCACGCCGGGATGATGACGACGCGACCCCCGTTTGGGTGGTGCCGAGCGGGGGAACGCTTCGGGCCAGGAGGTGAACACATGCCGACTTGGCTCTTGATCTTGATCATCGTGCTGATCGTCCTCGCGCTCACCGGAGGATTCGGGTACTCGCGCCGGTAGGGGGCGAGGCTCGCCTCGCCCTCCTGGCGCCACGGGCAGTCGAGGGCGAGCCAAGGCTCGCCCCTACGCCCTCGCCTCCATCGCACCGTCGCCCGGCGCAACGACTCCGTTCTCGTAGGCGAACACGACCGCCTGCACCCGGTCGCGCAGGTGGAGCTTCATGAGGATGTGCGCGATGTGCGTCTTCACCGTCGTCTCGGAGACGTACGCCTCCTTCGCGATCTCGGCGTTCGAGAGCCCGCGCGCGACGTAGCGGAGCATCTCCAGCTCCCGCACCGTCAGCTCCTCGAGCTCCGGCGGCGGCTTCCGCACGGACTCCGGCGGGCGGCGGACGAACTCCTCGATCACGCGGCGCGTGATGACGGGCGAGAGAAGGGCGTCGCCGTTCGAGACGACGTGGATCGCCTCCACCAGCTGCTCCGGCGGCGTGTCCTTCAGCAGGAAGCCGCTCGCCCCCACGCGCAGCGCCTCGTACACGTACTCGTCGAGGTCGAAGGTCGTCAGGATGAGGACGCGCGGCCCCTCCGCCTTGCCTTCGAGCAGGCGGCGCGTCGCCTCCAGCCCGTCGACGTTCGGCATTCGGACGTCCATGAGGATCACGTCCGGGGAGAGCTCGGCGGCCGCCTCGAGCGCCTCGGCCCCGTCCGCGGACTCCCCGACGACCTCGATGCCCTCCTCCGACTCGAGGATCATCCGGAACCCGGCGCGAACGAGCGATTGATCGTCGACGATGAGGACTCTGATCATGCTGCTGCCTCGCCGATAGGCAAGCGCGCGCGGACGACGTAGCCGCCGCCGTCGCGCACGCCGCTGGTGATCTCGCCGCCGTACAGGGAGACCCGCTCCCGCATTCCCTCGAGCCCCTGGCCCCCGCCTGCGCCGTCGCCGTTCGAGCGGCCGTCGTTCGCGATCTCGAGCTCGAGCTCGTCGGCGCCCCACTTGACGGAGACCCAGGCGTGTGCCGGGCCCGCGTACTTGAGCGCGTTCGTCAGCGCTTCCTGGATGACGCGGTAGGCGGCGAGGTCGGCGCCCGGCGCGAGCTCGTGCGGCGCACCCTCGACCTCGAGGTCGACCGGGAGACCGGCGGCGCGCACGCCGTCGAGCAGCGAGTCGATCGTCCCGAGGCCAGGCTGGGGCGAGAACTCCGGCGTCGCCCCCTGCTCCCGCAGCAGCCCCACGAGGCGGCGCATCTCGGTCAGAGCCTGACGTCCGGTGCCCTCGACCGCCTCGAGCGCCTCGCGCTCCTTCTCCTGCTCGGGGCCGAGCCGGCGGCGGACGGCGCCCGCCTGCACGGTCATCACCGACACCGAGTGCGCGATCACGTCGTGGAGCTCGCGCGCGATCCGCTGGCGCTCCTCGATCACGGCGCGCTCCGCGGCGGCGACAGCCTCACGCTCGACCCGCGCGGCGCGCTCGAGCATCACGCGCGACTGGGCGGCGCGGCGGCTGAGCAGATACCCGGTCGCCCACGCAACGCTGATGAACAGCCCGATGAAGAAGTAGTCCGCGAGCCCGTTCTGCTCGCGGAACGCGATGTTGGCGATCAGGCCGACGAGCTGGAACGCCACGAGCCCGGCGATCGCCCGTCCCTTGTCGTTGTACGTCGCCACCGACCAGGACATGAAGAGGAGCGCGAGGAACGGAGCGCTCATGTCGTACGTCGCATCGGGATCGATCACGATCCCCGCCGTCAGCGCCGCCCCCGCGACGAGCGGTGCGACGAACGGCGCGTCGCGCGTCAAGAGGAGCGCGAACGCCGCGATCACGGACAGAACGACCAGCGACGTCGGCGCAAGCTCGTTCGTCGCCATCTCGACGACGACGAAGACCGAGATCGAGAGGGCGACCAGGTAGTGCGAAAGCCGCCCTCGGTCCGTGCTCCTCAGGTCGTGGATGATGGCCACCTGCGGACGGTAGCCCCTCGGTAGGGCACGCGTCATCGTCCGCGAGGACGACTCGCAGATCGTCCCCCAGGACGACTCAGGACGTGACGACGCGCCGTGCGCCCACGAGGCGGCGGCCGTAGTTCGTCGCGGCGAGCTCGACGACCTCGACCGACTTCCCCGAGTACGGCGCGTGCACCATGAGCCCGCCGCCGAGGTAGAGCCCCACGTGCCCGAGCCCCGAGAAGAAGAGGAGGTCACCCGTCCGGAGGCGCGTCCGCGGGACGATCTGGCCGACGGAGTAGAGCGCCTGCGAGTTGTGCGGAAGCTCGATGCCGACCTGCCTGTAGGCCCACCGGATCAGTCCCGAGCAGTCGAAGCCGCTCTCCGGCGACTCGCCACCCCACCGGTATGGAGTGCCGGCCATGCGCAGGGCGAGCGTCGCGGCCTGCGTCTCGCGAGCCATGAATTCCCCCGCGTTCCGCGGGGCGCGTACCTCGGGATGGCCGGCGGCGGCAACCGACACCCAGCTGCCGACGCCCTGTGTCCACGACGTCGCCGGAGGCAGCACGAGCGCCGACGCGCAAACGGCGAATGCGAGCAGAAGTCTGCGGAGACGGGTGCGCATGAGGAAAGGAACGGACGGCTCGGGGGCGAAGAAAGGGGATTGCCCTCGGGCCTGGCTGTTCGTTGAAGGGCCGGACTCTAAGCAGGCAACGGCCGAGCGTCAAGCCTCAACTGGTTGTGACGGCTAACCCTGTCTGTGCGCAAGACGGGAATCCGCTAGCGCGGATTCGCTCGCGCGCAAGCAGACCGCTCTCTGTCGCCGCGAGACCGAAATCTCCGGGTTTGATACCGAGTTGCTGCTGAAAGCTCGCCCGGAGGCGCGCTCTATGCGGTACGCACTGCCAGGCTCTCGACCAGCTCATCGAGCACGGTGGTGTCCGCCGAGAGGCCCGCGAGAGCATTTCTCGCGCGTGTCGCGGCGCCGTCGGCGAGCTCGCGCGCGCCCTCCGCGCCGAGGCGCTCCGCGAAACCGTCCCCGTCCAGGATGTCGTCGACGACCTGGAACAGGAGCCCGAGATTCTCGCCGAACGCGAGCCAGCTTTCCCGACCGGCGTCGTACGCTCGCGCGGCCAGCAATCCGAGCGTGACGGCCCCGACGAAGAGCCTCCCGGTCTTCAGCCGCTCGACCTCGGCGAGATCGCCGTCGTCGCCGGTGATGTCGCGATGCTGACCGCCGATCATGCCGAGCGTCGCGTCGGCGAGCTCCCGCGCGATGCGCGTGTCCTCGTACGAGAGCGCGAGCCGAAACGCCTCCACGAGCACCGCGTCGCCGGCAAGCAGGGCCACGCCTTCCCCGTGCGCGACGTGCGCGCTCGGACGCCCGCGGCGCTCGTCGTCGTCGTCGAGCGCCGGCAAATCGTCGTGGACGAGCGAGAACGTGTGCACGAGCTCGATCGCGGCCGCCGCCGGCAACGCCGCGTCGACCTCCCCGCCCGCGGCCTCCGCGACCGCCAGGCAGAGAACGGGGCGCACGCGCTTGCCACCCGACTCGAGCGCGTAGCGAAGGGTGTCCTGGAGCCGGCCGAGCTCGGGGGCGAAGGCGAGTGAGCCCAGGTACGCCTCGACGGCGTCCCGGAGCTCGTCAGCCCGCTTCATCGGCCAGCGTCCGCGCGCGCGTCAGCTCGACCTCGATCAGCCGCGCGAGCTCTGCCAGCTCGGCGATGACGTCGACCGCGGCCTCGCCGTCGACGTCCTCGGCCTGCGCGAGGCGTTCGAGCTCCTCGCGCTTCCCGTTCAGCTGCTCGAGAAGCTCCTCCGCCTGGGCGAGCGCGTCGTCCGAGGTGCTCACGCCGGAGCCTCCTCGCGCGCGATCCGGCCGAGGATGCCGTTGACGAGCTTCGCGGCGTCCTCCGATGCGTAGCGCTTGGCCAGCACGACTGCCTCGTTGATCGCCACCTCGGGCGGCACGCTCGCTTCCTCCAGCTCGTGGACGCCGATGCGCAGGACGTTCCGCTCGAGCGTACCCAGCCGGTCGGCGGGCCATTCGTCGGAGCTCGCGGTGATGCGGCGGTCCAGCTCCGGCGCCTTCTCGGCGACCGCCGACGCGAGCGCGATCGCGAACTCGTCCGGCTCGCCCTCGTACAGCGAGGCGAGCGGCTGGCCCGTGAGATCCCACTGGTAGAGGAGGAACAGCGCCTGCCGCCGACCCGCGCGCCGACCCGTCGGTGCGGTCCGCGGCCTCATACCGGCGCGAGGGACGGCAGGCGCCCCTCGAGGTCGACGAGCGTCGAGGTCGAGTAGTCGCCGCTCCGGAACTCGTCGGAGGCGAGCACGTCGAGCGCGAGGTCGCGGGTCGTCGCGATGCCTTCGACGACGAGCTCCTCGAGCGCTCTCCGCGCACGCGCGATCGCGAGCGGGCGCGTCGAGTCCCAGACGACGAGCTTCGCGACCATCGAGTCGTAGTAGGGCGGGATCTCGCTCCCCTCCCGCATGGCCGTGTCCACCCGTGTCCCGATGCCGAGCGGCGGGCGGAACCGCGTCACGACGCCGGGCGTCGGCGCGAACCCGCGCGCCGGATCCTCGGCGTTGATCCGGATCTCGATCGCGTGCCCGCGGCGCGGCGCCCGACCCGTGGATTCGAGCGACTCGCCGGCCGCGATCCGGATCTGCTCGCGCACGATGTCGATCCCGGTGACGACCTCGCTCACGGGATGCTCGACCTGGAGACGGCAGTTCACCTCGATGAAGTGGAACGAGCCGTCGGGCCCGAGCAGGAACTCGAACGTCCCGGCATTTCGGTAGCCGATCGCGGCGCAGGCGCGCTCGACCGCGGCCTCCATCGCCTCGCGCGCGTCGTCGTCGAGCGCGGTCGAGGGCGACTCCTCGATCAGCTTCTGGTGGCGCCGCTGGATCGAGCACTCGCGCTCGCCGAGCGTGAGGATGCCGCCCTCGGCGTCGCAGAGCACCTGGATCTCGACGTGGCGCGCCGGCGCGATCGCCTTCTCGAGGTAGAGCGACCCGTCGCCGAATGCCGCTTCCGCCTCGGCTGCCGCTGCCGCGTACGCCCCCTCGAGCTCGTCCTCGGCGTGGACGACGCGCATGCCCTTGCCCCCACCCCCCGCGCTCGCCTTCACGAGCACGGGGAACCCGAGCAGGCGCGCGATCCGGCGCACGTCCTCGACGCCGGCCGTAGCGTCCGTCCCCGGCACGAGCGGGACGCCGGCCGCGCGCATCTCCTCCTTGGCGCGCACCTTGTCGCCCATGCGCTCCATCACGTCCGCCGTCGGGCCGACGAAGACGAGATCCGACTCCGTGCACGCACGGACGAAGGCCGGATTCTCAGCGAGGAAGCCGTAGCCGGGGTGCACGGCTTCGCAGCCGGTCGTCTCGGCTGCGGCGACGACGTTCGGGATCTTGAGGTAGCTCTCGGCGGCGGAGGGCGGCCCGATGCAGACCGCCTGGTCGGCGAGCTCGACGTGCAGCGCTTCGCGGTCGGCGGTCGAGTAGACGGCGACCGCCTCGATCCCGAGCTCGTGCAGCGCGCGGATCACGCGGACGGCTATCTCGCCCCGGTTCGCGACGAGGACGCGCGAGAACATTCCTTAGTGCGCAAGACCGGAATCCGCGAGTGCGGATTCGTTCGGCGCGTCAGATCGCAATCCGCTAGCGCGGATTGCGATCGCGCGAAGATCATGGCGCGCGAACATCGCTAAAGGCGTCCGTTTCGCGGCCGCTGCGTCGGTGGCTTCGATCACAGGCATCTAGAGGGTTGGCGGGGCGAGGACGGGCTCGAGCTCGAACAGGAGCTGCCCGTACTCGACCGGCTGCGCGTTCTCGGCGTGGATCGCGAGCACCGTCCCGGCGACGTCCGCTTTCAGCTCGTTGAAGAGCTTCATCGCCTCGAGGATGCAGAGGATCTGGCCCGGCGCGACGACGTCGCCGACGTCGACGAAGGCGGGCGCGCCGGGATTTGGCGCGCGGTAGAAGAACCCGGGCATCGGCGACTCGACGCGGACGGGCCCGTCGGCGACCGACGGCTCCCCCGCCGCGCTCAGCACGTCCTCGCTCTCGATCGTGCTCAGCGCGACGCCACCCGGAGCGGACGCCGCGCCCGGCTCGTCCGCGCGGCGAACGGAGACCCGC
>Ga0190265_10003780_pt1 | contig 10398 bp, 11 predicted proteins | sample Popmic124T_FD_133135 | JGI IMG/M metagenome (GOLD analysis project Ga0190265, IMG submission 133135) | Populus adjacent soil microbial communities from riparian zone of Indian Creek, Utah, USA - 124 T | ecosystem: Environmental > Terrestrial > Soil > Riparian zone | place: USA: Utah | collected...
AAGATGGCCTATGTGCTGCAGAGTCTCGTGCGCGGCTGCCTGCTGATCACGACCCAGGGGCCGAGCATCGGCTACACCCTGAGCGGACCGTGAGTGACGATCAGGGTCGGCGACGTGATGCAGGCGATTGAAGGGCCGTTTACCGTCACTGCCTGCTCGTCGGAGAAGAACGACTGCGAGCAGTTCAGCAAGTGCAGCATTCGCGACCCGCTCTGGCAGATTCGCGAGCGGATTGCGGCGACCCTGGGAACGGTGACGATCGCCGAAATGGCGGCAGAAAGTGATACGGCGCGCGTGCCGGTGGCGCACGCCGCGGTAATACGACGATGAAGCTTCCAATCTACATGGACTATCACGCGACGACGCCCGTCGATCAGCGGGTGCTCAACGCGATGCTGCCGTACTTCACGCAGGACTTCGGCAACGCGGCCAGCCGCAACCATGCGTTCGGTTGGGCGGCGGAAGAAGCCGTGGAGGAGGCCCGCAAGCAGGTGGCCGATCTGATCGGCGCGAACCCGAAGGAAATCATCTTCACCAGCGGCGCCACCGAATCGAACAACCTGGCGATCAAGGGCGTCGCCGAGATGTACCGCGAGAAGGGCAACCACATCATCACCTGCGTGATCGAGCACAAGGCGGTGATCGACACGTGCAAGAAGCTCGAGAAGCAGGGCGCGCGCGTCACCTACCTGCCGGTGCAGAAGGACGGTCGTATCAACCTCGACGATCTGCGCGCCGCCCTCACCGATAAGACGATCCTGATCTCGATCATGACGGCCAACAACGAGATTGGCGTCCTGCAGCCGGTGGCGGAAATCGGCGCGATCGCCAAGGAGAAGGGGATCCTCTTCCACACCGATGCGGTGCAGGCGGCCGGCAAGGTGCCGTTCGATGTGAACCAGGTGAAGGCCGACCTCGTGTCGATCAGCGCGCACAAGATGTACGGACCCAAAGGCGTGGGTGCGCTGTACGTGCGGCGCCGCAACCCGCGCGTCCTGCTGGCGGAGCAGATCAGCGGCGGCGGCCACGAGCGCGGCATGCGGTCCGGCACGCTCAATGTCCCGGGCATCGTCGGCCTCGGCAAGGCCGCGGCGATCTGCAAGGCGGAGATGGCGTCCGAGACCGAGCGGCTGCGGAAACTCCGCGACCGCCTGAACGAGAAGTTCCACAAGAACCTCGACGAGATCTATATCAACGGGTCGATGGAGCACCGGCTGCCGCACAACCTCAACATCAGCTTTGCCTACGTCGAAGGCGAATCGCTGCTGATGGGGATCAACGACGTGGCGGTGTCGTCGGGTTCGGCGTGCACCTCGGCCAGCCTCGAGCCCTCGTACGTGCTGAAGGCGCTCGGCGCGGGCGATGACCTCGCCCACTCGTCGATCCGGTTCGGCCTCGGGCGCTGGACGACCGATGAGGAAGTCGAATACGTCGTGGAGAAGCTGACAAACGTCGTACGGCGTTTGCGCGAGATGTCGCCGCTGTACGAGATGGTGAAGGAAGGCGTCGACCTGTCGAAGATGCAGTGGGTCGCTCATTAGAAATCCCAAAACCCAATGACCAAGTCCCAAAAACCCTTGGGATTTGGGATTCGGGATGTGGGATTTGATCGCGGAGAAACAGATGGCTTATTCAGACAAGGTAATTGACCACTACGAGAACCCGCGCAACGTCGGCTCGCTGCCCAAGGACGACGCGAACGTGGGCACCGGCCTGGTCGGCGCGCCGGAGTGCGGCGACGTCATGAAGCTGCAGGTCAGGGTCAACCCGGAGACCGGCGTCATTGACGAAGCGAAGTTCAAGACGTTCGGGTGCGGGTCGGCGATTGCCAGCTCGAGCCTCGCCACCGAGTGGCTCAAGGGCAAGACGGTCGACCAGGCGCTCGCCATCAAGAACACCGACATCGTCAACGAGCTGGCGCTGCCGCCGGTGAAGATCCACTGCTCGGTGCTCGCCGAAGACGCGATCAAGGCGGCGATCGCCGACTACCAGAAGAAGCGCGAAGAAACGAAGGCCCCCGAGCCGGTCGGCGCGCAGTCCGTATAATGCGGGCGGGTCCGCTGCGCGGAACCCGCCCCACGTACGTAGCCAAGGTTCGGCGAAGCCGACCCGGCAGAACGAATGATTCAGATCAGCGAGACCGCGGCGCAGAAGATCAGGTCGTTGATGGCCAAGCAGGGCCTCAGCGAAGGCGGTCTGCGTGTGGGCGTCAAGGGCGGCGGCTGCTCCGGGCTCAGCTACACGTTCGCCTGGGAGCGCGAGCCGCGGCTCGGCGACGAGGTCTTCGACGGCCCCGACGGGACGAAGCTGTTCGTCGACCGCAAGAGCTACATGTTCCTGAACGGCACGACGCTCGACTATGACACCGCGCTGCTGACGCAGGGGTTCGTCTTCCACAACCCGAACGCGAAGCAGACCTGCGGCTGCGGCAGTTCCTTCGGCGCCTGACGCGCCGCGGGACAGTCGGCGGCGAAGAGGTCGCCGGACACTCTGCAGCGAAGAGGTCACCAGGCACTCTGCAGCGACGAGGCCACCAGGAAAATCCCGCGCACCCATGACTCCAGACCCGATTCCTCTCCGCTCCACATCGACGCTCGAGTGCCGCAACTGCGGCGCCGGCGCGCCGGTCGACGAGCACTTCTGCCCGCAGTGCAATCGCATTCTCGCGCTCGGGCGCTACGGGGACTTCTTCACGTTCTTCGGCCTGCCCCGCCGCCTCGGCCTGGACCCGCAGGATCTCGAGCGCCGCTTTCGCGACCTGAGCCGCAAGTTTCATCCGGACTACTTCTACAATGCGCCGCCCGCGGAACGGCTGGCCAGTCTCGAGCGCTCCTCATACCTGAACGACGCCTACCGGACGCTGAGGAATCCCGCGGCCCGCATCGAGCATTTGCTCGCGGTCGAAGGGCTGCCGCCCGCGGCATCGGATGGAGGCAGCGTCAAAGTGCCGCCGACCCTGCTCGAAGAAGTCTTCGCGCTCAACGAGGAGCTGGACGAGATCCGGGAGCTCCGTGAATCGGGCGGCGACGAAGCGCAGCTTCGGGCGCGGCTCGAGCAGGCGCGCGCGCCGATCGCGCGCAAGCGCGAGGAGCACGAGCGGCGGATCGGCGAGCTGAGCGACCGCTACGACAGCCAGGCCGGCTCGCCTGCGGCCGAGCGAAAGACGACGCTCGAGGCGCTGCGCGAGCAATTGCTCGAGCAGAAGTACATCGCCAATCTGATCGCCACGATCGAGCGTGAGGTGGCCACCGTTGGGTAAAGTCGTCGGCATCGATCTCGGCACGACCAACAGCCTCGTCGCCTATGTCAGGGACGGCGTGCCAGTGGTCATTCGCGACGAGTCTGGCGATGGGTTGGTGCCCTCGATCGTGTCGGTCGGCACTGACGGGACGATCTTCGTGGGCCGCGAGGCGCAGCGGCGTCTGCTGACCGCGCCGGCGAGCACCGTCTACTCGGTGAAGCGCTTCATGGGACGCGGCATCGAGGACGTGCACGAGGACGCGAGCCTGCTGTCGTTTGCCGTGGGCGGTGAGCCGGGCGGCGTCGTCCGGATCGGGATCGCCGGCCGCGAGTTCACCCCTCCCGAGATCTCCGCGTTCGTCCTGCGTGAGCTGAAGCGCCGCGCAGAGGATCATTTCCGCGAGCAGGGGGAGTTCGACTTCGAGGTCGATCGCGCGGTGATTACCGTGCCGGCCTACTTCAACGATGCCCAGCGCACGGCGACCCGCGACGCCGGCCGGCTGGCCGGCCTCGAGGTGCTGCGCATCATCAACGAGCCGACCGCAGCGTCGCTGGCCTACGGCCTCGACAAACGCAACCGCGGCACCGTCGCGGTATACGACCTCGGTGGCGGCACGTTCGACATTTCAATCCTCAAGGTCGAGGACGGCGTCTTCCAGGTGCTCGCGACCAATGGCGACACCCACCTTGGGGGCGATGACATCGATCGGCTGTTGACCGAGAGCGTTCTCGCCGACATTGCCGGGCCCGCTGCGCGGAACCCGGCCTACGAGAACCAGGAAGACGTAGGGCGGGTCCCGCGCAGCGGACCTGCCGTGTTGATCCAGGCGATCCGCAAGGCCGTCATCCAGGCCAAGAGGGATCTCTCCGAAGCCGATGAAACCGAGATTCGGGTTGAATCCACCGGATTGCCCGCCGGCTACTCGCGGCGCATCACGCGCGCCGACTTCGAGCGGATGATCATGCCGCTAGTCGAGCGCACCCTTGGGCCCTGCCGGCAGGCGCTCGCCGACGCCGGCCTCGAGCCGAAGGACATCGACGAAGCGGTGCTGGTCGGCGGGTCGACGCGGATTCCGCTGGTGCGGCGAGTCGTTCATGAACTGTTCGAGCGCCCGCCGCACTCGGATCTGAATCCCGACGAGGTCGTGGCCCTCGGCGCCGCGATACAGGCCGACATCCTGATCAGCGGACGCCGCGAGATGCTGCTCCTCGACGTCACGCCGCTCTCGCTCGGCATCGAGACGATGGGCGGCGTGATGTCAAAGATCATCATGCGGAATTCGACGATTCCCGCGAGCGGCCGGGAGATGTTCACCAGCTTCGCCGACAACCAGACGGCGGTCGACGTCCACGTGCTGCAGGGCGAGCGCGAGCTCGCGTCCGACTGCCGGTCGTTGGCGCGGTTCCGCCTTCGCGGCATCCCGCCGATGCCGGCCGGCATGCCGCGCATCGAGGTGCGGTTCCAGATCGACGCCAACGGCATCCTGAGCGTCGGCGCGCGCGAGCTGCGCACCTCCATCGAGCAGACGATCGAGGTGAAGCCCTCCTACGGCCTCACCGACCAGGAAGTCGAGCGGATGCTGATCGAGTCGTTCGAGCATGCGGAGGCGGATTTCGAGGCGCGGCTGCTGATCGAAGCGCGCAACGAGGCCGAGACCGTCATCCTGGCCACCGAAAAGGCCCTGCGGCGTCCCGACCTCGACCGGATTGCCGCCGAGTCGCTGGAGCCAGGCGAGCGCGAACGGATCGAAGACGCGTTGGCCGACGCGAAGCGGGCGATCGGCAGCGACGACCGCGAGAAGATCCAGATGAAGACCGAGACTCTCAACCAGGCGACCCGGCATCTGGCCGAGGTCGTGATGAACCGCAGCGTCCGCGAAGCACTGGCGGGGAAGAATGTGAACGACGTCTAGCGGGACGGTCTCACTGCTGAGGCCGTAGGCGCTACAACGCGTCTGCGACCGCGATTTCCGGCCGCGACAACGGAGCGGCCGGCCCACGAGTTGGGGAAGGACAGCGCCAGATGCCTAAGGTTACTTTCATCCACAAGGACGGGACGAAACAGACCATCGAGTTCGAGCAGGGAAAACTCCCCTACCTGGGGCACGGGCTGCCGGAGTCATTTCTCGACGTTGCCATGAATGCCGGGATACACCTCGAGCACGCCTGCGGCGGCAGCTGCGCGTGCACGACCTGTCATCTCATCATCAAGCAGGGGATGAACAACCTCAGCGAGATGGAGGACAAGGAAGCGGATCGCCTCGACACTGCGTGGGAGCTGACGACCAGCTCGCGGCTCGGCTGCCAGGCCGTCATCAAGGGCGACGTCGTGGCCGAGTTCCCGATGTATACGCGCAATTACGTCCAGGAGGGGGGCGGCATTCAGCTCGGCCAGCCCGACAAGGCAGAAAAAGAGGAGAAGACGGCTGAGGTGCGCTCGTGAAGTGGACGGACTCCGAGGACCTCGGCATCGCTCTCTGCGAGAAATTCCCTGCAGTTGACCCCTTGACCGTGCGATTCACCGACCTACGCGAGAGGGTGCTCGGGCTCGACGGCTTCGACGACGACCCCAAGGTCTCGAACGAGCCGAAGCTGGAGGCCATCCAAATGGCGTGGTATGAAGAATGGAAGGAAAACCAGGGATGACGTATTGCAGCGCGAGCCTGAAACGGCTCGCGGGACGTCTAACGGACATGACGAAATGGATGGCGTTCCCGGCTCTGCTGGCGCTGACGATGACCTCGGCGGTCTACGCGCAGCAGGAGGCGGTTGACGTCAGCCGCTTGCCCATCAACCTGGAACGAATCCAGCGCGCGCTCCGGCTGTCGTCGGAACGGGAAGAGCGCGAGGTCCTCAACATCCGCTACATCATCGACGTCTACGGCCAGGCACCGCCGATCGAGATTTTCGGTCCGCAGTTCGATCTGCTCTACGGCCCCGTGCCGAACAGCGCGCCCTCGCACCGAGAAATGATCGAGCACGTCACGCCCAAGGAGTACCGCGCGCCCGCCGCCGACTTCAGCGCCCTGCTCCGCTGGCTCGCCGAACGATCCAAAAAATAGCGTAGGGGCCGACCTCAGGTCGGCCCGATGGTCCGCTGGCCTCAGCCCTGCTGGATGCCGCAGCCGCCCCCGAAGCACACCTCCTTGCCATCGGGCAATGTGATCGTCCCTGCGGCCAGCGCCTTGGCCCCTTCTTTTCGCGAGGGATGACCCTTCACCTTCACGCGCGTGCCGACCGGGACCGTATCCTTGGTCCAGCCCCCCTGCAGGATGCCGCTACCCGTGGCCCGGCTCGTGATCGTCCACAGTGCCGTCGTCCCCTTCGCGTCGGTCACCTCGACAAGCATCTCCGAATGCGGATTCACCAGCTTGACGGACTTCACGATGCCGGTGATCTCGACTTCGCGATCGGTATGCCAGAACGCGGTGAACGAATGGTGAGCCTGAGCCGTCAGCGTAAACGCGGCGACCATGACAGCGATCGCTGCGAATCTCCGGACCTTCATACCTTCCTCCTGTTCAGCGGTCACTCGTACTTCGCGGGTGTCGTGTCGTCGGGATACGGGTTGTTCACCGTCGAATACAACTCTCTCAATGATGTGTCCGGGTCGCAGTCCCACGTGGCCACCATCGGCTCAGACGATCGCACGAGCTCGCCGACGAACGTGAACGGCTCCTTCAAAAAGACGGGGTCCTCGACGGTAATGGACAGCTCCATGCTGTCCTTGTTCTTGAGCGTGTAGCGCTCGATGAATTTGGCCATGTGGGAGCGTGCGACGTGCGAGTGATCGTCGTAGCCGTCGGGATCCCACGTCAGGTTGGTCGTCTCGACGACAAACGTCGTGCCCTCCATCCAGCCGATCGAGTGTCCGTGGTAGAACGAGTCGGTTGCCGGCGCGTGGCCGCGGCCATCGGTCCAGACGGGACGGAACCAGTTCGACTGATCGAAGTGCATCACCAGGGAATCGGCGCGCTTGTAGAAACCTCTGAGGTAGCCTTCGGTCAGTACCGTGCCGAGCCCCGCCGCCACACAGGTCCACCGGGGCGAGATCACGTCGTCGCCGCCGTTCCGGGTAAATTGCCGCCAGGCGCGGCCGCGGCCGTTGAGCACCTTCTCCAGTCGATCGATCGGCCACTGACAAAGAGGCCTGCCACCCGGTTTGCTGTCGAATGTCGCAGGCTGGCCGTACGAGTCGACGGTCGATCCGCAACTCTGGCGGGGAGTCTTCCAGTCCCAGATTCCGACGAACTCCTGTGGCACAGGCGAAACGGTGGGGGCCCGGCCGGCCTCCGGCGGCGGCCCCTGCGCCTGCGAGACCGCAGCGCCGCCGATCAATGCGGCGATCGCCAGAAAAAAGTACCAGATCCTCCTGCCGGCTGTTCTCGAGGTGCGAGCGGTCATTACCCCTCCTGAATCGGGAAACCCGATCTTAAGGCTAGAACGAATACTTCAGCGCGAACTGCATGACCCGTGGATCCTCGGCCGACGTAATACGGCCGAAGAGGCTGTTGTTCAGGCTGGTCTGCGGGATGTTCCAGCGGAACCAGTTGAACGCGTTGAACGCTTCGATGCGGGCCTCGAGGCGGTGCGTGGCCGCAAACCGGAACGCGCGAACCAGCGCCAGGTCGATGTTTCTCGTGCCTGGCCCCGTCAACGAGTTGCGCTCCTGGCTGCCCAGCGTCCCGACCGCCGGCATCGCGAAGGCCGCCGGGCTCAGGTAGTCGGTGAGCGTCCGGGTGCCGTAGGCGCTGGCGCCGACGAGGCTGGCCCGCTGGTTCGGCTGGCCGGTCCGGGCCGGATCGCCGGTGACGGTAACGGTCAGCGGGCTCCCTGCCGCCGCGCGGAAGATGCCGGAGAGACGCCAGTCGGATGCCACGAGCCGCAGCGCCCGACGCTCGAACTGCGGCGACTGGATCGACGCCGTAGCGTTGAACACATGACGACGATCGGAATCACAGTGCCCGTAATCGTATTCGATGTTGTCGGGATCCACGTACCCGGTTCCAGGATTGACGTTGTTCGCGGGGAACGGATGACCCATGCACTTCGACAGTGTGTAGTTCGCGCTCACGCTCATGCCGTTCGCGCTGCGCCGCTGGACGCTGAGCAGAAGGCCGTTGTACCGCTGCTCCGCGAGTGCGGTGTGTTCGTCCAGAAGGCCAATATACTTGCCGGTCTCGAAGTTCTGCATCGTGAGCTTGCGCCGCAGATTGAGGTTCGCGTTGGTCGAGCACGGATTGAACGTGCGGGGCCCGGTCACATCCTGAAGCACGCAGCTGCCAAGTCCGAGGAAGACGCCGGGATTGAGCGCGCGACCGTTCCATCCGCGGTCGAGGTACGACCCGAGGTAGGTCGCAGATACCGCCACGTTGCTGCCGATCTGCTGCTGCACACCAAGATTCCACGATTGTTGGCGCGGCAGGTCGATGTCAGGATTGATCGCGATGTACGGGCCGGCCAGCGGGAACGGTGAGTCCGGCCTGACGACAAACGGCATGAAATTCTCCTGGCCGGTACCCAGGAAGGGATCGTCGAAGCCGCCCGCGGGCTGCTGGAACCGAATCTCAGCACCCCAAGGCGGCGCAATCGACGTGCCCAGATGGAACTGGGCGCTGACGAAGTCGTAGCCGAGCGCGTATCCGCTGCGGATCGACATGCGCCCTTCGCCGCTGGGATCCCATGCGAACCCGACTCGCGGCGAGAACTGCCACCACTTGTCGCGCATGCCCGCCTTGTCGTTCACGAACCCCTCGTCACCCGGAAACAGGAACCCGGGCGGCGCGTTGAGGAACTGCCGCGTCCGCTCGCCTCGGAGGAACCGATCGACGCTGAAATTGTAAACGGCACCGTTGCGGAGCTGTTGCGCCAGACCTGGCTCCCACCGAACCCCGTAGTTCAGTGTCATCGTCTGGTTCATCCTCCAGGTGTCCTGGCCGTACAGCCCTACGTACCACTGTTCCATGTCGACGATGTTCGGCACCGCTTGAACGAACTCGAAGAGGTTGCCTGTCATGAAATCGGCGAGCGGCAGGCCCGTCACCGAGCCGTTGAACGTGAAGACACCAGGGGAGCGGACGTTGGCGCTGGAGAGCGATTTCCAGTAGGCCAGGCTCCCGCCAAAGCCGAACTGGTGATTCCCCCGCACCATCGTCACGTCGTCACCGACCGAGTAGGTCGGCGTCTGGAACCGTGCCTCGCTCTCCGTGCCGCCCCCCAGGTTGAACGCATTCGTCACGTTCAGCAGCATGTAATCTTCGATGTAGCTGTACGTCTTGATTCCCAGGTCCGGCGCGTCGAATCCGAGCGGGTGGTGCGTCCGGTGGATGTCGGTATAGTTGACGGCGAGCCGCAGCGAGTTCACCGTGGTGCTGCTGAGCACCGTCGTGTCGCCGATCGTGAGCGAGTGCGCCTTGTTATCGCGCCCGCCTAGCGTGGAGACGAGAAGATTCTCGGGCTGCAGCTCCAGCGGCGGCGTTTGCTTCGACAGCGTGAACATGTACCGGCCGAACACCGAGTGGTTCGGGTTCAATTGGACGTCGATCTTCCCGATGTACTGCCCCTCGTCACTCGGGCGGCTGCGGCTGTAATTGACGCGGCCGCACGGGTCGGTCGTCTGCGGCAGCCGCCCCGCGATGCCGAGCGCTGCGCGGCTGAACCTCGCGGGGTCGACGCGGTTCGTCACGAACGGGCTGCGGAGGGTGAGGCCGCCGGTCGCGTTGCACTGTGGGGACGCCGCCGTCGTGAAATCGCCCGCCAGCATCTGGGCAGTCGGGATGAAGGCGAAGAGGTCCGCGGGTGTCTCGCGTACGCGGGTGCCTTGGTAGGCGCCGAAGAAGAACAGCCGATCGGCCATGATCGGGCCGCCGAGCGTGCCGCCGAACTGGTTGCGGTTCAATCCGTCGCCGCGACGTTCGCCCGTCGCGGGATCGATCAGGTTGAATGGATTGGTCGCGTTGAAGCGGTGGTCGCGAAAGAACTCGAAGGCGTCGCCATGCAGCAGGTTGGTCCCTGATTTGGTGACCGCGTTTACCGACGCACCCGAATGCATGCCGTTGTTGGCAGTAGTCGAGCTCGTCTCGACCCTGAACTCCTGCAGGGCGTCCGGGAAGGGCAGGGGAAGGTTCAGGTTATCGTACGGGTTGTTGTGCATCGCTC
>Ga0190265_10003781_pt1 | contig 10396 bp, 7 predicted proteins | sample Popmic124T_FD_133135 | JGI IMG/M metagenome (GOLD analysis project Ga0190265, IMG submission 133135) | Populus adjacent soil microbial communities from riparian zone of Indian Creek, Utah, USA - 124 T | ecosystem: Environmental > Terrestrial > Soil > Riparian zone | place: USA: Utah | collected...
CAGATCGAGGATGTCGTTGATGAGTGACAGGAGGTGCTGGCCGGAGGCATAGATGTCCTGGAGGTACTCATCCTGCTTGGCGTTGAGCTCGCCGAACATCCGCTGGAGCAGCACCTCGGAGAAGCCGATGACGGCGTTGAGCGGCGTGCGCAGCTCATGGGACATGTTCGCAAGGAATTCAGACTTGTGACGGCTGGCGGCCTCCAGCTCGCGGTTCGCCGACTCCAGCTCATTGAAGAGTCGGACGTTTTCAATGGCAATCACCGCTTGGTCGGCGAATGTCCGAACTAGGGTCACGTGCTTGCTGGAGAGGCCGCCGGGCTCGCGATCCCCGACGCCGACTACGCCGACAGGCTGACCGTCGCGGAGCATGGGGACCATGAGCAGGCTCCGATAGCCGATGGCCTGCTGGGCGGAGCCGGTATACGTGATTTGAGGCTCGGCGAGAATGTCGGGCACATAGACCACTCGGCGCTCCCGGATGGCGCGGCTGATGTGCATCTCAGGCTTGGGCACCATCGGGTACGCCTGGCGGTACGCCTCCACCCCCTCGGGCGGTATGCCATGATGGCCGACGAGGTGGAGCCGCTCGCCGTCGAAGCGGAAGATGGCGCCAAAGGCCGTCTCGCACAGGCGCACGGCCGATTCCAGGATGGCTTCGAAGACCGGCTGGACGTTGGTCGGGGACCGGGAGATGACGTTGAGGATCTCGGCGGTCGCCGTCTGCTGCTCCACGGCCTCGGTCAGCTCGCGATTACGGGCCTGCAGGTCCTTGAATAGCCGCACGTTCTCGATGGCGATGACGGCCTGGGCCGCGAATATCTCGAGCAGAGCGATCTGGTCGGCTGCGAACGGCCCTGGCTCCCGTCGCGTGATCGAGATGAGGCCGACCGCAACGTCCTCGCGGATCATCGGAACGAACAGGTTACTGCGCCATCCGCGTGCCCGGCCGGTCTCGCGCATCACGTCGCTGGCGTCCGGGGCGCTCTCGACGTCTTCGACCGCGCGGGCGCGCCGCTCATGTACGGCACGCTCGCCGGTTGGAATGCGGCGAAGCGGCAACGGAAACGCATGGACGAGTGACGCGTCGGCCTCGGCACTGGTCGATGTGTAGGCGACAAGATCGAGGCGATCGTCGTCGCGCAGCAGCATCATCGTGGCCGAGTAACCTCCGAGCAGCCGCCGGCCGCTCTGGACGACGGTGTTGAACACCGGCTGGACGTCGGTCGGCGAGCTCGAGATGACACGGAGGATCTCGCTCGTCGCCGTCTGCTGCTCCAGGGCCTCTGCCTCGCGCTTCAACGCCTCCGCCAGGCGCTTCTCGAGGTTGCCCACCCTCGAGCCTTCCCCCTTCCCAGACTTGCGGGCGTCCGGACGCTTGCTTTCACCTTTCGCTCTTGCAGGCTTTGCACCCCGCCGCATCGGGATCTCCTTACCTTTCACAGGAGCCACTCGCCGATTCACCGGCGCTCGAGGAGTCTATCAGGAGAGGCGAACGTTCGAGATCCGAGATCATGGAAGGCCGTTTCAAGCTGGCCACATGCACCTCAAGAACCATCCACCGGTGCCGGGGATTTTCCGCTGGTCCAGCTCGGGGGCCAACATTCTCGTTGGCGTATGCGGGTGTCCAGCGCTGCCTGCCGAGTGAAATCCTCGGTTGGCTGCCTCTGGCGGAGACACTCATTTCTGCCCGGTAATTCCTACCCATAGGATGCAGGTAGTCGTGCGTTCATCCCCGATATTGACCATGGATGGGCCCGGTGCGGCGCTTGGCACAGACAATGCTCCTGAACAAGCAGGGACCGCATCCTTCCACCGCATCCGCTCCAATGTTCTCCGTGACAATTCGTTCGTGACAGGAGGAGGACACCATGCGCATACGAAGGCTTAGCGCGCTGCTATTGCTGCTCGTCACCATGGCCTGTACTCAACCCGCAAGCGCTCAGGTCAGCGTCAGCATCGGGATCAATCTTCCCGTGTTCCCCCACCTTGTCGTCGTACCAAGCTATCCCGTCTACTACGCCCCGAGCGTGAGCGCCAATTACTTCTTCTATGACGGCTTCTATTGGGTTTTCAACGTGGAGGACGGGCAGTGGTACTCGAGCTCCTGGTACAATGGGCCGTGGGTCTTCGTCCGGCCCGTGTACGTGCCTCAGCCCCTCCTGGTGATCCCGTTCCGCTACTATCGTGTCCGCCCGGCCTACTGGGGTGGATGGGTCCACGACGCGCCGCCTCGATGGGGGCAGCACTGGGGACGTGACTGGGAGTCCCATCGGACAGGATGGGATCGTTGGGATCGGAATCGAACGCCAGCCGCTGCCCCCCTACCGACGTACCAGAGGAGCTACCCCCGCGACAGGTATCCGGCCCCCGCCCAGCAGCTGATCATCCACAATGAACGCTACAAGTATCAGGCTCGGGACGCGCAGGTTCAGCAAGAACGCGCCACGATCTTCCGCCAGCAGTCAGCCGGCGGAGCGAAGGCGACCGTGAAAGCCGAGCGTGTAGAGCGTCCGGAGGCGGCCACGCGCACGCGTGAGCGCCAGCAGCGTCAGGAGGCGGCTCCGCCCCCCGCTCGCTCTCAGCGTCAGGAGACGACCCAGCCTCCAGCTGCGCCCCGCCAGGACGGTCCGGCCGTCGAGCGTGGACAGCCGGAGCGCGGACGGAGATCTGAGCCACAACGACCCGAGCCTCAGCCCAATGCCCCGAGAGAGCAGGCGGCTCCGCAGCAAGCTCCTCGCAGGGAGCGGCCTCCGGAGGCAGTGCAGCCTCCGGCCGCGCCCCGCCTCGAGTCTCAGCCCAATGCCCCGAGAGAGCAGCAAGCTCCCCGCGGGGAGCGGCCTCCGGCTCGTCAGCCGGAGGAGCGTCAGCGGGAAAAGGGACCGGAGGGCCGTTCTGAAGAGGCGCCCGGCCAGAATCGCAAGTAGCTCCTGGGGCGGGCCGGCCTGTCCATCTGGCCGGCCCGCCGTGGCGTCTGTTCACACCGGCATCAAGCCTCCCGCGCGATGAACTCCTACTCGAAGAGACCCAGATCGATCGCGTCGCCCATCCTGCGGTAGCCCAGGTCGCTCGGGTGGAGGTGGATCGCCGCAATCGTAGATCGGCAGCATCCAATCTCGAGTCGCCCCTCAAGCACACTCCTTCCCCATGCGCGGGTCGTGTTCGTTCTCTGCCCGAGGTGCCAAAGTTCGTCGGGCACTGTTCTGGGTAGGGGGGTGCCTGGTTTGCCGGCGGTGTCATTGGACCGGGCCCCTCGTGGAAGCGTTGCACGCCCGCTATCGCCTGCTCGCTGGCCGGCCGGAGCGATTCTAGTGCAGACGTTCTCACTCCCGTGGGAGTTGCCGTCCTCGAGTTGCGGCTGCTCTGACTTTGCTCCGCAGGTTCGCAGCGCCGTTCTCGGGCTCTCCCAGCCCGTCCAAGACCGAGGGTAGGGTTCCACCATGTCTTCGTCTCAAAGTCTGCCCGTAGCGAGCCCGGACGGCGTACGTGCGCCTGCGAGAGGGGGCGTGCTAGCCTCCCGGCTATGCCCCGTCTGCCGGAAGGTCGCAATCCACACCCGCCAGGAGGTTAGGTCATGAACATGGGGGCGTAGTCAACATCAATGCCCTCCGGCGGGCGGTCACCCCACTCGTAGCCTCCGTCATCCTGAAATAAGGTGCCAGATTCGGACGCTGGCCGCCCCAGGAGCCAGGAGCCGCTGTCACAGCACGCAAGGCGAAGCGAGATCTATGCCAGGCCGGCAGCGGAGCGGGACGTTCGCTGGGATCTGACGCCGGTAGCGCCGGCCGGCCGCGAGGCCGCGCCGGCGCTATTTCGCCAATCCGTTCAGCACGAAGAAGACCACCGTCGCGATCGCGACGAGCAGTAACGCGAAGACGAAGAGCTTCTCGATGGTCAGGAACTCCGTGTACCGGTCGATGAGTGCCTTGTCACTCTCAAGCTGTCGCTCGGCGGGGAAAGCGCGTCCGGGGTGCGCGGCGCGTAGCGCTCGCAGCTTTGCATCCCAACCGTCGTAACGCGCTCGGGCTTCGCGAATCGTCGACAGCGAGAACCCGTACGCGACGACGACGAGCGCCGGGCCGACGAGCCAGCCGAGCAAGAGCGGGATCGAGATAAGGATCGCGATGGTAAAACCGCGAGCCTGGTGGTACGCCGATGCCTTGAGAGCGCGCATCGCGGCGCCGCCTACTGCGCCGCTGACCGCGAGAACATCGAGCGCCCATTGCGGTGCGGTCCAACCGAGGAGCTCAGGAATCCAGCCGACGCACGCTCGGATGAGCGACCTGTAGTAGCCGAGGTACTCGCTGGGCAACGCCGCGAGCTCGATGTTCGCGCGGTTCTGAATGAGACTGATGATCGCGGCCGCCGTCGTCAGCGTGCCGAACACCGACATCGCACTGCCGAACGAGCCGAACCATTTCTCGGGAAGGAGCTTGCGGAGCTGCTGCCGAAACTTGCCTGCGGGCTCGTCACTTGCCATGCATCGCCTCGATCTTCGTATGCCGCCGCGGTGCGACGCGCGGCAGCATACCTCGCGGCCCGTGCATCCGCCGGAGCGTAGTCAACATCAACGCGCCCCCCGGCGGGCGGTCACCCTACTCGTAGCCTCCGTCATCCTGAAATAAGGTGCCAGACTCGGACGCTGGCCGCCCCAGGAGCCAGGAGCCGCTGTCACAGCCGCAGCCGACGCCGCAGAAGAGGCAGACGGTGGTGGAAGGCGTGGCGCCGCGAGTCTTGAGCACCGGGACGGCGGGCGCGCAGCCGGCCTGGGCGAGCGAGGCCGCCGCAACGGCGCCGGTGGTGAGCCCACCGAGGAACTGCCGGCGCGTCGGCTGCGTGGAGGACTGCGGCCGCGTGGATTCGCTGGGCGCTGATTCTGCGCCCGGCTCCGGGGCTTCCCCGTCGCTCATCGCGGCGAGGATACCCCGCCGGGTAGGCGCGGACCAAATAAGACGAAGGGCGTATACCGGCACACGCCGCGCCGTCGGGCGGCGCGCCGCGCTAGTCTGCCACTTGACGGTGCTGCTGTGCCCGGTTAGCATTGCGGCTCTCTCCTCGAGTATGTGCTTTGACGTCGGCTCCCGGGAGGCGGACCGCGTCGGGTCGGTCCCAAAACGAACATGAAGCGACGGCCGTTCTTCTGGGGGCTGATCCTGGGCACGCTCGCCACGCGGCTCGCCTTTGGCCGCGGGCTCGATCGGGCCGAGGTTTCTGACATGCCAACATTCACGGTCGACGTCCTCGTCGCCGCTGCGGCTCTTGGGGCAACGGTCCTGTTCGTGGTCGCGTGGGTGCTCGCCTTCAGAAAGGCCCGGCGCCGCTCGACCGAGCCCCCGCCGAGTCCGGCTCCCTCCCCGGATCCTTCGCTGGAGGCCGACCGCGACAAGGCGCGTCGCCAGCTGGCGGCGCGCAGCGAGCAGCTGGTCTTCACGAGGGAGCTCCTGCAGAAGCGGACGGAGGACATGGACCGCCTCGCGGCCGAGCGAACCGCCATGGCCTCCCGCCTCGACGAAGCCCAAGCCGCCGCGGACCGCTGGCGCGTCAAGTACGAGCAGGCCGCCACCGAGATGGAGGCCGAGCGCGCCCGGTTCGCGGCCGAGCAGACGCGGTTGGCCGGCGAGCTGATGCGCGGCACGCTGGACGCAAGCCAGCGCGCGCACGAAATGCTCGACTCGATGCGCGAGCTGGTGCGGCGCACCGAGGAGACCAACGCGCTCCGGGTCGAGGTGGCGGGACTACGCGCAGAGCTGGAGCGTGCCCGCTCGGCCACGCCTGCCCCGCCGGCGCCGCCAGAGCTGATCGAGCAGGAGGCCAGGCGACTGTACGGCGGGGCGCTCGAGTCGCTGTGCTTCGAGGTTCGCCGAGCCCTCAACGCCGTCCTCGGCTACGCGCGCCTGCCGATGTACGACGCCGCGAGCCGCCATCAGCAGGACGACGTGCGAGCGCTCGAGGTGGCCGGGGAGCGCCTTCTCGGCTTCGTCAACGATCTCCACGACCTCTCGCGCGCCGAGGCGAAGGCGCTCGTGCTGGAGCCGGAGGCGGTAGACGTGGAGAGCGCCCTTCGCCAGGCGGCCCGGGACGCGACCGAGCGTCTGCAGCGCAAGCTCAGCGATTTCCTGGTCGCGGCTGAGCCGGGCCTTCCCCTCGTGCGCGCCGACCGGACGCGCCTCGCGCAGATTCTGGCCGCCCTTGTCCAATACGGGGGCTCCGCCAAGACGGTGCTGTCAGCCCGCTCGGCCGGCGAGTTCGTCGTGCTCGGCGTCGCCCATCCCGACCTCACCGTTGCGGACGGCGCGCGTCTCTTCGGTCCGCTGGCCGCCAACGGCGAGGACGACGCCACGCGCGTCCAGTTCGCCCTCGCGCGGGCGCTGGCGACGCTGAGCGGCGGCGAGCTGACGGTGACGGCGGGCGAGGTAGCCGGCACCGTCTTCACGCTGACGCTCCCCACGGCCGCGCGAGGCGAAGGGGTGGCCTGGCCCCGAGCGCGTCCGCGTACCGACGCCTGACGGGGGCGACGCGTGGATTGGGTCGCCCAGACGCTCCGACAGTATCCGGAGATCGCCATCCTCGCCGCGCTCGCCATCGGGTTGGGCGTGGGGCCGCTGAAGCTGGGGAAGTTCAGTCTCGGGAACGTGACCGCGGTACTGCTGGCGGGGGTGCTCATCGGGCAGCTGCACATCCCGATCTCGCCGAGCGTAAAAGCGGTGTTCTTCCTGATGTTCCTCTTCGCGACGGGCTACGACGTGGGACCGCAGTTTGTTCGCGGACTGAAGCGCGACGGCCTGCCCCAGGTGCTCTTCGCCGGCGTCCTGTGCCTCGCCGTGCTCTTGTCCACGTACGTCGCCGCCAGCCTGGCTGGGTACCACGCGGGCCTCGCCGCCGGACTTCTCTCCGGTGCCGCCACCAGCTCGGGGGTGCTCGGGGTGGCGACCGACACCATCAATGGGCTCGGTCTCCCATCGGACCGCGCGAAGGCGTGGACTGACGCCATGCTCGTCGCATATGCGGTCACCTACCTCTTCGGGACGGCCGGTTCGGCGTGGTTTCTGGCGTTCATCGGGCCCAGGCTGCTCGGCGTCGATCTCGTCCAGGAGTGCAAGGACTACGAGCGAAGGCTGGGCGGACTGAAGGCCCAGGCGGGTGGGCTCGGCGCTGACGCCAAGGTGGCGTTCCGCGCGTACACGATCGCGTCGGATTCGAAGTTCGTGGGCCAGCGCTTCTCGGACCTCGAGGAGACCCTCGCGGAGCCCGGGATCCCCGCCTTCGTCGACGCCGTCCGGCGGGGCGGCCATATCGTGACTCCCGATCCCGACGGGCCGATAGAGGGCGGCGACGTGCTGGCGATCGTGGCCGCGCGCGAGGCGCTCCTCAGGGGGGAGGCGGACCTCGGTGCCGAGGTCGACGACCGCGAGTTGCTCGCCTCGCCGCTCGAGATCGTGGACATCGTCATCACGAATAAGATCGTGGCCGGGAAGACCCTTCAGCAGATCGATGCGACGCATGACCACGAGGGTCCCGGCGTGGTCCTCCGTAAGCTGATACGTCAGGGGCATGAGATGCCCTTCACGCTCGGCACCACGGTGGACCGCGGCGACGTGCTGCAGGTCATCGGCGCCACGCGTGACGTCGAGCGGGCGATCGAGGTGCTGGGCTATGCCGATCGGTTCGGTGGGAGGACCGGCGCGGTCTTCGTTGGGCTGGGCATCCTGGCGGGCGTCGTCGTCGGGGCGTTCAGCATCCTCGTCCGCGGCGTGCCCCTCAGCCTCACGACCAGCGCCGGTGCCTTCGTCGCCGGTCTGTTAAGCGGCTATCTCCGAGCCGTCAATCGCACCTTCGGCCGAATCCCCGAGTCCACCCTCTGGGCCTTCAACAACATGGGGCTCATGATCTTCATCGCGGTGGTGGGGATCAGCACGGGCCCCGGATTCCTCAACGGCCTGAAGGAGGCCGGTATGAGCCTGTTCTTGTGGGGCATGTTCGTGACCGTGATGCCCTTGATCGTGGCCATCCTCGCGGGGAAGTACGTGTTCAAGTTCCATCCCGGCGTACTGCTCGGCGCCTGCGCGGGAGCGCGCACGACGACCGCAGCGCTGGGGGCCATCCAGGACGTGGCGCAGAGCAACGTCCCCGCTCTGGGCTACACGATCACCTACGCCGTCGGCAACATACTCTTGATCCTCTGGGGTGTGGTCATCGTGCTCATGCTGCGGTGAGCTCCGGCATCGGTTGCGCTTCGGTCAACCGGCCCGGAGGCCGGCCTGCTTCATGAGCGGCAGTACGTGGGCGCCGAAGAATTCGAGGTCCGGCAGGTAGTCGTAGAAGTTCACCTGCACGCCGTCGCAGCCGGCTTCGTGGAGCCGGACGAAGGCCTCCACGACCTGCTCGGGCGATCCCACCACGTGCACGTTGCCGCCGATGACCCAGTCGCTGCGCGTCGCCGCCTTCCACGACTGTTGGTCGCCGCCCATGAAGGTGGCGTAAAAGTTGTCGGCCGCCACCGGGTCTTGGTGCTCCATGATCGCTCGATACTGGGCGCGTGCTTCCGCGTCCGTCGCCCGGCAGATCACGTGGGGATTGATGATGGTCTTCACCTCGCGCCCATGGCCGCGGGCGAGCGCCTTGATCTTGGTGTTGTGGAGAGGCAGCGCCTCGCAGGCGCGGTCCAGATTCGCCCCCGCCGGACTCGTGACGAAGATGAGGTCGGAGTGCTTGGCCGCGTAGTCCAGCCCCGCGCCGGACGACGCGGCGTTCACCATGATGACCGAGCCGTTCACCGGCTTCGGCGCCACGAAGGCATCCTTCATCCTCCACCACTTGCCATCGACCGTCAGGTTCTCGTCCTCGATCCAGAGCCGGCGCATCAGGGTCGAGAACTCGTCGGCCATCTCGTAGCGGAGGTCGTGGGCGATCGGCGTCATCCCGAACATCTCGTACTCGCTCGTCTTGTAGCCGGTGACCACGTTCAGCCCCCACCGCCCGCGGCTCATGTGATCGATCGATGCGGCAAACTTCGCGAGATGCAGCGGGTGCCAGCCGTAGAGGATGTGAACGGTCGAGATCAGGATGACGTTGCGGGTCAGGGGAGCAAGGCCCGCGGTGACCAGGAGCGGATCCGTGGCGTGCTCTCGAAACCGCATGGCGCCGCCGTAGCCGCCCTTGCCGAGCCACTGGGCCAGGCCGAACACGAGATCGAAGCCGAGCTCCTCGGCCCGAACGGTACACTCCGCGTTGTAGTCGAAGCTCCACGAGGTGCCGCGGGGCAAAGTCGAGGGGCTCCAGGCGCCCTGCTGCAGCGGGATGAAGAGCCCCAGCATCAACGGGTGCCGGGAAGCCCGCTCGAGCGGTTTGAGCCCGTCCCTCTCGGCCAGGTCCGGCGCGGTGCTCATGCGGGCCATGCGGTCCTCCCCCGGGGGTGCGGAAGGATCATAGCCCACCGCGTCGAGCGAGCGCATAGGAACGATCAAGAGAGCGCGCGCCGGCGTAGCGTTAGTCGTTCCTATGCGCGGCCATACGGGCGAGTTGACGAATAAGCCCGATGGCGAGCTCTGGATTTGCGCGGACCATGCTCTCGAGCCGATGGGCCGGGATCACGAGGAGGGCGAGAGGCTCCACGGCGATCGCGGTGACCGAGTGGGGCGCATCCCGGAACAAGGCCACCTCCCCCAGTAAGTCGCCCTTGACGAGCGTGTTCAGGACGCGCTCCTCTCCATTGACCCGAGGCCCCACCGACGTTCACGTCGTGGGACGTAATGCCAGCACCACCGAGCCGGCCCGGTTCATCGTGGTGCTCCTGAAGGGCAAGGGCGCTCCCGTCTTCACGCCCGTGAAAGAATGATGCTCGGCACATCACACTAGCTGCGGGGCACTACCGGACGATTGCGCGCCGGCGCCGGCCCTCACGAGGGAGGACCGGCGCGGCAGCGCTGCGGCTGCGGCAGGCAGGCGAGCGGCTACTTCATTCCCGAGAGCGTAGTCAACATCAACGCGCCCTCCGGCGGGCGGTCTCCCTACTCGTAGCCTCCGTCATCCTGAAATAAGGTGCCAGACTCGGACGCTGGCCGCCCCAGGAGCCAGGAGCTGCTGTCACCGTGCACATCAGCGGCCGCCTCGCGGGTCGAGCGAGCCGGCCAGGGTGAGCGACATGCTAGGCCAGACAGACCGCCGCCGTCAATCGGCCGGCGGACCGGCCGACTCAGCACGAATGCCACCTCGCGGCGCCGGCACGACGGCGTCCGCCGCGCCCCCGGCCCGATCCGATCAGGACGCGACGGCGCCGGACTCGGGTGGGGCGGGGCCGGGGCTCTGCCCCGAGTGGCAGAGGGCGAGGTGCGCGAGGATCTTCCGGATGACCGCGGGATCGTGCAGCGTGGCGATCAGGCGTAAGCGGCCTCCACAA
>Ga0190265_10003782_pt1 | contig 10396 bp, 7 predicted proteins | sample Popmic124T_FD_133135 | JGI IMG/M metagenome (GOLD analysis project Ga0190265, IMG submission 133135) | Populus adjacent soil microbial communities from riparian zone of Indian Creek, Utah, USA - 124 T | ecosystem: Environmental > Terrestrial > Soil > Riparian zone | place: USA: Utah | collected...
CACCATCCTGGAAAACGCACCCGCTTACGATATCACGACTACGGCCTCCTTCACGCCCCCGCTCATCGTGAGTTTTACCGTCTCCTCGATTACGAGCCCGGCCGAATTTGCGCGGGTGCGCATCTTGCACGGCGAAAACGGACAGTTAGTCGACCGCACCATTCTCGCGCCCGACAGCCCGGCGCCGGACTTTGCCACCCGCACCGTCTCCGCACGGGTCAATTCCCTTTCGCCCTTCGTTGTCGCGCTCGCGCCGAATTCGGCGCAGCTCCTCAACATCGCCACTCGCATGCGTGTGCAAACCGGGGAGAACGTAATTATCGGGGGTTTCATCATCACGGGAACTGAATCCAAGAACGTGATTATTCGCGGGATCGGACCGTCTCTCTCCTCCTTCTTCAGCGGCGCACTCGCAAATCCGACGCTCGAGCTTTTCCAAGGCAGCACTCTTCTCCAGAGCAATAACGACTGGAAAGATACGCAGCGAACCGAGATCGAAGGCACCGGCCTCCAGCCCAGCAATGATTTTGAAAGCGCGATTGTGCGAACGCTGCCTCCGGGCAGTTACACCGCGGTCCTCCGGGGATTGAGCGACACCACCGGCATCGCAGTGGTGGAGGCGTACGATCTAAACCAGGCAGCCAATTCGAAGCTGGCCAACATCGCCACGCGCGGATTTGTGGAAGCCGGCGATAACGTCATGATCGGCGGGTTGATCATAGGCCCTGCCGAAGGTTCCACCGCCAGAGTAGTGGTGCGCGCGATCGGACCGTCCCTCACGCTATTTGGCATAGCCGGAGCGCTCCAGGATCCGTCCGTCGAGCTGAAAGATGTCAACGGATCGACCTTGAGCAGTAACGATGACTGGATGTTGGGGCAGCCCACTGAAATTCAGCCATTAGGTCTCGCCCCGACTGATAGCCGCGAATCCGCCCTCGTCACGACGCTCGCCCCGGGCAGCTACACCGCGATCGTGCGGGGAGTGGGAAATACTACGGGAGTAGGCTTAGTGGAAGTATATCACGTGCAGTAGACGGCAAAGAGCAGTCCCTTGCTTGAATCCCGACGAGCCTTCTGGTAGTCGCAGAGGGTGAACCCGCTGCTTTATGCGTTGATCGGACTGATCGCTGGTGCGGGGATCACGGCGCTCATCTTTGCCTTGGTCCGCCGGGGCGGCACGGACGATTCGGAATTTCTTAACCGGCTCGAGACGTTCGATCGCGCGCAAGAACGGCAGGAGAAGATGTTCCGCGATGAATTTGCGCGGAACCGCGAGGAGTCGGCGGGTTCGGCCAAAACGCAGCGGGAGGAGCTCGCCAAGTCGCTCGAAGGGGTGCGCGCGATTGTCGATCTTCGCTTGAAGGAGATTCAGAATGATAACGCGACCCAGATCGACAAGATGCGGGCGACAGTCGATGAAAAATTGCAGGGAACGCTGGAGAAACGGTTGGGCGAATCGTTCAAGCTGGTGAGCGACCGGCTCGAGCAAGTGCACCAGGGACTCGGCGCGATGCGGCAACTGGCGAGCGACGTCGGCGGATTGCAAAAAGTCCTCACCAACGTGAAGACGCGCGGCGGCTGGGGGGAAGTGCAATTAGGGGCATTACTCGAACAAGTGCTGACGGCGGACCAATTCGCCCGCAACGTGAAGACGCGCCAGGACAGCGGCGATCACGTCGATTATGCCATCAAGTTGCCCGGCGATGAAAACGGCGCGCCCGTTTGGCTGCCCATAGACGCAAAGTTTCCGACCGAAGATTACCAGCGCTTGATCGCAGCGCAGGAGAAGGGCGATTTGCCGGCGATCGACGACGCGATGAAGGGCCTGGAAAACCAATTGAAGAAAAGCGCCAGGGATATCTGCCAAAAATATATTAATCCGCCGAAGACAACGGATTTTGCCCTTATGTTTTTGCCGACGGAGGGACTCTACGCGGAGGCGATCCGCCGGGTTGGTTTGGGGGAGCAAGTGCAGCGGGAGTGCCGGGTCATCTTTGCCGGGCCGACCACTTTGGCGGCGTTGCTCAATAGCTTGCAGATGGGTTTCCGGACGCTGGCCATCCAAAAGCGTTCCAGTGAAGTCTGGAACCTGCTCTCTGGGGTTAAGGCCGAATTCGGAAAATTTGGCGAAGCGTTATCGGCCGTGAAAGAGAAACTCGATCAGGCGGCGCGAAAAATGGAAGACGTCGATGTTCGTTCGCGCGCTCTCACGAAAAAACTCCGCGACGTGGAAGAGCTGCCAACGAACCCGCAGCCGCTTTTGCCGGAGTTGTTGTCGGAGCCGGAGAACGACGACTAACCCCTGGAGGGCGACGCTCTGTCGTCGCCGGGGGATCGGGCGACGGACCGGACTGGGCGATGACGGAGCATCGCCCTCCAATATGGAGACGACATGAGAGAACGGAAACATCCGGTGCATTGGCCTCCGATAGAGCGCGGGAATAGGCCGGTGCTGATCTTCCTGACCGTCTGCGCGGAGAAGCGAAAGCCAATCTTGGCGAATGACGATGCCGCTAGTGTCATCCTGGAGGCGTGGCAAGGCGCGGACCACTGGCTCGTCGGCCGCTATATTATTGTGCCCGATCATATCCATCTCTTCTGCGCGCCGGCGCGGCGCAGCGCATTGCCGGTCAAAAAATGGGTGGCGTTCTTGAAGAGCAAGGCATCAAACCGTTGGCCGTTTCCTGAAGAGCAGCCGATCTGGCAGATGGATTGTTGGGACACGCAACTGCGAGCCGGGCAAAGCTACAGCGCAAAGTGGGATTACGTGCGCAATAACGCGGTGCGTCATGGATTGGTGACGCGGGCAGAGGATTGGCCTTACCAAGGCGAGTTGAACGTCCTCTCGTGGCACGATCCATAATGGAGGGCGACACTCTGTCGTCGCCGGGATCGGACGATGACCCGGACTTGGCGATGACGGAGTATCGCCCTCCAGGGCCTGTCGATCAAACTTGGCGATGACGGAGCATCGCCCTCCAGAACAGCGCCTTGCTTACAGAACATCGCCCCATTTCGCCAAGTCTTTGAGCATGATCTCGCGGAGCAGGCGGATCGGGAGCATCCCGTGTTTGAGGACTTCGTCGTGAAATTGTTTCAGGGAAAAATCTTCGCCCTCCTGCACTTCGTAATCGCTGCGCAGCTTTAGAATCTGAAGCTTGCCGAGCGTGTAGTTGATGGAGCCGATATCGAACGTCCCCCGCATGGCCTCAGCGCGCGCCGGCTTCTCTGCATAATAACAATTCTCCTGGAAGAACTTCGCGGCGTCATCGACAGACATTCCCTGCGTGTGCATCTTGATTGAAACGCAAAGGCGGCCCAGGCCAAGCATCGCTTGCTGCGCTTGCGCCATCCGGTATTTCGCGGCGCGCCTTATCTCCTCGTCGGTCGGGTTCGGTCCGTGGGCGCTGCCGAACCCGGCGTCGATCATCATCTTTTCACAGTAATGCGCCCAACCCTCGACGTAGGAGGTAGCGCCAAAAATCTTTTTCGGCCTCGTGGCCTTGGAAGCGTTCAGATGGAGGAACTGGACGTAATGCCCCGGATAAGTTTCGTGGATCGCAATAATGTCGGCGCTGTAGGAATTGAACAGGGCCAGCCAATCGTTCTTTTGCTCCTCGGGCCATTCGTTCTCCGCTGGCGTAACGTAGAAATAGGCTTCCGCGGCCCGTTTCTCGTACGGGCCCGGTGTGTCCATCGAAGCGAAGCTGGTCGCGCGCCAGTGTTGGGGAGTTTCTTTCACCTGAGCCCGGACTTCGGTCGGAATCGCGGCCAGTTTGTGATCGACCACGTATTTGCGGATCGCCTCCAGCTTCTGCGTGATTTCCGGGAGCAGCTCCTCCGAAGTCGGATGCTCGCTCTGAATTTGTTTGAAGACTTCGGGCGCCGGTTTGTTCGCGTCGACTTTCTTCGCGGCCTCGGCAAAGATTTCCTGTTCGCGTCTTAATTCCGATAACCCGAGCTCGAGAATTTTTGCCGGCGGCAAATCGACCAGCTCGGTTTGAGCGAGGAACCGACGATATTTCTCTTCGCCGATGGCAAACTGCGACGTCGCCTTCGGCAATTTTTCCTTTTCAAGCCACGCGGCATAATCCGCCAGCGCCGTGGCCGCGCGCCGGTTCGATTGCATAAAGGTGGCGCGCAAATTGTCGTCTTTCAGTTCGGTCAGCGCCTCGACGAGGCCTTTCTTCAGGAAGTCAGAAGACCCGCGCGCGATCTGGATCGCGAGCTCGACGTACGGTTTTGGCAGCACGTCGGCGAGATTGGTTTTCGCGGCGATCATGATGTTGGGCGCCTGGTTCTCGATGACGACGATGCTGCGGACGCGGTCTTCGATCGGTGCGTATTTGCGTTGCACGTAAACGTTCACATCGATCGCGCCGGCGTACGTCATCGGATTGCGCTCGTAGATGGCCAGCTCGTGCGTGAGGAAAAGCTCCTTCTTGATCGCGGCCTGCACGAGCCGGAGATCGATTGCCGCTCGCGGGCCGAGTTTGGGCAGGTCGAATTTGCTCAGCCGCTCGTCGAACCGCCTGAGTCGCGCCACCTCCGCGTCGATCGCCAGCCGCGTGTATTCGCCGATCCGGCCGTCGTATTCATGAAAACCCAGGGCGGTGGCGTGGAGCGGCCGGGCCTTAAGGTAGCCGATAATGAATTCCTCCGCGACGTTGTCCAGCTCCGCGTCAGGTTTCAGAGCCGGGGTCGGCTTGGGCGCCGGGGAGGATTTTGGGATCGGCGATGACCTTGGGGTGGGGGATTGTTTTGGCGATAATGCGGCGGAGGGCGTTGGCGACGCCTTCACGGACGGTGAGGGTTTTGGCGAAACCAAGGGCACCGGCGAGGGTTTGAGCGATGGCTTCTTTCCGGGCGAGGGCGAAGGCCTGGGTAACGGTGACGGGGACGGCGCGGCCGCTACGCCCCAAAACGGCAGGCAAAGCGCGAGACTGAAAACAAGCGAGCGTAATTTCATGAAAAGAGGTGGATCGGCCGCTCCGCGGGCGATGCCAAACGGTGCGGCTTCGCCGCCTGAACCTGACATCGAGCTAGGGACTGCTCGATCCCACCTTCGCCGGCAACCTTAGCGGACGGTTTGCGCGTTGCCAAAAATTTCCGTATGGGCGATCATCGTCCCGCCCCGAATAAAGCCATCCACATGAAGCGCCGCCTTTTGCTCAGCACATTCGCCTGCCTTGTCTTCCTGAACCTGCTCCTCGGAGTCCGGTTCTACACGGCCCATGCCGCCGCCGGGGATGACGACAGCGGCTACGCCCAAATTTCTGTCTTCGCGAAGGCGGTTCAGTTGCTTCGGCAGGATTACGTGGACGGCAACAAAACGAGTTACCACGATCTGATTTATGCCGCGATGAAAGGCATGCTTGCGTCGCTCGATCCGCACAGCCAGTTCATGGAGCCGAACGACTTCAAGGACATGCAGGATGACACGCGCAGCCGGTTCAACGGTCTCGGCATTGAGGTCGCGGTGAAGGGCGGACTGCTCACGGTCATCACCCCCATGGAAGGCACTCCGGCGGCGAAGGCGGGCATTCTTACCGGCGATCAAATCCTGAGGATCAACGGCAACTCGACCGAAAAGATGGAGTTGCAGGACGCGGTCAACTTCCTCCGCGGAACCGTCGGGCAAAAAGTGACGCTGACGATTCTCCGGCCCTCCACCAAGGAGATCAAGGATTTCGCCCTCGAACGCACGGAGATAAAAGTCCAAAGCGTAAAGGGGACGAAAATCTTCGACGCGGACCTGGGCGGGCCGTTCAAGATCGGTTACATCCGCCTGATTCAGTTCAACGAACCGAGCGCGGAGGAACTGGCCAAAGCGCTCGACGACCTCCAGAAGCGCGGCATGCAGGCGCTGGTGCTCGATCTCCGGAACAACCCGGGCGGACTCTTGAACGTGGCCGTCGATGTCTGCGCGCAATTTTTGCCGCCCAACACGAAGGTCGTTTCCACGCAGGGGCGGGTCGCTTCGCAGCAGCATGATTATTCGACCTCGCGCGGCACGAAAGAGCGCCCGCGTTTTCCGCTCGCGGTCCTGGTGAATGAAGGCAGCGCCAGCGGGTCCGAAATCGTGGCGGGCGCGCTCAAGGATTTGAAGCGGGCGATTCTCGTGGGCGAAACGACGTTCGGGAAGGGTTCGGTCCAAAATGTGGTGCAGCTTCCAGACGGCTCGGCCTTGCGTTTCACCACCGCGAAGTACTACACGCCGAGCAAACAGGTCATCCACGCGAATGGCGTTGCTCCAAATATCCGCGTGCCCATGACCGTTGAACAGGAGCGAGCGCTCTTCGCCATGCGTAACGCCGAGAACATAAAGCCGGAGGAAGAGAAGGCCCTCATCAAGACGAAAGACCCGCAACTCTTGCGCGCGATCGATGCGCTAAAAGGCGTGATGGTTTATGCGCAGGAAAACTCGCCGAAGGCGGAACCGGTAAAAAAGTAATTCGGCTGTTGATTTACCGCGGAGAACGCAGAGTCCGCAGAGGTTCTTGAATCCATCTTTTCTCTGCGATCTCTGTGCACTCTGCGGTTAAACCAAATCTCTTGCTCGCGATTGAAACGTCCTGCGACGAGACAGCCGTCGCGATCTTGCGCGGGAACGAGCTGCTCGCAAGCGAAGTTGCCTCGCAAGCGGAGCACGAAGCCTATGGCGGCGTTGTCCCGGAAGTAGCTTCACGCAATCACCTCCTGCACGCGCCACGCCTTCTGGAAAGCGCGGTAAGAAAAGCGGGCATCGAGCTGAGCGAGGTGGGCGCGTTTGCCGCGACAACGGGCCCCGGGCTGGCGAGTTCGCTTATGATCGGCGCGTCCATCGCGAAGGGTCTCGCGCTCGGTTTTGCGAAACCGTATCTGGCGATCAATCATCTCGAAGGCCATTTGCTTTCGCCATTTTTCGCCGGCGATTTCAAGCTCGCGCCGAACGTCTCGCTCATCGTCAGTGGCGGGCACACTCTGCTAGTCGAAGTGCGTGGGCTCAATGATTACCGCATTCTTGGCCGGACAGTGGATGACGCGGCGGGCGAAGCATTCGACAAAGTCGCAAAAATGCTTGGCCTCGGATATCCGGGAGGCCCGGAGATTGAGCGGCGGGCCTTGTCCGGTGACGCAGCCCGTTTCGATTTTCCGCGGAGCATGCTGGACTCCGGCAACCACAATTTCAGTTTCAGCGGGCTGAAGACATCCGTGCGCTATCAGATCGCGAAGCTGGGAGAGATCTCCGATAATATTCGCGACGATCTCTGCGCATCGTTTCAGCGCGCCGCCGTGGAAGTGCTGGTGAAGAAGACGCTCCGCGCGGCGCGCGAGTCTGGGGCGAACTTGGTCACGGTCAGCGGCGGAGTCAGTTGCAATCGTCAACTGCGCGAGCAGATGAGCGCCGCCTGCGACCGCGCTGGAATCAAGCTTCTCACAACCGTCCCCGAGCTGTGCACCGACAACGCCGCGATGATCGCGTTTGCCGCCTCGCTGCGTCTAAAAGCGGGCTTTGCGTCGAAACTAACTCAGGAGATCGATCCGAATCTGGCGCTGGCCTAAGCTTTGGTAGCGCACGCGTCTCGCGTGTTGGTTTCGGCGTCTCGCCGAAACAAGCGTTTGGAAAGTCCGCGAACCCGAGACGGCTTCGCCAACACGCGAGACGCGTGCACTACCCGGAACTCAATATTCGCGCTGCAATAGGTAATCGGCGAGAGCGCGCAAGACCGTAGCGTTTTCACCCAGAGATTGGAGAGCGCTGTGCGCGTCTGAGGTCAATCGCTTCGCTTCGGCGCGAGATTTTTCCAGGCCAATGACGGCCGGATAAGTCGCCTTCTTCGCGGCAACATCTTTGCCCGCGCTCTTCCCCAGCTTCTCTGATGTTTGGGTGACGTCGAGGATGTCGTCGATCACCTGGAAGGCCAGGCCGAGCGCGCGGCCGAACGCAGTGATCGCCGCGAGTTGCTTCGTGCTGGCATTTGCCGCCATCGCGCCCAAACGAACGGAAGCGGTCAGCAGCGCCGCGGTTTTGTTTTCATGGATGTAGCGCAACTGCGCGCGATTGATGCGGCGGCCCTCGGCCTCGAGATCGGCCACCTGTCCGGCGATCAGTTTCCGGCTGCCGGCCGCAGTGGCGATTTCACGAACGATTTCGCGGAGATCGTAACGTTTCGTGGCTTTGCTTTGCGCGGCAATTTCGAAGGCGATCGTCAAGAGCGCGTCACCGGCCAGGATGGCGATGCCGTCACCGAAAACTTTGTGGCAGGTGGCGCGGCCGCGGCGGAGATCGTCGTTATCCATGCTCGGGAGATCGTCATGAACGAGGGAATAGGTGTGAATGCATTCGACGGCGCAGGCGAGTGGCAACGCGGCGTTGATCTTTCCGCCGCAAGCTTCGGCGGCGGCGAGACAAAGGATTGGTCGAAGGCGTTTCCCGCCAGCGAAAAGGCTGTAACGCATTGCCTTGTGGATGGTGGCGGGAGGGGTCGATGCCTTGGGCAGGAAGCGATCGAGGGCACGATCCACTTCTTTTTGCCGGGCGATGAGATACGACTTCAGATTCATTTTGATGAATTAATCGGTGAGATCGAAATGGCGCATTGGAGCGGCGCTCGCCGCGGCGAGCGCCGAAGCTTTACCAGCAGGCGTTCGCTGCGGCGAGCGTTCTCTAAATCAAATATCCTGTAATTTTTCGCCAGTTCGCGCGTTAGACTTGGTGAAAGAGATGCAAAGCGTCCAGGTCAAGGCGGCGAAAATCGACGGTGCACAAATGGACGCGCTCCTGAAGCGCTTCGAACGGCCGCTCTAGCAATATGCGACGCGCATTTTGGGCGATAGCGGCCGTGCGCGGGATGTCGTGCAGGAAACTTTTGTGAAACTGCAATACGAGAATCGGACCGAACTCGACCACGCCCCGGCGAAATGGCTCTTCACTGTTTGCCGCAATGGCGCGCTGAATATTTGCCGAAAGGAAAAGCGCATGACTTATCTCGACCAGGAGCTGCTCGAAGCGCGGGAGAGCGAGCAGCCCGCGCCCTACGAGAGTATCGAGGCGAAGGAAGCGAGCGGCTTTCTGCTTCGAATTCTGGGGACCCTGCCGCCGCGCCAGCAGGAAGTGCTGCAACTCAAATTTCAAAACGACCTCAGCTACCAGCAGATCAGCGAAATCACGGAGTTATCCGTGAGCAACGTCGGCGTGCTCATTCACAACGCCCTGAAAACTCTGCGGCAGCGTTACGGGCAGGCTTCCAAGGATTTTCTGCCCTTCACTCCTCGAATTGTCTCATGAAAATAAACCTCGATGATCCCAACTTAACAACCTTCGCTCTCGGCGAACTTTCCGGAGCTGAACACGCCGCGATGGCGAAAGCGGTCGCTTCCTCGCCCGAAGCCCAGGAATTCGTGGCCGAAACGCAGCAACTCTCGCGGCTCTTGAAATCGAAGTATGCGGCCGACCAGCATCTGCCGCCGGAACGCTCGCAGAACATCATTCGGATGGAGGAGCAACGGCGTCTCTGGTCCTCCACCCAATGGGGTTCGCTGGCTGCGGCACTGGCGATCTTCGCTGTGATTGGTGCGTTCGCCATTTCTACGATTCTGCGCGAGGGCGCAACTCTCGCGCACAGACCTCCACCATTGAGCAAGGAACGGGTCAACCTTCCGACGGGCGCCACGATTGTGGAAGCAATTCCGGAAGAGAATTTGATAGGGAATCCGGAAGAGAGTTTCGGGGGCTCACCCCGCAGGTCTGCCACCACTCCTGCGCCGAATTTGCTGGCGCTGCAACAGCCCCCGCCTCCGCCGAACGAGATGTTGGAGCAGCGGCTCTACACAGACGCAAAGCCTTCGGCCAACCCGGCTGATGGAATGTTCGCCGAAGACGTTAGGGCCGGGAGGATAAAAGCGATTCGCCGACCCCCGGCGAAAGGGGAGCACTCCGAATCCGAGCTGTCAGGGCGGCATCGGCAGGATTTCGACACGGCGACTTACGACCACGTCTCGGAAAATCCCTTTCTCCAGGCGGCGACCAATCCGCTCTCGACCTTCTCGATCGACGTGGACACGGCTTCGTATTCGAACGTCCGGCGTTTCATTAACTCGGGCTCACTCCCGCCCAAGGATGCGGTGCGCGTGGAAGAAATGATCAATTATTTCAGCTACGATTACCGCGAGCCGGAAGGCAACAAGCCGTTTTCGATCGATCTGGATGCCACCGCGTGCCCTTGGGATACGAGCCATCGTTTGTTGCGGATCGGATTGAAGGGGCGCGAAGTGGCGACGGAGAACCGGCCCGCGAGCAATCTCGTTTTCCTCCTCGATGTCTCCGGCTCGATGTCGCCGGCCGAGCGGCTGCCGCTGGTGAAGCAGGCGATGCGATTGCTGGTGGAAAAACTGACGGAGAAAGATCGGGTGG
>Ga0190265_10003783_pt1 | contig 10395 bp, 6 predicted proteins | sample Popmic124T_FD_133135 | JGI IMG/M metagenome (GOLD analysis project Ga0190265, IMG submission 133135) | Populus adjacent soil microbial communities from riparian zone of Indian Creek, Utah, USA - 124 T | ecosystem: Environmental > Terrestrial > Soil > Riparian zone | place: USA: Utah | collected...
ATTCTCCCATTCGATCGTGCGTACAATGCGAAGGTATTCCACTCAATAGAATACAGTCAATGTTTCCCGGCCGGTTTTATTTGCGCATGGAAGCGAGCGATTCCATGTCGCGCACTTACGAACCGAGATCGGACATTATTTGTCATATCTAATTGACGTCCCGAGATCCTCCATGGAAGTCCATCATTTGGGACTAAGGACCGCATGGAGTGCTTGACCCACAGCGGTGCTCCGAGTACGCGCCGCCCGCGAATCGCACGCGCGACCTCGGAGTGATCGCTCTTCGCGATCGACCGAAGGCGCGGCGAGCGTGAGCTCGGCGCGCGCGACGGTTTTGCAGCCGCTTCTCGCCGCGCATTCGCTATGGTGCCGGTGATGGTCGACCGGGTCACGCGCGATGTGACGGCTCGCGGCATTCGCATGCGCGTGGTCGAGGCCCGGGCGGGACCGCCGGTCGTGCTCATCCACGATTTCTTGGTGAACCATCTCGAATTCGAAAACGTGCTGGCGCCCCTGGCGGCGCGGTTTCGCGTGCTGGCCCCCGATCTGCCCGGATTCGGAGAAAGTGAGAAACCTTCCCCGGCGCGCTATGCGTACGGCATCGAATCCTTCGCGGAGGCGATCGTGGACATGATCGCCGGTCTCGAGCTCGGCCGGGTGTCCCTGGTGGGGCATTCGCTGGGCGGCGCCGCGGCCATCACGCTGGCAGCCGAGCATCCGGAGCTGGTGGAGAAGCTCGTCCTCGTCGATGCCATGAGTTACCCGTTCCTGCTCGATTTCCGTTCGCGGCTGCCGCTCTTGCCATTTCTCGGCGGCCTCTTTTTCAAGCAGATGTACGGTCGCGGCGGCTTTCGCCGTCACTTCCGCGACAATGTCTTCTCACCTGGTTTTCCATTGCCCCTCGATAAAATCGATCGATATTACGATCAATTCAACACACCGGCCGCACGCGAGAGCGCCCACGCCGTTTTGCAGGCGAGCCGCGACACCCGCCCTATCGTGGCGCGCATCCCGCGCATCACCGCCCCGACTCTCGTCGTTTGGGGGCGCGGCGACCGCATGTTTCCCGCATCGTTCGGGCAGCGGCTGGCGCGGGAAATCGCCGGAGCGCGTTTCGACGTGCTCGACGCCGGTCATTCGCCCAACGAGGAGTGCCCCGACGCCTTCGTGCACGCCGTGAGTCGGTTCTTGCCGAGGGCATGACCCGTGGATCCGCGCGCGTTGCGACATTTTCGCAGCCATCGCGGCGCGCTCGTCGGAATGGGTATCGTCCTTTTCCTCGTCTTTTTTGCGGTCTTCGCGCCGTTGCTCGGCCTCGACCCGCTGACGAGCGATTTCGACGCCGGGCGCGGCCAGGAGGGTGCCCCCGCCGGACCGAGCGCGGCGCATTGGCTCGGCACCGACATGGTCTATCGCGATCAGCTGGCGCGCCTCGCATATGGCGCCCGGCTGTCGCTTTTCATCGGCGTTTCGGCAAGCGCCCTTTCTTTGCTCATCGGCACCATCGCCGGCCTTTTGGCCGGTTATTGGCAGGGTCGCAGCATTGGAGCGGGGGCCCTCTCGGTCTCGGTCGACGGCATCATCATGCGCCTGGTCGACATCGGCCTCTGTTTTCCGTTCTTGATCCTGGTCATGGCCATCGGCGCCGCGCTCGACGAGACCTCGGTGTGGACCATTCTGGTCGTGCTGGGATCGACCAGCTGGCTCGGCACGGCGCGGATCGTGCGCTCGCAGACGATACGGGTGCGCGATCTCGATTTCGTGACCGCATCGCGCGCCCTCGGAGAAAAAACGACGACGGTGCTCGTGCGGCACGTGCTTCCCAACGTGTCCGGGACGCTGATCGTGCTCGGAACCATTTCGGTGGCCCAGATGATCCTCGCCGAGAGCGTGTTGAGCTACTTGAATCTCGGACTGCCTCCTCCCACGCCGAGCTGGGGGCACATGCTGCTCGAAGGGCAACGGGACTATGCCGGCGCGCCTTGGCTCCTGGCCGCGCCCGGTTTTGCCATCCTCCTCGCGGTGATGGGATTCAATCTGCTCGGTGAAGGGCTGCGCGACGCGCTCGATCCACGGGAGTCGCGGCGGTGAAGGGACCCTCCATCCTCTTGGCCGCGATGACCGTCGCGCTCGGCGGCTGCGATGCCCTTGCGCCGCCGCTGGGCGAGCGGCGCGAGGGGCCTCCCCAGCGCGGCGGCGTGCTGAACCTCGCCAATTACGGCGACGTGCGCTCGCTCGAACCGGCGGTTTCCTTCGACCAGGTGTCGTTGCCCGTGTTGCAGCTGCTTTTTACGCCGCTCGTCGACTACGACAAGAACGGGCGCATCGTCCCCTTGCTCGCAGAGCGGCTCGATGTCTCGTCGGACGGGCTCCGGCACGCGTTCAAGCTGCGCGAGGGCGTGCTCTTTCACGACGGTGAGGAGCTCACCGCCGAGGACGTGAAGCGGTCCATCGAGCGCGCCCTCGATCCGAACACCCCCTGCCCTGCTCCGTCTTTCTACGCGAGCATCGCCGGCTACGGAGCGTTCCACGACGGCAAGAAAGACGCGGCCGGCAAGCTTGCGTTTGCGAGCGACCTCGCGGGGGTCGTCGTGGAGGGCCGCTACAGCCTGCGCATCGATTTGAGCGAGCCCGATGCCACGTTTTTGCCAGCCCTCACGCTGTATTTCCTGGCGCCGGTCTGCCGCAGCGCGGGAGAAAAGTACGCCGCCGCGTGGAATAACCAAGCCTGCGGAACGGGTCCCTTTCGGCTCGAAAATTGGTCGGCCTCGCGCGAAATCTCACTGCGGCGGCACGACGGCTATTTCGAACCGGGGCTGCCGTACCTCGACTGGATTCGCTGGTCGCTCCTCGTACCGCCGCTCAGCCAGCGCTTCAGGTTCGAGAAAGGGGAGCTCGATCATCTGCGTCAATTCGGCTCCCACGACATGCGCGCGTATCGGCTCGACCCTCGCTGGCAGCCGTTCGGCCAGTGGGAACCGCCCAAAGCGGTGGAAGGCGTTTTCCTCGACACGCAGATGAAGCCGTTCGACAACGTCGAGACGAGGCGTGCTTTCGCCGCCGCCATCGATTGGCCGCGGGTCATTGCGTCGCGCCCCGACACGATGGTGGCAAGGCAGATGCTTCCCCCCGCCGTCGCCGGGCACGACCCTGACTTCGAGGGCCAGAAATACGACCCGGCGAAGGCGCTCGATCACATGCAGAAGGCCGGCTACCCGTTCGATCCGGCTACCGGGCGCGGAGGTTATCCCGAGCCGGTCACCTTCGTCGCGCCGACCGACACCGCCATCGCCGAGTCGTTCGCCCCCATCCTGCAGCAGCAGCTCGCGCGGATCGGCATTCGCATGCGCATCAAACAGGTGAGCTACACGGCGTACCTCGCCGAGTCGAGCAAGCGCCATCGCGTCGCGCTCGGATACGCCGGCTGGTCCATGGATTTTCCGGATGCCAGCGATTTCTTCGAGCCCACTTTGGCGAGCGACGCCATTCAAGAGGAGGAGACGCAAAACCGCGCCTTCTTCGCCAGCGCCGAGCTCGACGCCTTGCTCAAACGTGCCCACCGCGAGCTCGATCCCGTAGCGAGAGCCGCGATGTACCGCCGCTGCGAAGAGATCGTGCGTGACGAGGCGCCGTGGGCGATCGGGTTTCACCAGCGCGCGTACGAGATCGTGCAACCGTACGTGCACGGCTACTCGGTCGACGCGAAGCACACCGCGGACATGCGCGCGGTGTGGATCGATGAGGCGGCTCGGGCCGATGGGCGCCGTGCCTCGTTCCGATGGGCGCCGGGAGTGGGCCCTCCGAGCAGGCTGGGCGTGACAGCGGCGGAGGTGAAGGCGCTCGGCACGCCGGCGACGGGAGCCGAGCGGTGGGCGTCGATTCGTCCGTGGGGGCGGCGCTAGCCATGGGGCGGCTGGTTGCGGCCCGTCTCTTTTGGGCGCTCTTTTCGATTTGGGCCGTGGTCACCCTCGCCTTCTTTTTGAATCACGGGTTACCTGCCGATCCGGCGCGCGCCATCGCCGGGCCGCAGGCGCGGCCCGCCGACGTCGCGCGCATTCGCACACAGCTCGGTCTCGATCAGCCTCTCGTGACGCAATATCGGCTTTTTGCATCGCGCCTCGTGCATTTCGCGCCGAACGAAACGCGCCCCAAAGAGCATGTCAGCTGCGAAGCGCTCGGTCCCGTCCACGTGGATCTCGGGATGAGCTACCAGCGGCGAAAGCCCGTCATCCGCGTCCTCGCCGATCGCTTCCCGCGCACCCTCTATCTCGCCCTGGCGGCTCTTGTCGTCGAGCTCGCCGTCGGTGTGACGGCCGGCGTTTTGGCCGCCGCGCGCCGTCACACCTTTTGGGACCGCACCGCGGTGGCGACGCTGGTGGGGGTGAGCGCGCCCACCTTTCTCATCGGCATCCTGTTGCAATACGTGCTCGCTTATCGACTGCGGTGGCTACCGCTCGACGGATACGGGCTGACGGCGAGCGAGCATGCGGCGAGCATCGTCTTGCCCGCCCTCACCTTGGGCATCGCGGGTGCGGCGTATTACACGAGGCTCGTTCGCAGCGACATGATCGAGATCTTGCGGCAGGACTACGTGCTCACCGCGCGCGCCAAAGGAGTCGGACCCGTCGGCGTAGTCGTCCGTCATGCGCTCCGCAATGCCCTCTTGCCGCTCTTGACCGTGGTCGGACTCGACTTCGGTTTCTTGATGGGCGGCGCAGTCGTCACCGAGAAACTTTTCCGATGGCCGGGACTCGGTCAGCTGTCGGTCGACGCCGTTTTCGACCGCGATGCGCCGGTCGTTCTCGGCATTGTCATCGTGACGTCGTCGGTGATCGTGCTGGCCAACCTGGCGGTCGATTTGTCGTATGCAATGCTCGATCCGAGAACGAGATAGCCAGCCGTCCCACTCCGTCACCGGAATGGGCCCACCGCGATCACGTGTCTTCGCGCATAGGGGTCTTACCGCAGCTCAGCCAGCTCGCGTGCGCGCTGCTTGACGGATGGGGTCATCGCGTTGTTGGCGAGATCGGCGATGACGGGGCGGACTTCGGTCTGTCTGCCGTTGTTGATCCACCAGATGGCGCGCGCGAGCCTCGCCGATTCGCGCGTCGCGCGATCGGCTTTTTTGCCGAGCTCGGCGAGGGCGGCATCGGCGCCTTTGAAGTCGCGATCGTTCAGACGCTTGGCGGTTGCTTCCCAGAGCTGCGCCGTGGCGGCATCGGGCGCGACCGGGATCTCGACGTCGACCAAGGGCAGCCTTCGCGCGTCCGTGGGAGCCGCGGTCGGCGAAGCGCCAGCCGCCGGTAAAGGGGCTCCGCCGGACGTTGCGGGCGCGCTTTCCGGTGCTTTCGCGGCCGGCGGTACGACCTCGTTCGGGTTGGCCGGCGCGTGAGGCAGCGAGGGCGCGAGCGTGCCACCGGCCGGCGCGCTGACCGAGGTGACCGTCGGCCCAGTGTCGGTTCTCACCGGGGTCGACCCGTCCCCTCGCGTGCGGAGGAATGCGAATACGCCGATGACGGCGAGAAAACCGACGAGGGCAGCGACGAAGCGCAGAAACCAGGCGCGCCGCGCTTCCTGCTCGGGCGTGCGCGCGAGGACGTCAATCTCCTCTTCTTCGGGCGCGCTCGCCGCCTGCTCGGCCATCTGCCCTTCCTTCTCCCAACGATCGAAGAGCTGGTGCGACTCATCGGCCCCCTGCGCCGAGCCTTCCTCCCCACCACCGCCGCGTGCGACGCCCTCCGAGGCACCGACCCGCACACGGCCGGCCGACGGGCGCTCGGGCGGACGCGCCGGAGTGCTGAAATGTCCGGCACCTTCCGTCGAGCCGCCGTTGGCGTCCGAGCCGATGCCCGGTAATGTCGCCTTGGGCACCTTGCTGAGACCGGGGCGGGCGCCCGCATCGGTCCCCGGCCGGCCCGACGCCGCATTTTCCTGCGGCGCCAAGATGACCTTCGCCTCGTCGCGTATCCCCCCCTCGCGCCCAATCGCCGGTGTCGCGGCCGGGAAAGCGGCACGCTCGGGCACCTCGGCGCCAGAGGCGGCCAGCGGCACCATCGCAGGGGGGGATTTGGCCGGTGCCGGTGGAGCGACAACGCTCCCCATCACCGAGGTGACGCCAGGGTCGGTAAGTCCAACCCCAGCCGGCACCGGCGTTCTTCGCGGCGGCGCGTCGGCGAGTGCCGCGACCGAGCGCTCCTCGGTCGGGCCTCCGCGCGCGGCGGCGGGGCGCGAGCTTCGTTTGTCCTCGAGCCGCGGATTCACGTGGATGGAGGGCTCCGACTCGCTCGGCACTACGGCATGCTCGTCCGCAACGTTGACCTCGCCGCCCGGGCCATCATGCACGCGCGGGATGAGCAGTCCCTCGAAGTAGAGCTTGGTGATCGTCGAAAGGGTCGACAAATCTTCGAAGGGTGAGCCGTCGACCACGTCGAGCAGCGTCCTTTTTCCGTCGAAGAGCTTGAGGATGCCGTTGAGCTCGTCGGGAATCTCGTTGAGCCTCTCCAAAAGCTGCGCGTGGTCGACGTCGAACACGGTGCTGAGCGGTGGAAGCTGCTCGAGCAGACGCCCCCACTCGTCGACGCGCCGCATACCTTCCATGAGGATGCCCTGCGTCGAGACCTCGATGATGTCTTCGGCTCTGACGATGGTGAACTCGACTTCGAATGAACCGTCGTTCCAGATGAGCGTTCGGTAGACCGCCTCTTCGCCGCGCAAGGCGCCGAGCTGCGCGTCGATGATCTTGCCCTCGCGAAAGAGGATCTTCGCGCTGTGGGCGTTGTTGTGAACGTGCAGAACGCCGCTCTTGCGGGAGACCTCGAAGGTCTGCAGGAGGTCGACCACGGCCATGTCCTGGATCGAGCCCTGGAATTTGGTCCGACCGGTCTGCGATTGGCGGGTGGCGATGCCCTCTTGCGTCCTGCGCGTCAAAAGGAGGTTCACCCGAGCGATGAGCTCGCGCACGAAGATGGGTTTGGTGAGGTAGTCCTCCACGCCGAGCTCGAGCCCGCGGATCTTGTCTTCAATCGATTTTTGGCTCGTCAGAAAGACGACCGGTATGGCGGCCCACTCCGGGCGCTCTTTGAGCCGCCGGACGAAGGCGTAACCGTCCAAACCGGGAAGCTTCGTGTCGGAGAGAATGAGATCGGGCGTAGAAAGCTCGATCTTGCTGAGGGCGTCGACACCGTCGCCTGCCGTGGTGACGCTGTAGCCGGCTTTTTTCAGGCTGACTTCGAGGACCCGCACGCTGCGGGGGTCGGCGTCCACCAAGAGGAGTTGCTGCTTCGCCAAAGCGTCACCCTAGGATGAGCTCGATGGCGCCGATTTGTGGAGCCCGAGCTCCGGACCAACGAGCATACCTCGGTATCTTCGCTCACTTGGGCCACAAGCGATACCCCCTTCGGGTACTTTTCAAGTAACGTAACGTCCTGGTTCGCGTGGCCTCGGGCCGCGTCCCCAATCTCTGCGGCGTGCGGTCGCACCGGTTTGCCCGCTGGCTCGCGCGCGCGATCGGCGGTCATTCCCCCGCAGTCTCGGGGCGCCTCACTTGGCCCACGGGTTCACGATGTCCCCGCCGCCGAACCCGGAACGCGTAGAAGCGGGCGCGTTGCCTCGACCGCGGGCGGACTCAGGGCGGCTCGGAACCCGTCTGGATGGGCTCGGGCGCGCTTGCCGCGGAGGAGGGCTCGCCGTTGCCTCGACCGCGACACTTGGCGACGGTGTGGTCGCTTGAGGGGTGTCCGTCCCTTCCGTGCCAATCTGGGTCGGCTGTGGGTTTGCCGCCGTCGGGGCCGCCCCGGATGCCAGAGCCGAAGGCGGCGCCACCGCGGGGTGCTCCGCGAGCGATGCGGTGGACGGTCGCAACCACGCGAAGGCGATGCCCGCCGCCAAGATCGCGACCGCGACGCCGCCGAGTACGAGCCCGATCGGGACACCCCTGGGCACGCCCGATGCGCGGAGCCACCCGGCCATCTCCTCGCGCGCAGGAGGCTCGAGCTCGTCGGCCAAGCTGACGGCCGCGGAGCGTTTTGCCCCCTGCGCACGCGGGCGCAGGATCTCGAGCTTATCGCCTGCGCCGAGACGCGCGATCGACTCGACGTCCGCAATGAGCGCATCCATCGATGCGTAGCGAGCTTCCGGTTTCTTCTCGAGGCACCTGAGGGTGACGTCTTCGAGGGCGCCGAGCTCCCGCACCGCGGCGTTCACTCGGCTCGGCGGCTCGGGCACCATGAACATGTGCTTGGTCAGCACGCCCATGTACGAGTCCGCTTCGAATGGGACGCGACCCGCAAACATCTCGTACATGATGATGCCGAGCGCATAGACGTCGGCGCGATGATCGACAACTCCCCCGGAAGCTTGCTCCGGGCTCATGTAGTGCGGCGTTCCGAAGACCATCCCCGTACGGGTGAGACGCCCGGCGCCGGCCATCTTCGCGACGCCGAAATCGAGCACCTTCACGACGTCGTTGCTCGTGATGTGGATGTTGTCGGGCTTGAGATCGCGGTGAATGACGCCGGCTACGTGGGCCGCGGCCAGCGCGGCCGCGACTTGCTTGAGGATGCGCACTGCGCGCGCGAAAGGCGGTGGACCGCCGCTGCGCAGGAGCTTGCTGAGCGACGTGCCGTCGAGCAGCTCCATCACGAAATAGGGCGCCCGGTTCGGCAGCTCGCCGAAATCGGTGATCTGCACGATGTTGGGATGCCCGATGGCGGCAGCCGCGCGCGCTTCTTGGATGAACCTCTCGGCGAGCTCACCTTGCTGCGCCATGTCGGCCCGCATCACTTTGAGGGCGAAGCGCTTGTCGAGCGAGCGATGGCGAACACCGTACACCGTGCCCATGCCGCCTTCGCCGAGCACGCACTCCACGTCGTAGCGACCGTCGACCAGCGTGCCGATCAGAGGATCGGCATCGGCCCGATAGCCGGGCGCGGGCGCCAGCGCATCGCCGTCGAACGGACAAAATCGCGCGTCGCCGGTGAAATGCTGATTGCAGGTGGGGCAACGGTTCGCGCCCGGCGACGCTCGCTCGCCCGCGGCGCTCGCGCCCTTGTGCGGGGCGCCGGCCAAACCGTGCGGCGCTGTCACCACGGGCTCGTTACTCCGCTGCATCGCCGACCTTCGCGTATTGTAGCGCCAATGGGGCGGATTTGCCCCTATGGGCACCTGGCCTTTGGCGACTAGGGGCTCGCGGCCTGGGTACCGCAGCCGGAGCAGAACTTCGCCGTACCGAGCTCGGCCCCGCACCCGATGCAGAACCGCTTGGCGGGCGCCACGGCGAGTGCGCCGCCGCATTCTTGGCAGAACTTGCCCGACGGCACCTGGGCCGAACATTTGGGGCACGTCAGTTTCGTGCCCGGGGCGGCGGCCGGCATCACCGCCTCGGGAATGGCGGCGCGTCCGGCCGCGCCTTGCTGCATCCAGCTGGCCATGCCGACGCCGATCGCCATCTGGGCGCCCGCACCAGCGAGGCTCGAATCGCCACCTTTTGCCATGCCTTCCCCGGCGCCGATCATCGCTCGCCCGGCGGCGTACCCTTGGTAGCTTCCCGCGAGCCCCGTGTAGCGCGACTCGTTCTGGAACTGCTGGTCCAAGGCGAACTGCTTCTGCTGCGCTTCAGCTTCGGCCTGCGAGATGCCCACCTTGGCGACACGCGCCTTGAGCTTGGCCTGTGCCATCTGATCCTGCAGCTCGTCGATACGCGCTTGGTCTTCGGGCGAAACACTGATCTTGAGCTCGCCGATCTCGAGGATGCGCACACCGATTTCGCTGAAGTCGGGACAATCACGGAGCATCGCCGCCGCCAGATCCGGCGCCACATGCCCCAAGTCCATGAACGTCGTCTCACCCGATTTGAGAAAACCGCCCAAGGTCTTGCTGAGGCCCTGGAAAAGTCGCTGGCGGAGCCACGAGGTCACCGCTTCGTTGTCCCCCTGGCTGGCCTGTCCGGAGTAACCGATGATGAAACGGATGGGGTCGACGACGACGAGCGAATACGTACCGTAGGCGCGCGGCGTCACCCGGAGATCGAGCTCGGGGTCGCGCATCGACATCATCTGACCGCCGAACGTCAGGTTACGAACGGGTTGGTTCTTCACGAAGAACACTTCCGCCTGAAAAATATTGCCCCCCGTAAAAGAAGTGATGAAATGGTTGAGGAAGGGGATGTTCTCGGTCGACAGCGGATAGCGTCCGGGGCCGAGGGCGCCCACCGTGGGCGGCGAGCCGCTCTTGAAGAACACGGCTACCTCGTCCATATCGACGGTGAGGCGCGCGTAGTTGGGGATGTTTCCGTCGGGGTGCTTGAACACGATGAGATGTTTCATCCCGTCGGGGCGGGCGATCATCAGCTCACGCACGCCACCCTTCACGAAATCGATGATCCCCATGTCCTTGGCC
>Ga0190265_10003784_pt1 | contig 10394 bp, 17 predicted proteins | sample Popmic124T_FD_133135 | JGI IMG/M metagenome (GOLD analysis project Ga0190265, IMG submission 133135) | Populus adjacent soil microbial communities from riparian zone of Indian Creek, Utah, USA - 124 T | ecosystem: Environmental > Terrestrial > Soil > Riparian zone | place: USA: Utah | collected...
ATCGCTTCTTTTCGGTCACTCAGTGGGTATGCACCGCAAACTCATACATCGGACCTACGAATGTTCAAAGGCGCTTGAACGTTTTCTGGTCTATCTCGGCGTCATTGTAGGGATGGCCGGCCCTTTTTGCCTCATCCGTGTTCACGACACTCGAGACTGGGCACAGCGAGAGCCGGACTGTCACAGCTTCTTTTCGCATCGAATGCCACTATGGAAAGATGCACTGTGGCAACTTAACTGCCGGTTCGTATTCGACCGACCGCCAAGGCTCTGCATCGAGAAGGAGGTAAGCGAAGATCCCTTTTACATATTTCTGGAGCGCACCTGGATTCTTCAGCAAGCCCCTGTGGCCTTGGCGTTGTTCTTTCTGGGAGGCTGGTCTTGGGTAGTATGGGGCGTATTTGGACGGGTGTTTATAAGCGTCGCAGGCCACTGGACCGTTACCTATGTAACCCATAACCCCGGCCCCGGTCACTGGACAGTGCCGGCAGCGGGTGTTCAGGCCTCGAACCTTCCCGGTGCTGGTTTCATCACCATGGGTGAGTGCTGGCACAATAATCATCACGCCTTTCCCGAGTCCGCGAAAATTGGATTGGCTCCCGGGGAAACAGATCCCGGATGGACGGTGTTGAAGTGGTTGCAATCCGTCGGGCTGGCCTGGAATCTCGGGTTACCGAGGGATCATTCGCAGCAAGAGGACCTCGCACGTGCCGCCTAACAAGACGCTGCAGACGGACAAAGCCAATCTGTCATGCCTTTTGCATTCGCAAAAGTCACGCCAGCTTGCTTTTGCCGCTGAGCTTGGTCGTTAGCGCGCAATGCCGTCACCCCGATTGGCCGTTCTGTGGGTGGTGCTGGCAACCATTTTTCCATCCGCTGCAGTGTCGGATGACGTTAGTCCACTAATTCAACCGGTGGAAAGGCCCGTTAGCCCGACTTTTGGCGGAAAGTATTACGAAAGTAGCGAGCACGTGCTTCGATACCGTTGCGTCATCGTAAATATCGATATGTTGCGCGCCTATATAGCTGGCTCGGAAGAAGAACTGGCACAGGCTAGCGGTTTGGTACTGGGTCTTTTTCCGGACGTGGAGATCATCGCGTTTCCGGTGGAGTTACGTTCCCATCGAGCAACCTTTGATATTAAAGCAGATACCGAAGACTCTAAACCCGAAGTTATTGGAGAGGCCGTCCTGATGGTTGGGCCACACGGTCATTTAAGCGCATCCATTGAGATGATTGGCCGGAGATATGGCATCGGGCCTACAGACCAGCTGCCTTATCACATTGTCATTGAATTTGATCCAGAGAATCTTCCGCCGATTGATTGACGACGGTGCTTAATGCGCGCTAACAAGGCGCTGCAGACGGACACGACAAGCTGTCACGCCCTTGCATTCGCAAGGGTCGCGCCACCTTGCCGTGCCGCTGAGCTTGACCGTTAGGCGCCAAATTCGACGTTTTGTGGCATTTGGCTCGTGGCGGAATTCAGCGCTCTGTGGTAATTTCGAGGCATGAAATTCTCAGCTGCTGACACACTTGAGCTGCCGGTTACGGAGCGTATTCAATTGGTCGCCGAAATCTGGGACAGCATCGCGGAATGCCCAGAAAAGATCGAGCTTTCGGATGAAACACGCCGCCTACTCCGCAAGAGATTGGCGGCTTACCGAGCCAATCCGAATGCCGGGTCCCCGTGGGCCGAGGTTAGACGCCGAATACTTGCCAGATGAGCCGTGCGCTCATCGTCACGAAGGAAGCAGAAGCGGATATCCTCGACGGCTACCTATCCTACGAAGAAAAGCAAAGCGGCCTTGGCTTGAGGTTTGTGGACGAAATCGAGTTCACTTTCGATCGCATCATACCGAATCCATTTCTATATCAGGAAGTGGAGCCAGATATCAGAAGGCCTGTAGCGCATACGTTCCCTTATCTGGTGTTTTATACATTTGACGAGAAAGCCGTTCAAATATTGACGGTCATCCATGGGGCTCAAGATCCGGCTTACATCAATGAGCGGCTTGGCGCCTAACAAAGCGCTGCAGACGGACAAAGTCAAGCTGTCACGCCTTTTGCATTCGCCAAAGCCACGCCAGCTTGCCTTTGCCGCAGAGCTTTAGTCGTTAGGTTCCCAACTTGAGCGATGCTTGCAGCTACAGTCTAAAGTGCTATCATATTCGCGGTGAATAGCAAGCACCGCCGCACTCTCGCAGCGATTTTGGCCAATCCTGTCAATGGGAACCTTGAGCGGACTCGAATCGAGAGCCTGTTCGCGGCGCTGGGCTGCCGGACGGTTGAAGGGCCGGGGTCCTCGGTTACTTTCGAATACGAGGGCAGACGGGTGACGTTTCATCGGCCCCATCCTGGTAAGGAGGCACTCCGTTACCGCGTAAAAGCTGCAAGAGAGTTTCTGGAAAAAATAGGAGCCAAGGCATGACCAATACCATGAAGTATCGTGGTTACGTATCGAGCATGATCTTTGATGAGGAAGACAAGGTCATTGTAGGTCGCGTGTTGGACATGGACGACATCATCACCTTTCATGGTGAGTCGGTTAGCGAGTTCGAGAGAAACTTCCATTCAGTGGTCGACGATTACATTGATGCCTGTGAGAAATTGGGCGCTGCACCCGAAAAGCCTGCGAGCGGCAAGCTCATGCTGCGAGTCTCACCCAGCGTGCACGCAGCGGCGCTGAAAGCAGCTGCTCGTAAAGGTGTGAGCTTGAATAAGTGGGCCGAGCAGGCCCTAAGTACCGCCAGTCGCAAGGCTGTTACGAAAAGAGGGGCACGTAGTCAAACGGGAACCTAACAAGGCGCTGCAGACGGACAAAGGCAATCTGTCATGCCTTTTGCATTCGCAAAAGCCACGCCAGCTTGCCTTGCGGCTGAGCTTAGTCGTTGGACGGCACAGCATACAGCGGCGCAAACGAAAGGAACTGCTGAATGACCGATCTGATTCTTACCACTTTCGATTGGGTTCCCGAAACGCCGCGGGGTTATGTGCGCGACATACGTGTGCGTTGGGCACTGGAAGAGGCCGGGTTGCCCTACCGCGTAAATAGCGTGCCATTTCGCGCTCGGGATACCGAGCATTTCTCGCACCAACCCTTCGGCCAAGTGCCGTGGTTGACTGATGGAGACATCTCTATCTTCGAGAGTGGTGCAATCCTGCTTCATCTAGGTAATCGTAGCGGAGTGCTGATGCCTGCCGATCCGCGCAGCCGCAGCGAGGCTGTGGAGTGGCTGTTCGCGGCGCTCAATTCAGTCGAGATGGCGAGCCTGCCCTGGTCCCTATTCCAGTTCTCCGATGATACCGGTGATACGCCGGGCTGGAAGCGTCTGGTCGATTTCCTGAACGCCCGGCTCCAGCACATGGAGCCGGTGTTGGCAGGACGCGAATGGTTGGTCGGAACCTTCTCCGTCGCTGACATTCTCATGGCGGATGTGCTGCGCCTTGTCGATCGGTTCGACGGGCTGGCAGCATATCCCGCCTGTCGTGACTATGTCGCGCGCGCCACGGCCCGCCCGTCGTTCGTGAAGGCGCACGCAGACCAGATGGCGCATTTTGCTGCGGCAGACTGAGCAAGAGCCGACTATTCGATGGAAGCGAGGCGCCGTCCAACAAATCGTCGCAGCGGACGTTTGACCAGCCACGCCAGCTCGCCTTTGCCGCTGAGATTGGTCGTTATGCGGCAGACGCAAGTGCTGTTTCAAGAATACGGTGGACAGCGGGGGCCGTGCCGCGGCCTTTCCTTCCGCCTTCGCGAGATCGAGACTACATGAGTAACAGCAACGGAGGAATACATGCTCGGTGATCACCCAATGGACGTACTGCTCTTGGCAACCGACTTGCCGGCCTCTCGGGACTTCTACTCACAGAAGATCGGTCTCAAGATCGTTCAGGAAAAGGATGGTGCGGTCTGGTTCAAATGCGGCGGCGGCAGCCGCCTCGCAATAGGCAAGAGCACGATCGGCACCGCTGATGAGCAGGATCAAGCCACCTGGCGCGTTGACGATGTGGTCGCGGAGGTCGCGCAGTTACGTGCCCGCGGTGTCGAGATCCTGGACCTTGACCTGCCGGAAATGGGAATAAAGACGGTGGACGGAATCGCCGATATTGGACACGCATTTGCGGCATGGTTCGTAGATCCGGGCAAGAACTCGCTCTCAATCCTTCAGTTCAAGTGATCTGGGGTGCGATCGTCCGAGCTAGTCGCGGTTCCCAGATCCCAATATGCTTGGATGCTTCCCTTAATTATTGTTTCCTTCTTTGCACCTGCCTGTAGCCGAGGATCCTCTTATGAAGCCGGATTTTGATAGAGCGCTTCAGAAGCATTTTGAGGCCATCTCCAATCGAGATATAGAAGCATTCAAATCGCACCTCACACGCGGCGACAAGCTCTATACAATTGTTCAGAATGGGCACGCATTTACAACGCCATCGGAATTAATCGATATTCATGAGCAGTGGTTCAAAGACCCGAACTGGACCTGGGAAGGATCAGTCGCCCATAAGGTGGTCGGTGAAGACATGGCCATGGCACTTGTCAACTACCAATATCGCGCCAAAGCAGACGATGAGCCATTCAGCACCTGGCTCGTATACGTTTTTCAGTTGCAGGAAGGCGAATGGCGAATTGTGCACGACCAGAACACAGCGCTGGATTATGCCGCCTTTGCCCGGTCGGCCGGAATCGAAATTAAGTGAGATTGGTTGTCAGGTTGCAAGGAGGATAAACGATGCGTACCGAGCAAGCGCGAAATATGCGTTGCCACTGGATCGACGGTGGAAGAGGCAGAACAAGAGATTCGGGCAGCAATTGAGTTTCACTTGGAAGGATTACGTGCCGACCACTCGCCGATTCCGCCTGCTTCCAGCCGTGTTGACTACGTCGAAGTTGCCGCCTGAGCAGGCGCTGCAGACGGACGCCACTTACATTCGTAAGGGTCGCGCCACCTTGCCGTGTCGCTGAGCTTATCGTTATGCGCCTCATCATGCCGAGAAGTAGTGTGGCGCTCGAGGAGTTGTCGCGGTGGCCATGACAGTAAATATCGCCGAGTCTGATGCAGATCTTCGAAGGATCAGCGGGGTACTCCTTCATTTGAGACCGGCATTCGATGCCGACGGATTGATCGCTCAGGTCAAGGAACAGATGCAGCTTGGGTATCGAATCGCATACGTCGAGTCGGGTGGTGAGGTGCTGTGCGTCGCTGGGTTCGTGGTAGGGAAGAAGTTGGCTTGGGGCAAACATATCTACGTCGATGATCTTGTTACCGCGGAGCACGACCGCTCCAAGGGAGCCGGTGCAAAGATGATCGCCTGGCTGAAGGCGCATGCTCGGGAACTCGGCTGCAACCAGTTACATCTGGACTCCGGCGTCCAACGTTTCGCTGCACACAAGTTTTACTTGCGAGAGGGCTTCAATATTTCAAGCCATCATTTTTCGACGGATCTCGAGCTTTCGTGAGTCGCGGTGTCGGTGCATAACAAGCAGTTGCTGCGCACCGTGATACGATATCGCTGGTGCGCCGCAATCGCCTCATTTCATTGTGCACTTGCGCCGGCCGGGAATGGACCGGCGATCGTCTATACCGGACCCGCGAGGAAGCGATTGCCGATGTGTTAGGCACGACTGCATGCGTCTATGGTCACTTGCGTCGACGCGCCATACATCTCCCATTTCCACGCGACGACAGACCGGAAGATTTCGCACCGCCAACATGTGGTTCCATCAAGATTCACTTTGCTCCATACTGCTGGGGGCACGAAGCCCGTGCCACCCCCCTCCACCGGGGAAGTACTTGACGTGCAGGGCTAACCATTTATTCAAACCTTGGATTCGACCGATCGCAAAAGGAGGGACTGCGACAAAGGTTCGAAATCGGAGGTTTGTATGAAGCTCTCAGCCCCTATCTACGTCCTTAAACAGCAAGCCAAGGCCTTGTCCCGCAGAGAGAAGATCCCTCTGCATCAAGCACTGAACAGAATCGCGAAGCGCGAGGGATTTAGCGCCTGGAGTCTATTGGCAACCCGATGGAGCGAGGGTGGGCTGAGCCGCGCACTATTCTCTCAGCTCAGTCCTGGAAATCTGGTATTACTGGGAGGCCGGCCTGGCCAAGGGAAAACGCTCCTTGGCATCGAGCTTGCCATCGAGTCCATGTCCCGTGGGAATTCTTCGGCCTTTTTCACCCTGGAGTTTACCGAGGCAGATGTCGCTCGGTGCTTCGGCATCCTCAATAGGGATCTCGGCAGCTTCCGAGACAAACTGCTGATCGACGCCTCCGATCGGATCAACGCGGCGTACATAGTCGAACAGTTGACGGCAGCACCCCCAAGCATGCTGGTGGTTATCGATTACCTTCAGTTGTTGGACCAGAGGCGAGAGAACCCGAGCCTTACGGACCAGCTGGCGGCCCTAAAGTGCTTCGCTGAGGCGCGCCGGTTAATCATCGTGTGCCTTTCCCAGATCGATCGGCGCTATGATCCTGCATCGAAGCCGTGTCCCGATCTGGCCGATGTTCGCCAACCCAACGCAGTGGACCTCACGCCATTCGACAAGGCTTGCTTCCTTAGCCGGGGCCGAATGCAGGTGGCGGCCGTAGAGTAAGTCGATGTGACCTCTAACAACCAGATGCAGCGGATGTGTCAAGAATGGGACGCCCCTTGCGTGCGCAAGGGGCGCGCCACCTTGCCACGCCGCGAACGTTAGGCAGCATGAACCGGCGACACCTGGTTTTCGACCTGGACGGGACGGTAAGTGACCCGGCTATCGGTATCGCGCGCTCTCTGAACTATGCTCTTACAGCATTCGGATTGGAACCGATTCCCGAAAACAGCGTATCCAGGTACATTGGTCCTCCAATCGATGATGCATTCCGTCGAATCGCTCCTTCCGCTGAAGACGAGTGTGTCGTGCAGCTCGTGTCGAAGTTCCGGGAAAGGTATTCTGATATTGGCTACTCCGAGAATGTTCTGTATCCCGGAATACCGGAGGCTCTAAGCTATTTGGTTGGGAATGGCTGTTCTTTAGGGATCTGCACAACGAAGCGAGTCGATTTCGCTGAGCGAATACTGAAGTACTTCGGGATTCACGAGCTGTTTCGGTTCGTAAACGGTGGCGACGTCGGTGTTCAGAAGCGTCAACAGCTAAAATGCTTGTTGGCCGAGGGCATTATAGATGTCGACGCCGCAATGATCGGGGATCGGTCCGTAGATATTGGAGCCGCGCATGCGAACGGACTCCGGTCGGTGGGAGTGCTGTGGGGGCACGGGACAGAGGCCGAGTTAATCGAGGCGGAAGCCCAGCTGTTACTGTCCTCTCCAAGCCAACTGAAGGAACTCGCGGATGCTGCCTGACAACACGATGCAACCGACAGTGGGAGAAACTCCAGTGCCAGTAAAAAAGCACAATCCGCCGGATCTATTTCCCCAATACAACAACTACAGCCATGCCATTGAAGTCAGTGGAGACTCAAGGATTCTGTTCATTAGCGGCCTGAACGGCTATGAGGCTGATGGCGTTGCGATGCCCGAATCGTTTGAAGATCAGGCGCGCCTGATTTGGAGCTATATTGGGTCAATCCTCGAGTCTGCCGGAATGACATATGAGAATATTGTGTCGTTGAGAACCTATCTCGCGCACCCGGATTACGATGAACCGAATATTGCGATGCGAAAGGAGTTTCTCGGCAACAATGAGCCGGCCTCGACGGTCATTTGTTGTCAGCTTCTGGAGACAAAATGGAAATTGGAGATTGAAGCTGTTGCCGCGACATAACAAGACGCTGTATCGGCCACCGGCCGCGCCTGTCATTGGCGACATCAAGGGCGGCCACAGTGACACGAGCTGAAGCGTTGACGTTCGTGCGATCGCATGGGGTCGTGCTTGAGTCTGCCTCCGGTCCAGTCCCCTCCCTTGCGAGCGTCATCGCTGGTGGGCCAATTCGCGGCAGCTGGTGGGGACATGCGAAGAACATGGAGATTTTCAAACTAACCCGTGCCGTCAGAGCGTGTCCTGATGTACTGGTGTGTCGCCTCGTTGACGGCAAGGTTACCTACGTACATCGACGTCTCTGGCCGGCTCTGGTACGCGTTTCCGATCGATTTAGTCGCGACCATCTCGCTCAGGTTAATGAGAAGCACACCACTTCCGGCCGACACGTCAAGGATGAGGTTGCCTATCCAGGCTGGGTACCCGCCGAAGTGGCGGCCAAAGCGGCCAAACTCGATGAGAAAAGCGCGCTTATGCAGCTGGGCGGCTGGTGTACGAAATTGTGAGGAATACGTACACGTACTTGTGGGAGTTCGAAGTCTCCCCGGAACTAGTGGTGGACTTTGAACAGCACTATGGGCCGGCCGGCCCTTGGGCTCAGTTGTTTAGTCGCTCCCCGGATTACATTGAGACCTTGCTGCTCAAGGACAATGCAGTTCCCGGACGTTATCTCACCGTAGACCGCTGGCGCAGTGAAGAGGCATATCTTACGTTCAAATCTGCATTTGCAGCACAGTATGCGCAGCTGGACAACGAGTGCGAGCAATTGACTGTGGGTGAGCGCTCGCTGGGCGGGTTCAGCGAGTTACCGCCTGGCGATTCATTCAAGCCGAACCCGCCGCATGACACTTGACAAGGCGTTGCAGACGGACAAAGTTTGGACGCAGCGGTAACGGCCACTGCGGCGGCGGAACCTGATCTGGAGGAACGGATGGAAAAGCCTCGCATCTTCCTGGGCTCGTCTGGAAAGCAGGAGAAATTGCTCCAGGCACTGACACGCGGTCTCGAAGTCGTCGCGCGTGTAGAACCCTGGACGACATCGTTCAATCCCGGGACTACCACGTTGGAACGACTCTTCGAGATTTCCCGCGAAGTCGACTTCGCAGCATTCGTGTTCGCGCAAGACGACTGGACGACGAACAACCCACTAGCATCGCCTCTGCCGGAATCCGGCCAGGCTTCTCCGCGAGACAACGTTGTCTTCGAAGCCGGCCTTTTCGGTGCAGCGCTCGGAATGCGCCGAACCTTCATCCTCCATGCGAGCGGCTCAAAGCTCCCAAGCGATCTGCTCGGCCTCACTTGCGTACGATACGAAGCAACCACCCCGGCCGAGATAAGAGTTGTCAACCAGAAGCTCCGGAAGGCGATCGAGAACGAAGGGCGCGTTGCTCGTATCGAAGGTTTCTGGTGGCAGTTTTCCCTGACGGAGCGCACTGCAGACGAGCCCTCTGCCGTGAGCCTTCTGAGGATCTCGCGGGACCGCGACGGCGCGCTCGAGCTGGCAGGCCGTTCATGGCAAGAGGGTGGCAGGCTGTCGGCGAGATACTGGAGCGAAGCGGTGAAGGAGAAGAAAGACTCTTCGTGCCTCTTCTACTACTGGAAGGGCGAACGACCGCTTGACGCGAACGCACCGCAGTTGGACGGGACCGGCGAAATCCGGATGGAGACGGCCGACCGCGCTTCCGGCTACTGGACGACTCGTGCGAACACGCCTGCGGGAGTGAATGCCCGGACGGCCGGTGTCTTCTGGCGCGCCGATGCCGAGGATACGAACATCCTGGACGGACGCGATGACCGGAGACGCGCAGAGCTGATCGCAGAGCGACTTAGCCAATGGAAGTCGATCAAGAGCAGCTGAAGTCAACGCAAGTATGTAAGGAGCAAACGATGAGCGCGATCAAGGATACGGCTGAACGCTTTTTCGATGCCTGTGAGACCGGGAAGGGATGGGACCTCTGCAAGGAGTATTGCCACCCTGGGGCAACGTTCTCCGCTCAGGCGGACGCTCTGACGGGCGTCGAGACCATGGAAGGCTACACTGAATGGATGAAGGGTCTGTTCACGCCGGTGCCTGACGGTCGCTACGAGCTGCGCTGTTTTGCCGTAGATGAAAGTCGCAACAGCGTAGCCGCGTACGCGGTGTTCCGGGGTACGCACACCGCCGACGGAGGGCCGGTACCGCCGACGCGAAAACAAGTTGAGGCAGACTACGTCTACGTCATGGAGTTCGAGGGAGGCCGGATCAGTCACATGACAAAGATCTGGAACGATGCGGTCAGCCTCAAACAGTTGGGCTGGATGTAAGCCCGCTGGCAGGAAAAGTGTCGACCCCGGACTCGTGTGGGGCCTGCTCTCGTCATCGCAGGCGATGCGAACGGCATCGCGTGGCCGCCGAGCTTGGTCACTGGGCGCCAATTTCGGCTTAAGGCATGTGACATCTCTGAACGGTTATTCCGGAACACCGCTGGCAAAGGAACCGGGCATGGTCAAGGAATCATTTGGCGGCGTGCGTCCCCAGTGCGAGGCTCCGGAAACTGCGCTACGCTCAGGCTATTCTTACTAAGGAGTCGCTAATGAAGAGAGTCACAGGCATTGGTGGGATCTTTTTCCAGGCCAGCGATCCCGAATC
>Ga0190265_10003785_pt1 | contig 10394 bp, 11 predicted proteins | sample Popmic124T_FD_133135 | JGI IMG/M metagenome (GOLD analysis project Ga0190265, IMG submission 133135) | Populus adjacent soil microbial communities from riparian zone of Indian Creek, Utah, USA - 124 T | ecosystem: Environmental > Terrestrial > Soil > Riparian zone | place: USA: Utah | collected...
CCACATGATGAGCGAGCAGCTGCACCTGGATCGCGTAGACCAGAGGCGCGATCAGCGGGTGGACCCGGGGCATCTCGATCGTAGCGATCGTGTTTTCGCCGGCTGCCGCGATCCCTTCCGCGTCGGAGATGAGGACGACCTTGCCGCCCCGCGCCTGGACCTCCTGCATGTTCGACACGGTCTTTTCGAACAGCGGCCCGGACGGTGCCAGCACGATGATCGGGACGGCGTCGTCGATCAGCGCGATCGGCCCGTGCTTCATCTCGCCGGCGGCATAGCCTTCGGCATGGATGTAGCTGATCTCCTTGAGTTTCAGCGCCCCTTCGAGCGCGAGCGGATAATCCTGGCCCCGGCCCATATAGAGGACGTCGCGGGCGGCGGCGATCAATGGCGCCATCGCCTCGATTTCCTCGTCGTGGCCGAGCGCGGCGTTCATCGCCGCCGGCGCCTCGGTCAGGTGGAGGACGATTTCGCGCTCCTCTTCCTCGCTCATCGCGCCCTTGTCGCGGGCGACCTTGGCGGCGAGGGCGGCGAGCACGGCGAGCTGACAGGTGAAGGCCTTGGTCGAGGCGACGCCGATTTCGGGTCCGGCGTGGGTGGGGAGCAAGAGGTCCGCCTCGCGCGCCATCGAGCTGGTCGGGACGTTGACCACGACCGCGATCTTCTGCCCCTTCGCGCGAGCGTGGCGGAGCGCGGCGAGCGTGTCGGCGGTCTCGCCCGACTGGCTGATGAAGAGCGCCAGCCCCCCCTCCTCGAGGACGGGATCGCGGTAGCGGAACTCCGAGGCGATATCGAGCTCGCAGGGGACGCGGGCGAAGCGCTCCAGCCAATATTTGGCAACCATGGCGGCATAATAAGAGGTGCCGCAGGCGACGATGGTGATCCGCGGCACCGGCGCGAACGAGAAGTCCATGTCGGGCAGCGCCACCTTCTGTTCGAGCGGACGGATGTAGGAGCCCAGGGTCTGCGCGACGACCAGCGGCTGCTCGAAGATCTCCTTCTGCATGAAATGGGCGTGGTTGCCCTTTTCGATCCGCATGGTGCTGGCGCCGGATTCGACGATGGCGCGCGCGACTGGCTGGTTGGCGCGGTCGAAGATGCGGACGTCCTCATGGGTGACCACCGCCCAGTCGCCTTCATCGAGATAGGCGATGCGCTGGCTGAGCGCCGCCAGCGCCAAGGCGTCCGAGCCGAGATAGTTCTCGTGGGCGCCATAGCCGACGGTGAGGGGCGCGCCGAGGCGAGCGCCGACGATCATCCCGGGATGGTCGCGGAACAGGATCGCCAGCGCGAAAGCGCCGTGCAGCCGCGGCAGCACTGCGGCCACCGCGGCCTCCGGATCGTCGCCCGCGGCCAGCCGGTCGGCGACCAGGTGGGCGACGACCTCGCTGTCGGTCTCGCTGGCGAAGACGCGGCCCTTGGCCTGCATCTCCTCGCGCAACGGCTTGAAATTCTCGATGATGCCGTTGTGGACGACGGCGACGCCGTCGACGATGTGCGGATGGGCGTTGCCGACCGTCGGCGCGCCGTGTGTCGCCCACCGCGTATGGGCGATGCCGACCTCGCCTGGGAGCGGCTCCGCCTCGAGCGCGCGCGCCAGATTGTCGAGCTTGCCCTCGGCCCGACGCCGCTCCAGCCGCCCGTCGACGATCGTGCAGAGGCCCGCTGAATCGTAGCCGCGATATTCGAGCCTTCTCAGCCCGTCCATCAGCCGCGACGCTGCTTCCTCGCGGCCGACGATCCCGATGATTCCGCACATCTGCTAGATCGCCTTCTTCCGGGCCTGCATCCGCGCGCGGAAGGCGGCGGCGGCATCCTTTTTCTCGACCTGTTCGCCCCGCGCGACCGCGATCGCGTCGTCGGGCACGTCGCGGGTGATTACCGAGCCGGCGCCGACCAGGGCCCCCTTGCCGACATGGACCGGCGCGACGAGAGCGGTATTGGAGCCGATGAACGCGCCCGCGCCGATGATCGTCGGATATTTGAAAAAGCCGTCATAATTGCAGGTGATCGTGCCCGCGCCGATATTGGCCCCGGCGCCGATCTCGGCGTCGCCCAGATAAGCGAGGTGGTTGGCCTTTGCGCCTGGGCCGAGCTTCGTCTTCTTGACCTCGACGAAATTGCCGATCTTCGCCTTTTCGCCGATCTCCGCACCAGGCCGGAGCCGCGCGAACGGCCCGATTTCGGCGCCGGCCGCGATCGTTGCGCCCTCGATGTGCGAGAAGCCGCGGATCCTCACCCCTTCGCCGATCGTGACTCCGGGGCCGAAGACCACGTTTGGCTCGATTTGAGCGTCCCGGCCGATCCGCGTGTCGTGGCTGAACCAGACTGTCTCGGGCGCGACCAGCGAGACGCCCTCGGCCATCATCACGGCGCGCCGCCGCGCCTGCCAGGCGGCCTCGGCGGCGGCAAGCTCGGCGCGGCTGTTGACGCCCTCGACCTCGTCCACGCCGACCTCGATCACCGCGGACTTCTTCCCCTCTGCGGCTGCGATCATCACGATGTCGGGCAGATAATATTCCCCCGCCGCATTATCGCTGCCGACCTTCGCGAGCAGCGGCCACAGGTCGGCCGCGCGGACCGCCAGCAGGCCCGAATTGCACAGGTCGATCGCGCGTTCTTCCTCGCTCGCATCCTTATATTCGACCATCTTTTCGATCGTTCCGTCGGGATCGGCGAGGATCCGGCCATAGTGTTTGGGATCGGCCGGCCGGAAGCCGGCGACGACCGCGGCCGCGCTGTCCCCCAGCCGATCGAGCATGCGCCGCATGGTTTCGGCCGGAACGAAGGGGACGTCGCCGAACAGGATCAGGACGTCGCCGTCGAAGCCGTCGAGGGCGGCCTTGGCCTGCAGCACCGCATGGCCCGTGCCGAGCTGCGGCTCCTGCACGACCAGCGTTCCGCCATGCGCCGCGACCAGCGGCTCGACCTGCTCGCGCCCGCTGCCGATCACGACGACGGTCCGCGCGGGCGCCAGTTCATCGACGCTGGCGAGGAGATGTTCGAGCATCGGCCGCCCCGCGATCGGGTGCAGCACCTTGTGCAGATCGGACTTCATCCGCGTGCCCTGCCCGGCGGCGAGGATCACAGCGGCGACGGGTCTGGTCATGGCGCCCCCTGCCACGGAAATCTTGTTATTTCCATAGCGGCGGGGGATGGCGGAGGCGATGGCGGATTTCCCCTTCGACGTGGTCGCGTTCGACTTCGACGGCACGCTCGCCGACACGGCGCCCGATCTGGCCGCGGCGCTGAGCCATGCGCTGGCCGGACTCGGCCGGCCGGCGGTGAGTGCGGAGGCGGTGCGGGAGATGATCGGCCATGGCGGCCGGGTGCTGCTGCAGCGCGCGCTCGGCGCCAGGGACGAGGAGTCGACGCGCTGATCGCGCAGACGCTGCCGCCTTTCCTCGAGCACTATGCGGCGAACATCTGCGTCGACACGCGCTGCTATCCCGAGGTCGAGGCGGCGATGGACGCACTCGCAGGCCGCGGCGTCCGCCTCGCCATCTGCACCAACAAGACCGAGCGGATGACCCACTTGCTGGTCGAGGCGCTGGGCTGGCAGGATCGTTTCGCGGCAATCGTCTGCGCCGACACGCTCGCGGTCCGCAAGCCAGATCCCCTTCCGCTGCTCGAAGCCGTCGCCCGCGCCGGCGGCGGCAAGGCGGCCTTCGTCGGCGATTCGATCACCGACGCCGATACCGCGAAGGCGGCCCGCCTCTCCTTCGTCGCGGTCGGCTTCGGCTATTGCGACCGGCCCGTGACGGAGCTGGAGGCGGACGCCCTGATCCACTCCTATGCCGAGCTGATTCCGGCGCTGGAGCGGCTGGCATTGCCCGAATCGCGTTGAGACGAGGACAGGAACGCGTTCATCCTGCGTTCGTTTGCTGTGACCCAGGAGAGAAACATGTCGTCCGCCCGTCTTCTCGTCCTAGCGCTCGCTGTGTGGCCGGTGCCCGCTCTGGCCGATCCGCCGACGCGCGAATCGCAGCTCGTCATCTATGGCGAGGATGCCTGCCCGCGGGGCGAGGATGGCGAGGTCGTGGTCTGCGCGCGGCGGCCGGAATCGGAGCGCTACCGGATTCCGCGCCCGATCCGCGAGCGCCAGCCGCTCGAACGCTCCTGGGCATCGAGAGTCGAGGGGCTCGACGCGGAGAGTCGGCCGGGGCGGCCCGACAGCTGTTCGGTGGTCGGCTCGTTCGGCCAGGGCGGCTGCCTCGCGATGCAGCTCCAGCGCTGGCGCGCCGAGCGCCGGGCGCAGCGCGAGGAAGACGCCGGGATCCCCTAAGCGGAGGCGCGCGGGCGGGTCGCCTTGATCCACAAATGCCGGGCCAGCATCAGCGGCGGCATCCTCAGCCAGTGCGAGCGGACGTAGAAGGCGAAGCGGAGCGCCTTGCGGCTCTCCTGGCCCCAGCCGTTGCGGGCGAGCATGCGCGCACGGAACAGCGGATCGAGGCCGTTCCAGGTCCGCCAAGCCTCCGGGACCGGCGTATCGTAAAGGTCGTTCGCCAGCCGGGCGGCGCGATGGACGGCGCGGGCGAGGCCATGTTGCCCGGCGCGCGCGCTCAGGGTTAGCCAGAAATCCGGATCGGCGGCGGCGAACTGGCGCAGCAACCGGTCGATATCCCACAGATTCCTGAGTCCGCCCGCGAGATCGCCGTCGGCGAGCAGGTGCGCGGCCGCGTGGACGATCATGTCGGCGGGCGAAAGGACAAGCAGGCCATTGTCCAGCGTCACGCTGTCGGCGATCAGCGCCGCGGCGTCGGGCTTCGGCCGCGCCGTCATCGGCAGGATGGTATGGTGGACGTCGATCATCCGGTCGCGGGTGCGGTGGATCAGCGGCGGCAGCTCGTGCATCCAGCGTCGGTAATAATCGTCGTCATAGCCGCCTTTTTCCTTCATCCGCTCCCAGCCCGCGCCGACCAGGGCCGCCTCGACGGCGTCGAGGCTCGCTTTGGGGACGAGGATGTCGAGATCGCCGACGCTGCGCCCGACGCTCGCCTCCAGGCCGGCGGCGTGGAAGGCGGTGCCCTTCAGCAGGATCGCCGGAACGCCCAGCGGCGCCAGCGCGCGGCGAGCCATTTCCGCTTCCCACAGGGCCTGGGTGCGGGCGTGGGCCGCGTCCCGTCGGGCGCCTTCGAAGATTGAAGCGACGCGCGCGGGAACGGCCCGCCCCTCCATCCGGAAAGCGAGGCTGCCGATCAACTGCTCGGCGCGGGCGGCGCTGACCAGGCCCGACCAGTCGCAATCGCGGACAGAGGCGGGATCGCGCAGCGCGCGGACGAGCAATGCGGCGTTCCTCATGCCGCCAGCTCCTGCCGGAAGTCCTCGACCAGGCCGAGCGCGGTATCGGTATCCGGATAGTCGATCGCCAGCGCCGGCAGGGTGCTGACGAGCCGGGTCAAGGCGTCAAAGCCGCGCCGCCCCAGCGCCACATAATTGGTCGAGGCCTGGGTCAGCCGCATGAACACTTCCGCCGCGCCGACGCCGCGCACCGCCGCCGCCTCGCCGAAGCGCGGGAACAGGATCAGGGCGGGGATCGCCGCCTCCTGCATCCGCTCGATCGCATGGGCGTTGGGGATGAGGTGGCGGATCTCGCCCTTGGGCGTACCGGTGAGGCGCGGGCCGAAACGTGCGGCCGGAACCTGCGCCTCCATCACTCGTATCGCGCCGTTTTTGAGGCTGATCGCGCGCGGGAATGGCAGCAGCTTGCCGTTGTCCATGTCGAGAAGCGCGAATTCATCGCCCATCAGGCGCCAGCCGCGCTCGCCGAGCAACGCCGCCAGCGTCGATTTGCCAGCCCCGGATTCGCCGGTCATGATCAGCGCCCGGCCGTCTTTCTCGACCGTGGCGGCGTGGAGCAGAAGGTAGCGCTTCTGCCCGAGCGCCATTTGCAGGTTCATCCCCATCTCGGCCGCAAGCAGGCCGTGGGCGAGCGAGAGTGGCGCGGCGTCGGGAAGGATATAGTCGCCCTGGATCGCGACCGAAGGGCGGAAGAAGCGCCGCCAGGGCTTTTCCGGCTCGAGCCGGACGGTGAAATCGGCGAGCCCGTCCGCGGGCGCGGGATAGGAAGCGTAGAGCCGGGCGAGCGCATCGAGCGGCGCCTTCCAGGCACTGCCGATCCGGAAGGCGACCGGGCCGATCTGCAAGGAGAGCCGGTGCCTCATGCGCGCCGCACCAGCCCGGCCGACTCGAGCTCCTCGAGCCGGGCGGCGAGCGCGCCGGCGGCCGCCTCACCCTCGAACGCATAGTGAGCCGAAAGCCGGCGCAGCAGCTCGGCCGCGTCGGCGGGGCCTGAGCGCAGCATCGCCAATATCTCGGGCGCCGGCGTGGCGACGATATGGGTCATGCCGGACGGCGCGTGGAACAGCAGACAAAGCCCGTCCAGCGATACGCTGGTCAGCTCCGCTTCCTCATCGGCGATGTAGACGGGACCGGCCATGCCGGAGACCTTAGACTAGCGCGGCATCTGCAGCGAGGCGTAGCAGGTGAAACCGCTCATCCCCGCCTGCAGCCGCCGGATGTAATTGGCATAGGCTTGAGCGGAGGTCGGATCGACTCCGGCGGGCGTGGCGCCCGTGCGCAGCAGATTCCGAACCTCCTCGCCGCGCAGCGGGCGGGCGAGGGGCGGCGCGGCGCCGGCCGTGCCGGGCGCGACCAGGCTGCCATCCTGGGCAATGAAATTGCCGCCGGCATGGGGCCCGGGCACCGGAATCTCGCAGTTGAGCACCGAGCCCGCGGTCTGGGCCAGCGCCGGCCGGACAGTGACCACGGTCGAGGCCGCCGCCGCGCCGAGCACCAGCACCGTGCGCCGGGTCGGAACGAAGGCTTGAACGCCGGTCGCTTTGTCGTCAGTGCCGCTCATGGAAATTCCGATACACGCTCCGGCTTTCATAAGGGTAAAGCCCGGGCGAGGCGAGGCTTAGGCGGGGCGTGTCCCGCATCGGGACGGAGCAGGGATGGCGGATTACCGGATCGTCGCGCTCGTGGTCCTGGCGCTGCTCGCCGTCGCGGGCCTTTTCGCCTGGCTCCTGAGGCGTGGCCGCGACCCGACGTCGGAGTCCGCAGACCCGCGGGACGGGGCCGCGATCGACGCCAGCGCCAACCTCCTCGCCGCGTTCGAGGATCCGCTGATGGTGGTGCGCGAACGCCGGGTGCTGATCGCCAACAAGGCGGCGCGCGACCTGCTCGGCGCCCATATCGAGGGCTCGGATGTGCGCCTCGCCATCCGCCACCCGGCCGCCGCCGAGCATCTCGCCGGCGACGGCGGCGAGGAGACGGTACGGACCGAATTGGTCGGCCTGGGCGAGCTCGGGCGGCCCTGGGAGATGATCGTCGCGCCCTTGCCCGACGGCAACCGGCTCGTCCGCCTCGCCGACCAGAGCCAGGCCCGCGCCGCCGAGCAGATGCGGGTCGATTTCGTCGCCAATGCCAGCCACGAGCTGCGCACCCCGCTCGCCACCCTGATCGGCTTCCTCGAGACCCTCCAGGAAGGCGACGAAGCGGTCGACGACGCGACCAGGGCGCGCTTCATCGGCATCATGTCGGGCGAGGCGCTGAGAATGCGAGACATGATCGACGACCTCATGTCGCTGTCTCGAATCGAGGCCGAGCGCTTCGCCCTGCCCAAGGACGTCGTCGATCTGGTTCCTCTGATCGACGAGGTTAAAGCGGCGGTGAAGCCGCTGGCGAACGGCCGCACGATCAGGGTCGAGAGGCGCTCCGGCGAGACCCTGGTAAACGGCGACCGGACTCAGCTCGGGCAACTGCTCCACAACCTCGTCGTCAACGCGCTCAAATACGGCCGGGCGGGAACGCCGGTCCGGATACGGCTCGACGACGCCGGCGCGGACCTGATCGGCCTCGCCGTGATCGACAAAGGCGACGGCATCGCCGCCGACCATATCCCGCGGCTGACCGAGCGATTCTACCGGGTCGATCCCGGCCGCAGCCGCCAGGTCGGCGGTACCGGCCTCGGGCTCGCCATCGTCAAGCATATCGTGCTGAGGCATCGCGGCCGGCTGGAGATCGCCTCGACCGTCGGCAAGGGCACCGAAGTCCGCGTCACCCTCCCCCGCGCGGCGCCTTTGTCACAAAACTGACCCCGAACCGTCATTTTACGATTCCCTCGACGCCGCCATCGGCTAGGGGAAGGCATGACGCGCCTCGGTTTCGCCCTGTTGCTTTGCGCCGCCGCTGGCGCGGGGCCCGTCCGGGCGGAGCCGCCGGCCGGCCTGTTCCAGGGCGCGCCGAGGATCGGCTCGGAAGAGAGCTGGTCGCTGAAGCCGCGCGGCTATCTGCAATGGGATATCGGCCATATTTCCCGCCCCGAGGGCGTTTCGGACGACGGCCTCGGCACCCGCGCCGCGCTGCGCCGGGCGCGGTTCGGCGTCGAGGGGACGATGCCTGGCGGGTTCGGCTTCGTCTTCGAGATCGACGCGGCGGGCGACGTGATCGAGATCCAGGACGCGACGTTGAGCTACCGCGCCTCACCACGGCTGAAGCTGACCGCCGGCCAGCATAACGGCTTCCAGTCGCTCGACGAGCTGACCAGCGGCCGCTTCACCAGCTTCGTCGAGCGCCCCGCCTTCACCGACGCGTTCGGCTTCGAGCGCCGGCTGGGGCTTTCGGGAACCTGGTCGCACGGGCCGGTGACCGCGCAGCTTGGCCTGTTCCAGGGCAATCTGCTCGATCTCGACGAGCCCGGCACGCCGCTCGGGATCGACGGCCGGATCGTCTACGCGCCCGAACTCGGCGGCGGCCGCCTCCATCTCGGCGCCTCGGCGCACTGGCGCGACGCGGCGGACCGCACCGTGCGCTACCAGCAGCGGCCGCTGATCCACGCCACCGAGGTCCGCTTCCTCGCAACTCCCTCGCTGCCCGTCGCGCGCGAGGCCAGCTTCGGGCTTGAGGCGGCGTGGATCGGAGGGCCGTTGCACCTGGCCGGCGAGGCGCACTGGCTGGACGCGGACGGGCGGACCTATTTCGGCGGCTATGCCGAGATCGGCTGGTTCCTGACCGGCGAGAGCCGCGGCTATCGCGACGCGCGCTGGGACCGGACCCGCGTCCGCCGTCCGATCGAGCAGGGCGGGCTCGGTGCGGTCCAGCTCAACCTGCGCTACGACCGGCTCGATCTCGGCGCGGGCGGCGTCCAGGACGGCGTCCAGGCCTCGTTGATCTGGATTCCGACCGACCATGTCCGCTTCAACATCAACCTCGCCCGTCTCTCCTACGACCGCGCCGCGATCCCGGCGGCGGGCGGCGACCGCTCCTACGGCGTGACCGTGGCAGTGGCGCGCGCGCAGATCGATTTTTGAGTGTCACAGCGCTGTCATCTCCCGGTCACACAAGACTCGCGAGGGCGGCCTAGGCCCGCTCCGGAGGACAAGGTGAAGACGACGTTCTGGCCGATCTGGCTGAAGAGAAACGGACCCGCGGCGGCGGGGCATGCGCGGGCCCTCGACGAGGAGCTCGACACGCTGCGCGGCACGATCTGCGAGATGGGCGGGCTTGCCGAGGCGGCGATTCGCGAGGCGATGGAGGCCCTGGTCCGCCGCGACCCGGAGGCGGCGGCCGAGGTGGTGCGGCGCGACAAGAAGATCGATGCGCTCGAAGCGGAGATCGAGCGCCGCGCCGTCGAGTTGATCGGCCAGCGCGCGCCGACCGACGACGATCTGCGCGAGGCGGTCGCGGCGCTGAAGATCGCCGGCGTGGTCGAGCGAATCGGCGACTATGCCAAGAACATCGCCAAGAGGGTGCCGAGCGTCGAGGACAGCATGATCCGGCCGATTTCGCTGCTCCCCGAAATGGCGCGGATCGCGGCCGAGATGGTGCACGACGTGCTCGACGCCTTCGCCGCGCGCGACGCCAAGAAGGCGCTGATGGTCTGCGAGCGCGACGCCGCGGTCGACGATTTCTACAATTCGATTTTCCGCTCTCTGCTCACCCACATGATGGAAAATCCACACAACATCACTCCGGCGACGCACCTGCTCTTCGTCGCCAAGAATCTGGAGCGGATCGGAGACCATGCGACGAACGTCGCCGAAATGGTCTATTTCGCCGCCACCGGCGACTATCTCGGCGACCGCGCCAAGGGCGCGGACACGACGGTGATCGGCGCGGCCGATCTGGGAGGCGGGCATGCGAAATAAGGGCGCGATTCTGCTCGTCGAGGACGACCGCGCGCTGGTCGAGTTGCTCACCTACCATTTCGAGCGCGAGGGATTCGAGGTACGCTGCACCCCCGACGGCGAGGAGGCGCTGCTGATCGCGCGCGAGACCCCGCCCGACCTCGTCATCCTCGACTGGATGCTGGAGGGCCTCTCCGGCATCGAGGTCTGCCGGCGGCTGCGACGCATCACCGAGCTCGCCAACGTGCCGATCATCATGCTGAC
>Ga0190265_10003786_pt1 | contig 10393 bp, 13 predicted proteins | sample Popmic124T_FD_133135 | JGI IMG/M metagenome (GOLD analysis project Ga0190265, IMG submission 133135) | Populus adjacent soil microbial communities from riparian zone of Indian Creek, Utah, USA - 124 T | ecosystem: Environmental > Terrestrial > Soil > Riparian zone | place: USA: Utah | collected...
ACGGCGAACGAGGAGGCGACCGCCGGGTAGCTCGAGTTCGGCACCGACGTCCGCGTCAGGAACAGCCGCACGACGTCGCCGCCGCGCGCCGGGACGACCGAGTTGAAGCCGTAGCCGGCCAGGTAGGCGCCCCAGATGTTGCGGAACTCGATCCGCTCGTCCGGATACGCCGCGCGCAGGATGTGGAACGACGCCCGGGCGCGCAGGCTGAGGTAGCCGACGAAGATCGCCATGCCGAGGATCAGCGCCAGCCAGTTGACCGCAGCGACGTTCGAGGCGAAGTCGCCGACCGCGTCGAAGAAGGAGGTGAACGAACTGCCGATCGACGCGAGGGGCACTGCGGAAAGCCTAGGACGCGCCGCGCGCGAACGCGCTCCGGAGCACGACGCGCGTGTCGGTCTCCGAGACCCCGGCCTCCCGCTTGAGGTGGCGCAGGAGCCGGTCGAGCTCGGCCGTGTCGCGGCACGCGACGCGGAGCTGGTAGTCGAAGCGTCCCGTCACGTGGACCGCATCGGTGACCGGCTCGAGCTTCGCGGCCTCGGCCTCGAACGCCTCGTTGGTCCCGGCGGCGGCGAGCCGGACGTCGATCAGCGCGACGAGCCCGCGCCCCGCGGCCCCGGGGTCGACCGTCGCCGTGAAGCCCGTGACGATCCCGGCCCGCCGTAGCCGCCGCACGCGGTCGGCCGCGGCGTTGGCGCTGAGCCCGACCGCGGCGCCGAGGTCGCGGAACGAGACGCGCCCGTTGCGCATGAGCTCACCGAGGATCTCGCGGTCAGTGTCATCCATTCCGCGATTGTCGCAGCTGATCCCGGTTCTCACTGGTGGAACCGCGGTCGGACGCGCTACAGAGCCGGCATGCTCGAACCGCTGATCGCCGGCCTGGTCGCCGGCTGGGGCGTGGCGATCCCGCTCGGCGCGATCGGCGTGATGGTCGTCGACCTCGGCATGCGCGGGGGCTTCCGCCCCGCCGCCGCCGCCGCAGCCGGCGTCGCCACCGCCGACTTCCTCTACGCGGCCGTCGCCGCAGCGGCGGGCGCGGCGGCCGCGAGCGTGCTCGCGCCCCACGAGCACGCGCTGCGGATGCTCAGCGCCGCCGTCCTCGCGGCGATCGCCCTGCTGGGCCTGAACGCAGTGCGGCGCCGCCCGCGCGGTGCGGACGCGCCGGCCCCGGCCCCCGCGTCGCCGCGCCGCCTCTACGCGCGCTTCGTCGGCCTCACGTCGATCAACCCCACGACCGTCGCCTACTTCGCCGCGCTGATCGCCGGGCTCCCCGCGGTCGCCTCGGCGCCCGCCTCGGCGAAGCTCGTCTTCGTCCTCGCGGCCGGCGCGGCGTCGCTGAGCTGGCAGCTCGTGCTGGCGGGAGCGGGCGCTGCGCTGCACCACCGGCTGCCGCCGTCGGCGCGGCTCTACACCGCGCTGGCGGGCAACGCGCTCGTGCTCGCCCTCGCGCTGAGGATGGCGCTCGCCGCGTAGGCTGCGGCGATGGCGTTCCGTACCGCTCGCATCGACGAGCTCGACCAGATCTCCGTCGCCGGGATCCAGTGGCTCCCCGTCCGGCACACGCTCGGCGTGCAGGCGTTCGGCATCAACGCGTATCGCGGCGACGCCGGCGAGGAGGTGATCGAGGACCACACCGAGGAGGGCAGCGACCACGAGGAGGTCTACCTCGTGCTGACCGGCCATGCGCGCTTCGCGCTCGACGGCGAGGCGCTCGACGCCCCGGCCGGCACGCTCGTCTTCCTCCCGGAGCCCGGGACGCGGCGCAACGCGATCGCCGAGCAGGACGGGACGACCGTGCTCGCACTGGGCGGCAAGCCCGGGACGCCGTACGACGTGTCCGCCTGGGAGTGGCGCTTCCGCGCCCAGCCGCACATCGACGCGCAGGACTGGGAGCAGGGTGTCGCGCTCATGCGCGAAGGGCTCGCGGAGCGGCCGGGCGACGCGTCGCTGCTCTACAACCTCGCCTGCTTCGAGGCGAGCCTCGGCCGCGGCGACGAAGCGGTCGCGCACCTGCGGGAGGCGCTCGACGCCGAGCCGGCGAACGTGCGCGAGTGGGGCGCGGACGACGACGACCTCGACCCGCTGCGCGACCGGCCGGACTTCCCGCTGTGACGGCCGGCCGCACCCCGCGGCTGCCGCAGATCCCGCCGGTCCTCGAGCCGGCCGACGCCGCGCTCGACGACGGCGCGCGGCTCGTCGAGGTGCGGCTCGAGGACCTGGCCGCGCCGGAGCTGAGCGTGCGCGCGCTCGAGCTCGAGCGCGTCCGGATGGCCCGCTGCGAGCTCGACGGCGGGCGCTGGACCCGGCCGAGCATCACCGACGCCGAGCTCGAGCGCTGCTCGCTCAGCGGCGTGCTCCTGCGCGACGCGGTCGTGACGCGCGTCGCGTTCGCGGACTGCCGGCTCGCCGGCATCACGTGGGCGGAGGCGACGCTCGAGGACGTCACGTTCCGCGATTGCCGGCTCGACCTCGCCGGCTTCCGCCACGCGCGGCTCCAGCGTGTCGCGTTCGAGGACTGCGTGCTGCGCGAGGCGGACTTCGCCGAGGTTCGCGCGCGCGACGTCCGGTTCGAGCGCTGCGACCTGACGGGCGCCGGGTTCGCCGGCGCGCGCTTCGACGGCTCGGAGCTGCGCCGCTGCACGCTCGAGGAGATCGGCGGCGTCGAGGGCCTGCGCGGCGCGGCCCTGGAGTGGGCCGGCATCGTCGGGCTCGCGGGCACGCTGGCCGGCGCGCTGGGCATCGAGGTGCTCGACGACGACTGACCGGGGAGGATCACCCCCATGGCCGCCTACACGAAGCTCAACCTCAAGCGCGACGTCGAGGACATGGCGCCGCGCTTCGACCTCTCGCCGGGCATGGAGTCGCACTTCGCCCGCACCGCGCTCGGGCTCGAGCAGTCGGGCGTGAGCTACTTCAAGATCGCGCCGGACTTCCGCGTCCCGTTCGGCCACGTCCACCGCGACCAGGAGGAGCTCTACGTCGTGATCGGGGGCAGCGCGACCGTCCGGCTCGACGACGACGAGGTCGCGCTCGGCCCGCTCGACGCCGTCCGCATCCCGCCGGGCACGAAGCGCGGGGTCCAGGCCGGCCCGGACGGCCTGGAGCTGATCGCGTTCGGCGCGCCCAACACGGACAACAAGGACGCGGACATGCTCCCCGGCTGGTGGGGCGACTGAGCCGGCGGGCCCGCGCCGCGGTCACGGCGGTTACGCGGTCGCCGACAGCTCGTCCAGCGCCTTGAGGACGATCTCGTCGTGGGTCTTGGGCGAGACCTTCGGGAACACCTTCGCGACGGCGCCGTCCGGGTCGATGATGAACGTCGAGCGGTTCGCGCCCAGGTAGGTGCGGCCGTACATCGACTTCTCGCCCCAGACGCCGTAGGCCTCGCAGACGGCGTGGTCCTCGTCGGCGAGCAGGCGGAAGTCCAGCGACTGCTTGTCGGCGAACTTCCTGACCGCCTTGACGGGGTCGGGTGAGACGCCGAGCACGACCGCGCCGGCCGCCTCGTAGTCGGCCCGATGGTCGCGGATGCCGCAGGCCTGCGTGGTGCAGCCCGGGGTGTCGGCCTTGGGATAGAAGTAGAGGACGACGGTCCGGCCGCGGAAGTCGGCGAGCGAGACGTCGTCGCCGTTCTGGTCGGGCAGCGTGAAGTCGGGAGCGGTGGTGCCTTCTTCGATCATGGGCTGGAGGATGCCAAAGCCATCTGGTACAACCAGCTCTCCCAACTGGTTCAACCAGTGCTCCTCTCCGACCGCATCCACGCCGAGCTCCGCGGCCAGATCCTGTCCGGCGCCCTCCCGCCCGGCGCCGCCGTGCCGTCCGAGCGCCGGCTGTCCGGGCAGCTCGGCGCGAGCCGCCACGCCGTGCGTGAGGCGCTCAAGCGCCTGCAGGAGTCCGGGCTGATCCGGATCAGCCACGGCGGCGCGACCCGCGTGCGCGACTGGCGCCACGAGGGCGGGCTCGACCTCCTGCTCGCGCTCGCCGCGACCGGCGACGTGCCGCCGGAGCTGGAGGCCGAGCGCGCCGGGCTCGAGCTGCGGGCCTGCATCGGCGCCGACGCCGCGCGGCGTGCGGCCCAGCGCGCCGGCGCCGCGCAGCGCGCCGAGATCGTCGCCCGCGCCGAGGCGCTCGCCGCCGCCGGCGCGCCCGAGGCCCGCAACGTCGAGTACGAGGGCATGTGGGACGCGATCGTCGACGGCGCCGGCAACGTCGCGTACCGGCTCGCGCTCAACACGCTCGTCGCCGGCCAGCACGTGCTCGTGCTCGACGCGGACCGGGTCCACGCCGAGCTCGCCGACGACGGCACGATCCGCGCGCTGGCGGCGGCGATCGCGGAAGGCCGCGCGGACGCCGCCCGCGGGCTCGCCGCCGAGCTGCTGGAGCGGTCGGCGGCATGACCGAGGTCCTCTACTACGCGGTCCCCTTCTTCGTCCTCCTGCTCGTCGTCGAGGCGCTGACCTACCGCCACCTGCAGAACGACGGCCTCGTCGGCTACGAGCTGCGCGACACGCGGACCAGCCTGGTCATGGGCGTTGGCAACGTCAGCGTCAACGTCGTCTGGAAGCTCGCGGTCGTCGCGGTCTACGCCGCGCTGTACGAGCTGACGCCGCTGCGGCTCGACGCCGGCGACTGGTGGGTCTGGGTGCTGCTGTTCCTGGCCGACGACCTCGCGTACTACTGGTTCCATCGCGTGAGCCACGAGAGCCGCGTGTTCTGGGCGAGCCACGTCGTCCACCACTCGTCGCAGCACTACAACCTCTCGACGGCGCTGCGCCAGACGTGGGTCCCGATGACCTACCTGCCGTTCTGGCTGCCGCTGCCGCTGCTCGGCTTCGCGCCCTGGATGGTGCTGCTGGCGCAGAGCTGGAGCCTGATCTACCAGTTCGGGCTCCACACGGAGCGGATCGGGAAGCTGCCGCGGCCGCTCGAGGCGATCCTCAACACGCCGTCGCACCACCGCGTCCACCACGGCGCGAACGAGCAGTACCTCGACCGCAACTACGGCGGCATCCTCGTGATCTGGGACCGCATCTTCGGCAGCTTCGAGCCCGAGGGCGAGCGCGTCCGCTACGGGCTCACGAAGAACCTCGAGACGTTCAACCCCGTCCACGTCGCGTTCCACGAGTACGGGGCGCTGGCCCGCGACCTGCGGCGGACCCGGTCGTGGCGCGCGCGCTGGAACCTGCTCCTGCGCGGCCCCGGCTACGAGCCGCCGCCTACTTCAGCAGGCGAGACAGGCGGCGGTCCTTGAGGACCTTGCCGTCGGTCTGGTCCGTCGGGCAGTACGTCATCACGTAGTCCTCGTAGAAGACCGCCTCGAGGATCGTGCCGCACTGCGGGCACGGATCGCCCTGGTGGGCGTGCACGCGCGTCGGCTTCGGGAACTTCTCGGGCAGCGGGATGTCGACGCGCTCCTCGTAGACGTCGAGCACGCGCCCGAGCTCGGACACCATCGCGGCGCGGAGCGCCTCGGCCTCGTCGTCGGAGAGGTCGTCGCCGCGCTTGAACGGCGAGAGCCGGGCGACGTTGAGGATCTCGTCGACCCAGGTCCGGCCGATGCCGGTGATCACCTGCTGGTCGCGCAGGAGCGAGTGCAGCGGCCGCGGGGCGTCGAGCAGCGCACGCAGCGGCGGCGGGTCCGGCCACGCCTCCGGGCCCAGCGACGCGAGCGACTCGTCCCCGCCGAGCTCGTCCGCGCGCAGCACCTTCACCCACGCGCGCTGCTTGGTGCCGAACTCGCGCACGCGCAGCTCGCGGTCCTCGGGCAGGCGGAGCAGCAGCCGCGACGTCTTGTCGCGCAGCCCGGCGCGCGTGGGCTGGAGCTGGATCCGCCCGGCGGACATCAGGTGCAGCAGCACGACGAGGTCGCCGTCGAGCTCGAGCCACAGCAGCTTCCCGCGGCGCTGGACCCCCGTGAACGTGCGCCCCTCGAGCGCGTGCAGCGGCGGGTCGAACGTCTTGAGCGCGTTGATCCCCGGCGCGAGCGCCGACTCGATCGTCTCGCCCGGGAGCGCGGCGGCGAGACGGCGCGCGGCGATCTCCATCTCGGGCAGCTCGGGCATCGACCTTCACTCTAGAGTCATCGGGCACGATGGAAGCGTGGGTCGAGCGGGAGGCACGGGAGATCGCGCGCCGCGCCGAGCGGGAGCTCGAAGCGCTCGTCGCCGTCTCCTCGCCGTCGGGTGACGTGCACGGCGCCGAGGAGTGCGCCGCCGTCTGCGCGGCCCTCCTGCCGGCGGAGGCCGACGTCGAGCGCCCGCCCTGCTCCTCCCCCGGCCACGCGCCGGATCTGCTCGCGCACGTGCGCGGGACCGGGACGCGGCGGATCCTGCTGCTGGGCCACGTCGACACGGTGATCGACCACCCCCACCACAAGCCGCTCACGCGCGAGGGCGAGCACCTGGTCGGCTCCGGCACCGTGGACATGAAGGGCGGCGTCGTGCTGGCGCTCGGGGCGCTGCGCGCGCTGACCCGGCGGACCGCCGATTTCGCCGAGGTCGCGCTGCTGCTCGTCTGCGACGAGGAGTGGCGGACGTCCACGTTCACGCACACCGAGCGCTTCGCGGGCTGGGACGCGTGCCTCTGCTTCGAGGCCGGCGAGCTCACGCCCGACGGCGGAGAGGGCGTCGTCGTGCGGCGCAAGGCGGCGGGCACGATCCGCGTGCTGGCGAAGGGCCGCGCGGCGCATTCCGGCTCGGCGCCGGACCGCGGGCGCAACGCGCTGCTCGCGCTCGCCAAGGCGGCCCAGACGGTCGCCGCCCGCCACGCGCCCGACGGACCGGACCACCTCACCGCCGTCCCGACGGTGCTCAACGCCGGCAGCGCGTTCAACGTCGTGCCGGGCCGCGGCGAGCTGACATGCGACCTGCGCGCGGACACCGACGCGGCGATCCGCGGCGTGTTCGCGGCGATCCCCGCGGACGTCGACGGCGTCACGCTCGAGCCGGAGCTGATGCGGCTCTGGCCGGGCATGGACGCCGAGGTCGCGACCGTGCCGCTGCTGGACCGCGCGACGGCCGCCCTCGGCCGGCCGGTCACCGGCGTGCGCCGCGGCGGCGCGAGCGACGCCAGCCACCTCGCCGCGGCGATCCCGCTGACCGTCGACGGGCTCGGCCCGCGCGGCGGCAAGGCGCACAACCCGGGCGAGTTCGTCCTCGCCGCCTCGCTCACCACGCGCGCCGAGGTGGCGCTCGCGGTCATCGACGCGGCGCTGCGCTAGGCGTCTGCCGAAGAACAGGCGCCGGTCGTGGCGACTTCTTCGACAGGCTCCTAACCGTCGGCGCCCGGCACGGCGCTGACCGCGAGCGACTCGAGCTCGCGCGGGCGCATCAGCACGAGCAGCTCGCCGCTGAGGCCGCTGACGCGGATGGCCGCGACGCCGCCCTTCTTGAAGTCGACCCGTGCGCCCGTGAGATCGAGCACGATCTGCTCGAACGACGGGTTGTGCCCGATCATCAGGACGCGCGCACCGTCCTCGTGCTGGGCGAGCAGCTCGCGCACCGCGTCGACGTCGAACGCCTTGCCGACCGCCTCGCGCTCCTCCGGTTGCACGTTGAGCTCCCCGCACGCGATTCCGGCCGTCTGGGCGGCGCGCACGAGCGGGCTGGTGTAGCAGGCGGCGAACTCGAGCCCGAGCCGCGCGAGCGCCTGGCCCGCGGCAGCCGACTGGCGCTCGCCGCGCGGGGTCAGCTCCCGCTCGAAGTCGGGCTTGGACTCGTGGGGGACCGCCTCGCCGTGCCGGAGGAGCCAGAGCTGCTGTTGCGCCACGGCGCAGCAGCGTATCCGGCGCTCAACTTGTGAACGGGATCGAGAACCGCACCGCCGTCCCGCCGGGGGCGTCGGCGAGCCAGATCCGGCCGCCGTGCGCCTCGACGATCGCGCGCGAGATGGCGAGTCCCAAGCCCGCCCCGTCGCTCGAGCGGGCGGCGTCCGCGCCCCCGCGGAAGAACGGCTCGAACACGCGGTCGCGGTCGCCGGGCGCGATGCCGCCGCCGGTGTCGGCGACCTCGATCTCGACCACGTCGCCGGCGGGCGCCGCGCGGACGACCACCGAGCCGTCGGCCGGCGTGTGCCGGATCGCGTTCTGGATCAGGTTGAACAGCACGCGCTGGAGCTTCTCCGGGTCGGCGCGCGCCGGGCGCAGCCCGGGCGGCAGCTCGGCGCGGACGCGCACGTGCCGCGCGTCGGCCTGCACGCGCATCGCGTCGACGGTCTCGCCGACCAGCTCGTCGAGCGGGACCTGCTCGAGGCTCCAGGCGATCTCGCCCGCCTCGATCCGCGACAGCTCGAAGAGGTCGTCGATCAGCGCCGCGAGCGCGTCGACGTGCGTGCGCATCTGCGCGAGGTACGCGCGGCGGGTCGGCTCGTCGACGACGTCGTCCGCGACCGCGTCGGTCAGCAGCCGCAGCGAGGTGATCGGCGTGCGCAGGTCGTGCGAGACGGCCGCGACGAGGTCGCGCCGCATGCGCTCCGCGTCGTCCATCACGCCGCCGCCCATCAGCTGCACGGCGCGGAGCGCGACCACGACCGCGAACGCCGTGACCGCCGCGACGACGAGGGCGTCGTGCGCGGAGACGAACATGAGCGCGACGCCGGCCCCGATCGCGACGAGGAGCTGCCCGACGGCGATGGCGATCCCCGCCGCGAGCTGGCGGCGCGGCGAGCCCAGCCGGCGCCGCCGCGCCCGGGCGAGGTGCGCGAGGCCGAGCGCGGGCGTGCCGAGGGCGACGAGCAGCGCGAACGTCAGGACGCCGTCGCGCACGCCGTAGACGGCGGCGATCAGCCCGGCGGCCGCGAGCGCGGCGCCGACTCCGAGCAGTGCCGAGCGGCCCGGGCTCACGGCTGGAACCGGTAGCCGACGCCCCACACCGTCTGGACGTGGCGCGGCCGGGAGGGGTCGGCCTCGATCTTCGCCCGCAGCCGGCGCACGTGCACGGTCACCGTCGACGTGTCCGAGTAGAACGCGTACTGCCACACCGCGTCCATCAACTGCGTGCGGGTGAACGCCTGCCCGGGATGGCGGGCGAGGAACAGGAGCAGATCGAACTCGCGCTGCGTGAGCGCGACCTCCTCGCCGCGCACGAACGCCCGCCGTGCCGCCGGGTCGATGACGACGTCCCCGTGCTCGATCGGCGGCGCCTTCTCGGGCGCCGGGTCGACGCGCCGCAGCACGGCGTCCACGCGCGCGACCAGCTCGGCGGGCGAGAACGGCTTGACCACGTAGTCGTCGGCGCCGAGCCGGAGGCCGATCACGCGGTCGGACTCCTCGCCCTTCGCCGTGAGCAGGATGATCGCGATGCGCTCGCGCGGGCCGGTGTCGCCGAGCTCGCGCAGCCGGCGCATCACCTCGAGCCCGTCCAGGCCGGGCAGCATCAGGTCCAGCACGACGAGGTCCGGCCGGCTCTGCCCCGCGAGCTCGATCGCCTGCGGGCCGTCGCCGGCGATCCGGGTCGTGTAGCCGGCGCGCGTGAGGTAGCGCGCGACGATCTCGGCGATGGTGGGCTCGTCGTCGACGACGAGCACGGAGCCACGGGCCTCGGCCATGCCGCGATTCTGGGGCGGCCGCGTCCCGGCGGCAAGGCCGGGGCCGCACCGTTCAGGGTTCAGTAAGCCCGGATCGGCGGTCCGGTGACGACCCGGCCGTCGGGCCGGGTCCACTTCGCGCGGTACCGGTGCTTGCTCTTGTGCGGCGTACGGAAGCCGTAGACGCCGCTGGTCTGCACGGTCTCGAGCGCCTTCCAGCGGCCCTTGCCCAGCTTGTGCTCGACCACGACCTGGGTCGGTCCGGTGGCCGGTCGCACGCGGCCCCACAGCACGTCCTGCGAGCCGTACTGCTTCGCGGCGAGCGGCAGGATGAACGCGTTGTAGGACGGCTTCTTCCTGCCCTTCGACGTGCGCAGGCCGGTCTCGAAGCCGGGATAGCGCTTCTCCACCGGCTCGCCCCTGCGCGGCTGGTCGTCGCGCATCAGGTACTGGGAGAACGCCTTCACGCGCGGGTTCGCATAGGCCATCCGCTCGGCCATCGCGAGGAACTCCGCCTGGCGGGCGAGCGTGACGCCGGCGGTGGGGTCCGGCCGGCTCTGGATGCCGAACTCGGTCAGGAAGATGCCGCGGCCCCGGTCGATCCGGCCGGCGCGCGCCGCCTTGTCGAGAGCGGTCACGAGGCGGCTCAGCGACCCGATGCTCACCTCGTCGTCGTCCTCGGACACGAACGTCGGACCGGCCTTGCGGGTGTAGGCGTGGTGCGCGTAGCCGTCGATCCGCAGCTTCTTGCAGTTCCCCTTGGCCTTGTAGTCGCCGTCGAGGCAGAGCGCGCGCCGCAGGAACGCGAGCGGCGACACGACGTTCTGGTTGCCGATCGGCGCGGTCTCCCCGAACAGCACCTGGTCCTTCG
>Ga0190265_10003787_pt1 | contig 10389 bp, 8 predicted proteins | sample Popmic124T_FD_133135 | JGI IMG/M metagenome (GOLD analysis project Ga0190265, IMG submission 133135) | Populus adjacent soil microbial communities from riparian zone of Indian Creek, Utah, USA - 124 T | ecosystem: Environmental > Terrestrial > Soil > Riparian zone | place: USA: Utah | collected...
ACCAAAGAAAGCACCGCATCGGCGACGGCGATGAGCGTCTCTTCCAGGCTTGTGCTCGCCCCGATGCGCTTTTGCGCCCGGTAAAGGGCGGATAGGCTGCGCGGGTTCTGCTCGATCCCGGCCGTGATACGTCCGAGATCGTCGATCTTGCGGACCGCGACGACGCGCGTTTCCTCGCCGTCGTCGTCGACGAACACCGCGATGGCGGTGACCGCGTCGCCCGAGCCGAGCTCGATGACATCACCGCTTTCGAGCGCGGCTTTGTACCCTGCGCCTTCACCGAGAACGGTGCGTGCCCTGCCCCTGACGAGCGTCGTGCCGTTGGTCGAGCGCAGATCTTCGAGCATGGGGGCGGTCGGGCCGAGCACGATGCGCGCGTGCTCGGCCGAAACCTGGTTGTCCTCCATGACGAGGTCGTTGGTCGGCGCGCGGCCGATGCGAACGACCTCCTCCGCCGCCTCGAATGACCGCCCTTTGCTGATGCCCGATCGAATGACGAGCCGAAGCATCGCCCTTAAATCGTCGTGCTATCGAGCGCGCAATCGATAGACGATCTCCTTCACCGGCGCGTCGGCCTGCATCATGTTGCGATCGTCCTTGGCCTTGTTCTCGTCGACGATCTTCTGCAGAGCGTCGGCGACGGGCGCCGGTTGGTTCTGGGTGAGGTGATCGATGGCCGAGACGGCCGAGAAGCGCACCGCCGCGTTCTTCACCTTGGGCAGCTGCTTGACGATCTCCATGCTGGTGCCGGCGTTGCCGAGGATGGCCAGCATGTAAGCGGCCTTGATGCCCATGAACTGTGTTTTTTCTTCCTGCGCCATGGGTTCCTGCACCTTGGAGACGTAGCAGGCGACGTTGTCGCCGCAGCCGTTCACGACGTCGGTCGCCAGACGCAGCGCGTCTTTTTCGATCTGCGTGCCTTCCTTGTCGACCGCCGCTTTGACGTCCGCGACCTGCCCCTTGTTCATCACCTTGATACCGGTGACGAGCGCGCCCAGCTGGACGGCGTCTTTGTCGTTGTCGCTCCCCTTGGCGCCTTTGATCTGTTTGAGGAGCCAGGGCACCATCTGCGGATCGTAGAAGCGCGAGGCGGCCTCCATGAGCTGCGCGCGCGCATTTTGTCCCGTGGGGGGCATGAGGGTGGCCGGCGCGATCTTTTCGAAAGCCGCCATGAAGGCCTTTTGGCTCTCCGGCGTGGTCGGCAGCTTGGTGAGCTCGCGCGCCACCACTGCGCGCGTCACGTCGTTGTCGGCGGACTCGAGCGCCTGGACCATCGGGCCCACCGCTTCGGCGCGACCGATGGCGCCGAGCACGACGGCCGCCGCCTTGACGTAGGCCTTCGCTTCCTCGGGGTTGGCGCCCGACGTGGTCTTCGCGTAGTCGACGATCTCCGCGTCTTTGCCGCCGATCGCAGCGATGAGAGTCGGCATTGCCTCTTTGCCCATCTTGATGAGCGCCATCGACGCCGTACCCGCGACGTCGGCCTTGCTCGGCGTCATGACGGCCTTGAAGAGCGGTTTGACTGCCGCCGGGTCTTTCAGCTCGCCGGCGAGCTCGGCGGAAGTCGTCTGCCAGAAGAGCTCGTTCTGGTAGGCGGTGACTTTGGCGCTGTCGCCCGCGCCGGCCGGCTTGTCGATCTTGTGGTTGAGGCGCTCGATGATGATTCCCTTCCACTGGGGGCTCACGAGCTGCAGCATCGCATCGTGCACGTTCTTGTAGGCCTGCGACCCTTTTTGGGTGCCGGCTTCGAGCTTGATGAAAGCCTGCCCGAGCGCAGGCGCGGCCTCCTCGAGCTTGGTCGCCCCGATGGCAGGCGCGATCCAGCGGAGGTCGTCCTCGGAAGCGCCTTTGCCCTCCGCAAAACCGCTGCAGCCCTTGATCCATGCCTCTTTGGCGCGGGTGTCGCGGGCGTCGGCCAAGAACTTGATGAGCTCGACCCGCGTGCGATCGTCGAGCTGTCCGTCGACGTAGACCTTGGTGAGCGGCGGGATGATCTTGTCGAGGAGCGCTTTGACGTTGGCCTCGTTGCGGTCCTTGTTCGCCTTGGTCATCGCGTCTTCGAAAAACTGGATGAGCCTCTTGATCGCGGCGGGACGCTTGATCGGGTCGTTCAGCTGTTTCACGTGCGTTTCGGGAGCATTCTCGTCGTTGCACCCCACCATCCCGAGCGTCGCCACCGAGACTGCCGCGCAGCTCGCAGACGTGAACAAAAGGGCACGGAGCAGCGGAGCGATCGTTCGCGCAATTCGGATCATGGGATCACCTCCCCAAAGGGTACGTGAGTGTCGGCGCGAGCTCGCCTCGTGGGCAAGCCCAGTTCAGTTCCCATTGGAGCTGAAAAACCAAGGGATAAGAGAAGTTACGCTGCTTCTTAACGCGGTGTCAACGCGCCAGCGACGGCTGACCCCGAAAGGTTGGGCCAGCAGCACGCCGACGGCGTTCGTCGTCGGGTTCGCCTTGGCGAACGGCTACTTGTCGCGCCGCTTCACGATGTCGAGCACGGCTTGGTGCAGCTTTCCGTTCGAGGCGAGGAAGCCGTGGGTATTGGCAAGGTCGGGCCCGCCGTAATCGATGGGGCGACCCGACGCGTCCGTGCAGAAGCCACCCGCCGCGGTCACGATGGCCTCGGGCGCGCATGTGTCCCACCGTTTACCGGCTTGGTTGGGATGGAGGTAGAAATCGGCCCGACCCGACGCGACATCGGTTGCCTTGAGTCCCGCGCTCCCTCGCGGCGTCGCCTTTTCGACGCCGAGCTGCTCGATGAGACGCTGCAGGCGCTCCGACGGGTGGGATCGGGAAACGACGACGTTGGCTCGCGACAAGAGGGCGGTGTCGGTGACGTGGATGGGCATGCGCGCGCCATCGGGCGCGACTTCGAACGCGCCGACCGATTCACCTCCTGCCCATGCCGTACCCAAGGCCGGCGCTACGACGACCCCTGCCACTGGCCGTCCGTTCTCGACGAGGCCGATCATCACGACAAAATCGCCATTTCGCGCCACGAACTCCAAAGTTCCATCCAGCGGATCGACGAAAAAGACGCGCGGTGCGCCGGCCCAGCCGGCGAAGGCGCTCTCGTCGCTTTCTTCGGCTACCACCGGGACCGGCCCGAACGATTCGGCGAGGCGCGTGCAGATGAGCGCATTGGCTTCGCGATCGGCCTGGGTGACCGGGTCGGCGGGGCCCTTGTAGTCGACCGAGAAGTTGGTGGCGTAGATGCGCGCGACGATGACCGACGCTTCACGCGCCACGCGGAGCATGACCTCGAGCTCGTCGGGGCGGTTCACGTCGTCACCCCCGCCAGTATGAGCTCGCGGGGAATTCGCGCGAGCGCGTCGTCGCCGAGATAAGGCGGCGCAGTCTCGGTTTCGCGCACGATTTGTTCGAGCTGCGCGACGTTCTTCGGACCGAGGACGGCCGTCGATACGACGCTGTTGGCCAGCACGTAGCGCACCGCGGCGGCGCGCATGGTGTGCACCTCCCCCTGCACGAGCCAACGTACGGCATCGAGCTGTTTGAGGCGCGTGTCGAGCTCGCTCTTCGACCATCGGTCGGCGCGGTGGTCGCCGGTCGCGAACGTTCGACCGGGCGCAAACTGGCCCGCCAAGAGCCCGTACGAGAGAACGGAGCGAGCGAATACGCCGGCCTTGTCACCCGCCAGATCGGCGGCCAGATCGTGCAAGTCGCGCGAGAAGAAGAGGTTATACGCGAGCTCGATCACCTGCGCGCCCTGGCCAATCGCCGCGCGCGCGACCGCGCTGTCGCCGGCGCTGACGCCCCACGCTTCGATGGCGCCGTTCGCCTTCAGCTCGTCGAGCGCCGCCGTGGCATCGCCACGCGAGATCGTCGACAAGGCCGGGTTGTGCAACAGAACGACGTCGATCTTGTCTTTTCGCAGTCGCTCCTGCGAGCGAAGGACCGCTTGGTGGAGGTAGTCACGCTCGAAACGCTTGTAAGATTGCTCGTAGCCAGGCGCGACGGACGACGCTTCGGGGCGGAAGGTGCCCACCTTGGTGACGACGCGCACGGCCTTGCCGGCGAGCCGCTCCCCCAAACACGTCTCCATCGCGCCGTGACCGTAGACATCCGCCGTTTCGAAGGCCGTGATTCCGAGCTCGAGCGCGCGATCGATCACGCGGTCACGCTCCGGCGCGTCGACGGGACCGTAGGCATCGCCGGAGAGCCCCCACGTCCCTAGAGTGAGCTCCGAAACCTCGATGCCGGTTTGTCCCAGGTGACGTGTCCGCACTTCGGAGGGTTTAGCACCCCTCGGCCTGCCCCTTCCAGCGTCGGAGCGCGCTCTCGAGTTCGCGCACAGCGTCCGCGATCGGCGCCACCTTGAAGGGGTGGTGCGATGTGCGCCCGATCTCGAGCGCGCGCACATCGCCACCATCGGATCGGACGTGGACGGTGATGGCCGTGGGGTCGGGACGCTGCTCGGCGCCCGGCGAAACTTCGAGCTCGGCCCACATGGCTCGGCCCGGCTGCACGGTGCCGAGCCATTCGTGCATGGCGGCACGATGCGCCTCGCGCGCGTCGGGTGCGAGGTAATCGCGCATGTACGACTGGTAGGCGAGGACCAAGGTGCCCCCGTGTTCCCTCGAAACGCGCGTGAGCCGCGCCGCAAAGCCGCGCACGTCCATGCGCTCGAGCACCGGGGGCGACGGCTCGCGGCGCGCGTCGAAAAAAGCGCGGAGACCCGCTTCGAGACGCTCGACGCGTCCGCGATCGCCCGGCCAGATGCACGCGCGCATCCAGATCACGTTTTCGGGCACGTCGAGATCGACCGGCCGCGCGTCGAGGCCGAGCCGCGCCACGGCCTTTGCCGTGACGACGACCGGTATCGCCACGCCGCTCGAATCGGACCATACGGCGGGAAGCCGCTCCGCTACCAAATTGAGCCCAGCGCTCGCTCCGAGATCGACGAGGGCCACTGGCACGGCGCCCGCTTCGCATCCGGCGAGAAACGCCGGCCAGCGCCACACCACCGACCGCAGAGTGTCGTTGGTTTGCACCCAGCGCTGGGCGAGCGTGGCAAAGAGCTCGACGCGATCGGGCGCGAGCGCCCGGCGCACGGTTTCGAGGCTCACCTCTTCGGCGCGCGGCTCGTCGGTGCCTATGGCGCGATACAAAGGGTGGGGCGGACCTTCGACCATCGCCCCTTCGCGCAGCGCGGCCATCAGCAAAAGCGGGCGGTCGTAGACGACGTGGAAGGTCCGGCCGCTCCACACGCGAGCGAGCGCCTGTCCGAGCAGAGAGCGCGGCTCTTCGAGCATCGCTTGGACGTGCTCCAGCACCGCCGCGTAAGACGGAACGCGGCCGCCGAACTCGGCGCGCATTCTCGCGACGTCGGCGAGAAAACCGTCGGCCCCGATGCGCGCCTCATCGCTCATAGAGCCAATAGTGTGCCGAACCGAAGCCTGCGCCACTCGATTCGACGATCGAGACACGTATGGTGCCGTCGGCCAGCGCATCGGGGATGTCGAGCGACGCTTCGGTCCAACCGTCGGGCGTGAGCTTCAGCGTCGCAACCGGCTCGTCGCCAATCCGGACCTCCAGGTCGCCGGAATGGCCGGCAACGAAGCGCGCCGCCAGCCGGTAGAGGGACCCCGGACGACCGCGCATCACGAAGCGGTCGAAACTGCGCCGCACGCGCGCGCCGTCGGCGATCTGTTCTCCGTCATGTTCGTAGCCGAGCGCCACGTTGTCCGTCTCGCGCGTGGGTCCGAGCTCGTAAGCGTGTTCGGCTTCTGACTCGAGATCCGCGACGTCGAGCACGTCGGCGAGAGCCGACCCGGGCGCGTGGCGCGGGCTTTCCCCCGAACCGAGGGCGTCGTAGCGGGCGGTGTAGGCCAGCATGGTAGCGCCGCCGAGGATGGTCTGATCGAGCACGGTGGCGCGATAAAGCTCTTCACCGAGGATCGCGTCGCAACCGAGCCAATGAGGATAGACGATGAAGTGGGTGGGCAGGAGTTCGGGCGACGAGCGCGCGAGCCGTTCGTAGTGCTCGAAACGCGAGCCAGCGCCCGCCACCCAGTACCGCGCCTCGCCGGGCGTCGTGAGCCCCACCACGTCGAACGTCCGGAGGTCGGAAAAATAGGTGATGGCGCCGGTATCGTTGACGCCGATGCGCGATCCCGGGTCGAGCGCCGTCTTCGCCCATCGTCCCAGCGTCACCTGCTGGCGGTCGATGGCCGACGCGCTGGACGCCAGATCGTCGAGCGTCCACCCGAGGTGAGAAGCGAACGCCCCCGCGAAGATGCCGCTCAAGACTGGCGCGGCGAGCCCGAAGCGGGGTACGAAGACGGCGACCGCATCGGCCACGCAGCGTGCGAGGCACGAAAGACCGATGAACCAAGCGAACGCAAATGGCCAGAGGTAGCGCAGCCGATTCCAGAGAAACGTGAGATACGTGCACGGGACGAGCATCCCGAGGGCCATCAGCAAGACGAGACCGGCGCGCAGAGGCCGGTCGCGCAGCCGGCCCGCCACCGGAATGGCGAGAAGAGCCGCCACCCCGAAGGGGCGCGCGCCGGCCGGAATGTAAACGGCGCTCCACTCGCGTCCGTCGATGATCGTATCGAAGAAGATGCGCAGGTTGTCGCGCACGGAGGCGACGAGGGCGGCCCCATGACCGTAATAGGGATTGCCGGGCAGCCATTTGACGATGGTGGTCGACGAACTGACGTTACCGGTGAGCGCGAGGTGCAAGAGCGGCACCACGAAGGCACCGGCGAGGGCGATCGGCGCGGCGCCGTGGCGAAGAAGGTCGCGCGATCTCGTCGCGGGGTCATGCTCGCGGGGCGCGAAGGCCAAAAGCGTCGCAAAAACCATGATCGACACCAGCGAGCCCTCGGGCCTGAGGAGCGGCGCGACGAAAGCCAGCGCCAAGAGCCGTGTCCGGCGGCGGAAGGTTCGCTCTTCTCGGGGGATCTCGCCCCACTCGATGCATTGCCGCAGCGAAAACGCGAGCACCAGGGCAAGAGGCACGACTTCCATGCCGCTCGCTGCGCCAAAAACGTAACCTCCGAAGCAGGGCACCATGGCCGCCGCGCCTACGCTCGCGCCGCGTCCTACGAGGGGGAGCGCCAATCGGTACGTCTCGACGGCGAGCGCGCCGAGCGAAAGGAAACCGAGCACCCACGCCCCCCAGATGATCGAGAGATCGTCCAGGCCGGCTGCGTGAAGCGGCGCCAAGAGCAACGGCCAAAGCAGGCTCGTCGCGCCGGAGCTATACCCCTCGCCCTCGACATAAGAAAAGAAATGGCCGCTCGCGAGCCGCTTCGCATATTGGAAATGAATGAACGCATCGTCGAGCGGCACCGCCGGGTGCCCGCAGCGCGCGATGATCGCACGCATGGTGTAGGCAGCGAGCGCGGCCGTCGCCAGGGCCACCGGTAGGAAGCGCATGCGTCGTTTCCACCCCGCCGCGAAAGGCGAAACGGCCGGACGAGCTCGAAGTGTGGTGTCGCTGTCCACGACGCTCCCGCCATTTCGCCTTCCTCGAGCGCCCCGGTGTCAAGCGGTATCGAGGTCGAGGTGCTGGACGGGTGGGCGCTGATTGGGGTTGCTAGTTCTCCCCCCCCGGCCCCCTCACTTAAAAGTGGGGGGGTGCCAACGTATTTTGTCGCGGGCACGTTGGTGGTGACGCGGCGGGGCGTCTTGGTGGGTTCGTGCTATCAGGCGCGCGTGGGTGCGGACTTCGTTTCCGAAGGACGGCGGCGCTATGCGGATGCGCCGCGCCTGCCCGGTGAGGGGAGTATCCGGCTCGGCGAGCTTTTGCCCAAAGCGGTGCACCGGATCGAGATCGAAGTGGGTCCGGGGCGAGGCGGCTTTCTTTTCGAGCGGCTGCAAAGCCAGCCGGACCTCGAGATGGTGGCCTTCGAAGTAAGCCGCAAGTGGACGACGCTCGTGAACCAGCGGCTGGCCCGACTCGGGCTCGCCGATCGCGGGCGGGTCTTCGCCGAGGACGCGCGGCTGGCGCTGCCGCGCCTCGAGCCCCCCGGGGAGGTCGCGTGCGTCTACTTCCACTTCCCCGACCCGTGGTGGAAGAAACGCCATCAAAAACGGCTCGTGATGGGGTCCGGGATGCTCGACCAGGTCGCGCGCCTCCTGCGGCCCGGGGGGGAACTCTTCGTGCAGACCGACGTCGATGACCGGGCGGAGCTTTACGAGACGCAGATCTCGGGTCACGCGGCCTTCGAAGCTTACGGCGAGCCCACGGTCGGCGACGCGGGCCGACCTTCGGCGCGCCTCGCCGAAAACCCCTACGGGGCGCGCAGTCATCGCGAGCGGCGCGCGATCGACGACGCCATTCCCATCTACCGGCTTCGCTTCCGCCGGGTCACGCCCTGAGCATCGCGCGGGCCTTTCCTCTGCGGCGAGGGGATTACCCGCCTCCGGCGCATGGCGGCCCGACCGTCGCGCGAACGGATCCGACGCCGAGGAGATCCCCGCGCGAAGGAGAAGTGATACGCTCGCGAACCATGCAGAGGCTCGTCGCTCCCGTGGTCTTGGCGTGGTCGATCGGCGTCGCGTGCTTCGCGCTTCCTTCGTGCGTTACGTACACCGAGGCGCTCAACCGCGGTCAGCGTCATTTCCAAGCCAATGAGTACGAACAAGCGCTCGCCATCTGGCGCATCCTCGAGCGCGACATCGATTCGCTGCCGCCCGGTGATCGCGCGCGCTACGCCTATTTTCGCGGAATGACCGATTACCGGATGTCGCTCCGTGACGACGCCCGACATTGGCTGGCGATGGCACGCGCCTACGATCAGGCCGTGCCAGGCGGGATTGAAGAAGTCTGGCGCGAGCGAATGAACGAGGCGCTGAAAGATCTGGCGGGCGACCTTCGGAGCGAAGGCACTGTCGCCCGAGCACCCGACGCGGGCGCGGACTAAAGCCAAGTTGGCGACGGGGATGCAATGGGTCACGTTCCGGATATGCAGAGGCCGGTCCACGCCCTAGCGCTGATCGCGGCGGCGGCGCTTGCCGCAGGGTGTGCGCAGCGCGCGGCGCTGCCCCCCGCACAGCCCGTCATCCAGACCACGCCGATCGTCATTACGCCGCGTGAGGAAGAAGCGCCCGAGGCGATGTTTCAGCGGGCAGAGCTCCTTCTGCTCGAAGGAAAGGGAGCCGAAGCAGGCCCGCTTTTCGATCGATTGGCGCGGCTCGATCCCTCGGGACCGATCGCGCCGATGGCGCAGTACAAGAGCGGCGTCGCCTGGGACGTGGCCGGCGATTACCCCGGCGCGCTCGACCGATTTCGCGCGGTGGTCAGTCGATACAACGACCGCGACATCGGTCGCCTGGCGACGCTCGGTGTGGCACGACTCGAAGCGTACCTGGAAAAATGGAGTCAACTGTCGGCCACCGCCGACCTGCTCTTGGCCCGCAGTGACCTCAGCGACGTCGATCGCATCGAAGGGTACGGAGCCAAAGCTCTCGCCATCGTCGAGGCCGGGGATCCCGACGGCGCCGAGCGGTTCATCGCTCGCGGCCGCGACATCATCGAGAAGCTGAGGCTCGGCGAAGGGGGCAAGGTCCCGGTCCAGGTGGCGCAGATCTTTTTTGCGCTGGGCGAAGTTCGCCGGGTCCGGAGCGAGTCCATCGTCTTCGTCCCCTTGCCGCCGAGTTTCGGCGAAGCGCTCGAGCAGCGCTGCCAGCTTTTGCTCGACGCCCAGAGCGCCTATTCCGATGCGATGCGGAGCTACGACACGCATTGGCCAGCCATGAGCGGGTATCGCGTGGGGGAGCTTTACCAAAAACTCCATCGCGACGTTCTTGCGATCCCTCCGCCCAAGACGGCAGCGACCACCGAGAAAAAACGCCTCTTCGAAGGCGCGATGGCCCTGCGCTACCGGATCTTGCTCGAAAAAGGCCTCAAGATGATGGATCACACCCTGATGTTCGCCACGCGGACCGGGGAAGCGAGCGTGTGGGTCGATCGCGCGCGAGCGGCCAAGCGCGACATCGAGCGGGCGCTCGAAGAGCAAAAAGCGACGCTCGCCAAGCTGCCTTACTCCGAAAAGGATCTACAAAAAGCGCTCGACGACCTCGCCTCCAAAAGTCGCCCATAATGACGCGGGCCGCTCGACCAGGGAATGCCGCGACCCCGCATCAGGCTGGCCGCGGGCCAGAGGCCCGCATTTTCACCCGGGGAAGCCCGAGGCACAAATACTGCTTGACTCTAACGAAAAGCGGACCCACGCTGTCGGTCCCCGTGGGGCCCCCCTGCCCTCCCCGCCGTCACCGGCGACCCTAGCGAGTCGCCGACCGATGGTGAGGGCCGAGGTATCTCTGCGGTGGCGCCAGTTTTGCTTGCGTGGCCTCGGGCGGTCGTCTACCCTCCGCGCCGCGTAAGGCATCGAGCAGAACGCTCGGGCTGGC
>Ga0190265_10003788_pt1 | contig 10387 bp, 9 predicted proteins | sample Popmic124T_FD_133135 | JGI IMG/M metagenome (GOLD analysis project Ga0190265, IMG submission 133135) | Populus adjacent soil microbial communities from riparian zone of Indian Creek, Utah, USA - 124 T | ecosystem: Environmental > Terrestrial > Soil > Riparian zone | place: USA: Utah | collected...
AGATGCTCGAGCACCTGGGGCAGGTTCTGGAATCGATCTAAAATATCTCGAAATCGCTAGAGTGGACTCCTAGAATCGTCGCGCTCCAGCGCTTTCCGACCAGAGCAGCGGGCGACCATTCTCACGAGGAGCAAAACGATGTCGATGACTCGCTTTGTGCCGTTGCGTCGTGATTTCATTGTTCAAACCCTCATCCCACGTACTCTATTCGGACTCGCCTTCATATTCGCCGTTCAGCCGCTGCCCCTCGCGGCGCAGACGCTCAATTCCTGCGTCGCCATCGATACCATCATCGACTCGGACCTTTCCATGCCCACCGGAATGGCGTTTCTGGGCGAGGGCGATTTCTTCGTCATCGAAAAAGTCACGGGACAGGTCAAGCGGGTGACGAACGGCGCCGTCGTGGCGACGGTCCTCGATCTGCCAGTGAATGGCGGGAGCGAGCGAGGCCTGCTGGGCATCACCCTGCATCCGAACTTTGCCAACAATAACTTCGTCTATCTTTATTATTCGCGCGCGGAAGCGGACAACGGCGCCTGGCTCGACAATCGCGTCTCCCGCTTCACCTGGAACGGGACGAATCTCATCGACGAAACACTCATCGTTTCGTTTCCGATGGATCCCAACCAGAACAACGGCTCCAACCATGACGGCGGCATCATTCTCTTCGGTCCCGACGGCAAACTTTATGGCATCACCGGCGACCTGAATCGGAGCCGATTGGAACAGAATGTCACTTCGACCGCTGTCGCGGGCGTCGGAGGCGTGTTTCGCCTCAATGACGACGGCACGATTCCGGCGGATAATCCATTCATCGATCACGCGGAGCCGGTCATCAAGCATCTCTATGCCTATGGCGTGCGCAACAGTTTCGGCATGACGTTCGATCCGGTGACGGACAATCTTTGGGATACCGAGAATGGGCCGAACTTCTACGACGAAGTGAATCTCGTTCCGGAGGGCTTCAACAGCGGCTGGTCGAAGATCATGGGTCCCGATGCGCGCGATTCGCAGGACGTGGACGATCTCATTCATCTCACGAACTCCGTCTATTCGGATCCGAAGCTGAGCTTTCTGGCGCCGGTTGCCGTGACCGCGATTCTCTTTATCGAGGACAGCCTCATGCCGGCGTCGTGGCAGGGCACGCTCGTGCTGGGCGATGCCAACAACGGCAATTTCTACCGCTTCAATCTCAACGAGGACCGCGACGCCCTGATTCTGCCGCCTGGCGTGAGTGAGGACCTTGTGGCCGACACGACGACGGAGCGAAATTCGCTGCGGCTCGGCAATGGGTTTGGTCCGACGACGGACCTGAAGATCGGTCCGGACGGATACTTGTATCAACTGAGCCTGGGTGGCGACGTGCGGCGCATACGGCCGGTCGATACGACGCTGGGTGATATGAACTGCGACACCGTTATCAACCTGAGCGATGTCGATCCATTTGTGCTCGCCTTGACCAATTCGACGGCCTATCTTTCGGCTTTTCCCGGCTGCCTGATCTGCAACGCCAACTTCAACGACAACGATGGCCCCGACGGGGGGGACATCGCGGGATTTGTTGCACTATTACTGGGGCCGTAGGATTCCTAATCGCCCAGGATATACGGATGGCGTCGGTGGATTCTCCTGTGCCCGTACCCTAAATATTTCCAAACTTTTACTTGAATCGCATTCGAGGTTTGCTTAAGCTCGTCGCGCGATGCACGCCCTGACGCCAACTAAGTCTGTTTCCAAACCCCCGGCTGCCGGTTCGAACGACGCAGTGCTTCGGACCGTCCAGCACTATTGGGGATACGACACCCTGCGGCCGCTGCAAGCCGAGGCGATTCAGGCCGGCCTCTCGCAGCGCGACTCGCTGGTGGTCATGCCGACCGGCGGAGGGAAGTCGCTGTGCTACCAAGTGCCGCCGGCCATTGCCGAGCGAACTGACATCGTCGTGTCACCGCTGATCTCGCTGATGAAGGACCAGGTCGACGGACTGCGCGAATGCGGGTACCCGGCTGTGGCGCTGCACGGCGGAATGTCGCAGGAAGACCGGCGGGCGGCCTTTCGCGAGACCATGCAGGGGAAGTACCGGCTGCTGTTCGTCGCCCCTGAGCGGCTGATGACCGATTCCTTTCTCAGCTCGATCGAGAACCTGGACGTTCGCTCGTTCGCCATCGACGAGGCCCATTGCATCAGCCATTGGGGTCACGATTTCCGGCCGGAATATCGCATGTTGGCCGAGCTGAAGCGGCGATTTCCGGCCGCGAGCCTTCATGCATTCACAGCGACGGCGACTGAGCGGGTGCGGCGGGACATTGTGACTCAACTAGGCCTCCGCGATCCGGCGATTCTGGTCGGCGATTTTGACCGGCCGAACCTCACCTATCGCGTGATTCAGCGCGAGGACGTTTACGGCCAGACGCTGGAGGTCATTAAGCGGCACGAGAACGAGGCGGTGATCGCCTATTGCATCTCGCGCAAGGACACCGAGGCGATGGCGGGGTACCTGCGGTCGAAGAAGGTCAAGGCGGTTTTCTATCACGCCGGCATGTCGCCGGACGAGCGGCGGCACGCGCAGGACTCCTTCGCCAACGAAGAGATCGACGTGGTGGTCGCCACCGTGGCGTTTGGCATGGGCATCGACCGCAGCAACGTGCGCTGCGTCGTTCACGCTGCCATGCCCAAGTCCATCGAGCACTACCAGCAGGAGACCGGCCGCGCGGGGCGCGACGGGCTGGACGCCGAGTGCGTGATGTTCTATTCGCCGGGCGACGTGACCAAGTGGGAGTACATGCTGTCGAGCGACGGGTCGGAGGCCGGCGAGCAGAATAAGGCGGCTCAGATCGAGTTGCTCCATCATTTGCAGGCCTATTGCCAGCCGTTCGATTGCCGGCATCGGCGGCTGGTGGAATATTTCGGCCAGGCATTTGCGAAGCGAGAATGCGGGGCGTGCGACGTATGCCTGAACGAGACGGGCGAGATGGAGGATGTCACCGTCCTGGCGCAGAAAGTCCTGTCCTGCGTCGCGCGGACGAAGGAGATGTTCGGCGCCAAGCACGTCGCCGACGTTCTGCGCGGCGGGGACACAGAGATGATTCGCAAGTGGAATCATCAGTCGCTTTCCACGTATGGACTGGTGAAGGACATGCGGGCGAAGGAGCTGGTCGCATCAATCAACCAGATGGCGGATCTGGGGGTGCTTTCGCGGACCAGCGACGGCTTCGCGACGCTGAAGCTGAATGAGACGTCGTGGGCGGTGATGCGCGGGAAGCAATCGGTGCGGCTACCGAAGCTAAGCGTTCCCGTTTCCCGCGACGAGGCCAAGCGGCAGGAAACCTGGGAGGGCGTGGATCGGCCGCTGTTTGAGGCGCTTCGCGCGCTGCGGAAGGAAATCGCGGATGAACGGGGCGTGCCGCCGTTCGTGGTGTTCAGCGACGCCAGCCTGCGGGACATGTCCCGTCGGCGTCCGCGAAATCGAAGCGACTTTCGCCAGATGCACGGCGTGGGCGACACGAAGCTGACTGAATTCGGCGATCGCTTTCTGGCCTGCATCGAGCGGCACTGCGCGGCGACGGGTCAAACCGTGAACATGTCCGCTTCAGGACCTTCATCGGCGGCGATCCATCGGACGCCGAAAGGGCCAAGTCCTGCAATCCTGCGAGCCCGTGAAATGTTCGCGTCGGGCGCGTCGATCGAGCAGGTGTCGGAGGAAATCCATCGGGCCCCAGGCACCGTGAGCAACTACCTTGCGGAGTTCATCGAGACGACGCGACCGGCATCGATTGCGGCGTGGGTCGACGATGCCGACTACGCTCGCGTGGCGGCAGTCGTGGGCGCGGTGGGCATCGAGCGGCTCAAACCGGTCTTTGACGCGCTGGAAGGAAGCGTGTCATATGAGATCATTCGCCTCGTAGCGGCGCATGTCGAGGCCATGGCGGCGGCGGAGTCGACGTAAATTTTCAGGAGGCCGAGCAGGATCGTTTCGCCCAGTCCCGAAGAGACGGGGCGAGCGCGTGTCCAGCGAGATATTCTGAGGGATAGCAGAGAAACGAAATCGACGGGAGATTCGATGAATTCGCTTAAGAGACGACGCCGGTTCTATGTCAAATATGCAACACTCAGCGCCCTCACGCTGGGGACCTGCTGGCAGTTCGGCTGCATTCAGGCGATCCTGGCGACGATCGGTGTGACGTTCTTCTAACAGAGCCACGACCGTGAGGGAGCGGTTGGAGTCGCCGCGCTGATCGGTCCCAATTTTCACAGATGCTGCGTTGTTGCGTCAGATCTAGTGGTCCGGCTGCCCGTGGGCCGTCACCGCTTCCTAACGGGCGCGGCTCTGTTTTACAACACGAAGTCGGCGTCGTCGTGTCGAGGATCGTAGACCGGCGGCGGCGCGGCGGCCTTGCGCTTGGGCAGCACGACCATCATCGCCATGCCGGAAACAAACCCGCCGATGTGGGCCCAGTAGGCCACATTCGACTCGCTCCCGCTGAAGGCGGGGACGAAATTCTGCAGCACGATGTAGAAGCCCATATAAATCCACGCCGGAAGGCTGAACGTGGCCGGGTACCAGCCGATCGGCACGATGGCGAATATGCGCGCGTGCGGAAACAGCAGCAGATAGCCGCCCATCACCGCGCTGACGGCCCCGCTGGCGCCGACGAGCGGAATGTATCCCGGTGAAAAAAATGCGTGCAACAGATTCCCGCACACCCCGCCGGCCAGATAGAAGATGATAAACAGGACGTGGCCGAGACGGTCTTCGATGTTGTTGCCGAAGATCCAGAGAAACAGCATGTTGCCGATGAGGTGCATCCAGCCGCCGTGGAGGAACATACTGGTGAAGAGGTTGATTGGGGCGGGAACGTCGGAGATGGCGTTGACTGCCCGCCGATCCAACTCAACGGCCGGTTGACCGGTGAAGCGATTGACGAGCGGCCGGCCGCGCGAATCAGTCAAATGTCGAACTGGTGGATTCTCGCGCAGGCCCTCGGCAAAGTCGGGTTCCGATTCGACAAGCTCGGCAGGAACGAACCCGAATTTCCAGGTGAAAGCGCTGGTCTGGTCCGCGGGGCGGGCGATTTGAAAAAGGAAAATGGTGGCGTTAACGGCTATCAATCCGATGGTGAGGTAGGGCTTCGTGCTGATCGGGTTGTTATCGCGAATTGGGAACATAAGCTGGTATTGATGTGTTTGACTGAACTATTGTTTCCCCGCAGCCACTCCGCCGCTCCTTCGGAGCGGACTGGAATCGAACATCACCATTCCACGGGTTCCGCTGCGCTCCACCCGTGGCTACAGCCCGTCGCTCCTTTGGAGCGAAGCCGATAGCTGTTGTAGCGTTAGAGGTAGCGACCCGCCAGATAGCCATCGAAACCTAACGATGAGACTCGGCCTGACAATCGACTTTCTGCTGGTCGAGGATTTTCAGGACGTGTTTGATCGCCGGCGTAATGAGGTCCAGGCAATCCACGACCCCTTTCGGGCTTCCCGGCAGCATCAGAATCAACGTCCGCTTTGCGATCCCCGCGCCGCCGCGCGAGATGATGGAGAGCGGCGTCTTCTCGAAGCTGCCGGTCCGCATGATTTCGCCGAAGCCGGGCAGTGTTTTTTCAAAGAGCGGTTCGATGGCCTCCGAAGTGACGTCGCGGTCGGAAACGCCCGTGCCGCCGGTGGTGACGATGAGCGACACGCGGCCGAGAAGCGTCTGCACGATGTTGCGAATGGTGTCGCAATCGTCGGGAACAATCTTTTTTTCAACAATGGTGATGCCCATCGACGCCAATGCTGTTTCGATGGCCGGTCCGCTCTGGTCGCGGGCCAGGCCCTCCGAGCGCGAATCTGAGATGGTCAAAATGGCGGCGTCGGGCATGTCAGGATCGTATGCAGCCAGGCGGCGGGCGGCAATTCAAGATGGCGGCATTACGCGCGAGGTCAAACGATCATCGCGTGATTCCTCCGGTCCGTCCGGCACGGAGGCCGGACGCTACGATCGTTCGTCCTGCACGGAGGCCGGACGCTACGATTGTTCGTCCGGCACGGGGGTCGGACGCTACGGTCAAGTGGGTCTAAAAGCGGAACGTGTAGCCGAGGTAGATGAAGTCGACCTCGTCATCAAAGCCCGTCGCCGAAATGAAATTGCTCGGCCAGAAGTGCGAGTACCCGAATAACAGTGTCTGGTGCGTGTCGATCGAGACGTTGATCGTGAGGTCGAGTTCCTGGCCGATGTCGTGCCCCGGGTTGCCGAAGCGGTCGCGGCGCACCGGCTGGCCGAGGCCGTTGGCGATTCCGTCGGTGACCGAATCATTCCAGAAGGTGTACCACGTCGCCTTCGCGGTGACTTTCTTGTGCGGCGTGAGGGTCAGATTCAGATTGGGAGAGATGATATTCTGGCGGGTGAATAGATCGATATGGCCCAGAAATGAGTGGACCGCGCTGAAATTGGTGGTGTAGGTCTGATGAACGTTGTCGGTTGAGTCCTGGTCGCCGCTGCCCCAGTCGAAGCCCACCCCGAGCCTCGGTTTCCACGCCCCGTCGGCCAGCGTGTAGCCGCCGTCGACGCCCGCCATCCAGGCGCTGATGGTGTCGCCGGCAAACTTTCCCCACTGGCCCGCAAGTTCGCCGTCATAATCCCAATTCTCGATTTTTCCGCCGATGCGGCCGCCGAAGGTATATGCGGAGAGATCGCCGCTGCGAAAATTTGCGTTGGTGGGATTGCCGTGATCGATCAGGGCCAGCAGGTAGAGATCGATCTCGTGATCCTTAATTCCTTTCCAGGTGGCGTAGATGCCGTAGAAGTCCTGCTCTTCCTGGTAACGATTGGGCTTGCGGTTCAGGCCCTCCGCCAGGTTCATGTTGATGGGTTTCACGTACCATGCGTCGATCAGCAAGTCATCGCTTTTGTATAGCAGCTTCACGCCGTCGAAAGTGCGGCGGAACTGGCTCCAACCGGAATAGTTGACTTGCCGCCGCCGGCCGTAGGACAGGGCCTGCCGCCCGACGCGCAGGGTCAGGGGCGTGTGGTCGCCCAGCACCCGCCAATCCGCGAAGAGCTGGTGAACATCGAAGCGATCTTCATCGAAGGTCCGAAGCGGGAAATCCTGATCTTCGATCATGGCATTCACGCCCTCCGCGAAGATGCGGAAGGTGTCGCGGTACCTCAGGTCGGCGTGCAGAAAATACTGATGCCAGAGATAGGTATCCTGGGTGGGAAAATTCGTGCCGTAACCGGGGTTGGTGAGGGAGTGCACCATGACCCGCGCCTCACCGCCCAGGCTGAGGATCAGGTCATCGGAGACCCGGATGCGCTTGACGGGATCAAAGACATCCGGCTGATAGCTTCCGGGCGGGCCGTCGAGGTAGGAATAGTCCTCGTCGTATCGAAGCCGGAGATATTCCGGGCCGGGCAGCGGCGCAGAATTTTCGTCCGACTCGGTTTCCGCCGGCGCGCTGGTGGTGGGTATCTCGACTACATCCGCGGATTGATCAGCGCGGGATTGCGGCTGCTGCGACCGTTCGGAGGGCGTGGGGTTGGTTGACGCCGGCGGCTGCGCAATCGACGGGCCTTGCAACACCAGAAGAGCGCCCCCGAAGATTACGCATCGTTTGAACATCATCAGATTTCGAGGCGCGCAATCCCCGGGCGTAGCGTTAGGGTGCTGGTTACGGCCCTTACGCGGCTTCCGGAATGCCCAGGCTTTGGGCGATGCCCTGAAAGAGCGGCGTAAGAATTTGCGAACTCAGGGCGCCGATGATGCTGGTGAAGATCGCGCCGCCGATCGTGCCGACCAGGTTGATGAGCACAGCGAAAAATTGATCGCCGAAGCTCTGTACGAAAGTAGGAAACATTGCTTTTCTCCAGGAAAATGCTCGCCGACGCGGCGTGGAGCAACCTTCACAGGCCGAGCCAGACCAACACGCGCTGAGGAGCTTTTGGTTTTTCTTAGGCGGCGGAGCCGAGGCCCAGGCCCGAGCCGAGGCTTTCCAGGATCGGCGTAAAGAGTTCGGAGCCGACCGCGCCCATTAGCGTGCTGAAGATGGCCAGGCCGATGCTGATCACGACGTTCAGAATCATGACAAAGATCGGATCGATGGCAGGAAACATGTTTTGACTCCTTATGAACGTGCGGCGATATCCGGGAAATCGGAGCGAAAAGCCCGGGTCTTCAAGTGCCAGATCGAATATAGGACGGAGTCGCAAGGCCAGATGTGCGTACAACGAACGGCTCGACAAATAATCGCGGAAGATCGACCGCGTAGGGTAGGTCAGCCTCATCGACCCACCATCTTGGGGTAGGGTTCATCTCATGAAAACGCCACCCACGATTCGCCGTCGGGCGCAACATTCGCAATGAAATCAGCCGGCGTGACAGGGTGCCGGCTCCTCAAAAAGGTGGGTCAAAAGGCCGACCCACCCTACTTGGCTATTGATGGTCCGCGTATTTTTCGGGGAGGCGCTTGATATCGGCCCCGAGGGCGTTGAGGCGCAGCTCGATGCGGTCGTAGCCGCGGTCGATGTGGTAGACGCGGGAGACCGTCGTCTTGCCCTTCGCGACGAGACCCGCCAGCACGAGGGCGGCCGAGGCGCGCAGGTCGCTGGCCATGACCGGGGCGCCGATGAGCTGCTTCACGCCTTCGACGATGACGGTCGGGCCTTCCTTGCGCAGGATCGCGCCCATGCGGTTCAGCTCGGCCACATGGACGAAGCGGTCGGGGTAGATTTTCTCGGTGATGATGCTGTTGCCGTCGGCGAGGCACAACAGGGCCATCATCTGGGCCTGCAGGTCGGTGGGAAAACCGGGATAGGGCTGGGTGGTCATCTCCACCGGCTCCAGACGCCGCGCCGATGACACCTGCACCGAGCCGTCCGTGGTGCGCTCGACGTGAACGCCGATGGCCTTGAGCCGATCGACGACCGCCAGCAGGTGATCCAGCCGGCAATTGCTCAGGCGAACGTCGCCATTGGTGATCGCCGCGGCCACCAGGATCGTGCCGGCCTCGATGCGGTCGGGGATGACGGTGTGCTCGACGCCCTTCAGCTCGCTGACGCCCTCGATGGTGATGCGCGGAGTGCCGTGGCCGGTGATGCGGGCGCCGCAGGCGTTCAGGTAGTTCGCCAGATCGACGACCTCCGGCTCACAGGCGGCGCATTCGATGACGCTGGTGCCGTCTGCAAGGCACGCGGCCATCATGATGTTGGCGGTGCCCAGGACGGTCGAGCCGAACGGCCCGCCCAGAAATATCTCGGCGCCCTTCAGTCGCTTGGCTTTCAGGTGAATGTCGCCGCCGACCAATTCAACCGTCGCCCCGAGGGCCTCAAGCCCCTGCAGGTGCAAATTGATCGGCCGGTAGCCGATGTTGCAGCCGCCGGGGAGGCTGACCTGTGCCCGGCCGCGCTTGGCGAGGAGGGGTCCCATGACGCAGACGCTGGCGCGCATCTGGCGGACGAGTTCGTACTCGGCGTGGCAATTCATCTCGTCCTCGACCTTGAGGCTGATGTTGCCGTTGTCGGAGTGAAAGACGCGGACGCCGAGTTTCTCAAGCAGATAGGAGAGGGAGCGGATGTCCGTCAGGTCGGGCACGCCCTTCAGGACGGTTTCCCCCTCGGTGAGGATCGAGGCGGCCATCAGGGGCAGCGCGGCGTTTTTCGAGCCGCTGATGGCGACGGTTCCCTTGAGGCGTTTTCCACCGCTGATGACGAAGCAATCCACAGTTGTGACCCCCGATGGCTTAGGAGACAATCCTTGTCCGATCCCGCCTCGGCCGGCGGGAATAGGGGCGGATTATAAGACGTTTATCGGCAATTCGGAAGGACCGTTGTAAAGCCGGCGATTGGCGTTGGGCATTTCCGTGCGACCGCCGCGGCGTTGCCACGGCGATTTAGGACGCTACCTTACGTTCCAGCGGCGAACCGCGATTCGAGCTTGGCATTGCCGCCACTCTTGCGGAAAGAAGCACCCCGGGACGACGGAGTCGACAATGGATTTCAGCAGGTTGGTTCACGGCAAGGCGGTCGAACTCGGGAAGGACGTGCTGCGGATGACGACCGCGGCCGGCTCGGGGCATCCGACCAGTTCGCTGTCGATCGTTCATCTGGTCATCACGCTGATGTACGACGTCATGCGGCACGACCCGGCCGACCCGTGGCACGCCGGCAATGACCGGCTTGTGCTGTCCGAGGGGCACGCCGTGCCGGTGGTGTACGCCGCCTGGGCGGATCTGGGGGGGGCGGTTGGGAAGGATCGTGCATCGGCGCGGCGGCTCACCCGCGACGCCCTTCTCACGTTGCGGGAAACGCAAAGCCCGTTGGATGGGCATCCTAACCCGGCGGAGGGGTTTCCATTCTTTGATGCCGCGACGGGCTCGCTCGGACAGGGTCTGAGTGTGGCCGCGGGCCTGG
>Ga0190265_10003789_pt1 | contig 10384 bp, 7 predicted proteins | sample Popmic124T_FD_133135 | JGI IMG/M metagenome (GOLD analysis project Ga0190265, IMG submission 133135) | Populus adjacent soil microbial communities from riparian zone of Indian Creek, Utah, USA - 124 T | ecosystem: Environmental > Terrestrial > Soil > Riparian zone | place: USA: Utah | collected...
CTCCCTCCTGGCGGAGGGAGAAGAGAACAAAAAACACAAACACCGTCGGTGTGATTTAATGTGAGGCAACGATAGCCCCTATTCCTTCACTTTCATGGTGTCATTTTCCCTTGAGGCAACAGGCTGCTTCCCCGCGCGCTTGACCTCAATTCCCGCGCGCCTACTATTCGCTGTAATTGCATGAGAGTTTTGTGTGCTTTGGTGCTGGGTCTCCTGTTTGTCCAATATGCTGTCGCCCAGAAGGTGTTGAGCGACGGTGTCGCGGTGATCGTCAACGATTCGATCATCACTTACTATGATGTGCGAAGGCAGATTCAGGATGATATCGATTTGATCGAACGCCAGTACGCGCGCCAGCCGGAGGTGATGCGTCAAAAAAAGAGCGACCTTCACGCGTTGGGAACGGAAATGCTGGTCGATCGCCAGCTCATCCTGCACGAATACAAGACGGCGGGATACAAATACCCGGAGAGCATCATCGAGGACTCCATCGATGACCGAATCAAGCAGAAGTTCCGCGACCGCGCCACGCTCTTGAAGGGGCTTCACGAGCAGGGCATTACCGCCGAGATGTGGAAGCAGCAGCAGCGCGAAGAGATTCTTATCGTGGCCATGCAGCAGCTCAAAGCGCCCCGCGATGTGCTCGTTTCGCCGCAGAAGATTCTGGATTACTACGAAACGAACAAAACCAATTTCGCGATGGGCGAGCAGGTCAAGCTGCGCATGATCGCTTTGAACAAACCCGCGGGCGACACAGGCGGGGTCAAGGATCTGGCGGAGGAAATCCTGCGCAAGATCAATGAGGGCGCTTCGTTTGCCGAAATGGCGAAAATTCATTCCGATGGACCGCAGCGCAATACCGGTGGTGATTGGGGCTGGGCCGACCGCGAGCACGGCACCTTGCGCAAAGAACTTGCTGATGTGGCCTTCAAGCTCAATCCGGGCGAGAAGAGTGGTGTCATCGACCTGCCGGACGCCTGCTGGATTATGCTGGTGGAGGAAAAGCGTCCGGCGCACGTGCGGCCCCTGGCCGAGGTGCGGGACGACATCGAACGCACCCTGCGTATCATGGAAGCGACGCGAGTGCAGAGGAAGTGGCTCAAGCGGCTTCGGGACAAGGCGTTTGTGAGTTATTTTTAACCCCGAGCCCCGGCGCTTCAGAGCGCACAACGCTGACTGTCATGCTTGCCATCGCTCTCGGAGACCCCACCGGCATCGGCCCTGAAGTGGCGCTCAAGGCAGTCGCCGCGGAGCTTTCCAGAGACGATGAGCATTACTTGCTGATCGGGGACGAACGCCTGGCTCGCGATTTGAACGCGCGATTCGGCCTCGGGTTGCAGATTGGTTCTTCCGCTCAAAATCCGAGTGCGCGAGTCGGGTTGCAAAGTCCAGGCGCCACGCTGCCTGCGAATCTTTTGGCCGGGGATGCTGCGGCAGCACAGGCCGCGCTCGCCGCGCTCAAGTATGGCGCACAACTCTGCCTGCGAGGTGAAGCGAGTGCTCTCGTCACGGCGCCCGTGAACAAGGAAGCCATCATTCGTGCTGGCGAAACCGGGTTCGTTGGCCAAACCGAGCTGCTTTCTGGACTGGCCGGCACGGATCGCACCACCATGATGTTGCTCGGCAATGACGATCGCGGACGCTGGCTGCGAGTAGCATTGGCGACGATTCACGTGCCGATTCGTGAAGTCGCCGCGCGCCTCCAGCGCGAGAGGATCGAACTGGCCATCGCACTTGCGGCGCAGGCTTGCCACGATCTTGGCTTGCCGCGATCGCGGGTCGCGGTTTGCGGTCTGAATCCACATGCCGGCGAAGGTGGAAAAATTGGCGATGAAGAAATCACGACGATAACTCCTGCCGTTGAGGCCATGAAGACTCGCGGCTTCGATGTTCACGGACCCTTCGCGGCCGACGCATTGTTCTATTACGTCTTTCGTGGCGACTATGATGCCGTGGTCGCGATGTATCACGACCAGGGATTGGTTCCGTTGAAAATGATCGGTTTTGAAAGCGGAGTGAATTGGACACTCGGTTTGCCCTTCATACGAACTTCGCCGGACCACGGCACGGCTTACGATATTGCGGGGAAGGGCGTGGCGAATCCGTCCAGCATGATTGCGGCGATTCGGCTGGCCAAACAGTTGGCGAAAAACCGCGGGCAAGCTCAGTGAATCTGTCATTCACATGAAAACAAGTTATCCAGTGCGTGTAGTGGTAGGGCGCGGTGTCCTCACCGCGCCGCGTCAGGCGTGGCGAAACCGCCGCGCATTCGCTCGTCTGGCAAACGGCGCGCTGAGGACAGCGCGCCCCACCTTGGTATTAGTTGCCGTCTTTGTTCTGACCGTGGCCGGTTCTCCAGTTGGTGCTGCGACGCGTGGCGCGGGCGATTACGTACGCGAGTCGGATAATTGGTTCCGCAGCGACGAAGCGCGGCGTATTGTGACGAACATCTTATCGTGGCAATCGCCCAACGGCAGTTGGCCCAAGAACAATAACACCACGGTGCCCTTCATGGGCAACCGGGAGAAACTGAACGGCACATTCGACAACGGCGCGACGACCGACGAACTGCGGTTTCTGTCGCGCTTCGTCACGGTGACGAAGGACACAAACTCCGCAGCGGTTTTCGAGCGCGGTCTGGCGCACATTCTCAGGGCGCAGTATTCGAACGGTGGCTGGCCGCAGTACTATCCGCCGCCGCGCGATAAATATCATCGGCACATCACCTTCAACGACGATGCGATGGTGCGGCTGATGACGTTCGTTCGCGAAGTGGCGACAGGCAAAGGCTACGACTTCGTTCAGCCAAACCAGCGCGAGGCGGCGCAACGGGCATTCGACCGTGGCATCGATTGCATTCTCAAATGCCAGATCAAAGTGAATGGGAAGCTCACGGCGTGGTGCGCGCAGCATGATGAAATCGATTTCAGCCCTCGCCCCGCGCGCACCTACGAGCTCGCTTCATTGAGCGGTTCAGAGTCCGCCGGCCTCGTTCGTTTGCTGATGAGTCTGGAAAAACCTTCGCCCGAAGTGGTTCGTTCCATCAAGGCTGCGGTCGCGTGGTTCGAGTCCGCCAGGATTCCAGACATCAAAGTCGTCCAGGTCGAAGCCAGCAACACGCCAAGAGGCAAAGACAAGACCGTCGTGAAAGATGCGAACGCCAGGCCGATGTGGGCCCGCTTCTACGAAATTGAGACCGGCCAACCCATTTTCTCCGGGCGCGATGGAGTGAAAAAGTATTCACTTGCCGAGATCGAATACGAGCGCCGCAATGGTTACGCCTGGCTTGGTTATTGGCCTGAGACTTTGCTGGCGAACGAATATGCCGGGTGGCAGAGGAAACATTTCATTGGCCAGCCGTAACCAACAGCAGCGTGAAGCGTATTCTCCTGCTTGCAAAAAATGCGTTTGCAGCGGAATTAACAGCGCGCCACGGACGGCGATAGAAGGAAAATGCTATGCGAACGGTTGTACGGAGTTGGCTTGCGGCGGCGACAGTTCTTTTACTGCTCTTCACGAGTTCAGGGCTGCGCGGACAAGGCAGCGAAACTGTGCTTTTTGGTTTCACGAACTCCTGGCGCTACAACCAGACTGTTTCTTACGATGGCATCAACTGGACGGCGCCCGCCTTCAACGATTCGGCGCTTCCCATTGGCCGGGGAGTGCTGGGCTTCGAGGATTCCGGAAACACGTTTGTCACGGCGCGCACCAATACAGCACTGACGATTGGTCGCACGACTTACTATTTCCGCACGCACTTCACTTTCACGAACAGCACTCCGGGGCTGACGCTGACATTCTCGAACATCATTGATGACGGCGCCGTGTTTTATCTCAACGGTGTTGAGATTCAACGGCTCTACATGACGAACAATGCGCCGGTCCTTTACTCCAGCTTGAGCACGAACCACGAGGCCACTGGCTTCGATGTATTTACGCTCAGTGGCCCGGCGCTCACCACGAACCTCGTCAATGGCGACAACGTGCTGGCGGTGGAGGTGCATCAAACCACGGCGGGCAGTTCGGATATCGCTTTCGGCTGTGCTTTGAGCGCGAACATGATGATGACGCCGCCGCCGTTGCGATTGCCGCTCACGCTGCCGACGTACGGCTACACGACCGTGAATGCGTTTCCAGGTTTGGGTTTCGGACAGCCGGTCGGTTTTGCATCGCCGCCGGGTGAAACGAACCGGCTCTTCGTTTTGAGTAAGGGCGGCCAGATGTATGTGATCACCAATCTGGCCAGCCCGACGCGGACCACGTTCATGGATTTGTCGGGCCGGGTTTACACAGGAAGCGAGTCCGGGTTGATCGGGCTGGCGTTTCATCCCGGCTATGCGACGAACCGATTTTTTTATATCTTTTATTCCGCCAGCACGAATGGGGGGGGCAGTGGCCTCTTCCAGCGGGTGTCGCGGTTCCAAACTTCAGCGGTCAATCCGAATCAGGCGCCCACGAACTCTGAATTGATGCTCCTCAACCAAAAAGATCCGGCCGGCAATCACAATGGCGGTGATCTTCAATTCGGACCGGATGGCTATCTCTACATTTCGCTCGGTGACGGCGGCGTTCAATATGACGGCGATCGCCACAGCCAGATTATCTCTTCCAATTACTTCTCGGCCATCATGCGCATCGACGTGGACAAACGGCCCGGCAACCTGCTCCCGAATCCGCACATCGCGAACTCGACGAATTACTGGGTGCCGGCGGACAACCCGTACATCGGCCTGACCAGCTTCGACGGCCGCACCATAAATCCGACGAACATCCGCACGGAGTTTTGGGCGGTTGGTTTTCGCAACCCGTGGCGAATGTCATTTGATCCAGTCACGGGTTTTCTTTACTGCGGTGACGTGGGACAAGACAGGTGGGAGGAAGTGTCCGTCATTACCAAGGGTGGCAATTACGGCTGGGCCTATCTGGAAGGAACGCATACGGGCTATCGGGCGACCAACACCGTCGTCGGGCCGCTGATTCCTCCGATTCAGGAGTATGCTCATGGCACCGGAAGCGATCAGGGCAACTCGGTGACCGGCGGCGTTGTTTATCGCGGGAACCGGCTGCCGCAACTTTATGGCTGGTATGTTTTCGCGGATTACGTGAGCGACAACGTCTGGATTTTGCATTACGACGGCACGAACACCGTTCCGTTCCAGCGCATCACCACGCGCGCCGACATCGCTGCCTTTGGCACTGATCCTTCGAACGGCGATGTGCTCATGGGGAGCCTGGCGGATGGCGCAGTCTATCGGCTGGTTTACAACACCAACATCACCACGGGCGTTCCGCTCCCACCGACCCTTGCGGACACCGGAGCGTTCACGAACCTGGCCTCGATCACCAACCGGACACAGCCGCTCACGGCGAGTTCGGGCCTGGTTCCCTACGACATCAACGTGCATTTCTGGTCTGACGGCGCGGACAAGAGCCGCTGGTTTCTGGGTTCGCCGGATTTGAAAATCGGCTTTGCCCCGGAAGGAAACTGGACGTTGCCGACAGGCATGGCGTGGGTGAAGCACTTCGATTTGGAAATGACGAATGGAGTGCCGGAATCGGCGCGGCGGTTGGAGACGCGTTTCCTCGTGAAGAACGCCAATGGTGTTTACGGCGTGACTTATCGCTGGGGAAACTCGTTGACGAACGCGGCGCTCGTGCCCGACGAGGGGATGGATGAGGTCTTCACGATTAATGACGGCGGCATTTTGCGCACCCAGGTTTGGCATTATCCGAGCCGGTCTGAATGCCTGGCTTGTCACACTCCCTTCGGTGGCTGGGCGCTTGGGTTCAACACGCCGCAGATGAGCGGTTTCTTTCACAACAACGGCTATGACGACCAAGTCGCCGCGATGAGTGCGGCGGGTTACTTCACGACGCCGGTGACGAATACGCATTCGTTGCGGGCGCTCGCGGCGGCCACCAACGAGAGTTCCAGCCTGGAGTGGAGAGTGCGTTCCTACCTTTCGGCCAACTGCGTGCAGTGTCATCAACCCGGCGGGCCAGCGTTGGGATTCTGGAACGCCAGTGTCTCGAACTCGACCGCAAACTCAGGACTCATCGATGGCGCGTTGGTGAACAACAGTGGCAATCCTGATGCGCGGGTCATTGCGCCCGGTTCGTTGACGAACTCGATGTTGCTCTCGCGCATCTCTCGGCGCGGCCCGGGCCAGATGCCGCCGCTCGCCACTTCGGAAATAGACACGCAGGCGGTCCAACTCGTCAGCGCGTGGATCACGAATGACCTCGCGGCCGGTTGGACGAACACCAGTGCGCCGCTCATTGTCGGCGCGGCCGCCATCAATGGTGGAGTAGCAGTGCAATTCGTTCATCCCGCGAACCGTGCCTACCAGGTGGAAACGGCCACCAGCCTGAGCGCGCCCATTGTCTGGCAGTTCCTGAACGTGCCCGCGAACCGGCCGGTCTATCCCTCGGTTTCCTATTCGGCGACGGTTATGGATACAAACATAGCGCCGGGGCAGAAATTCTATCGCGTCCGCCTGAGCGCTCCGTAGCGGAGGCCGTCGGCGGCCCGGCCAGTTGGATCCTGTTGCACCAGTCAGCGGCTGGCGGCACGCTCATCGTTGATGGCAGTTTTCTACGACACGCACGGACATCTCGATTACCCGGACTTCCAGCCGGAGTTTGCTGATGTGCTGGCGCGCGCGCGCCATGCAGGCATCGCCAAGACGATCTGCATCGGCACGAATTTCGAAAGCAGCCGGCGCGCGATGGCATTGGCGGAAGCTCACGAAGAAATCTCTGCTGTGGTGGGCTGGCATCCATCGGATGCACTGGACGCACCAGACGATGTGCGGCCAATGCTGCGGGAAATGGGGAAGCACCCGAAGGTCGTCGCGATTGGCGAGACCGGGCTGGACTACTACCGGATGCCGAGCGCCAAGGGAGGCAGCGCCGCCGATGATGATCACTACAAGCGCAAGCAGGCGCAGCTATTCCAACATCAGCTCGAAGTCGCCGCCGAACTTCGACTGAACTGTGTCATTCATCAGCGGGGCGAGACGCTGGAGGACACGTTGAGCATCATGCAGCCATTCGTTGGCAATGTACGCGGCGTGTTTCATTGCTTTTCCAGCGGCCTCGATGTGCTCGAACGCATCCGCGCACTTGGTTCCATAGTGAGTTTCACCGGCATTGTGACTTTTAAGAATGGACAAAATGTCCGCGACGCCGTGGCCGCCACACCGCTGGGCGAGTTCATGCTGGAAACGGATTGCCCGTTTCTCGCGCCGATTCCGTACCGGGGCAAACGCTGCGAACCGGCCTACGTAAAGGAAATCGCCGATACCGTCGCACAGGTAAAAGGGTGTTCACTCGATGAACTCAGCGGCGCCACCTGCGCCACCGCTCGCGCCTTTTTTCCCAAGCTCCAAAGCTAACGGAGGTGACGCCGCAGGCTCTGGACTGCTGCAAGTATTGCTGATCTGTATCCGAGGAGAGCGTGCGCCGCGTGGGAGAAACGTTCCCGTCCAATCCAGATCAGCGGTCCTCGCCGCAGTCCCCAGAGCCTGCGGCGTTATGTGATACCGTGGTGGTGGCGGCGGCGGACGCGGCGGAGATCGCGACGGCAACAGCGTTATTAATTTCAAATTCACCGCGAGGCGAAGCCATCCAGCTTCGCCTCGCTTTTTATTTGGAGACATCGTAGAAAGCGCGGCGAACCGAAGCATGGGCCAGAAGTCGAATGAGCGCCGAACAGCCGATTGAAGTCGAGGGAACGATCACCGCGGTGCTGCCCGGGACCATGTTCCGGGTGGTGCTCGACAATAAGCATGAAGTCCTCGCTCACATTTCGGGCAAAATGCGCAAACATTTCGTGCGCCTGACCGCCGGCGACCGCGTGCGCATGGAAATGTCGCCTTACGATTTAAGCAAAGCGCGCATCACATATCGTCTCCGGTGAATTCCGGGCCGGCCACACACCAACGCTGCGTGTCAGCGTTTCGGCGCGGTCGCCCGGCGAGTAGAGGACAGCGTCGCGCTGCCTCGAGGTTTATGGGACGGCAAATTGACCGGACGTGCGGCCTCAGCGCGAGGCCCTCCACTTTTCATATTGTCTTTTCCATTTTTTGAATCGCCTCTCGCGCTCTCGTGTCGGATAACGAGTCGAGATGTTGCGCCGTTTTCGCCAGGCACTTTTCTGTTTTGCTGCGTTCCTGCTGTTGAACGCAGCAGCGCCTCTGGTGCGCGGCGCCGACGCTGAGACCCGCGCCTTCACTTCTGCCGAGAAACTCTGGCAGGACAAATTCTACGAAAACGCGGAGAAGGCCTTCGCGGAGTTCGTCGCGAAATTTCCGGCCTCGCCGCGGCTTGCCCAGGCGGTGCTGCGGCAAGCCCAGGCGGCGCGCGAGCAAAAGAAGTATCAGGTGGCGTTGAATCTCCTTTCCACCAACATGGCGAACGCTGCGGGGATCGCGGACGAATTTCAGTTTCACATCGGCAAGACTTACGACGAAAGCGGGAAATTTGCGGAAGCCGCGGACGCCTTCGCCTTGCTCACCTCCCGGCACACAAACTCTTATCTGCGCCTGGAAGCGACGCTGTTGGAGGCGAAAGCGCGTTTCAACCTCAAGCAATGGCCGCGCGTCGCCCATCTGCTCCAGAACCCCGCCGGTGTCTTTCAGAACGCCGCGGCCGCGAGTCCGCAGAACAGCATCATCGTCGATGGCCGGCTGATGCTGGCAGAGGCGTTGCTCGCGCAGAATAACTTTGCGGCGGCTGAAAAAGTTGCGGCTTCGGTGCCGCTGTCCGCGCTGGGCGGCGAACTGCGCTGGCGCGCCGAGTATCTTCGCGCAAAAGCGCAGTTCGCCGGACAAGACCTCAACGCGGCTCTGTCCACGAGTTCCAACGTCATCACTGCGGGAAGCGCCGCGCGCCAGCCGGCGCTGGAGGCAGCGGGGGTTTCTCTCCAGGGCCAGATTTTTGAAGCGTTGAACCAGCCCGACGCGGCGATTGCGATATACCAGCTCAACCAGCGCCCCGGGGTGCCGCCGGAACGCGTCCGGGAAGCGCTGTTCAAGAGCGTGAATCTGCTTATTGCACAGGGCCGGCTGACCAATGCCGCCGCCCGGTTGACGAATTTTCTGGCGCTGTATCCCAACGAAACCGCGTCGGACGTTGCCTTGCTCGCCCTGGCGGAACTGCGTTTGAAGGAGCATCAGCTTTCACTCGAGCGCGCCAACCGCCTGGCCACGAACTCAGTTCCGCCGGCGAGCCTTCTCGCCGAGGCGTTGGAGAATTCCGAGCGCGTGCTCCGCACTTTCACCAACAGCGCTTTTGCCGGCCAGGCGCATCTCGTGCGCGGATGGGCGTTGCTCGCGCAAGGCAACATGGCGGAGAGCCTGGCCACATTCCGGGCCGCAGCCGATGCGCTGCCGTGGTCCGAGGCCCAGGCGGTGGCACGCTTCAAAGCGGCGGACCTGGCCTTGCAGTCGGGAGAATTCACGAACGCACTGCGCGACTACCGCCGCGTGCTGGGGCAATACACTTCGCTGCGCCGCGTGCAGAGTGAACTGGTTCCGCGCGCGCGTTATCAGATGCTGCAGGCCAGCATTGCGGTGCGTGACAGACAGGCGGCGGACGAAGTGGGCGAGGCCATTCTGCGCGAGTTTCCGCCGACGGGCTTTAGCGAGCGCACCTTGCTGCTCTATGGCCAGGCCCTTGATGAACTCGGCGATCCGGCCGCGGCGCGCCAGGCGCTCACAAAATTCGTGGAACAATTTCCAGAGTCGCCGTTACGCCCGAAAATGGAACTGGCTGTCGCGCGCACTTACGAGCGGGAGCGCGCCTGGCCGAAAGCGATCGCGAAGTATGATGCCTGGGTTTCGACGTTTCCCACCAATGAGAACCTGATTCTGGCCGAATACCATCGCGCGCTGGCGAACGATCAAGCCGCTCGCAAAACCAACGCCTTCGTTCTCTTCACGAATTTTGTCGCGCGCTTCTCGACCAATTCACTGGCCGCCCACGCCGAGGATTGGGTGGGCAACTATTACTTTCAGGCGGAGCAATTCGCGGACGCGGAACGCAATTACCAGATCGTTTATCAGAATCCGAATTGGAGGATTGGTGAACTGCGGGAACTGCGTTACCACGCGATGCTGAAGGCGGGACGCGCTGCTTTAATGCGCGGGAGCTTCAATGACGCCGAATTCTATTTCACCAATCTCATCGAGGACGCTTCTTCCCCCGAACCGGTGCGGGTGCAAGCCTACTTTGCTTACGGTGACGCATTTCGTGATTCTGTTTCCCCTTTGACCAACGCGCTGGAGAAATTCTCGCGGGCGCTGACCATCTATTCCCAGATTCCGCGCGAACTGACGCGCTCCGATCCGAACGATCCTTTGTTGCCGCGCGCCTTTGGCGA
>Ga0190265_10003790_pt1 | contig 10378 bp, 10 predicted proteins | sample Popmic124T_FD_133135 | JGI IMG/M metagenome (GOLD analysis project Ga0190265, IMG submission 133135) | Populus adjacent soil microbial communities from riparian zone of Indian Creek, Utah, USA - 124 T | ecosystem: Environmental > Terrestrial > Soil > Riparian zone | place: USA: Utah | collected...
ATGCTTCGGATCGAGAAAGGCGTGGTGGTCGATCGGGGCGACCCTCAAGAGGTCGCCGAGGGCTACTTGAGGGATCATCCTGCGCCACCGTTACCCGCGTGGTTCCAGTCATGGCTGTCCAACGAGCCAACCTCCCGGTGAGCCACGAGCCGTTCCCGTTCATCGTTGGTGTGATCCGTTCGGGAACCACGTTGCTGCGCTTGATGCTCAACGCCCATCCGGAACTGGCGATCCCTCCCGAGTCCTATTTCCCACTGAAGCTTGCGCCGCTTCGCAGGAGGTATGAGAGACCCGAAGGCTTCGCGACCGAGAGATTCGTGCTTGATCTCGATTCGGATCCGCGCGCCGAGGATTTCCGTCGGAACTGGGAGCTGGATCTCGATGTCGTGCGCAGGGCGCTAGCGTCCGACCCACCGATCGACTACTCCGACGCGGTCCGGGCTTTGTATCGCGCGTACGCGACGTCGAAAGGTAAATGCAGGTACGGGGACAAGACCCCGTACTTCGTGATGAGGATGCCGGAACTCGTCGGCTTGTTCCCAGAGGCGCGGTTCATCCACCTGATCAGAGATGGGCGTGATGTGGCCTGCTCACTGGTCGAGCGAGGGCTCTGGCAAGCGAAGGACTTTACGCAAGCCGCTCACCTGTGGAGGGAGTGGATAGAAAAGGGAAGGTCTTCCGGGCTCCGGCTGGGGCCGGAGCGTTATGTGGAGATCCATTACGAGGATCTCGTTCGCGACCCAGATGGGACGCTGCGTCGCGTCTGCGACTTCATCGAGATCGAGTACTCGCAGGGGGGGACCTATCTTGACCATGCCCTGGCAGAGATCCCGGCCCACGAGCACCACCAACATCCCAACATCACGCTAGCTCCCACGCCCCAGATCCGTGATTGGCGTAGCGAGATGAGCGCAAGTGACCTAGCGATGTTCGAAGCGATCGCCGGGGGTACCTTGACCCAACTGGGGCACCAGCGAGCATTCGAAGAGTTCCCTTTCAGCATCCTGCTTCGAGCGCGCCTGTCTGTCCTCATCCGGCGGATACGCGGCATCGTTGCGTGGCCCTTCTTGGCTGCTCGTTTCAAGTTGCAGGTACTTCGCGCAAAGGCCTATCACTTCTCTGCGAATTGATGGTTCTCAGAGCAGTCGCAGCATCAGAGCTTCTCGTTGAGCTGCAATGGTGTCCGGTGCTGCCTCCTTCTCAACGGCATGGCGGCATTCCGCTCCTAACCTCTCTGCGCGTGAGGGCTCGCTGAGGAGCGGTTCGATTGCTGCTGCAAAAGCCTGCGGGGACGAATCGCCTACTACGAGGCTGTCTCGCGACGGCATGATTTCGGCGCACCCAGAGGTTTGCGTGCAAACCAGGGGGCGTCCTGCCGCCATCCCTTCCAACGCAGCGATAGGGAAATTGTCGAAGGCGCTCGGTACTGCAACAACTCGGGCCTGCCTCATCCACTCGCGCAGGGTCGCCCCTCGCTGTTCACCGACGAACACACTGGGCGAACCCAGCGCATCCGCTCTCTTCCTCAGCCAATCCGCGTAGTCCAAGCCATCTCTGCGCCCGTTGCCGGTTCCGATGAAGACGATCTTGAGGCCGGGCACGGTGCGCGCCAAAAGCGCCCCTGCTTCGACCGCCACCTCCGGCGCCTTCCGTCTCTCGAGGCGGCCCACGACCAGAACCACAGGATCGGTGGTGGACACGGGGCCGGCGTCCTGCCACTCCGTGAGATCGACAGGTTGCCTAACGATCTCGATCGCGTCGGCGCCCGGCCACCGGAGTTTCTGGAGCTCTCGTTTCAGTAACTCCGAAGGCGCTGTCTGAAGAGCTGCTCTCCGGGCGACGGAACGCTCCATCCGATCGGAGATCTTTAGATCGACCCCCGCCGCACCCGTGAATGGGCCTTGGAGGCAGATGGGGGTATGGAGATGCAACAGGAGGGGCGTCTCCGATCGCGCCGACAGCAATGCGGGAGCCATCCACTCGGGAGCTTCGATCACATCGAAACGCCGACCAATTTGCGTGAGGGCTGCTTTGGCAGCAAGAGCTACACGGATGCGCGCCCAGGAGTGAGGCAAGCCGACTGCCCGGCCTAGGGCACGCGGCCCCCGCCACGGTCGAAGATGCACTGTGACCCCGCCTTCCCTTCCATCGTGGACCCCCTGCCCGAAGCCGAGCCAGAGAAGGTGCACTTCGTGGCCGAGATCCACGAGCGCGGGGGCGATGCACCTCGCGTACGTTTCGATCCCGCCTGGGGTTCGACCGGGATTACCGTGGGCCGCAAAGAGGATCTTCACAAGGCGAGGTTAGGACGGATCGATGACCAGGCTTCCTCTCGTGACTGCCATCGTCCCGACCCGGGATCGCCCGGCATCGTTGCACAGGGCTCTCGCCAGCGTCAGGTCCCAGACCTATCCCGCACTCGAGATCGTCGTCGTCGACGATGGATCGACTCAACCGGTCGAGCCGGAAGTAGTGGCGGATCATCCACCAACGCGCCTCGTGCGGCTGGAACCATCGCGTGGGCCGGGAGCAGCAAGGAACGCCGGGGTCGAGGCCGCCAGCGGTGAGCTACTCGCGTTCCTGGACGACGACGACGAGTGGTTACCGGCGAGTGTCGAGCGTCGTGTGAACGCCTTGATTGAGGCCGGTCCCTCGTTCGCCGGTGCGCAGTGCGGGTGGGAGATGCGCGAGTCGGGAGATCTTCGATTCAGCTTCGTGCCAGATCCCGATCGCGATCTGCAGCGAACGCTCCTGCGACGTCCTTCGATGGCTCCGTCGTCGGTGCTGATACGCAAGTCGGCTTTCATCGAGGCCGGTGGGTTCGACGCATCGTTGTCGCAGTACGAAGACTGGGACCTCTGGCTGCGCGTCGCGGATCGTTACGACGTGACCTTGGTGCCCGAGCTCCTTGTGCGTCGTGAACTGCACTCGGATCGGGATCTCCGCGCCATAAGGCTTTATGCCCGACAACAGATGTGGGAGCGCATCGGCCCGCGCATCGAGCGACTGGATCCTCTGGAGCGCAGATCGCTGAAGGCGCACCATCTAGCGGAGCTCGCGTTTATCCAATCCGAGCTCGGCGAATACCGGGCCGCTCGGAGGGCCCTTGCCGCCGCGTGGCTCCAACAACCTTGGTCGCTGCGCCATGCGACCGGGATCGCGCGATCCGTTCTGGGCAACACTTCGCTGTGGGCCAGCGCGGGAAAGGTCAAGCGAGTGCTCCGGCGGAACGGGGGAGGTGTCGAACCTCCCGTCCTAAGTTGGTGAGCTCACTAGAGCGGCGGCCTCGGCGAAGCATCTCTCCCGTCCGGCCGCGATCTTCTGCGGAGAGAAGTTGTCCCGAGCCAGAACCTGCGCTCGAGCACCGGCTCGACCGGCCGCGACCGGATCGAGGAGGTAAGGGAGCATCGCCGCGGCAAGCGCGTCCGGATCGCCGGATGGAAATACTGCACCTGCGTCGCCGATGATCTCGGCCAACCCCACTTGATCACTGACTACGAGCGGCCGCCCCGCCGCGAGCGCCTCCAAGCCGGTCATCGGGAAGTTGTCAAACCGGCTGGGGATCACCGCTAGACGCGCTCGAGCATGCCATCCGACAAGCTCTTCTCGCGATTGCTTGCCGGCGAACGTGCACGGCACGCCGAGCCTCTCCGAAGAGACTCGCAATGAACGCGCGAACTCGAGTCCCTTCGCTGTGTTCGTTTCCGCCCCGGCGAATACAACGTTCAAGTCGGGGACGCGCTCGAGGAGTTTGGCAGCACCTTCGATGAGTAGATCGGGAGCCTTGCGCGGCTCCAGGCGGCCGACGAAGAGGACCGTAGGTGGTGTGGTCGCGACGGGGCCCGCTTGCTGCCACGGGAGAGGCGAGATCGCATGCCGAACGATCCGGATGTCCGTCCCGATCTTCCATGGGCCATTTCGAACGCGATCAGCAAGGAGGTTCGATGGGCAAGTCACGACAAGTGCTTTCGGCACTGCTCGTCGCTCGATGAGATCGGAACAGGTCACATCCCAGTCGGTGAACTCTGGCTCGTATTCGGCGTGTACTCGGAGTGGCATGTGCAGATGCAAGACGAGAGGGATCCCGCGCGGAAGGAACGCACCGAATGCCTTCCAGTCTGGAACCTCGATCGCGTCGAAGTGGCCGAGAGAACGGATGTGGCGTCGAGTTTCGAGAGCATTCCGCCAGCGCAGGGTGGCTTCGGGGGCCCGAGTGATGAGGCCTCGGCCTGGAGTGTCGCGCCACCCTCTGCGATGAACGGTCACTGCTCCGTGGGTCTCGTCCTCATTGTGTTCACCCTGCCTGCAACACAACACGTGAACCTCGTGACCACGATCGGCAAGCTGCGGCGCCACTTCAGCGGTGTACGGCCCGATCCCGCCCACTACATCGGGTGGGTAATCCGGGCTGACGAACAGGACTCTCAGGTGTTCCCTCCTTAGTAACCTGCCAGCCACAAACGAGAAGGAAATGAGTATGCCGAGCTATGCGACGACGTCTACCGCGCTGCCCCAAGTCTTCAATGAGGGAGCTCGGCTTGGTAACTCTCTGTCGATCGTCGGTGATTCCACGGAAGAGACGAGAAGCCACCAAGAGATCGTCGAGTTCGCCGAACTAAGGGCCGGGGGCCTTGCCGAGAAGGGGATCCGCCCCGGCGACCGCGTGGCGCTGTTCGCCCAGACGTCGTTCGACTTCATGGCCGACCTTCTGGCCGTGTGGCGTCTGGGAGCCGTTGGGGTCCCTCTCCCGATCCCACCCCGGTTCCTGGCACCCGATGCATGGATGGATCAAGCGGTGCGACGTATCTCGGATGCAAATGCGGCCTGCGTCCTGCTCGGAGCAGGGGATCCCGAACCTCTGGGAGTGAGGCCGATATGGGCAGTCGATCTCGAGGATGCGGGCGCTTATGACGGGCCGCTGCCTGCAGGCGAGGACGTGGCACTGATCCAATTCAGTTCCGGAAGCACGAGCCAGCCCAAAGGTGTCGTTCTCAATCACCGTGCCGTATTGACTCAGATCGCCTTGGCTGAAGAACAGCGCTTGCTCGCGGGGGACGGCTCCAGGCTCGGCTGGGTACCTCTGTACCACGACCTCGGTTTGATGGGCTTCATGCTGCCTGCACTTGGAAGTGGTTCCACCTTGACGATGATGCTCACCGAGACGTTCCTTACGGATCCGCTGCGATGGTTGCAGGAGATCGCGAATCGAGGGGTCCAGACTTCGGCCGCGCCGACGTTCGGATACGCGCTGGCAGCACGCGCTCTGGAGAGAACCGACGAGATGCTGGATCTGTCGTCGTGGAAGCAGGCATACGTGGGGGCCGAACCGGTCGATCTGCGAACCACCGATCGGTTCTTGCGTGCCGCGACCAAACACGGTTTCGACGAGCGTTCATTTATCCCTTGCTACGGATTGGCCGAGGCGGGGTGCGGAGTGACGTCTTGCGGCCCTCAGCAAGGGTTACAGATAGATACCGTTGATCGCGCGGCCCTCGCGTCGGGCGAAGCCAAGCCGGTTCCCGACGACCACCCCGGAGTTGCGCGGTTCGTCTCGTCCGGGAAGCCCCTGGTCGATTTCGAAGTGATCGTCGTGGATGCCGCGGATCGCGAGTTGTCGGAGCGATCGGTGGGCGAGATCCTGGTGCGGGGCAGTGCGGTCATGGACGAGTATCTGCTGGATGCAGAGGCAAGCCGTGCGACTCTGGCCGGCGGATGGTTACACACGGGGGACCGCGGGTACCTCGTCGGCGGCGAGCTTTTCGTCACCGGGCGGATCAAAGACGTGATCATCGTCCGGGGCCAGAACTACTACGCCGAAGACATCGAACAGGTAGTGCTTGCCATTCCCGATGTCCGTCCCGGTGGTTGTGCAAGCATCGGGCTTGCCCACGAAGGAGCGCGGCCCCTGGTTGTAATCGCGGAATCGGACGCCGCCGGCGATCCGGTTCGGAGCGCCGACGTTCGGGACCGGATCGTGAGACGGATCTGGTCGGAGGTCGGCCTTCGAACGAAAGAGGTCGTCCTTCTACCGCCCCGATCTCTGCCGAAGACGTCCAGCGGGAAGCTACAGAGAGGACTCGCCAAGCAGATGTACCTCGATGGTGCGTGGTCGGATCAGTGAAACAGGTCGAGAGGAAGAGGATGCCGAATCAGGCGGCAGCGACCGGGGCTCTGCCCGAGATCTTCCAGGAAGCGGCTCGTCTTGGGGGCACACTGTCGATCCTTGGAGACTCGACGGAGGAAACGAGAAGCCATCGAGAGGTAGCCGATCTGGCGGCGCTCAGGGCCGGAGGGCTTGCAGACAAGGGGATCGGCCGAGGCGATCGAGTGTGCCTCTTCGCCCGAACATCGTTCGACTTCGTGGCGGATCTTCTGGCGGTCTGGCACGTAGGAGCGGTCGCCGTCCCACTCCCGATACCGCCGCGCTTTCTGGCTACCGATAACTGGATGGATCAAGCCGAAGCGCAGATCAGAAACTCACGCGCGGCGTGCATGCTGCTGGCCGGCGACGATCCGGAGCCGCCGAGTACAAAGGTCGTCCGAGCGGAAGACCTCGAGGCCACGGGCACCTATGACGGGCCCGGACCGACCGCAGAGGACGTCGCGCTGATCCAGTGGAGTTCGGGCAGCACGAGCCGACCCAAGGGAGTGATCCTCACGCACCGCGCGATCGCGGCTCACTTGGAGCTCAACCGGGAGCACGTATTGCACTTTGGTCCAGGCCCAGTGTTTTCCTGGTTGCCGCTGTATCACGACGCGGGTCTGCTGGTGTATCTGCTAACCCCGCTATCCGGCGGTGCGACCCTCACGATGCTTCGCACCGACTCCTTTCTTGCCCGCCCGTTGCGATGGCTAGAGGAGATGGACAGGACTAGGGCGCATGTGTGTTGCGCCCCAACATTTGGATATGCACTTGCCGCGCGGGCTTTAGAAGGGACCGAGGACACGCTCGATCTATCTTCTTGGAAGCAGGCCTACATCGGGGCCGAGCCTATTGATGTGCGGACCGTTAAGCGGTTCTTGCGCGCCGCAGAACCTCACGGTTTCGACGCCAGAGCGATGCTTCCGGGATACGGCCTTGCCGAGGCGACGTGCACCGTCACGGTAGGGGTCCCGATGCAAGGGATACGGATAGATACGATCGATCGGTCGGCTCTCGCGATGGGCGAAGCGAAGCCTGCCTCCCGGGACACGCCCGGCGCGGCCGATGTTGTCTCAGTGGGCGTGCCGGCCGGCGACATGGAAGTGATCGTCGTAGATACGGGCGACCACGAGTTGCCCGACCGAGGGGTGGGGGAGGTGCTGGTTCGAGGAAGCTCTCTCATGGAGGGTTACCTGAAGGATGCCGAAGCGACCCGCGCCGCGCTCGCGAACGGCTGGTTGCACACCGGTGACAGGGGCTATCTCGCCGACGGAGAGCTGTTCATCACAGGTCGGATCAAGGACGTGATCGTGGTTCGCGGCCGCAATCACCATGCCGAGGACCTTGAGCAGATCGTACTAGCCCTTCCAGACGTGCGTCCCGGCGCGTGTGTATGTATAGGCATCGACGATGAAGGCTCCAACCCCTTGGTCGTCATCGCGGAGTCCGATGCTGCGGGTGATCCGAACCGGGTCCAAGAGATCCGGGATCGGATAGTGCGACGTATCTGGTCGGAAGCCGGCCTGCGGACGAAGGAAGTCGTCCTGCTTCCACGTAGGTCCTTGCCTAAGACGACCAGCGGGAAACTTCAGCGAGTACGCGCCCGGCAGATGTATCACAGCGGAGTATGGGATCAAGCGTGACAACTATCGTCGAACGCCTCCGGAACCAGACTCGCTACAACGGCGCCGACCACGTGGAAGAGATAGTTCGTCTCGATCTCGACGACCTCTCACTCTTCGGCATCGTCTTTTCTCCGAAGGAGAAGCCGAGGGACGCGTTCGTGATCTGTCCGTCCCTACTCGAGTTCCTGGCGCTGCAGAAAGATGAAGCGGATCTGGGTCGGGCTTTGGCGAGGCTCGGCCACCTCGTTGTTTATGTGCAGCCACCGGGGTGGGGCTACAGCGAGGGGAGCCCGATGGACTGCACGATCGACGATCGTGTTCGTACCGCGCATCTAGCGGTCGAAGAAGCCCGCCGACGTACCGCTGTCCGAGAGGTTGGACTGATAGGTACCGCGCTTGGGGCTTTGGTAGCCATCGAGATGTGCCGTCTCCTTGAAGGGTCGTGCCGGCTGGTCCTTATCGACCCAGCCCTCGACAAGGCGAGTTATCTCGAAAGAGGTGCCCGGTTCCACCAGACGGCAGCAATCGCCAAGGGCGCAAACGCAAAGCCGTTTGAGGAGGTTCTGGAGAAAGACGGGTACGTGATCTTCGGCGCGCATCCCGTTAGCCGGCGAGTCATCGATGATCTCGGCAATCTCGACCACATCGTCGGCAGAGAACTAATGGGTGACGGGCCGGCCTTCGTGGCAGCGGACCCGAGCTCTGTCGAGCGGTGTCAAACCCTTCTTGGTCGACGATCCGTCGACGTACACGAACTTCAGGATGCGAAAGTAATCCGTTTCGGGTTGCGGCAGTTCAACGACGAGTTGATCGGAGCAGTGGTCGAGTGGGCGGGTGCGCATGAGTGATCTCACCATCTATGTAGATACGAGTAATGGCCCCACGCTCGTTACAGTCGGGATCCCGGACACCGCTTTCGATCCGGGTCGCACGGTTCTGATACTTCCCGCAGCAGGTAGGGGGGGCCGGAACTACGTCATCGGCAGGATGCAGACTCGATTGCTTGAAGAGGGTTACGGGGCCGTCGCCCTCGAATACCCGGGAAGGGGTCTTTCTCCTGCCGGGCCCAGCGACAACTACTCTCAGTTCCAAGCACTCGAAGAGATCCTTTCTTGGATGCAACGCGAGCTCGGCTGGCGGCCCTCCACGGCGGCCGGATTATGTGCGGGCGCTCGTTATGGCTTACATCTTGCAGCTCGTGCACCTTTCATTGAGGACGTCTTTGCCATTACATGCCCGAGCAGACGTTTCAATCGACGGCTGCGGCCCGGCGAAGGCGAGGACGGCTTCAGCGGACGACTACTTCGGCTTAAGGGAGCGGCCGCCAGGATCGCCCAGGGCGCGCGCGGAAAAGAGGATCTCGACAGCGAATGGCTTCCCGGGATCGTTGCCGACATCCGTTCGGCATCGGCTACTGCTCGTTTGCACTTCCTTAATGGAGACCAAGACAGATACCTGACCGATCTTCGGGACCTGATGTCGTCGGGCCTCTTGAACCGGGAGCAACTTGCGGCGATCCGAGTCGAGCTCACTGCAGGCAGCCTCCGCGTGATGCAACGGATATCGAGTGCGGACTGGATCTCCGAGACGATCCTCGAGAATCTGACCCAGCGGGCCGTTGCCCTACGTGGATAAGGAAAACATCCAAGCTCGCGTGAGGCGGATCGTGGAACGGGCGATCGCGGAGTCTGCCGAGGAGGTGGATGTGCAGCTTCACGACCGCCTATTCCTGCCCGATGTACTGGACTCGGACGGACTTGCTTCCATCATCGTGATGGTCGAGGAAGAGTGGGGTATCGAGATCCAAGACGATCAGATCGAGCTCGAGATCTTCGAAGACCTGATCGCCCTGACAAGGTTCGTTGCAACCACACTCGATGCAGACTGATTCCCCGGTCACCGTCGAGGTTTCCATCCTGCGTACGCCACGAGAACTCGATGCGAGATCCGAGGCGACGTTGATGGCTTCCCTTACTCTCAACGAGAGGGATCGCTTTGCACGAATACCGTCTCGGCGACGGGCCCTGGAATTTCTGTATGGCCGCGCCATGTTGCGCCTTTCCCGGAACGTCTATACGTCGGTGTCCCATTCTCGAGGTTGCGTTACGACGGCGAGCGCACGATGTCCGGTCGGAATCGATGTCGCGGCGTGGTCTCCTTCTATAGATCGCATAGTGCAGCGTTTCTTCACCGCGTCCGAAAAGCAGTGGCTCGATGAGATGTCACTGGAGGACCGCAGAAACGCGAGCGTTCGACTGTGGGCGATCAAGGAGGCGTGCTGCAAGGTATGGAAGAAGGGGCTGCGGTTCCCCTTGACGCCAGTGCATGTTCCCCTCGCAGAAACGGGCTACACCGACGAACTTGCTTGGCGGCTCATCGATCTTAAGGGGACGCACGCGCTATGTGTTGCAGTCGCACGCTCGAACTGAATCCGAGCGCCCAAGCGAGATAAGCCGCGAGCGCCAAAGGCGTGAGCAGGATAAAAGAACCCGTCGTTCTGAGGTTGCTTGCGCGGACGTTGAGAAACGTCGTGACCCAACGAGCCATGGGGTACCACAGCATGAGAAGGGGATGGCGATATCGCTGCGCGAGCCATCGCGTCTCGGGTTTG
>Ga0190265_10003791_pt1 | contig 10378 bp, 13 predicted proteins | sample Popmic124T_FD_133135 | JGI IMG/M metagenome (GOLD analysis project Ga0190265, IMG submission 133135) | Populus adjacent soil microbial communities from riparian zone of Indian Creek, Utah, USA - 124 T | ecosystem: Environmental > Terrestrial > Soil > Riparian zone | place: USA: Utah | collected...
AAACAAGATGGATGGGTCATGGCATTCCGGCGCCGATCGCGCCGACGACGGCGGTTGATCGTCCCATGACGAGCGTCCTTTTCATCTCGCACCTTGCGGCCGTGCTGCTGGCCGCCCTCGCCCTGTGAACGATACGCTTCGAATTTGGCGGCAAGGCCGCCACCCGCCTCGAGTGGGCGGCTCCGGCGGCGTTTGCCGTGCTCGCGGCGGTGGTGCTGCTGGTCGTGTCGGCGGGCAAGCGCTTCGAGCTGTGGGCCGCCGTCATCGTCGTCGGGCTCTTGGCGGGCACAGGCGCCGGGATGCTCAAGAAGGTGAACCAGGACCACGGCCGCCAGCTGATCCGCGTGCCGCCGGCCTGGGACGGCGGCGGCGCGGCGGCACTGCTGCTGCTGCTGGCGCTGTTGCGGTTCGTGACCTCCAGCCTGATGGGACGCCAGTCGAGCGGCTTCGGCGTGCTGGCCGCCGGGGCGACGTTCCTGGCGGCGTTCCTCGCCGCCCGCTACATCGTCGTGCGCTTCTACAAAGCGCCGCGATCGATCCATCTCGACATGACTCACGGTCGGGACCCGCACAGGACACTCGCCCACTGATCCGCTGATCTATTCGAGCTTGATCCCGGCCTCGCGGATCACCTTCGCCCAGCGCTCGGTATCGGCCGCGACCCAGGCGCCGAGCTCTGCCGGCGAGCCGAGCACGAGGACGACGCCGCGCGGCTCGAGCTTGTCACGCACATCCGGCGCGTTGAAGGCGTCGCGAGCCGCCTTGTTCAGCAGGTCGATGACGGCAGGCGGCGTGCCGGCCGGCGCAAACAGCGCGAACCATGCGCCGCCCTGGACGCCCGGATAACCGGCCTCGGTCATGGTCGGGATGTCCGGCAGCACCGGCACGCGCTGCGGCGCGGCGACGGCCAGGCCGCGCACGCTGCCGTCGCGGATGTGCTGGAGCGCGAACGGCACGATGTCGAACATCATCGGCACGCGGCCGGCGATGAGGTCCTGCAAGGCCGGCGCCGCGCCCTTGTAAGGCACGTGCACGATGTCGGTCTTGGTCAGGAGACGGAACTGCTCGCCCGCGATGTGGCCGCTCGAGCCGATGCCCTGCGAGGCATAGCTCAAGACGCCGGGCTTCGAGCGCGCGAGCTCGACCAGCTCCTTGACCGATTTCACCTCGACCTTGGAATTCACCACCAGCACGTTCGGCAGGTTGGCGAGGTGGATGATCGGCGCGAAATCCCTGGTCGGGTTGTAGGGCAGCTTCGGGTCCAGGGTCGGGAGGATCGCGTTCGTCGCGTGGAAACCGACGTAAAGCGTGTAACCGTCGGCCGGCGACTTGGCGACATAGTCCGCCGCGATGACGCCGCCCGCTCCGGTCTTGTTCTCGACGATGACGGGCTGCTTGATCTTCTCGCCGAACTTCTGGCCGAAGTGGCGGGCCAGGATGTCGGCCATGCCGCCGGGTGCAGTCGGCACGATGATGCGGACGGGCTTGGCAGGATAGTCCTGCGCAAATCCCGGGGTAGCGGCCGCAACCAGGGCCAGTAGTGCTGCTACGCAACGTGCAATCCACATGGGCGTCCTCCCTGTCGATATCATTCGTTACGCTGTACGCAGGATCGGGATGGTCTTGCTTCCGAACAATTCATGCGCCGCAGTCACTTCGTCAATCGCGGCGCCCCAGTGCAGGACGGCCAGGAAATGGCCCGCGCCGACCGCCCGACACTGCTCGACGATCTGCTCGGCAACCTCGGCCGGTGTCCCGGTGATGAATTCCTCGTCGCTGATCGTGAAACCGCCGGCCGGCGGCGGCGCATCGGGGACGCTCTGTTTCAGCCTGGAATCCTGGGCCACGAAGCTTTTCAGCCGCTCGGACACGGCGGCGGCGTAATCCCGTGCCTCGCCCGCGGTCATCGCCACGGCGACCCGGCGACGCAAAGCAAGGCACTCCGGACCGGCCGCCAATCCGGCCGCGTCGGCCTCCGCGCGATAGGCATCGAAGATCGTCCTGATCGTCTCAGTGGAGTTGAAGCCGGTCGAGATCTTCACGCCGCGCCGCGCCGCCCGGCGCGCCGACTCAGCACTCACCACAGCTGTCCATCGTGGCGGCGAGGGCCGCTGCAACGTCCTCGGCAGGAGCCGCAGGTTCGAGAACGAGAAATGCTTTCCCTTATGCGAGACAACCCTTTGGGCGAGAGCGGCATCGATCACATCGACGATCTCATCGCTGCGTTCGCGCGCCTCCTCCATCGTCATGCCGAGGCGCGCGAGTTCCTGCGGCACGCCGACGGCCGTGCCGACTTCGAGGCGTCCGCCCGTGAGAAGGTCGAGCAGTCCGATCTCCTCGACGACGCGCGCAGGATGATAATAGGGCAGCACAACCCCCATCACGCCGAGCCGCAGTTTGCGCGTGCGCTGTGCCACCGCGGCGATCAGAAGGTTCGGTGAGGCGGAGAACGAGCCGCCGAAGTGATGCTCGCTGAAGAAGATGCCTTCGAAGCCGAGGGCTTCGTCGCGCGCCCACAGATCGAGATAGCGCGTCGCATAGTCGGCCATTTCGGCGGGCGCCGGATCCCGCGCCTCATCGCCGAGCTCCGGGAAGAACTCGAACAGCCATGGCTTGATCATCGATCGCGGCCCTCTCCGAGCCCGGCGATGATCCGCTTCAGCGTGCGCATGAGCTCCGGACGATTGGTGCGGCCGACCAGCCGGTCAATCTCGCGCTCGTGCGCGACGGCACTTGCCCGGAGCTTGGCCATCACGGCCTTGCCCGCCGGTGTGAGCGTGAGCGTATACGCCCGTCGATCGCTGGCGAGGCGTTCGCGGACCACGTAGTCCAGCCGGCACAAGTCATCGAGGACAGGGGTCAGGCTCGACGTGTTGCGGCGAATGGCGGCCGCAAGGTCGCCCTGCGTCAGGCCGGGATTGGCATCGATCAGGAAGAGAACCGCAAAGCGCCACGGACTGCCGTCGACACCGTTGGCCCGGCGGGCGAAGGCCTGGAACGCCATCTCCTGCGCCAGTCGCAGATGAAGTCCGACAGTCCCGCCGAGCCAACCGAAGTCGATTTCCCTCGGCTGGGTTGGCTCGTGCTGCGGCACAGTCCTGAGCCTTTGGGCGGAACGGCGGGCCATCGTAGCTCCCCTCGGCCTGCGACTTGCCTGATCGCGTTTTGCGCGATCAGGCTTGGCAGGATACGGCCCATTAGTCGGGAGTCAAACTATTTGGGGACAAACTAATTGGCTGCCATGGGCGGGCGCACGCCGGCACCAACCAGGCCGTGGACGACGTGGCGAGACCTCGAAAGTCGAGCCTGCCTCTAGCCCGTCTTGGCTTCGACCGCCGCCCTTTCCAGGCGGGACGCGCTTTCGTCGAGCTCGTCGCCGTAGCGGGTAAGGCGGCGGCGGTCGCCCTCGTCGGTCATCGTTTCCGTCAGGCGTCGCGCCCGACGGGCGAGGTCGCGCATGCCATCGGCCTGCTTGAGGATGGTCTCCTTGCTCGGAGGCCGCTGGGCGGGTGCCGTCTGGGTCTTTTCGAACATGCGTTCTCCTTGGTGGCACATGCGGCCAGGACGCACACGCATCTGGGGCGCCGGCGAAATGGGCCCGCCGGCAGCGTGGAGCAATGTCTGGAAGGTTCCTCTCCGGCCCTGGCGGCCCGGCAAAACAGGCGGACGAGACCGCCTTGCATCAGCCATAGCAGGCCGGGCCCGTCGTGACCACCTAAGCAGGGCAGGTCCGGCTTGAAAGACCCAACCGTTTCGCCCAAGGATGATCGATGAACAAACCCAAACAGCCCGCCCTTTCCGACCGGCGCCGGCAGCTCGGCGCCTCACGCGAGACCATGGCCGCCGGGCTTGGCCTGGCCGTCGAGGCCGTCAAGGCGATCGAGGATGGGGCGGCGTCCGATCAGGAGTACGACCGATACAACACGTGGCTCGGCCGCATCGAGGACTTGCCGGCCGACGTGCGGGCCCGGCAGTTCCTCGCCGCCGGTAAGGGCGGCCGTTTCGACATCGAAGGCCAGGATTAAGGCGGTCCGCCACCGCACTGCGCGCGCCATGCAACGAACCGTCCAGCGACCTGTTACTTCAAGAAGACAGGAGGCAATCATGGAAGACCTGCGGGACCGGGTAAGCCGGGTCATCGCCGAGCAGTTCCACGTGGCCAACGAGCGCATCGTCGAGGCGGCCACCCTGGACGAGGACCTCGGAGCCACCAGCCTCGACCGGGTCGAGGTGGTGATGACGCTCGAGGACGAATTCAAGATCGACATCTCCGACGATCAGGCATCGCGCCTGAACACGGTGGCCGATGTCCTGGCCTGCGTGGTGGCGAGTGTCGGCAAGGCGAGTATCGGAAAGGGCGGGGCAACCGCAGCCAGCCGGCCCATCTGAGCGGCTGCGCGGAGAGAGCGAGCGCGATCTCAAGGCCTATCACCCCATCGGACCGCGCGGCTTCGAGGGCGTGCCTTTGACTTGACGCGCTGGAGGTTCAGCCGGGCCGAGGTAAGATCGCCGGCCATGAACGCTCCCGACGCCCTCCTTTGTGCACCGCGCCAGCATCTGCCGCCCGGCGAGGAATTCCTTTTCCTGCCGCCCTGGATTCAGCCCTACGCCTACCGCATCGTCGACAGGCTCTTTGCCCATCGCGTGATCCGGCGCGGGCCGGCGCCTCGCCCGCTGCCGTACGGGCCGGAGATCGATCCACACTACACGGCCGACGGCCGGGAGTACGACGTCGGCATCTTCATGGACCGCAACGCCATCGTCGGCGCGCTCGTGATCCATCGTGGCCACGTCGTGCTGGAGCGCTACGGGCTTGGCCTCGCAGAGCATGATCGGTGGTCAACCATGTCGACGGTGAAGTCGATGACGGCGATGCTGGTCGGCGCGGCGGTCCAGGACGGCGCCATCAAGTCCATCGACGAGCCTTTGACGAAATACCTGCCCGCGCTCGCCGGCTCGGCCTACGAGGGCGTGAGCCTGCGCCATGTCCTGACCATGTCGTCGGGCACGCGTTGGGTCGAGGACTACACCGACCGCACCTCGCATGTTAACCGCTACAGCAAGTCGCTCGCCGATCGCGTGCCGGGCGGCGTGCTGAAGCTCATGGCCTCGCTGGAGCGCGCCCATCCGCCAGGCACGACGGTCCGCTACAATTCGGGCGACACGTATCTGCTGGGGGCGGCCCTCACCAAGGCCGTCGGCATGCCGCTGGCCGACTACATGTCCGAAAAGGTCTGGCAGCCGGCCGGCATGGAGTGCGATGGCTTCTATACGCTCGAGAGCGAGGGCGGGCAGGAGATCGGCGGCAGCCGGGCCGGCATGGTGTTGCGCGACTTCGGCCGCTTCGGCCTGTTCATCCTGAACGACGGCGTGATCGACGGTCGGCGCGTGCTGCCGGAGGGCTGGGTCGAGGCGGCGGCGACGCCGGCGTTCAAGGTGCCGGCATCGCCGGTCATCGACATCACCCACTACGGCTACAGCTGGTGGCTGGGCGACGGCGTGATGTCGGCGCTCGGCCATTCCGGCCAGCGCATCGACATCTTCCGCAAGGAACACCTCGTCGTGGTCACCCTGGGCGCCTTTCCGGAGCCTGCCTATGCGCCACCGGGCGACCACAACAGGCGCAACGAGGTGGCGGCCTTCACCCGGGCCGTCAGGGCTGCTCTCGCCTGAGATCTACAGGCGCTCGCGTTTCAGCCGCGCGATCAGGGCCTCCGTGAACAACTGCGCCTTCGCGAGCGGCAGTTTCGTCGGCAGCCAGACCGCATGGATCGGCACCCTGGCCACCTCGAATTCCTGCAGGATGATCTCGACCTCGCCGCGATCGACGAGGTCGCGCACCAGCCAGAGCGGCGCGAAGCCGATGCCGGCGCCGCGCGCCACGGCCGCGTTGGTCGCGGCGGTGCTGTCCGAGCGAAAGCGCCCGCCGACCTTGACCGACCTGCGCCTGCCGGCGATGCGGAACGGCCAGGTCTCGGCGTCGCCGTCGGTCAGGCGAACGACGCATTCATGCCGTGCCAACTCGTCGGGATGCTTGGGCCGGCCATGTCTGGCGAAGTAGGAGGGGGCGCCGAACACCACGGCGCGAATCTCGCCAAGGCGCTTGGCCTTCAGCGTCGAGTCCCGCATTTCTCTGATGCGCACCGCGAGATCCAGGCGTTCGGCGACGAGGTCGACCTCGCGATCGGAGACCTTCAGCTCGATCTCGATCCGGGGATGGCGCTGGACCAGCTCGGAGATCACCGGGACGATGTGGGCCGCGGCGAACAACGCCGGCGCCCCCACCCTCAGCAGGCCGGTCAGCTCGGCCTGCTGGCTGGCCGCTTCGAGGCGGGCATCCCTGATCTCGGCGAAGGCCGGCCGCACCCGCCGATAGAAGGCAAGCCCGGCCTCCGTCGGGTGTGACTGCCGCGTCGTGCGCCGCACCAGATCCACCGCCACGCTGCGCTCCAGAGTCGTCAGCGATCGGCTGATCGACTGAAGCGAGCGCTGCAGGTGGCGAGCGGCGGCCGTCAGGCTGCCCTTCTCCACGACGGCGAGGAAGGCCTCGATATCGTCCAGCCGATCCATGCGCATTCTGCCGAATTTCGGAAGAGTCTATCCGCCGCCGCGTCGATTGTCTCACCGGTCGGCTGACCTTACGTCCGACCCAAGCACATCAAGAGCGGCCAAACGAGCCGGACGAGACGGCGACTGAAATCGCTCAACGTTCAACACAGGAGTAGGCAATGGGCGCTCCCTCCCCTGAACTCTGGAATCTCTGGCTTGCCCGCGCCTTCAATGCGCAGGATGTCGAGGCGGCAGCGGCGATGAAGAGGACCGACCAGGACGGCAAGCCGACGGAGGTGCATCACCACGGCATGGAGGTTCACCGCCGGCTGCCCGACGGCACCTGGATGTTCTTCATGGATCGTCCGTCCGGCGCGGATCCGAGCTGGGCGGTCGAAGCCCCGCCGCACACCGAATAGCGACGACAAAAGGAGGAACCCATGGACTCCGATCGTCGGGCAATCCTGATGGCTGGCGTGGCCGCCGCCGTGGCCGGCGGCGGCGGTAGAGCGGTAGCCGAAGGCACGCAGGCACCACCGCCCGTGGCAGGGCCGCTGCGGCTCGACGACGAAGCGCGCGCTGCGGCAGCGGAGGATTTCGGTCATATCGTGCGCCGGATGCCGCAGGGCGTGCTGCTTCCCGCGTCGGATCAGGACATCGCCACGATGATCCGCTGTGCCGGCGATTCGCAGCGCAAGATCGCACCGCAGGGACAACGGCACTCGGTGTACGGCCGCGCGCAGGTGAGTGACGGCATGGTGATCGACATGACACAGCTGCGGGCCGTCCACGAGGTCCGGCGCGATCGGGTCGTTGTCGGCGCCGGGGCGACGTGGAGCGAGGTGCTTGCCGCGACGCTGCCGCGCGGGCTCACACCGCCCGTGCTCACCGATTATCTCGACCTGTCGGTCGGCGGCACCCTGACGGTCGGCGGCATCGGCGGCACGACGTCCCGGCATGGCATGCAAAGCGACAACGTCCTTGAATTGGACGTGATCACCGGCCGCGGCCAGAAGATCACCTGCTCATCGCTCGGCAACGCCGGCCTGTACGATGCGGTGCGGGCGGGCCTGGGCCAGGTCGGCGTCATCACGCGGGCGACACTCAAGCTCGCTCCGGCGCCGGAGAAGGTCCGGCGCTGCATGCTCACCTATCCCGACCTCGCGACGCTGCTGAAAGACGAGCGTCTGCTTGCCGCCGAGAACAGGTTCGAGGCGGTCCAAGGGTCGATCCTGCCCACACCGGCGGGCTGGACGTTCAAGCTCGACGCGGCGCGCTATTTTTCCGGGGACGACCCACCGGACGACAAGGCGCTGCTCGTTGGCTTGTCCGACGATCGCTCCGCGGCAAAGCTCAGCACCCTGTCGTATGTCGACTACCTCAAGCGGCTCGCCGCGCTGGAGCAGCTTCTGCGATCGAAAGGTCAGTGGTCCTACCCCCACCCTTGGCTCATGACATTCGTCAGCGATTCCAGGATCGAGTCCGTGGCCAGTGCCGAGCTGGACAGGCTGACGCCGGCGGACCTGGGAACCTTCGGCCAGGTCGTTCTCTCCGCCTTCCATCGAGTTTCGGTCACCACCCCACTGCTGCAGCTGCCGGCGGACAGCCTGGTCTATGCCTTCAACCTGGTGCGGATCCCCACGACCGACGCCGTCGCCGAAGCCGACCGGCTCGTGACGGCCAATCGGGCCATTTACGAGCGGGTCCGGGACGCTGGTGGCACGCTCTACCCGGTCAGCGCCTTGCCGATGTCCGGCGACGACTGGCGCCGGCATTTCGGGTCGACGTGGCAGCGATTGCGCGACGCCAAGCAGACCTTCGATCCGCAACACATCCTCACGCCCGGCTACGAGATTTTCTGAAGATGTTCAGATCGTGATGGGGCAGAGACCGCCGTCGACAAGCAGGCTCTGCCCGGTGATGAACGCGGCCGGCACGCCGGCCAGGAAGGCACAGGCGGCGGCGAACTCCGCGGGGCTCCCGGCGCGGCCCATCGGGACCTTGTCGATGAGGCCCTGCGCGGTCTTGCCGAGATCGCGGATGCGCTCGGTCATGATCGTGCCGGGAAGCAGGTTGTTGACCGTCACATTGTGCCGGGCGACCTGTCGCGCGACGCCGGCCACGTAGCCAGTCAACGCCATGCGGGTGGCGGTCGACAGATCGAGCCGCTCGACAGGCATGCGGACCGTCATGGAGGTGATGTTGATGATGCGGCCGAAGCGGCGCTGCGCCATGCCCGGAACGATGCCGCGGACGAGCTCGACGGCCGCGAGCAAGTTGGTCTCCAAGGCCTTCTGCCAGTCGGCGAGGCAGAGCTCCGTGAAATCCTTGGCCGGCGGGCCACCGGCATTCGTCACGAGGATATCGGGATCGGGACAGATCTCGAGCACGCGGCCGCGACCGTCAGCCGTTGAGAGGTCAGCGGCAATGCTGTGACACGGCTGCCCCGTGGTGCGCTGGATCCGGTCGGCGGCCGACGTCAATGCCGTCTTGTCGCGTGCGACGAGGGTGGCGCTCACGCCCTCACGGGCCAGGGCGAGCGCACAGGCAAATCCCAGCCCTTTCGAGGCTCCGCAGACGAGCGCGCGACGGCCTTCGATGCCAAGCTCCATTTCAGCCTCCAGCCAAACCAAGCGAGCGCCCAGCCTCCGGCTGCGCGACGTTGCCCCCGGTTTTGGACAGGCGAGCTGTATCCGTCTTGGTCAAAATTGCGGATGCGGCGCGGCGTGCGCCCAACCATCAGCCTGGCTCCGAACGACGTTCGAAGAACTCGACGGCGGTGACGTCGCCATTCTCCTCTGGCGGAATGACTTTCACCATGAAGCGCCGCTCGGGACAGAACACCGCCAGCGCGCCGCGCCATGCCTCGGCAATCTGTTCCGCGAGCAGGCGCTCCTCGTCATCGTCGAGATCTCTGTCGATGAACAGGAAGGGGATCTCCACCCTGTTGATGGAGGCTTCCAGACGCTCCAGGGGCATGCCGCTGGCCCTCTTGGCTTCCAGAAAGTGCCGCTCCGCGTCGTCGACTCCATGCATCAGCAACACGCTGTCGTCGACGATGAAAAGCGTTGGAACGAACAGCAGCGAATACAGAAGCGCTTCCGGAGCCTTTCCGGTTTCGTGCAACATATCCATCTCGTCGTGCGGCACGTGCCCGTCGCTGCGAAACCTCTTTCGCAGCGCCGTCAGGATCGCTTCCGTTGAAGCCATGACACTGTGCTCCCATTGGAGCGACGAGGTGTGGTCGCAGGCGGGACTCTACTCCGCCGCCTGCCGCCGCCGCGTCACCGCCTCGAACCGCCGCTGGCGCATGGCCATGCGCGGATCGTCCATTTCCGGCGTCATCGGCTCGGCGACCCAGGCGTCACGGCCAGGCACGTAATTGCGGTTGGTCTGGGCCGGGTTGCGGTTGACCAGTGGCCGCGCATAGAGCGGATGGGTCATGCAGCGCACTTCGTGCTCGATCTGGAACAGGTGCTTGCCGGTCTCGAGGTCGGTGATCTGCTCGAAGCGGTACTGGTACTGGTTGCTCTCCTCGGTGACCAGCTCGCGCTCGAGCAGGCGCTTGTGCGGCCGCGAGAAGTTCGCGACGTAGACCTGGATGTGATGGCCGTCATAGGCCGCAAGCTTCGACTTGGTCTCGCGGAACACCAGCTCCTGCGAGGGACCGACCGACACGCGCGCCGCCGGCATGGCGCCCGTCTCGTCGACGCTCGCCGGAGTTTCGAAGACCTTGCGATAGAAGTCGGCGATTGCCTTGGCCGAGCCTGACGGCACATCGAACTCGACATAGGGCATGCCAAGCTGCATGCGGCCGAAGCTGCCGGCC
>Ga0190265_10003792_pt1 | contig 10377 bp, 5 predicted proteins | sample Popmic124T_FD_133135 | JGI IMG/M metagenome (GOLD analysis project Ga0190265, IMG submission 133135) | Populus adjacent soil microbial communities from riparian zone of Indian Creek, Utah, USA - 124 T | ecosystem: Environmental > Terrestrial > Soil > Riparian zone | place: USA: Utah | collected...
CGGCCGAGGAGCTGGGCGGCGCCGGCACGCGCGCCACCATCCCCCACCGCACCTCGGACGTGACGGCGGTGATCGAGGGGGCTGTGCCCGCCGGCGCCGACGACCTCCAGCGCTTCAAGGTCATCGAGCGCAAGGGCAAGGAGCTGGTCGCCGAGTGCGAGCGCCAGGCGAACCACCGCTGCCAGGTGGAGGCCTTCGACGGCGGCGTGCGCTACCTGCTGATCGACGCTCTGGAGCTCCCCGACGTCCGGCTCGTCTACGCGCCGCCCCGCGCCGTGGGCGAGTACGGCGGCGAGATCGACAATTGGAGCTGGCCCCGCCACACTGGCGACTTCGCCCTGCTGCGAGTCTACGCCGGACCGGACGGCAAGCCGGCGGCCCAGGCGGACGCCAACGCGCCCTACAAGCCCGCGCACTTCTTCCCCGTCTCGCCCAGGGGCGTGCAGCCGGACGACTTCGTGATGCTCGCCGGCTATCCGGGGCTCACCTACCGCTCGCTCACCGAGGCCGAGATGCGCGAGCGGGCGGAGCTCTACTTCCCGCGCCGCTCGGACCTCTACCGCGACTGGATCGCCATGATGGAGACCGCCTCGGAGCAGGACGAGGCGGCGCGCATCGCGCTCGCCGACCGCATCAAGGGCCTGGCCAATCGGGAGAAGAACTCGCGCGGGCAGGTCACCGGCCTGCGCCGCGGCAAGGTACTGGAGAAGAAGGCGGAGTCCGAGCGCGCCATCCTGGCCTGGGCCGCCCAGCGCCCGGCGCAGGCGGGAGCCGTCGAGGCCCACGGCGAGCTGGCGCGGCTGATCGCGGAGAAGCGCCGCACCTGGGACCGCGACTTCCTGCTCGACCAGGTGAAGGCCGGTCCCAAGCCGCTGGAGCTCGCCCTCACCCTGGTGCGCCTCGCGGGCGAGAAGGCCAAGCCGGACCTCGAACGCGAGCCGGAGTACATGGAGCGCGACCGCGAGCGGCTGGGCCAGCGGCTCGACCGCGACCAGAAGCGCATGCACCTGCCGACCGACGCGGCCCTCCTGACCGATGTCCTCGTCCGCTTCGCCGCACTCCCGAAGGGGAGCCGGGTGGCGGCGGTCGAGGAGCTGCTCGGCGGAAGCCGCGACCGCAGTGACGTCAGCGGCATCAGCGGCGTCAACGCGATTCGCCCCCGGGTGGACGAGCTCTACGCCCGCACCAAGGTGACCGACCTCGCGGAGCGCAGGAAGATGTTCGGCGAGAGCGAGGAGCAGCTTCGCGCCCGCCGCGACCCGCTGCTCGACCTGGCGTTCGGCCTCGACCGCGAGCTGCGCGCCTTGAAGGAGGGGGAGGACCGCGGCAAGGGGGCGATCTCGCGGCTGCGCCCACGCTGGCAGCGCGCCGTCATCGAGCACGCCGGCCGCCCGGTGGCGCCGGACGCCAACGGCACCCTGCGCGTGACCCTCGCCAAGGTGCAGGGTTACGCCCCGCGGGACGCCGTCTGGATGACACCGCAGACGACCGTCTCCGGCGTGGTCGAGAAGCACACCGGCGAGGAGCCTTTCGACGCACCGGAAGAGCTGCTCGCCGCCGCAGCCGCCGCACCGCAAAGCCGCTGGGCCGACGAGAAGCTGAAGGACGTGCCGGTCGCCTTCCTCGCCGACGCCGACACCACCGGCGGCAACTCGGGCAGCCCGGTGGTCAACGGCCGCGGCGAGCTGGTGGGCGTCAACTTCGACCGTGTCTGGGAGAACGTGGCCAACGACTTCGGCTACAACCCGGAGGTGGCGCGCAACGTCAGCGTCGACATCCGCTATCTGCTCTGGGTTCTCGAGACGACGCACGGCGAGGCCGCGCGCCCCCTGCTCAAAGAGATGGGGGCCGCACCGGCGCCACCGACGGCGAAGCGGTGAGGAAGGAAGCGGCGAGGCCGGCCAGCCGCTGGAAGCCACGGCCCCCCGCCTCCTTGCGCACCTCCCTGTAGCCGGAGGCCGCCGCCGCCCGGTCGCCCATCCGTTCGAGGATCTGGGCGAGGGCGAGCCGGGCCTCCAGGGCGGCGTGAACGAGCCCGGCGGCCGAGGCTTCGGCGATCGTCTGGTGGAGCTCCCGGACGGCCTTCGCTCCCTTGCCGTTCGCCGCGTCCAGCCGCGCCAGGATGGGGGCGACGGCCATCCGCAGCTCGCGGTCCTGGGCGCCGTCGGTCGCGGCGCGCACCCGTACGGCCGCCTCCTTCGCTTCGCGCAGACGTCCGGCGCGCAGCAGGGCCTCGGCGGCGACCGCATAGGCTCGCGCCTCCCCGCCGGAGATCCCACGGACTCCATACCAACCGGCCGACTCCCGGGCGAGGAGGACCGCGTCGCCCGCCTCCCCCTCGGCGAGGGCCACGCGGGCCATGTCGAGGCGGACCTCGGTCGCACGGAAATTCTCGCCCCCGGCGAGGCTCAGCCGCAGGGCCGCCTGAAGAGCCCTACCGGCGACCGTGAGGTCGCCCCTCTCCAGGGCGACGCGCCCCAGGTTCTGCTGTGCCCAGGCCTCCACGGAACGGGCGTCGCTCTTGCGTCCGATGACGAGCTGCTCGTTGGCGGTGGCGGCGGACGCCGCGAGCTCCCCCGCCTGCAGGTCGAGCCTGGCGCGCCCGCCGAGCAGTCGGCCGACGCCGATCACGTCGCGCGCCCGGCGCCGGACCGCCAGGGTGTCGTCGTAGACACGGCGCGCCACGGAGAGATCGCCGAGCCGCACCGCGAGGTCGGCGCCGGCGGCGCGCGGCCCGGCGGCCAGACCGGAGTCGCTCAGGCCGTCCAGGATCTCGTACGCACTGTCGTGCATCCGGCCGGCTCCCGCCAGGTCGCCCTGGAGGCCGAGCACCGTGCCGATGTTCGAGAGCGCCAGGGCCTCGTCGGCCCGGCTCCCGATCTCGCGGGCCGAGGTGAGCACCCGCTCCGAGGTCTGCCGCAGGGTTCTGAGCTCGCCGCCGCGGGCGACGGAGATCTCTCCCATGATGTTGTCGATGCGCGCCTCCATCATGCGGTCCCCCATCTTCACGAACGAGGCGTGGGCCTCCTCCAGCTGGATCGTGGCGTCCTTCAGGTTTCCGCGGTCCTGTTGCAGCCTCGCGAGGCTGTATTGCTGGAACGCGATCCCTACACCGGTGCCGAGCCGCCGTGCGATGACGAGGGAGTCCTGATAGGCGTCCTCCGCGCCGTCGAGGTCGCCCATTCTCCGCAGCGCGTTGCCGAGGTTGGCGAGCGCCATCCCCACCGTCCACTGGTGCCCTGCCCGCTCGGCCAGCTCCACGGCCTCGCGATAGAGCTCGGCGCCCTCGCCCGGCCTGCCGAGGATGACCAGCGCGTCCCCTTCCCAGACGAGAGCGTCGGCGACCAGCAGGTCCTGGCCGGACCTCTTCCCCTTTTCCACCGCAGCCGCGGCGGCCCGCTTCTGGGTGATGGGGTCGGACAGCCGGCGCGCGTTCCTCGCCTCGGCGACGTCGATGCGCGGGTCGTCGCCCGCCGGCGCCGGCAGGCGGCGCAGCGCGGCGATCGTCTCGGCCGCTTGGAGGCTCTGGCCTCCCGTGGTCTGGCTCGCGACGAGCTGCAGCCCGACCTCCAGGTCGTCGGGGAAGAAGGTCAACAGCGTGCGGTAGATCTCGCTCGCCTTGTCCCACTCCCGGCGGATGGCACGGTACCGGGCCTCGATCGTGAGCCTCTCCTGGCGGGGCAGCGAGCCGGCGAGCTTCACCGCCAGGCCCGCCTCCGCCTCCGCCCGCTTGTCGTCGCCGGTCGCGGCCCAGGCAGCCGCCAGGGCGGAGCGGATCACCGCCGACTGCGGCTCGGCCTCCGCGGCGCGCCGCAGGAGCTCCAGCGCCCCCGGCGGGTCCGTGGCGCGCAGCCGCTCCAGGCCCTGGGCATAGAGCTTGGCGCCCGCGGAGCTCTCCGGCTGGAGGGCGCGCGCCGCCTGCTCCTGCCGCGGCGAGAGCTCCGGGTAGCCGAGCGCTTTCCGCAGCCGCACCCCGGTGCGCGACACCAGCTCGAACAACCCCTCCTCGGTTCCCATCTCGGCCAGCGAGGCCTCGGTGTCGCCCCGGGGGACGCCCAGGATCCGGACGTCCAGACGGATCCTGTCGTCGATCGACAGGTAGGTGCCGGTCAGCACCATGTCGACGCCGAGGACGCCGCGCAGCCGCTTCAGGTCGGCGCGGCTCAGGCGATCGGCGGGCGGCAGCGACAAGGCTTTCCAGGCCTGGACGACCCGATCCCCGGGGATCACCCGCACGTGCCCGCCGGCCGCCAGCTCGGTCGAGAACATCTCGGCGAGCGCGGTGTCCAGCCAGCGCGCCTCGCCCTTCGAGGAGATGTTCGAGAAGCTCACCACGGCCGCGGTACGGCGGACGGGCCGGGCCGGCGGATCGGCGGGCCGCTTGAGCTGAAGGAAGAGGCCGAGGCCGAGGACCGCCAGGGCGGCCGCTGCGAGCAGCCACCACGCCCGGCGGGAAGTGCGCGGGCGCCGAGGCTCCGGGGCGGCGGCCGCCGGCAGAGGCGGTGAAAGGCTCTCCTCCAGGGGATCGGGGGCTGACGCCCCCAGGGGTGCCGGCTCCGGGGACGGTGCCGGATCCGGCGCGGGGAGTGGCGCCCCGGGCACGATCCTCTCGACCTCCCGGACCGGGGCCGCGAAGGAATACCCCACGCCGGCGACGGTCGCGACATAGCGCGCGCTGTTCGCCCGCTCCCCCAGGCTCTTGCGTAGCGCCGAGACGTTCTGGATGAGGTTGGCATCGGCCACCGCGGAACCGGGCCAGATGCTCTTGATCAGGTCGTCCTTGGTGACCAGGTCCCCGCGGTGCTCAAGCAGGACCAGGAGGATCGAGAACGCCTTCGGCGTGACCGCCACCGGCTCGCCGTCGCGCAGCAGCACACGCCGGACGGAGTCGACCCGGAACTCGTCGAATTCCAGAAAAGTCTTGTTCTTCTCGGTTCCGGGTGCAGCGGCGCTCATGGGTTCTGGAGGAGGATCGACGTCAGTTTCTACCGGGGAGGGCCATTCTACCCTGTCATTTAGGCCTGTAGACCATCTTCTTTGAGGAATTTTTAGCAAACGTGGCCGATGCTTGAGGACTTTTGATTAGGCACCCCCTATTCTCGGTCCATGGCGAACGAGGTACCCGAAAGGACGCCGAGATCGCACTTTGGAGTTCTGATTTAGGGAGTTAGGGGAGACGACGGCAGCCTTTTGTTCCATTCTTCTGTTTCAGTGGACTTCGATTTTGGGGCCCGGGGAAACCCGGGCCCTTTCCTTATCCACCTGGGTCCTCTCGGCCTCCCGGTATACTTCTTGCTCCACCTTGCCTCAGGGGTCAATCATGAAAAAAACGCTCTTCCGTTCCACCTTCGCCGCCGCCATCCTTCTCGCCGGACTGCTGGCGGGCTGTGACGGCGACATCATCGTCGACCCGGACGACGAGGGGCCGGTGCCGTTCGAGACCGTCTACCGGAGTCTCAACTCCGGGGTCTCCAACTCGCGCGGACAGGTCATCCGGAGCTTCGCCGAGTGGGACCGCGTGTGGGACGAGATCGGGGACTCCGGCCCTGCGCCGGCGGTCAACTTCGGCCGCGACATGGTCGTGCTGGTGGCGGCGGGGACCCAGCCCAACGGCTGCTACTCGATCGACATCCGGTTCATCGAGGTGGACCGCGGGTTCCTGGAGGTCGAGGCCGACCTGAACGTACCGGCCGCCGACTGCCTCTGCTCCCCGGTCGTCGTCCGCCCCGTGCACGCCGTGCGCACGCCGCGGATCTTCAACCCCTCGGACTTCAACATCGATCGGGTGATCCGGAGCTGCGGTCCTTGACAGCCCTCCACCCCCTGACTACACTCAGCCAGCTTTTTTCAAACTGTGTTTCCACAGATCGCCTGCACTAAGGGCGACTGCTGCATTCTTCTGGCCGACGGTCCGGTCTCTTGACTGGTCCGTCGTTTTTCTTTTGGGCCAGTTTCCGGAGACAATGAAGGCCATGAAGTGGCTCGTCCTCTGGCTCCTGCTCACCGGCATCTACCTGCTGGGCCTGCTCGTCTCCCAGCCGCTCGCCGACCGCCCCTGGGAGCCGACGAGAGAGACCGTCGCCCACCTGGTGGCGATCCCGCTCGCCGAGGTCGCAGCGTTGCGCCTGTTGACCTGGCTGCGCCAGGCGTTCCGGCAGGGCAAGTCCGCTCCGCCATCACCCTGACGCTCCCGCGAGGTACTAGCCCTCGATCCCCACGTCGTCGAAGGCCTTCCCGATCGCCGCGAGCTTCGCCTCGCGCGCGTCGTCGCTCCTCAGGAGGCTCCTCGCCACCAGCTCCACCCCTCTCCGGCTGTCGCTGAAACCCGAGGTGCGGGAGAGCTGCTCGGTCAGGGTCAGGTAGAAGAGCTTCGCCACGGTCTCGGGATCGAGCAGGTAGGCGTCGCCCTCCTTCGCGGTCAGGAGGTTGTAGGCGGCCTTGTTGTGGATGCCGCTGTTGGTGTGCACCCCTCCCCAGTCGCCGGCCGCGGTCATCTCCATCTCCCGGAAGTCGCGCATGTGGGCCGGCTGGTTGCAGCGCGCCGGGTCCGACACGTCGCGCAGGGGTAGGCCCGTGCCGTCCAGCTCCTCGCCGATCTGCCAGCTCCAGCGGCCGACGTCGGGCTCGCCCAGGTTCGAGATGAGGATGCCGAAGATGTCCGAGTACGACTCGTTGAGCGCCCCGCTCTCGCCGAAGTACTCGAGGCGGGCCGAGTGCTCGGTCACGCCGTGGAAAATCTCGTGCGCCACGACGTCGCGGGCCACGGCGTAGGAGCGCATGACGCCGTCCACCAGGCGCTGGCCGTAGACCATCTGGGTGCCGATCCAGGCGGCGTTCCGCCATTCCTGGATGCCGGGGCGGCGGACGCAGTTGATGCTGGAGACGATCTTGCCGCCCTCATCATCGAGGCCGTTGCGCATCAACACCCGGGTCAGGAAGTCGGCGACCTCGGAGGCGTTGGCGTGGGCGCTCACCGCCGCCGGGTCCCAGGGGTCGGGCTGGCGCTGCACGACGTAGTCTCCCGGCAGCCGGCCGCGCTCCGCCGCGATGGAGTGGAAGCCGAAGTCGTAGGTGTGCACGTTCAGGCTCGCGTCGGCCAGGCGGCGGCCGTCCGGTGCCGCGTCCAGAAAGCGCAGGCGGCGCGATACCGCGAGGCCGTCCAAGGCGTCCTCCTCGAAGTCGGCGGACTGGGTGCGCGGCAGTTTCACGATCGTCTCGCCCGAGTGGGCATCGAGGATGTAGTCGAAGAGCTGCGGCAGGTGGTGATCGTCGTCCTCGCCCTCGTCGTTCCGGTCGAAGACGTTCTCGGTGATGTAGACCAGACGCCAGGCACCCTGGGCGTCGAAGTAGTAGAAGAGCCGCGGCGAGGCGGCGAGCGGCTCGTCTCCGTAGCCGGCTTCGGCGCGCACCCTGGCCAGGGCGTCGGCCGGCGATAACGTGGCGACGGCATCGACGCCCGAAGGCTCCCCCATCGACGAGTTGATCGAGAGGAGCCGGTTGCGGGCGTCCATCTCGACCGTCACCAGCGAGCCGTAGATCGGGATCTTGCGGTAGAACTGGCGGAACTTGACCGTCTGCGAGTTGGTGAGCGGCAGCTTGCGGTGGCCGAGCGCCTTGAACTCGGACTCCTCACCCTCGAGCTCGGGGGCGGCGAAGGAGGGCATGCGGTCGCTGCCCAGCGCCCTCTGGAGGAAGAGGCGCGCCGCCCGCTCCGGCTCCATGGCGCCGGGATCGACGCCGCCTCCGGCGCCGCGGACGCCCAGCGCCGGCGCGGGCGGCGCGAGGGACGCGGCGATCGAGGCGCTCGCCTCGTCCTCGTCGCGGTGGAAGGCGAACTTGCGCAGGCCGTTGTCTCTTGGGCTCATGGTACCTCCCAATCTAAGCCGCCGCGCTCTCGTTGGCAAGCTGCTCCGGCAAGACTGATATCCTGCGCCGCATGCACGACAACCCAAGCCGACAGCGGGCCGACCTCCAAGACATCGCCCGCCGCGCCATGGAAGAGCGCGGCCTCCTGCCCGACTTCTCCGCCGAGGCGATCGCCGAGGCCCAGCGGCTCGCTCCGGCGGCTGGGGACCCCGAGGTGCTCGACCTGCGGCGGCTGCTCTGGATCTCGATCGACAACGACGACTCCCGCGATCTCGACCAGCTCTCCGTGGCGGAACCTGCGGCTAGCGGGGCGATCCGGGTGCTGGTCGCGGTCGCCGACGTCGACGCCCTGGTGCGCGACGGCTCGGCGATCGACGATCACGCGCGGCACAACACCACCTCCGTCTACACCGCGGCGCGCATCTTCCCGATGCTCCCCGAGCGCCTGTCGACCGACCTCACCTCGCTCAACCCGGGCGAGGACCGCCTCGCCATGGTCGTCCGGATGGAGGTCGCCGCCGACGGCTCGCTCACCGCCTGCGACGTCTACCCCGCCCTGGTGCACAATCACGCCAAGCTCGCCTACGACGCGGTGGCCGCCTGGCTCGACGGCTCGGGGCCGATGCCCGAGGCGATGGCGGCGGCGCCCGGCGCGGACGAGCAGGCGCGCCTGCAGAGCGAGGCCGCCCAGCGGCTGCGCCAGCTCCGCTTCGAGCGCGGCGCCCTGGAGCTCGAAACCATCGAGGCGCGGCCGGTCTTCGACGGCGACACGGTGAGCGACCTCCGGGAGGACCGCAAGAACCCGGCCAAGGAGCTGATCGAGGACTTCATGATCGCCGCCAACGGCGTCATCGCCGGCTTCCTCGAGGACAAGGGCCTCCCCTCGCTGCGCCGCGTCATCCGCACCCCGAAGCGCTGGGGGCGCATCGTAGAGGTCGCCGCCGGCTTCGGCGACAGGCTGCCGGCGGAGCCCGACTCGCGGGCCCTCTCCGAGTTCCTGCAGAAGCGCCGGGCGGCGGACCCCGAAGGCTTTCCCGAGGTCTCGCTCGCGGTGGTCAAGCTCCTGGGATCGGGTGAGTACGCCGTCGACCTCCCGGGCGCGAGCGCGCCGGGCCACTTCGGCCTCGCCGTGCGCGACTACACCCACGCCACCGCCCCCAACCGGCGCTACCCCGACCTCGTCACCCACCGCCTCCTGAAGGCCGCCCTCGCCGGCCGCCCCTCGCCCTACGACCCGGAGGAGCTGGCCGAGATCGCCCGGCGCTGCACCCTGAAGGAGGACGACGCCAACAAGGTCGAGCGGCAGGTGCGCAAGTCCGCCGCGGCGCTGCTGCTGGCCGGCCGGGTCGGGACCTTCTTCGACGCCGTCGTCACCGGCGCGTCTGAAAAGGGCACCTGGGTGCGCATCTTCCGCCCCTCCGTCGAGGGCCGGCTGGAGCGCGGCTTCCAGGGGCTGGACGTCGGCGACCGCGTGCGCGTCCGCCTGCTCTCGACCGACGTGCCCCGGGGCTTCATCGACTTCGCGCGGGCCTGAGGGCGGACGAGCGGTCCGCCTGATATCCTTGGACCCACCATGCGCCGGCTCCAACTGATCACCGGCGGTGAGAGCCACGGACCCGGCCTCACCGCGATCCTGACCGGTCTGCCCGCGGGGCTCCGGGTGGACTTCGACCTCCTCGCCAAGGACCTCGCCCGCCGCCAGCACGGTTACGGCCGGGGCCGGCGGATGCAGATCGAGAAGGACAGCGCCGAGATCCGCGCCGGGGTGCGCGGCGGCGAGACCTTGGGCTCCCCCCTCGTCCTCTGGACCACCAACCGCGACTACGCCAACTGGGAGAAGGTGATGAGCCCGGAGGCGGTCGATCCCCACATGGCCGAGACCCGCCGTGTGAAGTCGCCGCGGCCCGGGCACACCGACCTCGCCGGGGGGATCAAGTACCTGCGGCGCGACCTGCGCGACATCCTGGAGCGCGCCTCGGCCCGCGAGACGACCGCGCGGGTCGCGGCCGGCGCCTTCGCCCGCATGCTGCTCGCCGAGTTCGGCGTCGAGATCAAGAGCGGCGTCCGCTTCCTGGGATCGATCGGCACGGACCGCCCCGTCCCCACCTGGGAAGACCTCCTGGGGGTGGACGAGGAGTCGCCCCTGCGCGCCATCGACCGCTCCCTTGAGGACGAGATGGTCCGCCTGGTCGACCGCGCCAAGGAGGAGGGCGAGACCCTGGGCGGCGCGGTGACGGTGATCGCGCACAACGTGCCGGTCGGCCTCGGCTCCCACGTGCAGTGGGACGAGAAGCTGGACGGCCGGCTGGCCCAGGCCGTGATGTCCGTGCCGGCGGTCAAGGCGGTCGAGATCGGCGCCGGGGTGACCGCCTCGCAGGGCTTCGGCGGCGCCGCCCACGACCCCATCTTCCGCACCGCCGAAGGCCTCTGGACCCGCCCGACCAACCTCGCCGGGGGCCTCGAAGGGGGGATCACCAACGGCCAGGACCTGGTGATCACCGCCTACAAGAA
>Ga0190265_10003793_pt1 | contig 10377 bp, 8 predicted proteins | sample Popmic124T_FD_133135 | JGI IMG/M metagenome (GOLD analysis project Ga0190265, IMG submission 133135) | Populus adjacent soil microbial communities from riparian zone of Indian Creek, Utah, USA - 124 T | ecosystem: Environmental > Terrestrial > Soil > Riparian zone | place: USA: Utah | collected...
AGGATCCGGCGCAGGCTCGGGAGGTCGAAGACGTCCTGCAGGCACTCGCGGTAGGTCTCGAGCACGATCGGGAACGAGCCGTACCTGCGCGCCACCTGGAGCAGTCCCTGCGCCTTCAGCCGCTGCTGCCAGAGCGGCGTGCGCTGGCCGGGCCGGCGGCGCGGGATGAGGAGCGCCCGCGAGGCGTTCTCCCGGAAGCGCGAGCCGAAGAGCGCCGTCTGCCCCACCTCGCGCACGACGAGCTCCTCGAGCTCGTCCGGCGCGACCAGCAGGTCCTCGACAGCGGGCGCGGAGTCGGCGTCGGGGAGGTGGAGGGCGATCCCGTCGTCCGACCAGATCGACTGCACCTCGAGCCCCAGCGAGTCACGCAGCCGGGCCGCGAGCGCCATCGCCCACGGCGCATGCACGCGGCCGCCGAACGGCGTCAGGATGCAGACGCGCCAGTCGCCGATCTCGTCACGGAAGCGCTCGACGACCACGGTCCGGTCCGAGGGAACAGCCGTCGTGTGTCGTTCCTGCTCGCGCAGGTACGAAAGAAGGTTCTTGGCGGCGCGTTCGTCGAGCGCATAGTCGCTCCGCAGAACCTCCGTCGACTTGGCGTCAGATAGAGCCACCAGCTCTCGCGACGCCCGCCCGATCTTCTCGCCCAGCTCGTAGGGACGCCCGATCCCCTCGCCCTTCCAGAACGGCACCGTGCCCGGCACGCCTGGAGCCGGCGAGACGAGCACGCGGTCGCGCGTGATGTCCTCGATGCGCCACGTCGAGGCTCCGAGCAGGAACGTCTGGCCCGCCCTGGCCTCGTAGACCATCTCCTCGTCCAGCTCGCCGACCCGCCCACCGCCGTCAACGAGGTGGACGCCGAAGAGGCCGCGATCCGGGATGGTGCCCGCGTTCGTCACCGCCAGCCGGCGTGCGCCGGTACGGCCGCGGATGACGCCCGCCGTGCGGTCCCAGACGAGGCGCGGGCGAAGCTCGGCGAACTCGTCGGAGGGATAGCGGCCGGCGAGCATGTCGAGCACGTTCTCGAGCTGCTGACGCGAGAGCTCGGAGAAGGGATAGGCGCCGCGCACGAGCCGGTGCAGCTTGTCCACCTCGATCTCGTCGTCGGCGGCGATGGCGACGATCTGCTGCGCCAAGACGTCGAGCGGGTTGCGCGGGATGACGGTCTCCTCGATCGCGCCGTCGCGCATGGCCCGCGCGACGACGGCCGACTCGAGCAGGTCGGCGCGGAACTTCGGGAAGATGCGGCCCTTCGAGACCTGGCCGAGCTCGTGCCCGGCGCGGCCGATCCGCTGCAGGCCGCGCGCGACGGACTTGGGGCTCTCGACCTGGACGACGAGGTCGACGGCGCCCATGTCGATGCCAAGCTCGAGGCTCGAGGTCGCGACGAGGCAGGGGATCTGGCCCGCCTTGAGCTTCTCCTCGATCTCCAGCCGCTGCTCGCGAGCGAGCGAGCCGTGATGCGCCCGCGCGATTTCCGCCTCCGCCAGCTCGTTCAGACGCAGCGCCAGGCGCTCGGCCGTGCGGCGGTTGTTCACGAAGACGATGGTCGAGCGGTGCGCCTGCACGAGCTCGAGCAGGGCCGGGTAGATCGAGGGCCAGATCGAGGCGAGACCGCCTTCGGTCGACGTGCCCATGGAGCTGCCGTCGGCCGCCGGCGGGTTCTCGTAGGTCGGGCCTCCCGACGGCTCGCGCATGTCCTCGACCGGCACGACGACCTCGAGGTCGAGCTCCTTGCGCGTCCCGGCGTCGACGAGGCGGATGGGCCGGTCGCCCGAGACGAAGCGGCCGATCTCCTCGAGCGGGCGCTGCGTGGCGGACAGGCCGATGCGCTGCATCGGCTGCTCCAGGAGGGCGTCCAGCCGCTCGAGCGACAGCGCCAGGTGCGCGCCCCGCTTCGTGCCCGCGACGGCGTGCACCTCGTCCACGATGATCGTCTCGACCGTGCGCAGGAGCTCGCGCGCCTGCGACGTCAGCATGAGGAAGAGCGACTCCGGCGTCGTGATCAGGATGTCGGGCGCGCGGCGGAGCATCTGCTGCCGCTCGCGCTGGGGCGTGTCGCCCGTGCGGACGGCGACGGAAAGCTCGGACTGGAGCCCAGCGAGCGGCCCACGCAGGTTCCGCTCCACGTCGTAGTTGAGCGCCTTCAGCGGCGAGACGTAGAGCAGGCGCAGCCCGTCGCCGGGAGACGCGTTCAGCCGGTCGATGCCGTAGAGGAAGGCCGCGAGGGTCTTCCCGGAGCCTGTCGGCGCCTGAATGAGGACGTGCTCGCCGGTCGCGATTGCCGGCCAGCCGGCCACCTGCGCCGGCGTCGGCGCCTCGAACGCGCGGCCGAACCAGTTCCGCGTCCCGGGTGAGAACGGCGCGAGCGGGTCCATGCACCCAGCGTACCGGCGCATTGACCGCAGGCGACCGGCTTTGTACGTTCGACGGAACCCTGCGGAATCGATCGAGGAGGCGGCGCCGTGAGCATGAAGGACTTCCTGCTGAAGCTCGAGGACGACGACGATCTGCGGCGGCGGTTCCGCGAGTCGCCCGAGGAAGTGGCGCAGGCGGAAGGCCTGACGTCCGAGCAGGCGGCCGCGCTCGCCTCGAGCAACCCGAAGGAGATCCGGCGCGCGCTTCAGGACGAGGCGCCGGGCGAGACGATCGTCAACATCGTCATGATGGATTGAGAAACGACCCCGGCTCGCTGACCATCATCGGGACGGGGATCCGGGCGCAGCACCTGACACCGGAGGCGCTCGCGGAGATCCGAGCTGCCGACGAGCTTCTTTACCTCGCCGCCGAGCCGCACCTGGCGGCCTGGCTCGGGGCGCTGCACGAACACGCCGCCTCGCTCCAGCACCACTACGCCGCCGGGCTCGACCGTGCGGCGACCTACGAGGCGATGGTGGAGGCGGTGCTGCAGCCGGCCCGCGAGGGCCGGCGCGTCGCTGCAGCGTTCTACGGGCACCCCGGCGTGTTCGTCACCCCGTCCCACGCCGCGCTCGCGCGGGCGGCGGCGGAGGGGATCCCGGCGCGCATGCTGCCGGCGGTCTCGGCCGAGGACTGCCTGTTCGCCGACCTCGGGATCGATCCCGGCCGCACAGGCTGCCAGAGCTACGACGCCTCGCACTTCGTTGGGCGGCGCCCGCGGCTCGACACGGGCGCGGTCGTGCTGCTCTGGCAGATCAGCGTCGTCGGCGAGCGGCGGGCGGTCGTGGCGCCGAGCCGCGATGGGCTCGCGTCCTTGACGGAGGCACTCCTGGAGCACTACGCGCCCGGCCACGTCGTGACCGTCTACGAGGCCTCGCCGTATGCCGTCGCCGGCCCGGTGGTCGAGCGCCTGGCGCTGCGGGACTTGCCGCAGCACGACGTGTCGCCGCTGGCGACCCTCGTCGTCCCGCCCGCCACCAGCGGAACGCGTTGACGCCCCTGCCAGGCTCTTGTAGCGTCGATTGCAAGCTATGGCGGATGGCGGCGGCTTCACCGGCTTTCTCATCGCGATCGCGCACTCCCGCGACCTGCTGGAGCGGTTCCACGCCAACCCGGAGCGGGCGTTCCAGGGCTGGAATCTGGACCCCCGGCAGCAGGAGATCCTCAAGCGCGGCAACATGGAGGAGATCCAGGCCGAAGTGCGCCGAGAGCACCCGGACGCCATCGCGGCGTGGTGGGTGATGATCGAGACATGGGTCATGACGCCCGATTGGGTGATGAACCCGGACGAGCCCGAGCCGCCTGAGAGCTATTAAGGAACCGCGCGAGAGGCCAGGCTCGCGCGGATCGCTCGTGGTCGTCGGCACGGGCATCCAGCTCATCGGCCAGGTGACGCCGGCGGCGCAGTTCGAGCTCGAGGGCGCCGACGAGGTGCTGTTCCTCACGTCCGACGTCGCCGAAGCCGTCTGGCTCCGGCAGGTCAACCCGAACGCACGCTCACTGGGCCGCCATTACGAACGCGGGAAGCACCGCCGCGAGATCTACGACGCGATGGTGGAGGAGATCCTCGCGTCCGTGCGGCGCGGCAAGCGTGTCTGCGCCGTCTTCTACGGCCATCCCGGCGTCTACGTCACGCCGTCGCACGAGGTCGTCCGGCGGGCGCGCGCCGAGGGATTCGCCGCGCGGATGCTGCCGGGCGTCTCCGCCGAGGACTGCCTCTTCGCCGATCTCGGCGTCAACCCGGGCACCAGCGGCTGGCAGAGCTACGAGGCGACCTCGCTCCTGCTGCGCCGGCAACGCCCCGATCCCACCGCCGCCCTCCTCCTCTGGCAGGTGGACGCCGTCGGCAAGGTCACGTACGACGACGAGCCCGTGAGCGAGGGGCTACGCGTGCTCGCCGACTACCTCCTCGAGCTCTACCCGCCGGAGCACCGCGCCGTCTTCTACACCGCCGCACTGCACCCGATCGCGGAGCCGCTGATCGAGCCGATCGCCCTCGGCGAGCTCGCGGCGCGGGAGGGCAGGCCGCCCGGCACCCTGTACGTCCCGCCGCTGCCCGCCCGGCGCGTCGACGAGAAGATGGCGCAGAAGCTAGGTCTTCGCTAGGTCCTCGCTGGCGCCTCCGCCAGCAGCGTCCGTGCGCGCTCGGCGGAGACGAGATTGCCTTTCAGCTCGTAGAGGGCGAGCGCCCGCCGAACGGAGGCGTTCGCCTCGTCCTGGGCGCCTGCTGACCGCAGCACCTCGGCGAGATCGAGGAGCACGTCGCCGCGAAGGTCGAGCAGGTCGGTCCGCTCGGCGATCGCGACCGCGGCGTCGCCGAGCTCGGCCGCTTCGTCGTGCTGTCCCTGACCCGCGAGCAGCTTTGCGCGGGTCGCTCGGAAGAGCACCTGCGACCACGTGTCGTCTTCGGACGCTGTCGCTTCGGACGTGCGGGTGTAGCGCTCCGCCTCGTCGTAGCGCCCGAGCTCGTACAGCGCTCGGGCCAGGAACCCGGCGACGCTCGAGCTGTAGCCCCGCTCCCCCATCTCGCGGAGCACGTCATAGCCGCGCCTGAGGGCCTCCGCGGCAGCCTCGTACTCTCCCGCGAGAAAGGCGACGTCGCCGTAGCCGAACGCGCCGACTCCGACCGCGTTCAGCCTCATGCCGAGCTCCTCGTAGGCCGAGACCGCCTGCGCCAGGAGCGAGCGGCCCTCGGCGAACCGGCCCTCCCGCGCGACGAGCGAGCCGAGCCAGCGGCGCGCGGTGGCCTGAATCAGCCGATCGTCGTTCGCCGTCTCGAGGATCTCCTCGCAGCGGCGGATCGCGTCCGGCACGGGCGTCGGGCCGGACCACGCGGCGAAGCCGAGCTGACTGACGATGTCAGCATGCTGACGGCGGTCTCCGGCGAGCTGCACGTGGGCGAGCGCCCGCTCGAGAGCCTTCTCGCCGACCCCGTGGCGCCCGGCCCAGAGGCCGCGTCCACGGCCGATCAGGAACCACGCCCGCGCCTGGCCCCGGTGATCGCCGAGCGCCGCGAGGCGCGGAATCGCGTCCTCGATGAGCGAGAGCTCTCCCTCGTAGCCGCCGCGTGGGTCGCTGATCAGCTTCAGCGCCGCCCGCTCGATGCGCGCGTTCAGCTCGAGCCGCTCGTCGCCGCGCTCGGCCGCGACCGCTACCGCTTCGTCCAGCACCGCCTCGGCGCGCGCCAGCTCGCCGGTCTCGGTGAGGGCGAGGCCGAGCTCAGGCAGGAGCGCGAGCCGCTCGGGATCGGTCGCGGGTAGGAGCGCGACTGCGCGCTCGAGGAGATCGGCCGCCGCGTGGACGTCGCCGCGGCCCTGCGCACGGCGGCCGGCGCGGGCGAGCGCCTCGGCGGCACGTAGCGCCAGCGTCGACTCCTCGTCGCCCGCGTGGCCGAGCTCGAGCCTGTAGGCGCGCGCCTGCTCGAGGTGATGGCCCAGGATCTCGTCGAGCTCCGGCCGGCTCGCGAGGCGGCCCGCGAGCCAGTCGGCGAACCGCTCGTGCAGCTCGGCCCGCACGCGCTTCGGCGTCGACTCGTACGCCGCGTCCCGCACGAGTATGTGCGCGAAGCTGAAGCCGTCTTCGCCCGCGAGCGAGCGGCCGTCGGGCTTGAGCAAGCCCTTGCGGACGAGCGCCTGCAGGTCGGCCGCGACGGCGCCGACGCCCGCGGCCGACGAGAGCTCGGCCACCGGCCCCCACCAGAAGACCTCCCCGATCACCGACGCCCGTTGCAGCACGTCGCGCTCCGCGGGTGCGAGGCGGTCGAGGCGCGCCGCGAGCACCGCCTGGATCGTGGCCGGTACCCGCACCAGATCGAGCTCGGCGACGCCGTCGCCCTTCACCAGGCGCTCCTCGTCGGCGAGCATCTGAACCATCTCCTCGACGAAGAGCGGGTTGCCACCGGTCACACGGCCGAGCCGGCCGCTCGCGTGCGGCTCCAGCGGGCCGACGAGGCTGTGCAGCAGCGTCGACGTCTCGTCGGGCGACAGCGGCTGCAGGGAGAGTCTCGACCACGCGGGCCGCATCTCCGCGAACTCGGTGCGGGCGAGACAGCAGATGAGCACGGGCGCGTCGCGGCTCCAGCCGGCGAGGTACTCGACGAGGTCGAGGAGGGCCGGCTCCGCCCACTGGACGTCGTCGAGAACGACGACGGTCGGCCGGTCGCGCGCGAGCGTCTCGAACAGGCGCCGCACCGCCCAGTAGAGCTCGTCCGTGCGCGAGCACGGCTCCGTCCGGCCGGTCACCTCGAGCACCCGGGCGGCGATGACGTCCCCGTCGGGCTCCTCGGCCAGAATCGACTCGAGGTCGAGCCCGCGTACGATCTCGACGAGCGGCCAGAATGTGATACCCCGGCCGTACGGGAGGCAGCGGCCCTCGAGCCCGAGCACCTCGGCGCCGAATGAGCCCACGAGCTCGGCGGCCAGTCGCGACTTCCCGACGCCCGGCTCGCCGACGATGCTGAGAACGCGGCAGGAACGCTCTGCCACCGCGTGCTCGAGCTCGGCGTGCAGGCGGTCGAGCTCGGACCGCCGACCCACGAGCGGCGTGTCGTGGCGTCGGACCGTCCCCGGCGGGCGCGGCTCGACCGACAGCACTCGCCACGCGGCGACCGGCGCCGCCTTGCCCTTCAGCTCGAGCTCCGGTAGCCGCTCTGCGCTGACGACCTCCCGGACGAGCTGCATGGTCACGTCGCCGAGCAGGATCTCGCCGGCTTCGGCGCTCGCCTCCAGCCGCTGGGCGACGTTGACCGCGTCTCCCGTGGCGAAGGCCTGGCCCTGCGCCGGGTCGCCCGCGATCACCTCGCCCGTGTTCACGCCCGTGCGGACGCCGATGCGGACGCCGTAGCCGCGCTCGAGCTCGTCGTTCAGCGCCTCGAGCTCGTCGCGCAGCTCGACGGCCGCCCGGACAGCGCGCAGCGCGTCGTCCTCGTGGGCAACGGGGATGCCGAACGCGGCCATCACCGCGTCGCCGATGAACTTCTCGATCGTGCCGCCGTGGCGCTCGAGCACGGCGCGTGCCGTCTCGTGGTAGCGCGACCAGACGTCGCGCAGCGCCTCAGGATCGAGCCGCTCGCCGAGCGGCGTCGAGTCGGCCACGTCGCAGAAGACCAGGGTGACGGTCTTTCTGACCATGAATCGAGTCTAGGCAGGCTTTCAAGCCGTGCCTAGCCCAGCCTAGGCGAGCAGATACGCGGCGAAGGCGATCAGGAGGACGACGGCGACGAGGGCCACCACGATGATGTGCACGCCGCCGAGGGCGAGCCACGGCGTCCGGTCGCTCTGGCCGCGCTCGGTCTCCTCGACGAGCTCCTCGGTCTTCTCGACGGGATCCGGCATGAGGCCGGGATACCCGGCCGCGATAGGATCGAACCGTGCCCGAGGCGCTCTACTTCACCGGCAACGACGAGGCCGACCGCCTGATTGCTGGCGATCCACTGGCGCTCCTGATCGGCTTCGCGCTCGACCAGCAGGTGCCCGTGCCGGTCGCGTTCTCCGGACCGCTCAAGCTCAAGCAGCGGCTCGGCACTCTCGACGCCACCGAGCTGGCCGGCACCGATCCGGCGCGGCTGGAGGAGGTCTTCCGGCAGCGGCCAGCGATCCACCGCTTCCCGGGCAGCATGGCGCGCCGCGTGCAGGAGCTGGCGGCCGTCGTCGCGGAGGAATATGGCGGCGACGCGAGCCGGGTCTGGAGCGAGGCGGCGGACAGCGACGACCTGCGCCGCCGTTTCGAGGCGCTGCCGGGCTTCGGCGAGATGAAGGTGAAGGCGCTCGCGTCGGTGCTCGCGCGGCGCTTCGGCTTCGAGCTGGCAGAGCCGCTCGTGCCCGACCACGCCATGCTTGGCGACGTCGACTCCCCCGAGGCGCTCGCCGAGTACCAGGCGGCGAAGCGGGCCTACAAGGCCCAGCTGCGCGCGGCGAAGAGCTAGATATGAAATCGCTGCGGCAGCCGCCGCGAAGCGGCGGCCTTCAGGGATCTGTGCGCGGTGCTGATCCGCGGACGCGGATCTGCACCTTGCGCGACAAGTGACGTGATCGAGCTCCGGCTCTACCGCGACGGCGGCCAGACGGCGATCGAGGTGGCGAGGCAAGTCGCGGCCTTCCTGGAGCGGGCCGAGCACAGCCTCGAGCTCGCGCTCTACGACATCCGCCTGCACGACGACTCGGCCGAGATCGTCAAGGACGCGCTCTGCAACGCCCACGAGCGCGGGCTCAAAGTCCGGCTCCTCTACAACGCCGACTACGAGGGCCCGATCCCGGTGCCGCCGCCGCCGCGCACGGCGCCGGAGCTGCTCGAGCGGCTGCCGCTCGAGACCGGCGCGGTCGCCGGCGTGCCCGACCTCATGCACCACAAGTACGCCATCGTCGACCGCAAGGCCGTGTGGACGGGTTCGATGAACTGGACGGAGGACTCGTGGACCCGGCAGGAGAACGCAATCGTCATCGTCGAGTCGGAGGGACTCGGGCGCGCGTTCGGCCTCAACTTCGACGAGCTCTGGAACGGCCGCGACGTGGCCGCCTCCGGCCGTGTCGAGCCGCGACCGGTCGACGTCGGTGGGATCGAGGTGCGGCCGTGGTTCACACCCGGCCAGGGCGAGCCGCTGGCGCACCGGATCGCTAAGCGGATCGGCGGTGCGAAGCGGCGCGTGCGGATCGCCTCGCCGGTGCTGACGTCGGGGCCGATCCTCGGCACGCTCGCCGAGGTGTGCTCGGAGGCGCGCGTGGACGTCGCCGGCGTCATCGACGACACCCAGATCGACGGCGTCCTCTACCAGTGGCGCGAGAACGGCAACGCGAGCTGGAAGGTGCCGGCGCTGCGCCGCCTGCTCGAGGCGGCGGCGTGGTCGGGGAAGCCGTCGACCACGTGGGCGCCCGACACCGTGCACGACTTCATGCACGCGAAGGTGACGGTCTGCGACGACATCGCGTTCGTGGGGAGCTTCAACCTCTCGCGCTCGGGCGAGCAGAACGCGGAGAACGTGCTCGAGATCAAGGACGCCGCCATCGCCGACCGGCTGGCCGCGTTCGTGGACGAGATCCGCGCGCTCTATCCGCGCGTCTCGCTGCCGCCGCTGTAGCCGAGCTTGTGTTGAAACAACACAAGCTCTCGCCATGACGAGTCGCCTATCGCGCCGCGACTCGAACGGCCCCTGAATCGCCGGCCCGCACGCCAGAGCTTGTGTTGAAACAACACAAACGGGTGTAGCCGGCAGCGGCGTTCGGGGGCATCGTGAGGGCGTGAGGAGCCGCCGCCTCCTGTCCGCGCTCGCCGTCGTCACGCTCTGTCTGCCGCTCGCGGCCGGCGCGCGGCCGGCTGCGCCGTTGCCGCAGGCGCCGGGGTGCCCCGTCTTTCCTGCCTCGAGCCACTGGAACCAGCGCGTCGACGGGCTGCCGGCGGCAAAGAACTCCGACGCGATCGTGCGGGCGACCGGCGCAGACGACCACATGCACGCCGACTTCGGCTCGGGGCTCTGGGAGGGCGGCGCGATCGGGATCCCGATCACGGTCGTCCGCAAGACACAGCCCAAGGTGCGCGTGTCGTTCGAGTACGCGTCCGAGTCGGACAAGGGGCCGTACCCGATCCCGCGCGACGTGGCGATCGAGGGCGGGCGCGCGGCCGACGGCGACCGGCACGCGCTCATCGTCGACCGCGACGCCTGCCGTCTCTACGAGCTCTTCGCGCTCCACCCGACCGCGGGCGGTGGCTGGCGCGCCGGCTCCGGCGCGATCTGGGATCTCCGCTCGAACAAGCTCCGCCCGGCCGGCTGGACGTCGGCCGACGCGGCCGGGCTTGCCATCCTGCCGGGGCTCGCGCGCTACGAGGAGGTCGCGCGCGGCCGCATCGACCACGCGCTCCGCTTCACCGTCGAGCACACGCGGCGCGCGTACGTGTACCCCGCGCGCCACTTCGCGAGCGACCTCACCGACCCGAGCCTGCCGCCGATGGGCCTCCGCTTCCGGCTCA
>Ga0190265_10003794_pt1 | contig 10376 bp, 13 predicted proteins | sample Popmic124T_FD_133135 | JGI IMG/M metagenome (GOLD analysis project Ga0190265, IMG submission 133135) | Populus adjacent soil microbial communities from riparian zone of Indian Creek, Utah, USA - 124 T | ecosystem: Environmental > Terrestrial > Soil > Riparian zone | place: USA: Utah | collected...
TCGAAGCACAGTGGTGGTCGGACGACATGGAGAGCTTCACGAGCCTTCGCGACAAGTCACGCTGGGACTGGACTGCCATGATCTCGGTGCCCGATTGGATAGCCGAGGGCCAGGTCGAGCGCGCCCTCGCGGCCGCCGCCGACGCTCCAGCGCTCGGTAGGCTCCGACTCGACGCGCTCACCGAAGGGCGCTGCGTCCAGACGCTTCACGTCGGTCCGTTCGATGAAGAGGGGCCGGTGCTCGACCGGATGCACCACGAGTTCATCCCGGCACAGGGGCTGCGGATGACAGGCAGGCACCATGAGATCTACCTGAGCGACATCCGGCGCACTGATCCGTCGAAGCTGCGGACGATCCTTCGGCAGCCGGTCGAAGGCGCGCGCTCCTGACGCGGTGCTGGTTCCGCCGCTCAGCCGCTCGTATCTGGTCACGGCCGCATCGTTGCGGGGCAGCCGTCGAGGCGTCCCAGCCGTGCGACCACGGTGCAGTGGCCTCAGCGATACCGGTAGTGCTGTGAGACCGAGTTGATCCATGCGGTGAACTGGCGTGCCTGGGCATCCTGCCCGGCCGGCAGGGTCGCGAGCCAGAGCTGACCGGCCACCTCGACGAGGAGGTAGTCGGCGGATCCGTCCACCGATCTCGGGAGGAGACGAGGAGTGATCAGGCCCGCGGGACCGTGCAGAACCCGTGCCGAGGACGCCTTGCCGAGTCGCCCGCGCCTCAGGAGTTCTGCGCCATTTTCGAGGGAGGCTGCAGCTCCCGCGACGGGCTGGCTCTGGCTGCCGAAGTGGATCCACCGGTCATCGACGACGATGCCCGCGAACGCCTCCTCCGAGCCGCTGAAGCGAGCAGCATCCGTCCACCGTGCGCCGTCCCACCAGCGCTGGCGTCCCCGGCCGTCGTCGTACCAACCCGGCCCGGCGACGCCGCTCACCGGCGAAGCGCCCGTGCGCAGCTCCGTCTCGCGCTCGCGCAGATCGATGAACTGCTCGGTCCACCGTGCGCCGTCCCACCACCGATGCTTGCCACTGCCGTCGTCATACCAGCCCGGCTCCGGTCCCGTCACCATGCATCGAGGGTAGGCCGTGAACCTGCAGAAGCCGAGCCCGCTCAGACCGGAGACGATTACGCTGGCCGAACCCTGATCCCGAGGAGAACGATGGCCCGAACGATCGTCATCACCGGAGCAAGCGACGGCATCGGCGCGGCGTCCGCTCGTCAGCTGCACGAGGCCGGAGAGGAGGTTGTGGTCGTCGGTCGCGATCCGCGGAAGACGGATGCTGTCGCCCGGGCATTGGGCGTCGATTCGTTCGTTGCCGACTACAGCGATCTGTCGCAGGTGCGCGAGCTCGCGGCATCCCTGAATGCGGCCTACCCGCGCATCGATGTTCTGGCGAACAACGCCGGTGGCGCGTTCGGCGAGCGGGTCCTCACGGTCGATGGATACGAGTACACCTTCCAGGTGAATCATCTCGCCGGCTTCCTGCTCACCAACCTTCTGCGCGACAGGCTGATCGAGAGCCGCGCGAGCGTGATCCAGACCTCGAGCGAGGCATCCCGTCACTTCACGCGCTTCGACATCGACGACCTCCAAGGAACGAAGAAGTACTCGCCGCGTGCCGCGTACGGCAACGCCAAGCTCGAGAACATCCTCTTCACGAAGGAGCTGGATCGTCGCTACGGGCAAGCAGGAATCAGCGCGGTCGCTTTTCACCCCGGTCTGATCGCCACGAGCTTCGCCTCGGGCGCTCGGGGTTCTTGGCGCTTCATGTACACGAACCGGCTGATGAAGAGGTTTCTCGACTCATCCGACGTCGGCGGTTCGCGACTGACGTGGCTGGCCCTCGGCAAGCCGGGTGTGGACTGGAAGCCCGGCGAATACTACGCCGACAACCGCCTCGCGCGAACGAACCGGCTCGCCGAGGATCCGGCCATTGCGAAGCTCCTCTGGAACCGGAGTGCGGAGATGGTCGGCCTGTAACAGGAGCTCGGAAACGCGCCTGATAAACGTCGAGGAAGTCGCCGAGCCACACCCGGACGGCGCCTGGGCAGTCTCACCTCCAGGCGCTGTCGGTTCGCATACGCTCCCGCAACATCGCCTCGCGTGGACTGATCAGGCCGGACCCGAACACCGGCCGGAAGGCGACCACATGACCGACTTCACCCCCGCGCGGCGCCACGGCACCCGAATCCTCGCTGCCGCGATCGCCGTCATCGCCGTTGCGTCACTCACGCTCGCTCCGCGTGCGATCGCCGCGCCCGCGCGCGCCGCGTTCGTGGCCATGACGGATGCTTTCATCGCGCCGCTGCTCGCATGGCTGCCGTACGGCTACGCCGAGCAAGTGCTCAACACGATCCTGTTCGTGCCGCTGGGGGTGACGCTAGCTCTGCTGCTGAGCCGGCGGGCATGGCCGGTCGCGATAATCGCGGGCCTCGCGCTGTCTGCCGTCGTCGAGTACGCCCAGGGCTCGATCCCGGGGCGCGTGCCCGATCTTGATGACGTGCTGTGGAACACCGTGGGCGCCGCGATCGGCGCGATCGTCGTCACAGCCCCACGACTCGTCGCCGCAGCTGCTCGGCGTGGGCGTCAGCGGGGCAGCGTGACTCGCACCTGAAGCCCGCCTCCGGGCAGCGGGGCAACGGAGAGCGTCCCGTCATGGGCACGCACGATTGACGCGACGATCGCAAGTCCGAGGCCCGAGCCGTTGTGCCCGTCGGTGCTGCGCGTGCGTCCGGCAGCGCGCACGAACGGTTCGGTGAGCGTCGCCACCACGCCGGCATCCAGTACTTCGCCACTGTTCTCCACCACGAGCACACCCGACGACGACACGAAAACGCGCACCCACCCGCCGGTGACGTTGTGCACGACCGCGTTCTGCAGCAGGTTTCCCGCGAGCTGGCCGAGCAGCACACGGTTCCCGTTCACGACGGCGGGTTCGAGTGTCTCTTCGAGACGGATGCCCCGGGCCGCGGCATCCGCTCGCTCGTCTTCCACTGCTGCTGCAACGAGCGCCGCAAGATCCACAGCGGAAGTCTCGAGCGTGCCACCGCGGCCCACGCGCGCCAACGCCAACAGTGACTCCGTGGAAGCGATCGCCCGCTCATTGGTCGCGCCGATGCGCTCCAGGACGACGTCCACATCTCGCCCGTCCGGGTCGGCCTGGGCGACCTCGACCATCGTGCGGATGATCGTGTGCGGCGTGCGCAGCTCGTGTGAGGCGTTGGCGGCGAAACGGCGCTCCTCGTCGATCGTGTGCTGCACGCGGTCGAGCAACGCATCGAACGTGTCGGCGAGGTCGGTGAGTTCGTCGCGGCTCCCCGGCAGCGCCACCCGGCGGTCGAGGTCGCCGTCACGGGCGCGGCGGGCGGCATCCGTGATCCGGTCGAGCGGACGCAGCACGATGCCGGCGAGCACCCAGCCACCCACGAGCCCGAAGACGACGAGCAGAACCAGCGCCCACCACGCATAGCGGACGAACACCTCGAGCAGGTCGCTGCGGTTCGGTGCCCAGGGTCCGCCGACGACCGTGACGTTGCCCTCGGGGACGAACCGCAGAAGGAGGAAGCCGACCGCGAACAGGGCGATGCCGGCGATGATGAGGAAGCCCGCATAGCTCAGTGCGAGCTTGACCCTCACCGACAGGCCCCGAGGTCGCTCCGTCACGTGCTCATCCGGTACCCGACACCGGGCACCGTTTCGATGACCCACGGCTCGCCGAGGCGCTTGCGCAGGGTCGAGATCGTGATGCGCACCGCATTGGTGAACGGATCGGCGTTCTCGTCCCACGCGCGCTCGAGCAGGTCTTCGGCACTCACCACACCGCCCCCCGCCGTCATGAGGATCTCGAGGACGGCGAATTGCTTGCGAGTGAGCGCGACGAAGTGCCCGTCGCGGAACACCTCGCGCCGGAATCGGTCGAGACGGATGCCGGATACCTCGGTGATCGGGGGAGCGCCGGCTGCCGGCCGCCGCTCGAGCGCGCGCAACCGCAGGACCAGTTCACGGAGTGCGAAAGGCTTCGTGAGGTAGTCATCGGCACCGCTCTCGAAGCCGGTCGCCTTGTCGTCGAGACGGTCGGCCGCGGTGAGCATGAGAACGCGCGGGCTCTCGGGCTCGCCGACGAGGTGACGCGCGATCTCGTCGCCGTTCGGCCCCGGGATGTCGCGGTCGAGCACGACGACGTCGTAGGCATTGATCGTGAGCTGCTCGAGGGCGGTATCGCCGTCGCCCGCGATGTCGGCCGCGATCGCCTCGAGGCGCAGACCATCGCGGATCGCCTCGGCGAGGTAGAGCTCGTCCTCGACGATCAGTACGCGCATGGGACTCAGCCTAGGTCGGCGCGCATATCGCCGGCGTATGCAATTTCTCGTACGCCGCAGCAACACGCGCCCGCCTGAGATGGGGGCATGCACAATCACGTCGTTCATGCGCCCCTCGTCACGCCGCCATCGCACCTGCGGCGCCTCACACTCCTCGCCCTCGGGGTCTGCATCGCGGCGCTCCTGGCGGCACTGGTCACAATGCTGGTCCACACGACGTTCGCCTCGGCGATCGCCACGTTCGCACCAACCGCCGATCACGGCCTCCTCGCCGATGGCTCAACCGTCACCCTCGCCGATGACGAAGTGCCCGCGATCGCCAAGCTCGACCGCGCGCTGCTGGATGCGATGCGCCAGGCCGAGATGGATGCCGCGTCCGACGGACTCGCATTCGAGGTGACCAGTGGATGGCGAAGCACCGAGTACCAGCAGTGGCTCCTGGACGACGCCGTCGAGCAGTACGCCAGCGAGGCCGTCGCGCGGCAGTTCGTCGCGACGCCCGACCGTTCCCGCCATGTCACCGGGGACGCCATTGACATCGTGCCGATCGACGCGCAGCTCTGGCTCATCGAACATGGCGCGCGGTACGGCATCTGCCAGACCTACGCGAACGAGCGCTGGCACTTCGAACTCGCGACCCAGCCCGGGGGAGTCTGTCCCGAAATGAAGATGGATGCCGCGTCCTGAGCGGCGACCGATCATCCAGGATCCGTGAAAAGCCACTCCCGCAGTTCCTCGAAGAACCCCGGGCCCACCGACACCGGTCCCATGTAGACGTGGTCGAAACTCGCGATCGCAAAGATCACGACGGCGACATAGGCCGCGATCACCGCGGACATGATCAGGTGGGTGCGGAGGCGACCGACCTCGACGAGGCCGATCAGCACGGCGTTGAGGAGCGCGCCGATTGACAGGACGAACCACAGAATGCCCGGCAGCGCGAGTCCGGTCACTCCGATCCGGGCGCCGCGGTCGGCGACGAGATCGTTGAGCGCGCCGATCGCGCTCAGGTGCAGGTTCGATTCGGACTCGTCGGCCGGTTCGAACGAGAAGAGGATCTCCTGGATCGTGGTGATCACCCTCACCGTGTGTGAGGGAATCTCACCGTCGGCCTGTAGTGGCCAGTCGACGTTGATCGAGTGGTCGGTGTACTCGATGATCAACGACTGCAACTCGCTCTTGGTCGGTTCAGGAAGCCCCGACGCGTTGCGATAGAGGACGGCCACCGACGAGGTCTCCTCCAGGACGATCTCCTCGACGTCTCGAAAGTTCTCGTACGACGCCGCTGCGATCAAGGCCAGTGTCACTCCGTACAGGACTGCGTAGACAGCCATGACGTACCCCAGGACTCGGTCCCACTCGCCGGCGCGATCGGCGCTTCTAGGCACCCAGCGCCGTAGCGCGATGACCACGAGCAGCGACAACGCGACGAGCACGACGACGAAAACCGGGAGGGCGATGGCCACTGGAGTGGTGTACAGCCACATGACTGCATTTTGGCGCGCAGGTTCGCGCCGCGCTACCCAGGCGTTCCCGATTCACTGCCCATAGTCAGCCTGAACGATATATCGTTGAGTATCGCTGAGCCGGGTGGGCTCGGCACTCAGGAGGTCATCATGAGCGGTTCGAACATGGGCGATTGGTTCAGCGGCGGCGCAGGCGCGAGCAAGGGCTGGCCCGCCGGCGGCATCTGGGAGGCGATGGAGCAGCTCCGCGGAGCATTCGAGCAGAAGGTGGGCGGCACCCGCATGGGCCGCGGCGATGTGCGCGCGGCGGTGCTCGCGCTCCTCGCAGAGAAGCCGATGCACGGGTACCAGATCATCCAGCTGATCGAAGAGCGCAGCGGCGGCTCGTGGAAGCCGAGTCCCGGCTCCGTGTACCCGACGCTGCAGCTTCTCGCCGACGAGGGTCTGATCAGCGCCGAGGAGTCCAACGGGCGCAAGACGTACTCTCTGACCGAAGAGGGACGACAGGTCGCCGCGGACGCGGGCAGTTCTGTACCGTGGGAGACTCCCGCCAAGGAGAGCACACGCGCCTCGGGGCTGCCTAAGGCCGGTATCGATCTGGCTCAGGCAGTCGCTCAGGTCGGACGCACCGGTACGCCCGGGCAGGTGAAGGAAGCCATCACAGTCCTCGACGAAGCGCGTCGTAAGATCTTCAGCATCCTCGCTCGAGACTGATCGGCTGCCCGCCGCACGTCGGCGTCAAGGAGAATCGATGACCGACGCCGGCAGCATGCGCGCCCGCTACCGCAGGATCCTGCGGTTCGCCGCGCGGTACATGGTGCAGGCGTGGTGGTTCGAGCTGACCCTGCCGAGGATCGGTCTCGATGGCGTCGCGGCGCGTGGTCGGGCGGCGCGCCTGCGGCGCATCGCGCAGCGCTTCCACGTACTGGCGGTGGATCTCGGCGGTCTGATGATCAAGGTCGGCCAGTTCATGTCGTCCCGGCTCGACGTACTGCCGCCCGAGATCACGAAGGAGCTCGAGGGCCTCCAGGATGAGGTTCCCCCCGTCCCGTTCCCGGCGATCCGTGAGCTGGCCGAGGCCGAACTGGGTGTGTCACTCGAACGCGCGTATTCGTTCGTGGACCCGGTGCCGCTTGCGGCGGCATCCCTGGGTCAGGCTCATCGGGCACGGCTATCGGATGCCGATGCACAAGACACCGGACTGGTTGATGTCGTCGTGAAGATCCAGCGGCCCGGAATCGACCAGGTTGTCGACGTCGACCTGCGGGCACTCCGCCGAGTCGCCGTCTGGCTGAGCCGTGTGAAGGTCGTCCGCGATCGCGTGGACATGCCGGCGCTCGTCGAGGAGTTCGCGCAGACGAGCCTCGAGGAGATCGAGTACGTGCATGAGGCGGCGAACGCGGAGCGGTTCGCGGAGACGTTCGCGGGGGACACGCGGGTGAGCGTTCCGCAGGTGGTCTGGGAGCGCACCACCCGGCGGGTGCTGACACTCGAAGACGTCAGCGCGATCAAGATCAACGACGTGGACGCACTGCGAGCAGCAGGCATCGATCCGTCCGAGGTCGCGCAGGAGTTCGCGGCCGTCATGTTCGACCAGCTCTTCGAGCACGGGTTCTTTCATGCCGACCCGCATCCGGGCAACATCTTCGTGACCCCCCGGCCGGCCGACGCAACCGGAGGGCGCAGCTGGATCCTCACGTTCATCGACTTCGGGATGATGGGAGAGGTGCCTGACGGGCTGCGCAAAGGACTTCAGAAGGTGCTCATCGCGGCCGCGTCCCGCAATGGGAAAGGCCTGGTGGACGGCATCCGCGAAGTAGGGGTCCTGCTGCCGTCGGCCGATACCGCCGAGCTCGAACAGGCGATGACGAAATTGTTCGCGCGATTCGGCGGCATGGGATTCGCCGAACTGCAGGACGTGGATCCGCGCGAGTTCCGTGACTTCGCCGTCGAGTTCGGCGATGTCGTCCGCTCGCTTCCGTTCCAGCTGCCGGAGAACTTCCTCCTCATCATCCGCGCGATGGGTCTGACGTCGGGGATGTGCAGCGCGCTGGACCCGGAGTTCAACATCTGGGATGCGATCGAGCCGTACGCCGCCCAGCTGATCCGAGACGAGAGCGGCAACGTTCTCCAGGGCTTTGCGACGCAGGCGGTGTCGGCTGCAGGTGTCATCGCCCGGTTGCCTCAGCGGCTCGACGATCTGGCGACCCGGATCGAAGACGGCAGGCTGACCGCGCAGAATCCGCGCCTCGAGCGCCGCATCGGTCGTCTCGAACGCACGAGCCGGCGCATCATCTCGGCCGTGCTCTTCGCTGCGTTGTTCATCGGCGGCATCGTCCTCCGTGCCGACGACGTCGTTTTCGGCACTGTGCTCATAGCGATCTCGGCGCTTCCACTGCTGCACGCCCTGTTCGCGGGGTTCGTCGGGCGGCGTCGGCCGAACTAGGCCCGTCGGTCGCGAGGTGTCGGTCAGTCGCGCAGTCCCACCCGGTCAGGGATCTCGAAGGGCAGGTGGGGCAGCCACGCTGCTGGATCGGGCCAAGGACGCGAGGACGGCAAGTTGCTCAGCAGCCGCCGGATGGCCGCATCACGGGGCGTCGTCGGCGCCGGGGAGGCGAGCACGCGCTGCGGCGCGTGGTGTCCGAGTGCTCCACACCACCAGTGGCGCCACGTGTCGGGCGCGCCCTGCGGTTCGAGCACGATGTAGTAGTCGGGCATGAGCGCGGAGCCCTCTTTGAAGCGGGCCAGCGCCGTCTCCACCTCGATCTCGAGGGCGCCCAGGGTCGATCGCTCTTCGAAGAGCTCGACCCAGGCGGCGGCGACGTGTTCGAGGGGATCAGCGTCGTGCACGATCCACGGGGTGTTCGCCGCGGCGATACGCCGGGCGGCCAGCGCGGGCTCACTGCCCTGAAGCGCCAGGACGTCGACCCCTGGAATGCCGTCGAGGCTGGCCAATGCGTCCTCAGCCAGTTCGCCGACGATTGCGACGATGGTCCCGGTGTTCGTCGTGTGCGCCATGATCGATCGTACGCCCGGGGGAGTCGCGATCGTCGGAACTGGTGCGCGGGGCGCACAGACGAATGGATGCCGCGGCGCGTTGGGTTCGCGGCATCCATTCATCGGGTGCGGTCGAGGCGGGGCGAAACGCCCCAGCCTCACCTCGGTGCGCGACCGGAGACGGACTGCGCCGTCACGGCCGATGGAAGATCAGAGCGGCCGGATGTTCGCGGCCTGCATGCCCTTGGGGCCCTGCTCCGCGTCGAACTCGACCTTCTGGTTTTCGTTGAGCTCCTTGTACCCGCTCGCGGTGATCGCGGTGTAGTGCGCGAAGAGATCGGCACCGCCATCATCGGGAGCGATGAAGCCGAAGCCCTTTTCGGAGTTGAACCATTTCACGGTGCCAGTGGCCATCGTGTCATTCCTTTTACTTTTCGGGCCGCGCGAGCGACCAGGGGTGCCGCGCCGCATTGTGCGGAGCGGACGTGTGTGACGCGGGCGACCCGCGTTGTGGAGCGCGGGGCGCGTGGCGGATGCCGCGACCGCCGCCCGAGCGAGATCTCGGGTGGTGTGGACACCGAGTTCCTCGCCGCGTGCACTGTGCCCTTCGAAGCCGAGGGCGGTGAGGCAGACGAATCCGGCGTACTCGCCGGAGGAAGTCGCGACGAAGACGTCATCGTCGGCTTGACGCCACTCCAGTGGCGGTCGCGACGAGGCGGTGGGGATGGTAACGAAGGTCAAAACAGCTTTCAGGGGAGATACGCGGCGATACAGACGCTCGTGCGCGGAAGTCGGTGGGCGGATGTCGGGGCGACGATCCGTGCGTCAGATTGTCTGCTGCTCCACGTGTTCCCTGCGGCTTCGCATGAAACGGTGGATGACGACGCTGGACCCGATTGGGTATGTCCCAACAGTATCACGGCGTAACAGGAGGCGTCGGGGCGCCCCCTGACGCCTCGGCGCCGACGGGGCAGCTTCCGGAGAGAATGGCAAGGTGCCCACTACTGACGAGATCATCCCTGCCCGCTACCGCCGCCTGCTCGAACTGCCTCTCTTCGGGCACCTCGGCACGATTCGCCCCGACGACACCGCTCAGGTCACTCCGATGTGGTTCGAGTTCGACGGCGAGCACATCCGCTTCACGCACACGAACTACCGGCAGAAGTACCGCAATCTCCAGCACAACCCGTCGATGGCGCTGTCGATCATCGACCCCGACGACCCGCACAAATACCTCGAGGTAGCGGGCGCGCTCGTCGAGGTGATTCCAGACCCGGAGGGACAGTTCTATGTGCGGCTGCAGAACCGGTACGGCAACCCGAGCTCGACGCCGCCGCGTGACAAGGCCGACCGCGTGATCCTGGTGATGTCGATCGAACGCTCCACGAAGCAGTAGCTCATGCGACCGCGGGAGGACAGGCGTGTGATCTCAGCCTGCTCCCGCCCGATCGGATGGTTCGAAACGTGCGGTGGCCGCGCGACGACCATCGACATCCCGCGACTGTGCCGGGCGAACCACCGCGTCGGATCGCCGCAAGGGCACGAACGCGAGCATCGCTCCCGCGCACACTCCGCCCAGCCCGCCGGCCACCA
>Ga0190265_10003795_pt1 | contig 10375 bp, 8 predicted proteins | sample Popmic124T_FD_133135 | JGI IMG/M metagenome (GOLD analysis project Ga0190265, IMG submission 133135) | Populus adjacent soil microbial communities from riparian zone of Indian Creek, Utah, USA - 124 T | ecosystem: Environmental > Terrestrial > Soil > Riparian zone | place: USA: Utah | collected...
GGGCCGAGCGCCGGGCGATCGGGGCCAAGGGGCTGACCGGCGACGGCTACGACGGGCACACCTTCTGGGACACCGAGACCTTCTGCCTGCAGGTGCTCTCCCACCTGGCCCCGGAAGCGGCGGCCGACTCGCTGCGCTGGCGGCAGACGATCCTGCCGCTGGCCTACGAGCGGGCCGAGCAGCTGGGGCTCAAGGGCGCCGCGTTCCCGTGGCGGACGATCCGCGGCCAGGAGTGCTCCGGCTACTGGCCGGCCGGCACCGCGGCGTTCCACATCAACGCCGACATCGCCGACGCCGTGCGCCGGCACGTGGCCGCCACCGGCGACGTCGAGTTCGAGCGCGAGGTCGGCCTGGAGCTGCTGGTGGCCACGGCCCGGCTGTGGCGCTCGCTCGGCCATCACGACGCCAAGGGCGAGTTCCGGATCGACGGCGTGACCGGCCCGGACGAGTACACCGCGATCGTCGACAACAACGTCTACACCAACCTGATGGCGCAGCTGAACCTGCGGGTCGCCGCGGACACCGCGGCCCGGCACGCCCGCGCGGCGGCCCGGCTCGGGGTGAACGCGGAGGAGATGGCCAGCTGGCGCGACGCGGCGGCGTCGATCCGGATCCCGTACGACGAGCACCTGCAGGTGCACCCGCAGGCCGAGGGCTTCACCGACCACCAGGTGTGGGACTTCGAGAACACCTCCGACAAGATGTACCCGCTGCTGCTCAACGTGCCGTACTTCGACCTGTACCGGAAGCAGGTCTGCAAGCAGGCCGACCTGGTGCTGGCCATGCAGCTGCGGCCGGACGCGTTCACCGCCGACCAGATGGCCCGCAACTTCGCCTACTACGAGGCGATCACGGTCCGGGATTCCTCGCTGTCGGCGTGCTCCCAGGCGGTCGTCGCGGCCTGGACCGGGCACCTGGACCTGGCCTACGACTACCTGGCCGAGGCCGCGCTGGTCGACCTCAACGACCTGGCCGGCAACTCCGACCACGGCGTGCACATCGCGTCCATGGCCGGCACCTGGACCGCGGTCGTGGTCGGGTTCGGCGGGATGCGCTGCGACTCGACCGGGCTGCGGTTCGCGCCCCGGCTGCCCCCGGCGCTGTCCCGGCTGTCGTTCGGGCTGCTCTGGCAGGGCCGGCAGCTGCGCGTCACGATCACCGCGGACGAGGTGGAGTACCGGTTGGTCAGCGGGCCTCCGATGCGGCTGCGGCACCACGGGGAACCGGTGGCGTTGGCCGAGGACCCGGTGACCCGCTCGATTCCCGCTCCGGACTACGTGGAGCCGGTGGAGCAGCCGTTCGGTCGGGCGCCGCGGGCCCGGCACCCGGGGAGCTGAGCGGCCCGAGCCGGATCACTGATCGCGGGAGGTTCACGGCGCTCCGGCCGGGGTACCTGGGGGCTGGCTCCCCCGAACCGAGAGGAAGCGTCGTGAACCCCGAACGCGCCCGTGAACTGCTCACCGCCGAGCTGACCGAGCTGGACGAACGCGCCCGGTTCGCCGCGGAAGCCCGCGCCGACACCGTCGACGGCGACCGCGAGGGGGCGTTGAGCCAGCACCCCGGCGATTACGGCACCGACGTGGCCGACACGATGGACGCGGAGCTGCTGGCCGACACGGTGGCCGGGCAGCGGCGCAGCGTGTTGGACGCGCTGAACCGGATCGACGAGGGCAGCTACGGCTCGTGCGCGGTGTGCGGCCAGGCCATCGACGAGGAGCGCCTGGAAGCCCGCCCCGAGGCACTGACCTGCCGGGAGCACGCCGACAGCCCGGTCGGGGCCTGACTTGGCCGGTCCGGGACCGATCGAGGCCCCGGACGGCCTCGTCCGGGTCGATCCGAACTCGCCCGGGCTGGGTCGGCGCCGGCGGGGGCGCGGCTGGAGCTACCTGGACGTCGACGGGCAGCCGATCAGGGATCCGCAGCAGCTCGCCAGGATCAAGGCGCTGGTCATTCCGCCGGCCTGGCAGGACGTGTGGATCTGCCCGGACCCGACCGGCCACATCCAGGCGGTGGGCGTCGACGCGGCCGGTCGCCGCCAGTACCGCTACCACGAGGACTGGCGGGTCGCCCGGGACCAGGTCAAACACGACCGCGTGCTGAGCCTCGGGCGCCGGCTGCCCGCGGTCCGCGAGCGGGTGGTGGCCCGGTTGGCCGAGCCCGGCCTGACCCGTGACCGGGTGCTGGCGGCCGGTGTGCGGATGCTGGACCTCGGGGTGTTCCGGCCCGGCGGCGAGGAGTACGCGCCGGGCGACGACGACGAGGACGGCACGTTCGGGCTGGCCACGCTGCGCCGGGAGCACGTGACCGTCAAGCGCGGTGCGGTGATGTTCGCCTACACGGCGAAGGGCGGGATTCCGCGGGCGTTGGCGCTGCGGGACCCGCTGCTGCACAGGCTGGTGTGCTCGCTGCTGCGCCGCCGCGGCGGCGGTGACGACCTGCTCGCCTACCGAACCGGGCGGATCTGGCACGACGTGCGCGCCGAGGACCTCAACGCGGCGGTCAAGGAGCTGGCCGGTGACCAGTACACCTGCAAGGACCTGCGCACCTGGAACGCCACGGTGCTGGCCGCGGTGACGCTGGCCGCCGGGGCGGCCCAGGGCGGGGTGCCACGGGCGGAGCGCGCTCGCAAGCGCGTGATCAACAACGCCATCAAGGAGGTGGCGTCGCACCTGGGCAACACGCCGACCGTGGCCAGGGCGTCCTACGTGGATCCCCGGGTGCTGGACCGCTTCGCGGAGGGCCGCACCGTGCTCACCGCGCTGCGCGCGCTGGAGGGGAGCACCGCGCTGCCGGACCTGACCGACGACGCGACCCGGGCGGCCGTGGAGCGGGCGGTGGTTCGGCTCATCCGGAGCCGCTGACCAGCAGCACGCACCGGACCGTGCCAGGCGATCAGGCCTTCTCGAGCGCCGACGGCTTGTGCACCGCCTCGCCGCCGCTCTTGTCGCTGCGCACCAGGTACTGCGGCTCGTCGGCGGACGCGCGCACGGTGCGGCCGCCGGCCTCGGTGTCCTCGGTGATCTTGCGGATCACCTCGCCCACGGCGGTGCCGCCGTGGCTGCGCCAGCGCACCCGATCACCCTTGCTGAATTCGCTCACGAGCCACGCGTACCCCGGCCGCACCCCGGGTACGCCTCAGGGCGTTGCTGGCAACCGAGAGAGGACGAGGATGGCAGGCAGGCTGCAGGGCAAGCGGATCGCGATCCTGGCGACCAACGGCGTCGAGCAGGTGGAGCTCACCGAGCCGCGGGACGCGGTCACCGCGGAGGGCGCCCAGACGGAAATCATCTCGCTGGAGCCGGGCACGCTGCAGGCGATGAACCACGACATCGAGCCGGCCGACACCTTCCCGGTGGACCGCACCGCGAAGGAGGCCGCAGCCGCGGACTACGACGCGCTGCTGATGCCCGGCGGCACCGTGAACGCCGACAAGCTGCGCGCCGACCCGGACGTTCGCGGCTTCGTGCAGGACATCTTCCGGGCCGGCAAGCCGGTCGGGGCGATCTGCCACGCACCGTGGACGCTGATCGACGCCGACCTGGCCCGCGGTCGACGGCTGACCTCGTACCCGAGCCTGTGGACCGACCTGCGCAACGCGGGCGCCTCGGTGGTGGACGAGGAGGTCGTCGTCGACCACGGCCTGGTGACCAGCCGCAACCCCGACGACCTGCCCGCCTTCTGCGCGAAGGTCGTCGAGGAGTTCGCGGAGGGGCCGCACCCGGTCGGGTAGGCGGGCCAGCACGTACACGGTCCGGCCGGTGAACCGTGGCAGTCCTGTGTCACCGGTCGGGCATTCGGTCGAGTTCGACACCGGTGCGCTGGTACGTTCGTAAGTCGCCTCTTCCGCTTGCCACGACCGCGAAGGTGATCCGCCGGTGTCCAACAGCACGTCCCCCGGGAGCAGCGACGCCCAGGTGGCGGACGACGACGGGATCGAGCACGAGCGGCGCTACGTCGCGATGCTCTACGACCAGCTCGACAACCGCCGCGCCGACACCGCCCGCCGGCTGCAAGGGGTGCTGCGCGACGAGACCGTGGGCACCCCGCAGGCGCTGACCGAGCGGGACGCGGCAGCGGCCATGTACACCGACCGGCTGGCCGCGCTGCGCGCCGCCGAGCACGGACTGGCGTTCGGCCGGCTCGACGCCGACGACGGCGAGCGGCACTACGTGGGCCGGATCGGGCTGCTCGACGAGAGCCACGAGTACGAGCCGCTGCTGATGGACTGGCGGGCCCCGGCGGCGCGGCCGTTCTACACCGCGACCGCGGCGTCCCCCGAGGGCATGCGCCGGCGCCGCCACCTGCGCACCCGGCGCCGCGAGGTCGTCGCGATCGACGACGAGGTGCTCGACCTGGCCGACGCCCACGCCGCGTCCCAGTCCAGCGGCCTGACCAGCGAGGCGGCGCTACTGGCCGCGGTGGGCGCGCACCGCACCGGGCGGATGTCGGACATCGTGGCCACGATCCAGGCCGAGCAGGACTCGATCATCCGCTCGAAGCCGTCCGGGGTGCTGGTGGTGCAGGGCGGCCCCGGCACCGGCAAGACTGCCGTCGCGCTGCACCGGGCGGCGTACCTGCTCTACACGCACCGGGACCGGCTGGCCCGCCGCGGCGTGCTGGTGGTGGGGCCCAACCCCACGTTCCTGCGCTACATCGGGCAGGTGCTGCCGTCGCTGGGGGAGACCAGTGTCGTGCTCGGCACGGTCGGGCAGCTGTTCCCCGGGCTGGACGCGCGCCGCCAGGAGCCGGCGGCGACCGCGGCGGTCAAGGGTCGCGCGGAGATGGCCGGCGTGATCGCGGCCGCCGTGCGCAACCGGCAGGAGCTACCGCGCCGGCCGATCGAGCTGGTCGTGGAGCAGCAGCGGGTGCGGCTGGACCGGGACATCGCCAACCAGGCCCGCACCCGGGCCCGGCGCTCGCGGCGGCCGCACAACGAGGCCAAGCGGATCTTCCACCGGGAGGCGGTGCGGCTGCTGGCCCAGCAGGTGGCGCAGTCCCTCGGCGGCCGCGGCCTGCTGGACGCCGCCGACCTCTCCGACATCCGCGACGAGCTGGCCGAGAGCCGCCCGCTGACCCGTGAGCTGGACACGCTGTGGCCGACGCTGTCCGCCGAGCAGTTGCTCACCGAGCTGTTCGCCGATCCCCGGCGGCTGCACTCGGTGGCCCGCAGGCTGCCGGTCGCCGACCGGGACCTGCTGGTGCGCGCCGCGCCGGCCGACGACATGGCACCCGGGCTGCGCTGGACCCCGGCCGACGTTCCGCTGCTCGACGAGGCGGCCGAGCTGCTCGGCGACGACGGCTCCGAGGCGGCGGCCCGGGAGGCGGAGGCACTGCGCGAGGAGGTGGCCTACGCGCAGGGCGTGCTGGACGTGCTGGACCTGGAGGAGGACCTGGATCCGGAGCTGCTGCGGGCCACCGACATCGTGGACGCCGACCGGCTGGCCGAGCGGCAGCGGGCGCGCCGCTACGACTCCACCGCCGACCGCGCGGCCGCCGACCGGGAGTGGACCTACGGGCACGTGATCGTCGACGAGGCCCAGGAGCTGTCCCCGATGGCCTGGCGGCTGATCATGCGCCGGTGCCCGAGCCGGTCGATGACGCTGGTCGGGGACATCGCGCAGACCGGTGACCTGGCCGGAGCGTCGTCCTGGGGTGAGGTGCTCTCCCCGTACGTGGCCAACCGGTGGCGGCTGGAGCAGTTGACGGTCAACTACCGGACGCCGTCGGAGATCGCCGACGTGGCCGACGACGTGCTGACCGTGATCGAACCCGGGCTGACCCCGCCGCGCTCGGTGCGCAGCACCGGGATGCCGCCGCGGGCGATCCGGGTGGACGGCGCGGCCGAGCTCGACGACGAGGTGGCGAAGGTGCTGGCCGAGGAGGCCGGTGCGGTGGGGGAGGGGCGGACCGCGGTGCTCACCCCGTCGGCGCGGGTGCCCGCGCTGCGCGAACGCCTGCTCGGCGCGCCCCCGGACCCGGGCCCGGACACCCCCGACGGCCCGCCCGACCCGGACGTGGACCTGACGTCGCCGGTGGTGGTGCTGCCGATCAGCTCGGCGAAGGGCCTGGAGTTCGACGCCGTCGTGGTGGTCGAGCCGGCGGAGCTGCTGGCCGAGAGCCCGCGCGGGGCCAACGACCTGTACGTGGCGATCACCCGCTCGACCCAGCGGCTGGCCGTGGTGCACGCGGCGCCGCTGCCGGCGATGCTGGGCAGGCTGGTCAAGGGCTGAGTTCACCGCCCGGTCTGCCGGACCCGGCTGGCGATCAGCGGGCGGTGCGGGATCGCCAGAGCAGCCAGACGAAGTACGGGGTCCCGACCAGCGCGGCCAGCAGTCCGGCCGGCAGCTGCCCGGGGGCGATCACCGTGCGGCCGAGGGTGTCGGCCACCGACACCAGCAGGCCGCCGAGCACGACGGTCACCGGCAGCACCCGCGCGTGCCGGGCCCCGGCCAGCGCTCGGGCGGCGTGCGGCGCGACCAGCCCGACGAACGCGATCACCCCGACCGCGGCGACGGCGGTCGCGGTGAGCAGGCAGGCCAGGCCGAGCAGCAGCGGGCGGGCGTGCTGCAGCCGGACCCCGACCACCCGCGGGGTGTCGTCGTCGACGGCGAGCAGGTCCAGCGTGCGGTGCGCACGCCAGAGCAGCGGCCAGGCCAGCAGCAGGGTCACCGCCACCGGCACGACCTGCGGCAGCGTGCGCCCGTAGGTCGAGCCGGACAACCAGGTCAGCGCCTTGGCGATGCTCCACGGGTCGGTCAGGACGATGACCACGGTGATCAGCGCGTCCGCCGCGGCCGCCACCCCCACGCCGATCAGCACCAGCCGGTCGGACTCCAGCCCGCCGCGCACCGCCAGCCCGAACACCAGCACGGACGCCACCGCGGCCCCGGCGAACGCCGAGCCCGTGATCATCCAGGTGCTGGCCGCCGGGAGCAGCGTGATGGCCACGATCGCGCCCAGGCCGGCGCCGCTGGTCACGCCGAGGATGCCCGGCTCGGCCAGCGGGTTGCGGCAGCAGGACTGGATGACCGCTCCGGCGACCGCGAGCGCCGCCCCGGCCACCTGCGCGGCGAGCACCCGCGGCACCCGCGCGTCCAGCACGTAGGTGACGATCGGGCCGGCCTGACCGGTGAACCAGTTGGCCAGGTCGCCGGTGCGCAGCAGCGCGTCGCCGAGCAGCAGCGCGCCCACCGCGACCGCCCCGAGCGCCGCGACACCGAGCACCAGCACCGCGCCGAACCCGGTGCGCCCCCTCAGCCGTGACGAGCGCGCGGCCGGGGCTGGGCGCACCGGGCCGGAGCTGCGGAAACGACAGGCCAACGCGATCAGGAACAGCGCGCCGAACAGCGCCGTGACCACGCCGGTCGGCACCTCGATGCCGCCCACCTGAGCACCCAGCGCGGAGCGCACGAGCACGTCGGCGCCGAGCACCACGACGACGCCCGAGAGCGCCGACACCGGCAGCAGCGCCCGGTGCCGCAGCAGGCCCGGTACCCGGGCCCCGAGCAGCCGCACGATGGCCGGCGCGGCCAGCCCGACGAAGCCGACCGGGCCGGCCACCGTCACCGACGCCGCGGCGAGCAGCACCGCGAGCAACACCACGACCAGCCGGATGCGGCGCGGGTTCATCCCGAGCACCGCCGCGGCGTCGTCGCCGAGGCCGTGGATGTCCAGCCGCCCGGCCATGGCCACCAACCCACCCGCGGCCAGCAGTACCAGCGGCCCCATCCAGGTCAGCGACGACAGGCCGTACTGCCCCAGCGATCCGCTGCCCCAGGCGAACAGCCCGGTGGTCTCGGTGCGGTACAGCAGCAACAGCGTGACCGTGACCGAGTCCAGCGCCATCGCGATCGCCGACCCGGCGAGCACCAGCCGGGTCGGCCCGCTGCCGGCGCCGGAGGCCAGGGTCAGCACCAGTCCCGCGGCGGCCAGCCCACCGAGGAAGGCCAACCCGCCGACGAAGGGCACCGGGAGCGCCCAGCGCAGCGCGATGGCCAACACCAGCAGCAGGTAGGCGCCGGAGTCGACCCCGAGCGTGTCCGGAGCCGCGAGGGGGTTGCGCGCGATCGACTGCAGGGCGGCCCCGGACAGCCCGAGCGCCACCCCGACCAGCAGCCCGGCCAGCAGTCGCGGTACTCGGGACGCGACCACGACCGCGACCTCCTGCTCGCTGCCCCCGCCGTCGAGCAGCACCCGCACGAGGTCGCCGAAGCCGACGTCGGCCGTGCCCTGGGTCAGGTGCACCGCCGCCAGCAGCACCGCGACGGCCGAGCCCACCCCGGCCACCGCCGCCACCCCCCACGGCCGCCCCGAGGCGATCGGCACCTGCGCACGCCGGGGTGCGACGGTGCCGCTCGCTCCGCCGGCGGTGGGCAACGGCGCTAGGAGCCGAGCGCGGCCACGACCGCGTCGACGTAGCGCGTCATCGAGGTCGGGCCACCGAACATCCAGATGCCGTCGGGCAGCCGGTGTACGTTGCCTGCCTGCACGAAGGGCAGCGAGGTCCACACCGCGTTGTCGGCCAGCGCCGTGGTGTACGGGTCGCCGCCGTCGCCGTCGTTGGCGATGTAGAGGAAGTTGTTCGCCTCACCGACCGTGGTCAGGCCCTCGACGTCGGTCTCGCCCAGCCCGTAGAGCGCGTCGCCGGGCTCGGCCCAGGCGTTGGACAACCCCAGCTGCTCGGTGACGTCGGAGATCAGCGAGCCCTTCGCGTACGGCCGGATCGACACCTGGCTGCTCTCGACGTAGGCGTCGGCGAACACGAAGCTCTGACCCGCCCTGGCGGCGAGCCGGGACCGGCCGTCGGCCAGCGCCGCGTCGAGAGTGGACAGCATCGCGGCCGCCTCGGCCCGCTTGCCGGTCACCGTGGCCACGAACTCCAGGTTGCGGCGCATCTGACCGATGCCGTCCTTGCCGTCGCCGCCGGCCACGAACGCCACCGGCGCGAACGCCTCGATCTGGGCGACCGCCGTGTCCGGCAGCTCGTCGGTGGCCAGCACCACGTCGGGCCGCAGGGCGGCGATGGAGTCGATGCTGGGCTCCCCGCGCAGCCCCACGTCGGCCACCGCGGCGTCCAGCGGCTCGGCCTTGACCCACTGGGTGTACCCGGCGACGTCCGCGGCCCCGACCGGCATCACCCCGAGCGACACCGCGTGCTCGACGACGTTCCACTCGAGGCCGACCACCCGGGTGGCCGGGCCGGGCAGGGTCAGTTCCTCGCCCCGGGAGTCGGTGAGGGTGATCGGCCCGGTGGCCGCGGTCGTGGGGGCGGGCGCGGGGCCGGGTGGTTCGGTGGTGCCGCACGCGCTCAGCAGCACGGCCAGCGTGCCGATCAGGGCGCCGAGGAGGGCGCGAGGTCGGGACGTCATCAGGAACCTTTCGTTGCGGACAGGGCGGTGCGCGGGCCGTGCCGCCCGACCGGGCGGGTGCGCACGGATCCGGTGCGCGGGTCGTGGTCCACGTCGACGCGGATGCCGTAGACCTCGGTGAGCAGCTCGGCGCTCAGCACGTGGGCCGGCGGCCCGCACGCCCGGATCCGGCCGCGGTCGAGCAGCACCAGCTCGTCGGCGACCGCCGCGGCCTGGTCCAGGTCGTGCAGGACCAGCCCGATGGCCACCCGACCGGCATCGGCCAGGTCGCGGACCAGGTCCAGGAGCTCCACCTGGAAGCGCAGGTCGAGGAACGTCGTCGGCTCGTCCAGCAACAGCACGCCGGTGTCCTGGGCGAGGCAGCAGGCCAACCAGACCCGCTGCAGCTGGCCGCCGGACAGCTCGTCGACGGGGCGGTCGGCCAGATCCTCGACCCGGGTCAGGGCCATCGCGTGGGTGATCGCGGCCGGCCCGCCCGGGTCGCCCTCGCGCCAGCGGCCGCGGTGCGGGTGCCGTCCGAAACCGACGACGTCGCGCACCGACAGCCCGGCCGGCGTCGGTCGGCTCTGGGCCAGCAGCGTCACCTGACGGGCGAAGTCACGGGCGCCGAGGGCGAGCGCGTCGACCCGGCCGGTGCCGGTGCCGAGCCGCAGCTCACCCGCGATCGGGCGGTGCAGCCGGGCCAACGCGCGCAGCAGCGTGGACTTGCCGCTGCCGTTGGGACCGACCAGCGCGGTGACCCGCCCGGCCCGGAGCCGGACGTCGGCCCCGTGCACGACCGCGCGGTCGTGGTAGCCGAGATGCAGCCCGAGGCCGTCCAGGCCGTCCGGACGGGGCCCGGTCGGCGCTGTCCCGTCCGGCGTCTGTGGCGGCCCCGAGGTCACCGGGTGAGCATAGGCATACCTTGGTTGCACCGAACCCCCCGGCCGCGCCGGGCGGACGGGATCAGAGCGGGGTCACGTAGGCCCCGGAGATGCCGCCGTCGACCAGGAAGGTCGAGGCGGTGA
>Ga0190265_10003796_pt1 | contig 10373 bp, 10 predicted proteins | sample Popmic124T_FD_133135 | JGI IMG/M metagenome (GOLD analysis project Ga0190265, IMG submission 133135) | Populus adjacent soil microbial communities from riparian zone of Indian Creek, Utah, USA - 124 T | ecosystem: Environmental > Terrestrial > Soil > Riparian zone | place: USA: Utah | collected...
CACGTACTTTCGATGCCAGAAGTCATCGCGCGCCTTGACGATCGGAACCTCGGCGAAGTTGTACTCGGGGGCGGGAGAGGGAATCGACCACTCGAGGGTCCGTCCATCCCAGGGGTCGGCACCAGCCTCGCGGCCTTTGCGCTTCGTGCTGACCGCATTGAACAAGAAGACCGCAATCGAGACGGCGATGGTGAAGGCACCGACGGTTGAGACGAGGTTCCAGACATTCCAGCCCATCCCATCGGGGTAGGTGTAAGTGCGCCGCGGCATGCCCTCCAGCCCGAGAATGTGCATCGGTCCGAACGCGAGGTTGAAGCCGATGAACATGAGCCAGAAGTGAAGCTTGCCGAGGCCCTCGCTCAGTAGCTTCCCGAAAACCTTGGGCCACCAGTAGTAGATGCCGGCGAAGAGACCGAAGATCGCCCCTCCGAACAGCACGTAGTGGAAGTGGGCCACGATGTAGTAGGTGTCGGTTTGTTGGGCGTCGTGGGGAACGATTGCGTGGGTGACGCCCGACAATCCGCCGACGATGAACATCGACACGAAACCGATCGCGAACAACATCGGAGTGTCGAAGTGCAGATCACCCTTCCACATCGTGCCAAGCCAGTTGAAGATCTTCACCCCCGTAGGCACCGCGATGAACATGGTCGACAGGGCGAAGGCCGAGTTGGCAACGGGTCCGAGACCAACCGCGAACATGTGGTGAGCCCACACTCCCCATCCCATGAAACCGATGGCGATGCCGGCGAACACGATGGCGGCGTATCCGAATATCGGCTTGCGGGAGAACGTCGGCAGCACGTCCGAGACGATGCCCATCGCAGGCAAGATCATGATGTAGACCTCGGGATGACCAAAGAGCCAGAAAAGGTGCTGCCACAGAACCGGATCTCCTCCGGCCGCGGGGTTGAAGAAGTTCGCGTTATAGACCCTGTCGAACATCAACTCGAAGAGAGCGACGGCGATGACCGGCATCGCGAACAGGAGCAGGAACGCCGTGACGAGCGTCATCCAGATGAACACCGGCATGCGCATGAGCGTCATTCCGGGTGCCCTCATATTGAGGATCGTCACGATGAAGTTGACCGCTCCGAGCAGAGACGCAACACCAAGGATCTGAAGACCGAGAGAGTAGAATGTCATGCCGTTTCCTGGGAGCTCGGTGCTCAGCGGGGCGTAGCCAAACCACCCACCGTCGGGAGCGCCACCGAGGAAGAAACTCGAATACAGGAACAGTCCCCCCAAGAGGAAGACCCAGTAGCTGAACGCGTTGATGCGAGGGAAGGCGACATCGCGCGCGCCGATCATCAGTGGCGCCATGAAGTTCATGATGCCGACACCGAGGGGCATGACGACAAGGAAGATCATCGTCAGGCCATGCATCGTGAAGAACTGGTTGTAGGTCTCGGCCGACAGCGTGGCTCCGTTGGGCACCGCAAGCTGCGTGCGGATGGCGAGCGCCTCTATGCCGCCGATCACGAAGAAGGCCAGCGCGGTTGCGCAATAGAGGATGCCGATCTTCTTGTGATCGACGGTCGTGACCCAGCTCCACCAACCGGTGGTGGCGGTGGGTCTACGGAACAGGCCCCCCTGAGCCGCTGCAGTTGCCATCAGTTCACTCCTCTGCGGATCTCTATCATCGTTTACTCGAGACTCTGTAGATAGGCGACCAGGTCATTGATTTGATCCTCGCTGAGATCGAGAGCCGGCATCTTCGAGCCGGGCCGAACTCCGTGTGGATCCCGCAGCCACGCCGCGAGGTTCTCTGCGTTGTTCTCGAAGGTCGCGCCCGCGAAGGTGCTGCGGCTGGCGAGGTGCGTCAAGTTGGGCCCGATCTTGGGCTGTGCATCGAGTCCGGGCTGCACGGCATGACACGACGCGCAGGCATAAGCATCCGCACCCTCCTCGACCACTGTGCTCCTTACATCGAAGTTCTCCGTGAACAATTCCTGACCTGCTCCCGCATCCCCGCTGGCGTTCTCGGCGGCTGGAGCAGTCTGTTGCTCGACCCACGCGTCGAAGTCCTCCTGCGAGTGCGAGTACGCGACCACCCTCATGTTGGCGTGGCTCAGTCCGCAGAACTCCTTGCACTGACCTATGTAGCGATCGGCTTCGTCGGCCTCGATACGAAGAAAGTTGGTGTGTCCAGGAACGACGTCTTGAGTCCCGGCGAGACGGGGGATCCAGAAGCTGTGGAGGACCTCTGCATTTCCGTCGACCGCGTCGGTCCTCGCACCCTGAAGTTCGAGGACCACCTCCTGGCCGACGGGGATGTGCAACTCATTTGCCGTGGTCACGTCCTGGTCCGGATAGTTGAACTCCCACCAGAACTGGTGCGCGATGACCTCGACGCGCATGACGTCCTCAGCTGGGTCGCCCTGAAGGTCGAAGATCGTTCCGACTGTGGGAATCGCCAGACCGGCCAGGATTAGGGCGGGGACGACGGTGAGAGCGACCTCGACCTTCGTGTTGCCGTGGAACTGCGCTGCCTTACGTCCCTCCTTGTGGCGGAAACGGATGAGGGTGAAGACGAGGGCACCTTGAACGAGGACGAACACAACGGTCGCGATTGCAAGCGTGACGTTCCACAGGGTGTCGGGAGACCGTGCAAATTCACCGGCCGGTTCGAGCGAGGACTGCGGGGCGTCCGCGGAGCTTGCACAGGCTGTCGCGCTCAGAAGCAATAACAAAACGAGCGCGCCGCGAACGGCTCGCTTTGTGAAAGTCCTGGAATACGCCGATTTCGTCTTGGCCACTGCAGGCGCAATATATCCGACGCGAGGCCCGGTAGCCTGAAGCTCATGGGGTCCGAAAGCACGACAGGAACGGAGTCTCAGAATTCACTTTGGCGCAAGCGCACCGTCATTGGTATCGGACTCGTACTGGTCCTGGGCGTGGTGGTGTTCCTACTACTGAAGCCGGCTCCGGAGCCGCCCACGAACGAGGCGACCGGCCGCGCGTTCGCTCCTCAGTTTTCTCTTCCGCTGCTCGTGGGTGATGGTGAGCTCGACAGCTCTGATCTGGAAGGCAAACCTGTGGTGATCAATTTCTGGGGATCCTGGTGCGAGCCATGCAAGGAGGAACTGCCGGCCTTCCAGCGCATCTACGGTGACTACCAAGACGAGGTCGAGTTCGTGGGCATCAACATGAAAGACAACCTTGACGACGCCCGGGCCATGGCCGAGGACTTTGGGCTCACCTACCCTCTCGTTGTGGGCGAGACGGAGCTGGAAAAGGAATTCGAGCTGATCGGCTATCCGACGACGGTGTTCATCACGTCCGACTACGAGGTGATGGATAGCGACGTCGAGCCGGACGACGGTCCAACATTGCTCGGCGGCAAGCAGGGCAGCACCTCTGGGCTGGGGGCCATCTCCGAAGAGGAGCTGCGCACGGAGGTCGAGAAACTGATTGCGGCCGGCGAGCGAGAGTAATGGCCGGAATCGGCACCGTCGCAGCACCGGCCGTACGCCGGACACCTGGCTCGTTGCTCGGCATGGTCATCTTCATCACGTCGGAGCTGATGTTCTTCGGTGCCCTCTTCGGGGCCTATTTCACGATCCGAGCCCAAGCAGGCGAATGGCCTCCTGAAGGAACCCCCCACATAGATGCGTTGCGCACGGCGATCTTCACGATCTTCCTCGTGGCGTCGTCATTCACTCAGCACCTCGGCGTCGTGGCGATCCGGAAGGGTGAGAAAGATGGTTGCGTGCTGTGGACGGCCGTCACCATCGCGCTCGGTCTCGTATTTCTTGGAGGGCAGGCTCTCGAGTATTCGGAGTTGTTCGACGAGGGCTTCACGATTGGGACGAACGTCTTCGGGACCTTGTTCTTCACGATGACGGGCTTCCATGGTCTCCACGTCGCCGGGGGCCTGTTGATGCTTGCGATAGTGGGTGCCAAGGCCCGGATGGGCCACTTCACCGCCGAGCGCCATGGCCCGGCCGAGGCCGTCGGCTACTACTGGCACTTCGTAGACGTCGTATGGCTGTTCCTGTTCCTGGTCCTGTACCTGCTGACCTAGACCGGCCAAATCTGCTCTCGGCCACTCTTAGGAGGATTTCCTTCGCTCAGCGGGGTTGATTCTCAACAGAACTGAAGCCACCAAACCACGCAGGTGGGGGCCGCTAGGTGGTCGGTTCCTCTATTCTGGCCCCCTATGGAGCAGCGAACTCTCCCCGCGCCCGATAAGCGACGGGTCAAGTTCCTTGTCGGCGGGGGCGTCGTGGCACTCGCCCTCATCGGGCTGATCGTTTTCGCCATGACCAGGCCGAACGCGACCTCCTTTTACATGACGACCACCGAGATCCAGGCGGCCGGGGTCCTGCAGTCAACGGGGGACGTGCGGGTCAACGGAGATCTGGTGCAAGACTCGGTCGTCGAGGACGGGATCACCACGACCTTCGACATCACGGACGGTAGCTCGCGACTCGCCGTCATGACCGACTCGACCCTGCCCGACGCCTTCTACAGCGATTCCGACGTGATCGAGATCATCGCCCAGGGCAATTACGACGGCGACACCTTCACCGCGACCCAGGTATTCGCGAAGTGCCCTTCCAAGTTCAAAGCCCAGACATAGCCATGCAGTCGCCTCGACGATCCAGGGATGACTGATGGCGACCACGATGAGTCCCATTCCCTCGCTCGCGGGTCTGGGACGCCCGTCATTGCTGGTCGCTCTCTTGTTCTCGCTGCTCGCCATCGCCGCGTTCATCGCTGCGAGTCGCACGGGAAGGCGCGACCTGAGCGAGGCAGGCAAGCGAGCGCTCTACGCCACCTTCGGATTCACAGCACTCGCGACGATCTCGTTGATCACAGCCCTGCTGGCCCACGACTTCAGCCTCAGTTACGTGACCAGCTACACATCCCGTTCTCTCAGCGTCCCGTACACAATCAGTTCGCTGTGGGGAGGGATGGAAGGCTCGCTGCTGTTCTGGACCACTCTGCTCACCGCCTTCTCGGCCCTGGCGATAGCCAAGGCCCCCGCGCGCAACTCCAGGTTGATCGGAGCGGCCGGAGCAGTTCTGATGGGAATCGCAGCGTTCTTCCTGTTCATGGTCGCGTTCCCCGGCAACCCGTTCGCGCAGGTAACCGGAGACATCCCGGTGGACGGCAACGGTCTCAACCCGCTCCTACAGTCCCCGGGAATGGTCATTCACCCGCCCCTGCTGTACACCGGTTTCGTCGGGTTCTCGATCCCGTTCGCGTTTGCAATCGGCGCGCTCTTCACTAAGCGACTGGATGACTCCTGGTTCACGGCGACGCGGCAGTGGACCCTCTTGGCCTGGACCGCACTGAGCATCGGCATCGTCCTCGGTGGTGCCTGGGCTTACACCGAACTGGGGTGGGGCGGCTACTGGGCCTGGGACCCGGTTGAGAACGCGTCATTCATGCCGTGGCTGACCGCGACCGCATTCCTGCACTCGGTGGTGATCCAGGAGAAGCGGCGCATGCTCAAGGTCTGGAACGTCACTCTGATCGTCCTCACGTACGCCCTTGCGGTTTTCGGGACCTTCCTCACACGCTCGGGACTGCTCAGTTCGATCCACACCTTCTCGGAGGGCCCGATCGGCAAGTTCTTCCTGCCCTTCCTAGGGCTGCTGCTCGTCGGGGGCCTCGGGATGGTCGCTTATCGGCTCGACGCGCTGAGGAGCGAGAACCGGCTGGACTCACTCATCTCGCGCGAGTCCGCCTTCATAGCCAACAACGTCTTATTCGTTGCAGCCGCGTTCACCGTTCTGTGGGGCACGATCTATCCGATCGTCGCCGAGGTGTCCTCCGGGATCCGGCTGTCGGTTGGCCCCCCGTTCTTCAACACGATCTTTACTCCGATTGGCCTCGCCATCGTCGGACTCACGGGGATCGGACCGCTCATCTCGTGGCGGCGGATGAGCAAGGGCGCTTTCTGGCGCGTGGTCAAGGTTCCACTCGTTGCCGGTGGCATAACCGTCGTCGCTCTCGCACTCGGAGGACTGTCGAGCCCGGGTGCGCTCCTCTCTTTTGGGCTGTGCGCCTTCACCGCAACAGCGATCATCGGGGAGTTCGTGCGTGGCGGCCGCGCCTACCGGCGCCGTGACAACGTCGGGCCGCTGACGGCACTCAACCGAACGATCACGCGCAACAGACGACGCTACGGCGGTTACATCGTCCATCTCGGAGTGCTTCTGGTAGTGATCGGTTTCGCCGGCAACGCGTTCAAGGTCGAGCGGCGCGCGGACATGGCCCCCGGGGACACCCTCGACGTCGCCTCCTACAGGCTCACATACGAAGGTGTGCGCACGGCGAGCACCTCAGAGAAGGACATCTTCGAAGCGACCCTCACGGTGAGCCGCGGCGGCGACGACCTCGGGACGATGCGCCCGCAGCGGAACCTGCATCTCGCTCAAGGTCAATGGCAGAGCGAAGTGGCAATCCGCACGAACCCCATCGAGGACCTCTACGTCGTAGTGACCGGGTTCGACACCGACCAATCCGCTGTGATTCGAACATTCGTGAATCCTCTGACGTGGTGGATCTGGGCGGGCGCCGCGGTGATGCTCGCCGGGATGCTCGTGATCATGTCGGGCAGGGCCCCCGTGACCGTGACCGCGGCGAAGCGCGTTCCAGCGAAGCGAGAGCCGGTGGTGGCCCGATGAAGCGCCTTGCCTTGATGACGTTCATCGTTCTCGCGATGGCGAGTCCGGCGTCGGCGCAATCGCCAGAGGACCTGGCCAACGACATCTCCCAAAAGGTCATGTCGCCCTTCTGTCCCGGCGTGACGCTGCACGATTGCCCATCCCAAAGCGCTCTCGACATGCGCGACCGCATCGAGGGCTACGCGCGCTCGGGAATGAGCGAGGCCGACATAATGGATCGCCTGGAGGACGAGTACGGGGCCGCAATCCGGGCGGAGCCCTCGTCGGAGGGGGCCGGGCTGGTCGCCTGGATCCTGCCGGCCATGGCGGCTCTTGCGGGCGGAGCGCTTGCCGTCATGGTTGTTCGTCGCTGGACGGACCGCGGATCACGGCACCTCGCCAACGACACGGACGAGCCCAGTCCGGGTGAGTCCTCCACCTCCGAAAGACAGCGCCTCGATGCCGAGCTCGGGCAGCTCAGGGGGGAATTGTGATCTCCCTTCTGCTGATTGCCGCGCTGGGCATCTCCGTCCTTGCCTGGGTTGCACTCCCGTTGCGACGAGGTCCAGTGGCCGACGAACCACTCCCCTCGCAACAACTCGAAGAAGCCAACGCAAAGAAAAGGGCTGCCCTGCTGGCGATCGTGGACATCGAAAACGAGCGGACCACGGGAAAGCTGTCCCAGTCGGACTTCGTGGCGCTCCGCTCGGAGTACGAGGCAAAGGCACTGCTCGCGCTTCGTGAAGCTGACGCTCTGCGAGACTCAACGTTCGATGATGACGAGCTCGAGAAAGAAATCGCCGCTATCAGGGAGCGGCTGAGATGCCCCAATTGCGGAGCCGCGCGCCGGCCGGGCGAGCCATGCAAACGGTGCGGCTCCTAGCCGCGGCAGTCCTTGTCCTCGTTCTCTTAGCACCCGCCCGGGTCGTCGCACAGACCGGGGGCGGGACAATCTCGGGCGTGGTTACGAACGGGACAACTAACGAACCGCAGCCGGACGTCGAGATAAGACTGCTCGGCGGGCTTCGGGACGAAGAGGGAACCTTCAGCCAGAGGATCTCGGAGACCGCGGTGAGCGACCGGCGCGGGCAGTTTGAGTTCACCGACCTGCCCTCCGGCGTCGACCGCGCTTACGCGCTCGACGCGATGTTCGATGGAGGATCGTTTCCGGGCGGTGTGGTCATGATCCCGTCCGACGGCGACGTGATCGAGATTGAGCAAAGGGTCTGGGACACGACCACCGACCCGCGCGCCATCGTGATTCAACGGAACAACATGTTCGTGCTGCGAGGAGAAGACCGAGCGAATGTCATCGACTCGTACACGATCGTCAATGTGAGCGAAGAGGCCTACATCGGCCGCGGAGCAGCGACGCGCGAAAGCTCCAAAGGCGAACCCGTGCCGACGCTATCGTTCTCGTTCCCTGACGGTTCCGAGGGCGTCCAGATCGCCGATTCCGATCTCGACATCCCAGAGTTGTTGAACACCGAGACGGGAGTGGGCATAACGAGCGCGGTTCCACCAAACGAAACCCGCATCACGTTCGCGTACGGATTGACCGTAAACACGGGCCAGGTGGACCTGACTCGCCGCGCTCTCTATCCGATCCTCAATCTGGGGGTCTTCGCCGAGCCTCCGTTCGCGATCGATTCAACAAGGCTCATCGAGGACGGCGAGGTCACGATCGAAGGCGAGACCTACACGCGCTATCGCAGCCAGGAAAGCGTGACCGAAGGCAATTCGATTCCAATCATCGCGACGGCGGAGGGCACCAACGACGCCGCTCTCATCGCAGGAGCCGTGGCGGCCGGTGTGCTCGTCCTTGTAATCGTGATGCTGGTTCTCGTACGGCGACGCTCCAGGCGGTCACCTGCAAAAGCCGCGCCTGCGACACCTGCCCAGGAGACACGCGACGATCTGCTTGTCGCCATCGCTCGGCTCGACCTCGAACATCGCAACGGGGAGCTCGACCACGACAACTGGAGCTCGCGCCGAGCGGAGCTCAAGGCCCGGCTCGCCGGGCACAAAGTCTCGGAGCCAGCAGTTGAGTAAGGCTTCCTGGCATTCCGAACAAAGTTGCATCGAGCTCCGAGGTCTTACGGTGTCTTATGGTTCGACGATCGCGCTGAAGAGAGTCGACTTGACCCTCTACGACGGAGTCACGGGACTGTTCGGGCCAAACGGGGCAGGAAAATCGACGCTGCTGCGCGTCCTCTCTGGACTGATGCGGCCGAGCGGCGGATCTGCCCTACTTTTCGGAGAAGAGATCCGTTCAACCCGCGAATCGATTCGCCGGAGGATCGGTTACGTCGGTCACGAATCGGGTTTGTACGCGCGCCTCTCCGTCATCGAGAACCTGAGCCTCTTTGCGAATCTCTACGGAGTCACATCGGATCGCGTGGACGAGGTTCTGGACCAGCTGGATATGCGTGAGTGGCAGGGCACTCAGGTGGGGGCGCTGTCCGCCGGTCTCAAACGAAGAGTCGCGGTTGCTCGAGCCGTGTTGCACAAACCAGACGTCCTATTGCTCGACGAGCCCTACGCCAACCTCGACGACGATGCCAGCGAGCGCGTATCCGCTGCGATACTCGCGTGGCGCGCGCCGGGACGCGTCGCGGTAGTTGCCACACACGGAGCGAAGAGGGTCAAGGCATTTGCCGACGCGGGCATCATCATTCAGCGCGGCAATGTCATCAGCTACCGCCGTCGCACGCCTACTGGCTACGAGGTCGCCACCTGATGGCCGAGCGCGGATTCGTCTCGAAGACGACCCTCTTGATCCGCAAGGATCTGCTCGTCGAGATGCGGGCGCGGGACACCCTTCCACCCATGCTCGCGTTTTGCTTGACGGTTGCTCTCCTTCTCGCCTTCTCCCTTCCGGGCAACGCAGTCATGAGTGATGTGGTCGACCTGCCGGTGGGAGCTATTGCGCTCGCCGATGTAATCGCGGGTTTTCTGTGGATCACGATTCTGTTCGCGGGTTTGATCGGTTTCGCTCGAACGTTCGAGGTCGAACGCACGGAAGGAGCTCTCGACGCGCTGCTACTCGTCCCGCTCGATCGGTCGGGCTTGTTCGCCGCGAAGGCCTTTAGCAATCTTGCCTACTTGGTAGCCGTCCAGTGCGTCCTGGTTCCGGTGTTCGCTCTGTTCTTCTCGTTGACACTGGGCGCGGACTGGTTGGTGCTTCTAGGCATCATCGTGTTGGTCGATATCGGGTTCGTTGCCATCGGCACACTGTTTGCGTCGCTTGCCGCCCAGACCCGGAGCAGAGAGCTGATCCTCCCCGTCCTCGCGCTCCCGGCTCTCGTCCCGATCTTCATCGCTGCGGTCGAGCTCACCTCCGATTTGTTCATGGGTGGAGGACTCGAAGCCGTCGCAGCCAGGGGGTGGTTTGGCGTCTTACTCGGATTTGATCTGGTTTTCGCTACGGTAGGGGCTCTGGCGTTCGAATTTGCAATCGACTGACGATCGATTCAGGCGGGTCATGAGAAAGCTCCTGGTCATTCTCATTCTTCTTTTGCTCGTTCCGGTTGCGTGCGGGGACGATGGTCCCGACGCGCCCCCGTCCGACGAGCTCCTCTCCGAGGCCTCTTCAGAGGGTGGGGTCTCTCTTCCAGACCCAATCGACACCACCCCGGCGTATCTCATCTCGACAGACGAACCCGTCGCCGAGGACGTCATCGAGCGCCTCGAGAAAGGCGACGGCGTAGACATCGTCGTGGCGGCGTCCATCAGGAAGGTGGAGATCTCCGG